>Ga0316363_10000228_pt1 | contig 89223 bp, 82 predicted proteins | sample Sb_taG_3_FD_200459 | JGI IMG/M metagenome (GOLD analysis project Ga0316363, IMG submission 200459) | Peat soil microbial communities from Weissenstadt, Germany - Sb_50d_a_PC metaG (v2) (version 2) | ecosystem: Environmental > Terrestrial > Soil > Wetlands > Peat | place: Germany: Weissenstadt...
AGGTCGGCGTCAAGCAGGTCAGCGAGCAGATTTGGCTGGTCAGCTTTATGCAGTACGATCTAGGATTCTTCGATGACGAGACATGCCGGATCGAGAGCGCCGAAAATCCCTTCGTCGCTAAAGTGTCTCCGGTATAGAACGTTACCTATGTAACCGGAATAGACATTGATTTGAATGGTGGCCAGGGGTGGAATTGAACCACCGACACGCGGATTTTCAGTCCTGATGCAAAAATGACCTAAGCGCTTGAGCCTGCAGGAATTATTTAAGGCGGATTGTGGAATATTCCGCGCACTTACGTGCAGATAAATAGCTGATTTCCATAGATACCGCTTTTCGTTATTCCACACCTCGTCACGGCACTGACGACGAAGATTTTATTTCGGCGAACCGTTACGCCGGAGCTCCAGTTCACCCATCACATCGTCGACGGTCGGATTACCCAGAAAGCGGGTCCGCTCGGTCGTGTAATCACCCTGACCGGGATCGAACTGCTGGAGGAAACGCGCCATACCGACCGGACCAAGTGCTTTCAACAGCGCATCAATTCCGGCACGTCGCAACTCGGCAAGGGTCGCCTTGCCACCGTCGATCGGCTCTGCTGCTGCGTTCATTGTGCAATCACCTCCGCATACCATTGTGCTGGATTTTCGACTTGGACGCCTAGCTTGTTCGCCTCGCGCGAGGCACGAAGCCGTAGGCTGTCATCCGTCGTCAAGAGCACTTCGGCGCCAGCGCTCTCCGCGCAAGCAATATGTAATGCGTCGAATGCCCTGAAACCCAGGGCCTGAAGCACGTTGCCGCGCTCCCGCTCCCGTGATCCCGCCATCACTTTCGTAGTCGCTGCACTTAGTAGTGCCTCAACCTTCCTACGCCTGTCCGTGTCCGGGTTTCGGCTGCTCTCGAGATCGAGCACATCGCTGCCAGTCCACTTCAGCGTACCGGTTCTCGACAACTGTATCAGTCCGAGGACGGCCTCACTTTCCAGTCGCACACGCGCCTGGTGCTGGTCGTCGAACGGCCGGTTCACGCAACATAAATCGAGGTAGATGGTCCGCACGACGACGTATTCTATACCCCATGCAGAGCCGCTCCGGACAGAACGCCCATGCGGGATGAGACCAAGCAAAGACGAGAACATGGAGGCCAGCCGCACAATCAGCTGGCGCACCGTGATGCGTTGCGCGAAGCCATCGCGCGGGAAGAATTTGCGCTCGCGAAGCTTGAAGCCGAGGAGGCTGAGTCGAGGCATCGCCTGACTGCACTTCGAGCAGAGCTGGCCGCGCTCGACATTGAGCGCGAAGTCCGCGTGCGTTTGCCCCTTGCACTCGAGGCGCCGACACCCCAGACACCGGTCGATAAGGTGAGGCTGTTCCGCTCGCTGTTTCGCGGCCGCGAGGACATCTTCCCGACCCGATTTGTGAGTGCGAGGACGGGAAAGAGTGGCTACGCCCCGGCGTGCCGAAACAAATTCGTCCGGGGCGTGTGCGAATTGCCCAAGGTCAAGTGCGGCGACTGTCCGAATCAGGCCTTCATCCCTTTCGACGACGCCGCGGTGGTCGGCCACCTCACGGGCCGACACGTAATGGGTATCTACCCGCTCCTCCCGGATGACACCTGCTGGTTCCTCGCCGTGGACTTCGATAAGAGCGCATGGATCGAGGACGTTGGCGCCTTCGTTGAAACGTGTCGTCGTGTAGGCGTTCCGGCGGCAGTCGAGCGATCTCGCTCCGGCAACGGCGCCCATGTCTGGTTCTTCTTCTCGTCACCAGTGCCGGCAGCTGCCGCGCGTAAGATGGGCTGCTACTTGATCACCGAGACCATGTCGCGGCGGCACGAGCTCAGCATGGAATCCTACGATCGGCTTTTCCCGAGCCAGGACACGATGCCGCGCGGCGGATTTGGTAATCTCATCGCGCTGCCGCTGCAACACGGGCCAAGGGCGCTAGAAAACTCTGTCTTCCTCGACGACCAACTTCGTCCCTACCCCGATGACCAACAGTGGTCTCTTCTCGCCTCGCTGCCGCGCATCGATCTGGCAACCGTGGTTGAGATCGCCCGTGAAGCCACCGATCGGGGATCAGTTGTCGGCGTGCAGAGCGCGACAACCGAAGAAGATGCGACACCTTGGGCACAGCCACCATCGCGGAAACGCAGTCCTCTCGTCGTCACTGAGCCCCTCCCAAAGGTAGTGCGCGCGGTACTCGCGCAGAAGCTCTTTGTCGATAAGGCTGGCCTGCCGTCACCCTTGATCAATCAGATCAAGCGCCTGGCGGCCTTTCAGAATCCCGAGTTCTACAAGAAGCAGAGCATGCGTCTCTCGACCGCGACGACGCCAAGAGTCATCGCATGCGCCGAAGATCTACCTCAATTTGTTGCTCTGCCGCGAGGTTGTCAGAACGAGCTCGAGGCGCTGCTCCGCGACTATGGGGTTTCCGTCAAGGTTGAAGATCAGCGCGTCGGCGGCCAGCGACTTCAGTTACAGTTTCAAGGAACGTTGACAAGCGTGCAGCAGGCGGCAGCAGACACGTTGTGCGCGCACGATATCGGTGTGTTTGTCGCGCCGCCGGGCGTCGGCAAGACCGTCGTCGGCATCCACATCATCGCGGCACGCAGCTGCAGTACGCTGATTCTCGTCCATCGGCAGCCGCTGCTCGACCAGTGGCGGGCGCAATTGTCTCTGTTCTTAGGCTTAGAGCCGAAGCAGATCGGTCAAATCGGTGCGGGCAAAAGGACCGGCAAGGGCCAGCTCGACGTGGCGATGATCCAAAGCCTCGTGCGCATAGGCAGTGTCCAAGATGTCGTTGCCGGATACGGTCAGGTCATCGTCGACGAGTGTCACCATCTGCCCGCTGTTTCATTTGAGCGCGTGCTCGCCGAGGTAAAGGCGCGCTACGTCGTGGGGTTGACTGCCACCCCACAACGGCGCGACGGGCATCATCCGATCACGGCAATGCAGCTTGGGCCGGTCCGCTTTGTTGTGAACCCGAAGAGCCAAGCAGCACAGCGCCCGTTTGCTCATACGCTCGTGGTCCGAGAGACCGGGTTCAAGACTTTGGGCGAAAAGTCAGCGAACATCCAAGCGCTGTACGCCGCGCTCGCGGCCGACACAAGGCGCAACCAGCTCATTCTTGATGACGTGATCGGCATGCTCGAGCAGAGGCGCTCGCCGATTCTGCTCACCGAGCGCAAGGATCATCTCGAGTACTTCGCGGCGCAGCTGTCGAGAGTCGCACGACACGTGGTGGTGCTCCAGGGAGGTATGAGCGCCTCAACGCGGCGCGACGTAAAACGGCAGCTCGCGGCCATTCCCGACGCCGAGGAACGAGTCGTCATCGCCACCGGCCGCTACATTGGCGAAGGCTTTGATGACGCGCGGCTTGATACACTCTTCCTGGCGCTGCCGGTCTCGTGGAAGGGGACATTGATTCAGTACGCGGGCCGGCTCCACCGTCTCCATCAGGCAAAGCAGGAAGTCCGCATCTTCGACTACGTCGACCGTGAGGTTCCAGTGTTGTGGCGTATGTTTCAGAGGCGCTTGCGCGGTTATCGTGGTCTCGGCTATGCGAGACACGAAGCCCCCCTCGGACTTGGAGAGTCCGGCGATGACCTCGTCGTCGAATATGACGAGGGTGTGCTACGCTCGCTCGAGGAGCGCGACGACCTCATATGACCGAAAGGAGGCGCAAGAGGCGACAACCTGCGCGCCTCACCAAGGCGAGGCTTGCGGAGATGATCGAGCAAGCGACCGTCGACGCCTACGGAGACTCCGAGCAGATTACTGGCTGGCTCACAATGATCGAAGAGAACCTGGCGGTACCCTTCGAGACGAAGGTGCTCACCGTCCCAGTCACTGTCGAGCGCGTTGATCTGGATGACGGCGAGCAGATTGTTGCGATCTGTAGGCGCGGGCGAGCGCTGCAGTCGCTTCCGATTATCGATCTGCCGTTGCCGACACCGACGCCGGATGGAGCGGAATGGATAGAGGCGTATCGCCGCTGGCGTGCCGAAAGCAATCTTCCAGGACGCTCGTAATGAGCGAGTACCAGTACTTTGAGTTCCAGGCTATTGACAGGCCGCTGAACAAGAAGGAAATGGCGGAACTGCGCTCCTACTCGACGCGGGCTCGGATAAATCTGACGAGCTTCGTCAATGATTATTCCTGGGGGGACTTCAAGGGAGATGCAGATGTATGGATGAACAAGTACTTCGACGCCTTCCTCTACCTTGCCAACTGGGGTACACACATCTTAAAACTCCGCTTGCCTGAAAAGCTGCTGAACGCGAAGATTGCGCGACTCTACGCGGTTGGCGACCACACCGCGGCACGAGTAAGGAACGGCAACGTGATCATCAGCTTCCATTCCGAGAACGAGGACACTGAAGACTCCATCGAGAGCGAAGGTCTGCTGGCATCGCTCATTTCAGTTCGGTCCGAGCTCGCCCGTGGCGACTTTCGAGCGCTTTATCTCGGATGGCTCCTTTGCGTGCAAAATGGCGAGCTGGATCCTGACAGCATCGCGCCGCCAGTCCCGACCGGTCTCACCAAGCTCAGCGCGTCGCTCACAAGCCTCGTCGAATTTCTTCGCATCGATAGGGACCTCGTCCGCGTCTCGGCCAAACCTGCGGCGAAGAGCCGAACGGTCGCCGACCTCATGCGAAATCTTGAAGTAGGCTCACGAAAGCAGAGACGCGGTGGCGAGTTTGCCGCAGGGTGAGGTGTCGCACGGCCGTGGCACTGCTGGCGGATCTGCGCGATCACGGCGCGAGCGCAGCGAAACATAATTCGCCATCGAATACTCCAAAGTGATGCGCCAACTCTGGACGCCTCGGCGATCGCTCAAGGCATGTGCGGGACGCGAGACCTGGTCAAACGTTAGCGCCGATATCGCATCACCCGAATCAACGGACAGAAATCCGACTGCTCGATACCTGTTTCAGAGACATCCTATTGATTTCAGGGCATGCCTATCCCACAAGCGCGGTGATATTCCACAGAATTGTTTGTATTCATAACAATTAACGCATTGATTTAACTGTGGCCAGGGGTGGAATTGAACCACCGACACGCGGATTTTCAGTCCGCTGCTCTACCAACTGAGCTACCTGGCCGCCGCGGAAAAGGGCGCGTATTAGACCGGGCGCGCGGCGTGACCGTCAACCCTCCGGCGGCATCTGCGCCGCATTCCACTCAGCCCCGCTCGGGTTCGACAAACTCGCCCGGCTTGGCAGATCCGGTGCCGAAGAAGAACTTCTCCATCTCGGTCTCGAGAAACTTGCGCGATTTCGGGTCCACTGGCGTGAGCCGGTACTCATTAATCAGCATGATCTGGTGCGCGCGCCAGCGCTCCCAGCCTTCCCTGGACACATTTTCGAAGATGCGCTGGCCGAGCGGACCGGGATACGGCGGCCGGTCGAGGCCTGGTGCCTCACGCTTGAGCAGGACACATTGAACGCTTCGGCTCATATCAACCTTCCCCGGAGCACGATACGGCCGACAACAGGGCGGCGATCGGCGCCGGCAACCCAATGCGCGCCGGCTCGCGCGCGTTATACCAGAGCGCCCCGCCGCCTTCCATCACCTTGAGCGCGCTCTGGCAGCGTGCACGCAGGGGCGTGATCTCGAGTTCAAAGTGAGTGAACGCATGCCGCAGCCGCGGCAGCGGTTCCGGGTCGAGCCAGGCCGCTTGCAGCGCCGTGGCGCAGAACTGCGCCGCCGCCGCCTCGTGCTCGAACTCCGGCGGTGTCCACAGTCCGCCCCAGACACCCTGTGGCGGACGGCGCTGCAGCAGCACCTGGCCGTCGGGGTCCATCACCAGCAGCATGACGACCTGGCGCGTGCGGCGCGTCCGTCGCACGCGCGGCGAGGGCAACTCGTGCACGCGGCCCGAACGCTGTGCCGCGCAATCTTCACGCAGCGGACAATGCATGCACAGCGGATCGCGGCGCGTGCACAACGTTGCACCAAAATCCATGATGGCCTGGGTATACGCCGCGACGCTGGACTGCGGTGTGCATTGCTCGGCGCGGTACCACAACTCCCGTTCGGTGGCGCTCTCCCCCGGCGCCCCGTCGATCGCGAAATAACGCGCGAGCACGCGCTTGACGTTGCCGTCGAGAATGCTCGCGCGCCGATCGAAGGCCAATGCCACGATCGCCGCCGCCGTGGATCGACCGATGCCCGGCAATTGCGCCAGCGCATCGAGTTCGCCCGGCAGCTCGCCGTCATGCTCACCGACCACGCGCTGCGCGGTACGATGCAGGTTTCGCGCCCGCGAGTAATACCCCAGGCCGGACCACAGATGCAGCACCTCATCGAGCGGCGCGGCCGCAAGCTTCGCTACGTCCGGAAAGCGCTGCATGAAGCGCTCGTAATAGCCGATCACGGTAGCGACCTGCGTCTGCTGCAGCATGATCTCCGACACCCAGACACGATAGGGTGTGCGCTCGCGCTGCCAGGGCAGATCGTGGCGCCCATGGCGTGCGTGCCAGGCGATGAGGGCAGCGGCGATCGGCGCAGGAGCGGGCGGCGTGCAATTCAAATGATCTGCCCGGTGAACACAACGGTGGGCGATGCGGCCGCCTCAAGCCAGCAGCACGGCAATGACCTTCTCCAGCATCGGCTTCAGGCTGCTGCGCCGGACCTTGGGGTCACGCACGACCCGCGAGGCCAGACCTTCCATCAGGCATTGCAGCAGGTCGGCGCGGTCGCGCGCTGCCGCGCTCTTCAGGATCACGCCTCGCGCCCGGGCGATGCGCCGCACCACCTGCGCAAGCCTGTCGCTGACCACGCGATCCCTGTCGCGGACCACGCGCGCAATCTGCGGGTCGCGAGTGCACACGGCTGTGAGATCCAGGAGCAGCCCGGCGTTCATCTTCGGATCATCGCCGCGCTGCCAGCACTCGAACAGGTCGAGCATCGCGGTGCAGACATCTTCGGATGAATTGAGCCGGTCCATGGCACAGCTGCCATCGGTCTCGACATGCCGCTCGATGATTGCCTTGACGATCAAGCCCTTGCTGTCGAAGTAGCGATAGATGAGGCCGGCGCTGATGCCCGCCGTCTGCGCGATGCGCGCCATGCTGGCGGCATGAAAGCCGCTCTCGATGAAGCATTGTTCGGCCGCCTCCAGGATGCGCTCGCGCTGGCGTGCGGCGTGGGTAGCTGCCGGCGGCCTCGCAGCCGCAATTGCCCTGGTCCTGAGATTACTCATTGACCGTGGTCCCGCGGCTGTGCTCCTGCCAACCGCCGCCGAGCGCCTTGTACAAGGTCACGCGATTGTTCTGCTGCGCGAGCCGCGTCGCGATCAACGCCTGCTGCGCGCCGTAGAAACTGCGCTGCGCATCGAGCACAGTCAGATAGCTGTCAGTACCGGCCTTATAGCGCTGCTGCGACAGGTCATAGGCGCGACGCGTCGCATCCACCAGCGCTTCTTGCGCCCGGCGCTCGCGCTCGAGGGTCGGCGTCAGCGCCAGTGCGTCCGCCACTTCGCGAAAGCCGGATTGAATCGCCTTGTCGTATTGCGCCAGCGCGATGTCGCGGTCGGTGCGGGCGATCGCGAGATTGCCGATCAGCTGGCCGCCGTGAAATAACGGCAGCGTGGCCTGTGGCGTGAAGCTCCAGGTACCGGTGCCGGACTTGAACAATGAGGACAACGCAGGGCTCGCAGAGCCGATGGCGCCGGTAAGGCTGATCGTCGGAAAGAACGCCGCCCGCGCCGCGCCGATATCCGCGCTGGCCGCACGCAGCACGTATTCCGACTGCAGCACGTCCGGGCGCCGCAGCAGCACCGTGGACGGCAGACCGGCCGGCAGCGCCTTCAGACCGATGGTGTTGGCGTCGACGTCCTGCGGCAGCAGCGCCGCATCGACCGGCGCGCCGACCAGCAAGCCCAGGGCATCCATGTCCTGCGCGACGTTGCCTTCGTAACGCGCCGCATCGGCGCGCGCCGACTCCACCGTGGTCTGGGCCTGGGCCAGATCCAGGCCCGAGACCGCTCCGATCGCATGGCGCTTCTGGGTCAGCCTGAACGAATCCTCCTGACTCTTCAGCGTCTCCTGCGCCAGTCGCTCGAGCTCGCGATCCGAGGCCAGGGTCAGGTAGGCACTCGCGACCTGCGCGATCAGGCTCAGCTGCGCACTGCGCCGCGCCTGCTCCTGCGCCAGATATTGTTCCAGGGCGGCATGAGTGAGGCTACGCACGCGGCCGAACAGGTCGAGCTCGAAGGACGACACGCCCACACCGGCCTGATAATAGGACTCGGTGATCGAATACGGCAGGCCAGTGACGACCGCCGGCAGTTTCTCCTGGGTGTAGCTGCCGCTGGCGTTGATCGCCGGCAGGAGATTGGCCCGCTGCACGCGATATTGCGCGCGTGCGAGCTCGATATTCAGCACCGCCACGCGCAGATCGCGATTATTGGCCAGGGCCTGCGCGATGAGCTGCTGCAGCCGCGAATCGGCAAAGAAGTCGCGCCAGCCGATATCCCACGCCGCCACACTCGCCGCCGTGCCGGCTTCGCTATCGCTCTGCGCCGGCGCGATTGACGCCGCGGTCGTATCGGCCGGGGCGGCGGTCGTGGCCGGAATCGGCCATTGGTCCGGCACCGGCAACGCCGGGGCGCGATAGCGCGGTTCGAGAGTGCAGGCACTCAGCAGCCACAACGCCGAGGCCGCGAGTGTCCCCCAGCGCATTGTCGAGGTCTGCGCGGCCATGGCGTTACTCCCCGTCATCCGCGGTGCGCGCAGCGGCGCCGGCGGCGGTCGGAGCTGCCACAGGTACGCTGTGAAATACCCGCTGTACGACCACGAAAAACAGTGGGATGAAGAAAATTCCAAGGAAAGTGCCGGCCAGCATGCCGCCAAACACACCGGTACCAATCGCGCGCTGCGCGCCGGCGCCGGCCCCGGTGGCAGCAGCCAACGGCAACACGCCGAGTCCGAAGGCCAGCGACGTCATCAGGATCGGCCGCAGGCGGTCGTGCACCGCGTGCAGCGTCGCGTCGACGACGTTCTTGCCGGCCTCGACGTACTCCTTCGCGAACTCAACGATCAGGATCGCGTTCTTGCTGGCCAGACCAATGGTCGTCAGCATCGCCACCTGGAAATAGATGTCGCGTTCCAGACCGCGGAGAGCCGTGGCCACCACCGCTCCGATCACGCCGAGCGGCACCGCGAGCAGAATGGCGGTGGGTATCGACCAGCTCTCGTACAGCGCGGCCAGACAGAGGAACACGACGATCAGCGACAGCGTGTAGAGGATCGGCGTCTGCGCCCCGGCGGCGCGTTCCTGATAGGACTCCGCGGTCCAGTCAAGTGAGTAGCCGCGCGGCAATTGCGTAACGAGCTTCTCGATCTCTTTCATGGCATCTCCGGAGCTCACGCCCGGCGCGGCTTCGCCATTGATATCCACCGCCGCCGCGCCGTTGTAGCGCTCGAGCCGCGGCGAGCCGTAGGTCCAATGGAAGTTCGCAAAGGACGCGACCGAGACCATGCTGCCGGCACTGTTGCGCACATACCAGCGATGGAAATCATCGGGCACCATGCGAAACGGCGCATCGGCCTGCACGATCACGTGCTTGACCCGGCCACGATCGATGAAGTCGTCGATATAGCGTCCGCCCCAGGCGACCGACAGTGTCTCGTCGACGTCGCTCATCGACAGTCCGAGCGAGGCGGCCTTCTGGGCATCGAGATCGAGCCGGAATTGTGGCGCATCCTCCTGGCCGTTCGGCCGCACATTGGCCAGCAGCTTGTCCTTCGAGGCCATGAACAGCAGCTGGTTGCGCGCCGCAATCAGCGCCGCGTGCCCCTGGCCCTTGTCGTCCTTCAGATAGACATCGAAACCGGCCGAGTTGCCCAGCTCGGTGACCGGCGGTGGCGCGAACGCAAAGGCCTGCGCATCCTTGATCTGTGCCAGGGCGCCATAGGAGCGCCCTTGGATCGCCTGAATGCTCAGCTGCGGCGACGTGCGTCTGCTCCAGTCCTTGAGCAGTATGAAGCCGATGCCGTCGTTCTGACCGGAGCCGTTAAAGCTGAAACCACCCACTGTGAAGATCGAATCGACTGCATCCTTCTCCTGCTTGAGAAAATAGTCTTTCAGCTGGTCGAGAGCCTGCATGGTGCGCGACAATGTCGCCCCGACTGGTGTCTGCACCAGCGTAAAGAGATATCCCTGATCTTCATCCGGCAGATAGGCGGTCGGCAAGCGGATGAACAGCAGACCCATGATCGAGGCCAGCGCCAGATAGATCAGCATATAGCGGGCCGGACGCCCGATGATGCGTGCGACAATGCCCTGATAGCGCCGATTACCATTGTCGAACGCGCGATTGAACCAGCGAAAGAAACCGCGGTTGGAATGATGTTCGCCCTTCTGCACCGGCTTGAGCAGTGTCGCGCACAGCGCCGGGGTCACCACGATCGCCACCGTCACCGACAGGATCATCGCCGAGACGATCGTGATCGAGAACTGCCGGTAGATCACCCCGCTGGAACCGGTCAGGAAAGCCATCGGGACGAACACGGCCGACAATACGGTCGCGATACCGATCAACGCGCCGGTGATCTGGTCCATTGAGCGGCGCGTGGCTTCGATCGGCGACAGCCCTTCGTCGGTCATCAGCCGCTCGACATTCTCGACCACGACAATGGCGTCATCGACCAGCAGGCCGATCGCCAGCACCACGGCAAACATGGTGAGCATGTTGATCGAATAGCCGGCGAGCTGGAGCACGGCGAAAGTGCCGAGCAGCACGACCGGCACGGCGACGGTCGGTATCAGCGTCGCGCGAATGTTCTGCAAGAACAGGTACATCACCAGGAATACCAACAGGATCGCTTCGGCCAGCGTCTTGACGACTTCTTCGATCGACTTGCGCACGAACGGCGTCGTGTCATATGGGATGCTGCTCTTCAATCCGCGGGGAAACCCGGGCTCGAGTCGATGGATCAGTGCCTGAATATTGGCGACGGTGCGCAGCGCATTGGCGCCGGTTGCCAGCGTGATGCCCATACCCGAGGCCGGCCTGCCGTTGTACCTCGCCGCGACTGCATAGGCGGCCTGGCCGAGCTCGACCCGGGCGACGTCGCTCAAGCGCAGTGTCGAGCCGTCGGTGTTGCCGCGCAGGACGATGTTGCCGAACTGTTCGGCGGTCTGCATTCGGCCCAACGCGGTAACCGTGGCGTTGATCTGCTGGCCGGGAACCGCCGGCAAATCGCCGAGCTGACCGACCGAGACCTGCGCATTCTGCGCCTGAATGGCCGCGATGATATCCGCGGCCGTGACGCGATAGGTATCGAGTTTGCCCGGATCGAGCCAGATCCGCATGGCGTACTTGCTGCCAAACAGCTGCACGCTGCCGACGCCTTCCACCCGGCTCATCGGATCGACGACGTTGCTGGCCAGATAGTCGCCGATGTCGCCTTCGCTCATCCTGCCGTCTTCGGACACGAAGCCGACCGCTACCAGGAAGTTGCGGTTGCTCTTGCTGACGGAGATACCCTGTTGCTGCACGGTCTGCGGCAACAGCGGCACCGCCTGCTGCAGCCTGTTCTGTGCCTGCACCTGGGCGATGTCGGGATTGGTGCCGCTGGCAAAAGTCAGCACGATCGAGACGTTGCCGCTGTTGTCGCTGGTCGACACCATGTAGATCAGTCCGTCGAGACCGGTCATGTTCTGCTCGATGATCTGCGTCACCGAATCCTCGGCCGTCTGCGCCGACGCACCGGGATACGAGGCAGTGATCGCCACCGAGGGCGGCGCGATATTCGGATAGCGCGAGATCGGCAGCCGCGTGATCGCGACCAAGCCGAACATCATGATGATGATCGCGACTACCCAGGCAAAGATCGGACGGTCGATAAAAAACCGTGACATGCGCCGTCCTCGCTTATTTACCGGCGTCGCCGGCGCTTCCCGCGGGGTCGACGGTCTCGGCTGTGCCGGCCTCGCCCGCCAAGACTTCCGGCGTGGCTTCGACCGCCTTGACCGCCATGCCCGGCCGGACTTTTTGCAGACCTGCCACAATCACGCGATCCCCGGTGGCCAGCCCGTTCTCGACCAGCCATTGATCGCCGATCGTGCGCGAGACCCTGACGTCGCGCGCCTCGACCTTGTCGTCCCGGCCGACCACCAGCGCGGTGGCACCGCCTTTTGCGTCGCGCGTGACGCCGCGCTGCGGCGCCAGCAATCCCTGCGGCAGCACGCCTTCGCCGACGATGGCGCGCACATACATGCCGGGCATCAGCACGTGGTCCGGATTGGCGACGATCGCGCGTAACAAAAAATTGCCGGTGGTCGGATCCACGGTGACGTCGGCAAACTGCAGCTTCGCTTCCGCGGCATAGGTCACGCCGTTTTCAAGCACTATCTTGGTCGGCGCGCCCGCGGCACCGGCTTGCACGCGCCCAGCCTCGATCTCCTGCTTCAGCTGCAGCCACTCACCGCTCGACTGATTGACGTCCACATAGACAGGATCGAGCTGCTGTACGGTCGCCATTGCCGCCGTCTGGTCCGCCGTGACCAGCGCGCCTTGCGTGACGCTGGATTTGCCGATACGGCCGCTGATGGGCGAGACGATGTGCGCAAAGGCGAGATTGACGGCGCTGCTGTCGACCGCCGCCTGCGCCGCCGCTACATCGGCTTCCGCCTGCCCCAGAGCGGCGATCGCGTTATCGTTATCCTGGGCGCTGACGGCATCGATCTTGACCAGTTCGGCCGCGCGGTTTGCCGTCAGCCGCGCCGCCTCCTGCGTCGCCCGCGCTTTCTGCAGCGTGGCGCGTGCGCTGTTGTACTGGGCACGATAGATGGCGTCGTCGAGTTCGTACAGCGGCTCACCAGCCTTGACCGTGCCGCCTTCGGTAAACAGCCGCCGCTTCACAACGCCGCTGACCTGGGGCCGCACCTCGGCCACCAGGTAGGCACTGACACGTCCCGGCAGTTCGCGCGTCAGCGTGACCGACTGCGGTTTCAGCGTGACGACCGAGACCTGCGGTGCCATGCCTCCGGGTGGACGGCCGCCCTGACCGCCGCATCCGGCCACGAGGATCCCCGCGGCCATGCCAACACCAATGCATAGGCCACGAACAGTCTGATAGACAGGCATGTGACACCTTGAAAGCGCAGCGGGAACAGAGGGCGGTCGCTTCACTGCGGCGCCCGACCTCAGCCGCCGAAGTAAATGAACGTTCATCCTAACTGCGGCTGGGCAGCGGCACAATGCGCCGGCGGCCGGCTCGCGGGGTCCACCGTGGTCATTCTTATAGTGGTGGTCGCCGATCCAGCCTGGATCTGGTCACACCGGGGAACAGGGCGATCGGGCGATCGTAGCGATCAGGCGCTCTTGATGAAGAACTCGCCTGCTCAGCTCACGCGGTCGGCCGGCCGCGTGAGCTGATGTGGCTCAGTCAATGCTCAGTCAATGCGAGGCCTTGGCGCAGCTGTCCATTGCCACTGGGGAATTCGCAGCCACGCTCAGCATGGGCGCGGCTGCGAGGCCTGCCGTCATGCCGGCGATCTTGAGCGAACGAGTATTCATGGTGCCAGCTCCATATCGAGAGGCGGGAATCTCGATGGGCAGACCGTAGTGAGACGCTATCGCTTACTCAAACGATGAAAAATTCACGCCAGGTAAAGCTCGGTTCATCAGGCTACAGCAGCGAATTGCTGCAGCATCCAACCGATCAATAGACGCACCGCCGGACGATCGGCATCGTCAGCCCTTGTTACAAGGCAGTAGCTTTCGCCGGTCGAGAGCTCGGTATCGAACAGCTTCGTCAGCGAGCCGGCCGAAAACCTCGACGCCGACAGCGGCGCGGACACCAGCGCAATGCCGACGCCACGCTCGGCCGCATGCACTACCGCGGACATGGTATCGAGCGGATACTTGAATGGCGCAGCAGCTCCGGCGAACAGGCAGGCACAGAAGTCTGCGGCAACAGCCGCGTCGCCGGTACATCGGTCCAGTCACCCGTGCCGACCACGATCGAGACATCCGAGTCGCTCGCGTGCTCCTCATTGGGCGTAATGTCGGTGGCGATCTGAATAACAATATCGCCGTGCACGGCACTGAAGCCTGCCAGTCGCGGCAGCAGCAACTCGCTCGCAAAAAAATGGCGGCAGTCCTGAAGCTACCGCGCTTGGCTGCGATTTGAAAAGTCTTCAAAAACCGTAATGATGGCGTGCGCATATCCTTTAAAGAGCGATCAGCTTCCCTGGATGAGCAAGTGACGTGCCAATCGATTGCGTCCAATTCCAGGCGCCAATTGTGACGTGCCTCGGCACTTAGGCCTTGAAATGCCGGATTCATAGGCTCGCCGGCGGTGCGTTGCACCGTGAACGGGCGCTATCGCCTCGACTTCGCGTGCGGACTGCGGGTTGCCGGGAGGGAACTCGGCTCGACCTCAAAGGTCCTTAGTTACTAATGCCCTGTGGAATCGCGCGCTTGCGGACGCATTGGATCGCAGCATAGCGCCGCCGGTCGCAACACTGGCCTCACATGGTCCAAGAGGCCCTACACTGTCGCCATGATTTCCAAAACTTGTCCCCTGCTGATTGCCGCCATGCTTGCGCTTGCCGCTGCGACTGCGGTGCGAGCCGCCGATCCGGCCCCGTTCGACCTCGCCGGTCCGATCATCGAGGTGACAGTCACCCGTGACGGCAAGACCTTACCGGTTTCCCAGGTTCCTAACCTCGCGGTCGGCGACCGCCTTTGGATCAAAGCGGATCTGCCACCCACGCAATCCGCGCACTACGTGATGGTCGCCGCGTTTCTGAGAGGAGCGACCAATCCGCCGCCAGCCAACTGGTTTTTTCTCTGCGAAACATGGAGCCGCCATTGCGGGCAGGAGGGTCTGCAGGTAACCGTGCCGCAGGATGCCCAGCAGCTGCTGCTGTTCCTTGCGCCGGAGACCGGCGGAGATTTCAAGACGCTGGTTAACGCGGTTCGTGGGCGTCCAGGTGCCTTCGTGCGGGCCTCGCAGGACCTGAACCAGGCCACACTGGACCGCTCGCGCCTGGAAGCATATCTATCGGCAGTTCGCGCCCTGGCTGAGCGCGATCCGGCCATGCTGAAGGACGCCGCTCCGCTGCTGGCGCGGAGCCTGGCAATCAAGGTGGACGAGAAGTGTCTCGACCGGATTGCGCAGCTGCAGGCTCCCTGCCTGATGCAGGGTCAGAATTCGCTGATATTGAACGACGGGCACAGCACCTCGATCGTCGAGGCACTCACGTCCGGGCCCGCCAGCGATCTGGCCATGGAGGCCAGTTTCACGCCGCAGCTCAGCTACGGCTACTACAGCCCTTATATTGCATCGCTGATCGATATCGCGCGCATCCTGGACTCTTTCCATACGGCGCAGTATCAATACATTCCGGCGCTGGCTTCGCAGCACGGCGATCGCCTGGCCTTGGCGCTCAACGCTCCGCCTTCGTTCAACAATCCAAAATCGGTGCTGGTCGTGGCGCTGCCGGCAATCGAGCAGCCGCAGATACCTCCGCTGCATGCGGTGGATCCCAATGAAATCTACTGCGCCAAAAAGACTCCCCTGGTATTGGCTGTGGACGGCGCGCCACTGGCATTCTCCACCGGCTATGTGCACGACATGACGCTGAGTCTCACCGGCAGAGACGGCAATGTCATCGACCTGCCGGCGCGAGCTGATGCGCAGCGGGGCGGCTTTGTAATCGACACATCCGCTCTGGCCACTGCCGCTCTGAGCGACGGCATGCGCGGCTCGCTTCACGGTTACTGGGGCTTTGAAAAGTACGACGGCCCCAGCTTCCAACTGGCGAGTGCGCTGGCACAGAAGTGGGAACTGGCTTCCGCCGACGAGGGCGCGCTGATCGTCGGCCGCGAGGACGCCGTTCACTTTCAGGCCGGTAGCATCAGCTGCATCGCCGCCGTCACACTGAAGGACCCGGCTGGCAGGGAACTGAATGCTGAGTGGAAGGCGGTGGGACCCGATGCGGTAGAGTTGAAATTGCCGCTGCAGCAGTCGAAGCCCGGCACGGTCACGCTGCTGGTCACACAATATGGCGCCGCCCAGCCACAACCGGTCCAGCTACACGCCTTTGCCGAGGCTGGACACCTCAACAGTTTCGCACTTCATGCCGGCGATACGCAGGGCATTCTGAAGGGTACCCGTCTGGATGAGGTCGCCAGCCTTCTCGTGCAGGGCATGCAGTTCATGCCCGGAAAGCTGTCGTCCAGCCAAGGAATCGACGAACTGCCGATGGTGGCAGCGGATACGCCGGCGGCCATCGCTCTGAAGCAGGGAGACACCGCCAGCGCTAAAGTCACACTGAAGGATGGGCGCGTGCTCGAGCTCAATACCGTCGTGGATGCGCCACGCCCCCGCGTGACCCTGATCGGCAAGAATGTGCAGGTGTCGCCCTCCAGCAGCGCCAGCAACATCCAGCTCTCTGATCAGGACGAGCTGCCGCAGGACGCGAAGCTGACATTCTCGGTGCGCACGCAGTCGCCGGCAGCATTTTCCTATGACGAGAAGATCGAAGTCGCGACTGTTAACAATACGTCGTCGGCCATTCTGAGCTTTGACAACGGCGGGATCACGCTCGAAGACGCGGAGGTTGCCGTGGTCAGGCTCGATCCGGCCAGGGCGCTTGGGCCTTCGGCGTTCGGGCCGCTGCATTTTCGGGTAATCGCTCACGATGCGACCGGCGACTGGCAGCCGCTGGTCACACTGGTACGCCTGCCGATGCTGAACGATCTTAAATGTCCTGCGACCCGCGAGCTGGCCTGCAAGCTCTCCGGCTCCAGCCTGTTCCTGGTCGACTCCGTGTCCAGCAACCCGCAGTTCGACCATCCGGTGCAGGTGCCGGACGGTTTCCCGGGATATGCGCTACCGGTGCCGCGCCCAACCGATGGCCCGCTGTACGTGAAACTGCGTGACGATCCATCGGTGGTCAACGTGACGATACTCGTTGCGCAGCAGCTACCGCCTTCTTCCGACGAAATTGCGCGCGCAGCCGCCCGACACGCTGCCGCCAGCGCCGATAGCGAGCCGAGCTCCATTGCTGGCGGCAACGCGTCGCCGGCGCTGAGCCCGAAAGACGCGGCAGCAAGCGATCCAGCGGTCCCGCCCGTCCTGCCGCCGCATTAGACAGCCACGGAGCAGAACTGCGACGCGCTCGCAGCTCATCGAACCGGATCCGGCAACAGAAAGGTGCGCCGGGCGGCATCCATCCTGAGTCGTTCGGGACCATACCAGCGCGCCAGCGCGGACTTGTCCATCAGATCAGGATTGGCCTTCGCGAAGGATAGGAAATCGGCAATCGCACCGGACTGCATTCGTTCGGCGATCAGCGAGAGAAAGGCGATGGTCATGGTCTGGTGGAAGGCCTCTGGCCTCCCGGCCTTTGCCGTCATCGTGCGCAGGGCAAACGAGTACTGGCAAGCGGTCTCGGCGAAATTGTGTCGTCGGAGCAGCTCGAACCCCATTCGAATATGCTCGCGATGCGGGAAGTTGCCGGGGTCGAGGTCGCCGCGTATGAATCGAGCGTGTTCCGGGAATTCGTCACGCATCCGCGTCCGCCTCGCGCAGCTTGTGGGAATCCTTGGCGGTCAGATCGAGTCCATAGACGCTCTTGAGTGCCTTTATTTGTTTGAGTGTCGCAGACGAGAACGGCGCCTTGCCTTCGAAGGCATGCAGGACAATACCTTCCAGCAGGTCGCCCAGCGACATCTCAAGCTCGGTCGCCAGCGCTTTCAACACCTTCAACAGGCGGGTTTCCAGGCGGACTCCGGTCTGGGTGCGTGTAACCTGCTTCACGTTCATATTGATACCATGTTACCACGGTACCTGTCTAGCCGCCCCCGATATACACCGCAGCGTGCTCGCCCTCTTGGGCGTCTTTCGGCTTTACGTATACTCTTGCCGGAATGATGGTTTCGCCAATCCTTGACTGGCTGCCCAATGCCAACTGATTTGTCACCACGGCCGAGATGAACAACATCTGTTGCATTGAGGATCTGCGAAAGCTCGCCCAGCGCAGGGTTCCGCGCGCGATTTTCGATTACGCCGAGGCCGGGTCCTATTCGCAGCAGACACTGCGCGCCAATACCGCGGACCTGGCGCGCATCAATCTGCGCCAACGCGTCATGGTGGACGTGTCCTCGCGTGATGTCTCCACCGCGATGCTCGGCGAGCCCGTATCGCTACCGATCGGCTTAGCACCGGTCGGAATGACCGGCTTGCAGCACGGCAACGGCGAAATCCTCGCCTGTCGCGCCGCGCAGGCTGCGGGAATTCCGTTCACGATGAGCACGCTGTCCATCTGCTCGATGGAAGACGTGGCTGCGGCGGTAAAAAAGCCGTTTTGGTTTCAACTGTACGTCATGAAGGATCGCGGCTTCGTGCGCTCGCTGATTGAACGCGCCACCGCGGCAAAGTGCAGCGCACTGATGCTCACCGTCGACCTGCAGGTGCTTGGGCAGCGCCACGTGGACGTCAAAAATGGCCTCTCGGTCCCCCCTTCACTCAAGATCGACAATCTCATCAACATGATGACGAAACCGCGTTGGGCGTTGAGCGTGTTCGCCGCCAGGCGCTGGTCCTTTGGCAACCTGGCTGGCCGGGTGAAGGGCATTCAGGGCGTGTCATCCCTGGCGCAATGGGTGAAAAGCCAGTTTGATGAAACCCTGAACTGGAAGGACGTGGAATGGATCCGCAGCCTCTGGCCCGGCAAGCTGATCATTAAGGGCATCCTTGACGTCGAGGATGCCAGGATCGCGACCAGATTGGGCGCCACCGCACTCGTGGTATCCAATCACGGCGGCAGACAACTCGATGGCGCGCCTTCCTCGATATCCATGCTCCCCGGCATCGCCGATGCAGTCGGCTCGGACATAGAGCTGATGTTCGACGGTGGTATCCGCAGCGGCCAGGATGTGCTGCGTGCGCTCGCCCTGGGCGCAAAAAGCTGCCTGATCGGCCGGTCCTACATATTCGGGCTCGGCGCCGGCGGCGAAGCCGGCGTGGCCAGGGCGATCGATATTATCCGCAGCGAACTCGATGTCAGCATGGCGCTCACCGGCGTAAGGCGCATCGATGAGATCGGCCGTCACAACCTGGTGCTATAGGAGCCTCTGCTTAGCGACGCGATGCCCTCTGGGTACATCACGGGCGTTGCCGCCGAGCGGCGCGCGGCATGGCACCCCGGCAGGCCGACCGGCGAACACCGGTCACAAAGCGCGCATCACGTGACCAGGTGCTGGGGTTTTCCCGCGACAAATGCTTCGATATTGTCTATCAACTGATCGGCAAGGAATTGCATCGCGCCTTCGCTCGCCCATGCTACGTGGGGCGTGAGGATAAAATTCTGCAGACGTAAGTCGAGCAACGGATTGCCTTCCTTCGGAGGTTCTTTCGTCAGCACGTCGAAGCCCGCGCCGGCGATCAACCCCTGCGTGAGCGCCTCGACCAGCGCCTGCTCATCCACCAGACCGCCCCGCGAGGTGTTGATGAGAATGGCAGTCCGTTTCATTTTGCGGAGTTCTTTGATTCCGATCAGGTTGCGAGTGTCAGGCGTCAATGGCGCATGCAGCGAGATTACGTCGCTCGTCGACAGAACCTCGTCAAAAGGCGTGAATTCCACTCCCGCCATCTTGGGCGGTGCGTGATCGGCAAACAGCACCTTCATGCCGAAGCCGCTGGCAATCTTTGCCGTGGCCTGGCCGAGCGCTCCCTCGCCAATGATGCCGATCGTCGCGCCATACATATCGCGAATCGGGTGGTCGAAAAAGCAGAACTGATCGACCTGCCCCCACCTGCCGTTGGCGACGTCCTGCCGATAGGCAAACAGATTGCGCCGCAGAGCCAATATGAGGGCGAATGCGTGTTCCGGCACCGTATGCACGGCGTAGTTGCGGATGTTTGAGACTGCGATGTCATTCGCCTTGCAATAGTCAATGTCGATGACATCGTAGCCGGTGGCTGCGACCGCGATCATTTTGAGTTTTGGGAGCTGCCGGAGGGTAGCGGCCCTCAGCGGCACCTTGTTGGTGATTGCGACGGTGGCATCGCGCAGCTTTTCCGGCAACTCACTCACGTCGCTGGCCGGGTACTCCTGCCAAGCGTGCGCAAACGCCGGGCGTCTGACCTGAGCCTGCAAGCTGGAGCGATCAAGGAACACGATCCGCTGCTGCATTCTTGCTCCTCGTGGCCCGTCAGCCCTGAATCGATCCGGTCGAGTGGGCCCCGTAGAACTGCTCCTTCTTGCTGACCTTCTGCTTCGGAATCGGATCGTGCGATCGCCAGTAGTTTGAGGCGGCGCCCACGCCACTGCCCGGAGTGACCTTGATGCCCACATCCAGCATCGCCATCTCCGCGCCGGCAATCGCGCCCATCAGCATGAGTTCATTGAGATCCCCAAGGTGGCCGATGCGGAATACCTTGCCCGCAACCTTGGAAAGCCCGGCGCCCAGCGCCAGGTTATAGCGACGGAAGGCGACATCGATCACGTGAGCCGCGTTGATGCCCTCAGGCACCACGATCGCGCTCACGGTGTCCGAATACCATTTCGGGGCTTTGGCGCACAGCTGCATTTTCCACCCCTCGATGATGGCCGCGCGTGCGCCTTCGGCCAGGTAGTGATGGCGGAAAAATATGTTCTCCAGGCCTTCCTCCTCGATGATGTCCAAGGACTCGCGCAAGCCGTAGAGCATGGGCAGTGCCGGCGTGTAGGGGAAGTAGCCGGTTGCGTTGGCCTTGATCATGTCGGCGAGATCGAAATAGCAGCGCTTGGACTTGGCGCCTGCGTTGGCTGCCAGCGCCTTCTGGCTGACGCCCAGGAGCGCCAGCCCGGCCGGCAACATGAATCCCTTCTGGGAGCCGCTTACCGTCAGATCCACGCCCCATTCATCCATGCGGAAATCGATGCTTCCCAGCGAGCTCACCGTGTCTACATAGAGCAGTGCGGGATGTTTGGCCGCGTCCAGGGCCTTGCGCACTCCGGCGATATCGCTGGTGACTCCCGTGGCGGTTTCATTGTGGCAGGCAAGCACGCCCTTGATCTTGTGATGCTTGTCTGCCTTCAGTACTTGCTCGCAACGGTCAAGCGGAACCCCTTCGCCCCACTCGACATCCAGGATTTCCACCTCGTATCCCAGCCGCTGCGCCATGTCGATCCATAGATGGCTGAACTGTCCGAAGCGGGAGGCGAGCACCTTGTCGCCAGGAGAAAGCGTATTGGTAAGCGCCGCTTCCCAGCCGCCGGTGCCGGAGGCTGGGAAGATGAATATCTGACCGGCGACAGTCTTGAAGACCTTCTTCAGATCCTCCAACAGGCTCGTTGTGAGCTGCGGGAACCTGGAAGAGCGATGGTCTTCCATCGCGACCATCATCGCCCGCTGCACACGCTCGGGAACGTTCGTAGGCCCGGGAACGAACAGAAAATTACGGCCAGGTATGCGGGTTCCCATCGCAGCTCTCCTCTGGGTCGGTTAGACGAAAAATTGCTCGCAGGATCTCGATCATTGACGGCAGCGACCATCGGGCATCGCCGAGCCTGTCCGCGCCATGCAGTGCCGGCGGCGCATCGTAGTGAGGCGCACCCTGTCCTTCACCGCCGATCCTATCCGAACGCTCGAATGTTAGTTGCCCTCTAGAATGCCCCGTTCGGCAACCGCGGACAACTCGAGCGGCTGGAGGCTTCCGCCACTGTTACCGGCGGGCTTCTCCCCGGCGGATGGGAGCCTGCTACGGTTTGCGGTCTATGTGCTGCGACTCCTGCAGCAGTTGCAGCAGATAGTCCTTCCACAGCGCGGCGGCGGTGTGCGTGCCGTGGCCACGGGTAGCATCGCTGGTGGGGATCAGGATGAAGCGGCATTGGGGCATCCGCTTCGCCAGGGTTTCGGCGATGCCCAGCTCCGGCGGGTTGATGAAGTCGTCGGCGGAGTTGATATAGAGCACCGGGACGGTAATGCGCTCGAGGTTGGGGCTGGGATCGTAGTTGCGGCTGGCGTCGGTGTAGAAGACCAGGTCGTTCGCGTCGGTGGCGGTCATGGCGCGCTTCAGGTATTCATCGATGTAGGCCTCGGCGGCGGCGCGGCTGGGAGCTCGCTTCTGCAATAGCAGCGGGCTCGAGCCCATGATGAACAACATCTCATTAGCGGTGCGCAATCCCTGCGCAGGTTCTGATCGGTACTCGCCATCGAGCCATAGGGGATCCTGTTTGATTGCCTGGATCGCCATGTAGCGCATCATGCGATTGCGGCCTGCGATGGCGGTGGGCAGGCAGGCGAAGGGTGCAAGCGCGTCCGCGAAGCCGGGGTAGGTCTCGCCCCAGACGAAGGTCTGCATGCAGCCCATCGAGGTGCCGAGGATCAGGCGCAGATGATCGATCTTGAGGCCCTCGAGCAGCATGGTGTGCTGGCTGCGCACCATGTCATCGTAATCGTATTGGGGGAAGTGGGCGTGCAGGCCGTCGGACGGCTTCGACGAGGAACCGTGGCCGATGTCGTCAGGCAGGATCAGGAAGTATTTTGTGATGTCGAGAGGCTGCCCGGGTCCGAACAGCACATCGGAGAAGATCGGATTGAGCAGCGAGTGCGCGTCGCCACCGGTGCCGTGCAGCAACAGGATCGCATTGTCGGTATGGCCGTTCTTGTCGGTGTGCCGCGTGCCGAGAGTGAGGTAATGAAGGCGCAGTTGCGGCAGGGTCTCCCCGGTGCCGAAGCGGAAGCCAGGGATGGTGAAGGTGCCGTCCTGCGTCGGCCAAGGCGAGGGCGTCTGGGCGCTGGCGAAGGACGCGACAACGAGGCTGAGCACCGCGGTGGAGACGAGACGATAGCGCATGACATGCCTTCAGGGTGACTGCCCGGATATCATAAGTCCTCAGGTTCTGCAGTTCTCGATTCCATCGTTCGACGATCGACGCACTCGCTGTACTCTCGGTACCCTGAACACCGGCCTCTCGAGCAGATCTGCCGATCATTGTCGTTCCCTAAAGCCACGACAAACCGCAGCAAGCTTGTTGCCATCCCGATCGCGCACATACGCGGCATAGAAGTCCGGGCCGTAATGTGGTCGCAGACCCGGAGCACCTTCGGAACCTCCGCCATTGGCGAGTGCAGCAGCGTGGAAATCATCAACCTCTTTCCACGAGCGCGCCCTGAAGGCGACCATGGTACCGTTGCCTGCCGTAGCTACTTGTTGATTGAATGGTTTGCCAACCCAGAGCGCGAGCTCGCGAGCGCCGCCGTCCTCGTAGGTTCCCCAACCGGCCGAAATGCGATCCCAATCCGGGTCGCCGGTGATGCAGCGCTCTAAGCCGAGCGACGCTGACGTTGCGTCGTAGAAGGCAGCGGCCCGCTCAAGCTCATTGGTGCCTAAGTAGACGTAAGTAAACATCGCGTACTCTCCGAACAGACCGAATTTTCCGTTCCGGGGCCGCGCCGGCCTGTCGTGTCCGCGGGTTTGGAGCGGGTGATGGGAATCGAACCCACGTTGGCAGCCCGTCGGCGCTTGTAAAGTCAGGGGCTTAGCGCTGCGCTATTCGCTGCGTACGATGGGCGTGTGAATATACGCGTTACGTTCGGCAATGTAGGGCAACGTCAGGCAACTTGTGGGGTCCAGCCTGGCGTCGGGGATTCAGTCATCTGGCAAGCCCGAGCAATGCCATCAGTGCGCGGTTCAATCGCACGACATCCTCGTCGTTCAGCTTACCGATGCGTTTGCCGAGCCGTGCTTTCGGCACGGTGGTCATTTTGTCGATCATCAGCCGCGACGCCATCTTGAGCCCATTACGATCGGAGGGCCCGATCAGCATACGCAGTAAGGGCGCGTCCGTAGGATCTGCAGTGAACGCGCAAGGAGTAACCGAGTTAGTGGCCTCGAACCGGTCCTCCTGGACGATCACCGCCGCTCGCAGCTTGCCTGCGTAGGACGCGCCACCTGACACCGTCCAGACTTCCCCCCGCTTCACTCGGCGAGATGCCCTGAAACGGCCTCGATAAATCGTTCATCAGACTTCGCGTGCTCACTGGCGGCCACAGCCTTGGCCTGCTTACGAGCGGCGGCGACGAACGAGCGCGCTCGCACGTCAGGCACCCAGATCTGGACAGGCCGCAGTCCCTGGGCGCGCAGACGCTCGCGGTGCATCCGTACCTTGTCGCGTGAGGAGCGGGAATCTTGCACCACATCCACCTCCGGCATGGTTACATGTAACTTGGCGAACGAGCTTGGCCGCTGCAAGATCTATCTCACTCGAAGTCGCCTCCCGGCCTCAGAGTGCGTAGCACATCAGGTCCAATCGGCGTGCGAATCAGGGAAAAGCCATGGCGCCGCGGTGCGTTCGCTGGCAAGCCGAGAATGACCCCTTCGGTAGAGAGCACTTGGAGTTTACGCCACTGCGGCGCTCGTCATAGCACCAGGCTTTTGCCAGGGGGCATTCTCGACAATGCCGGGCACCGGTACAAAGAAAAGGGCTCAGTCACCAAAACATGTTGGTCACGCGAGCGCCGGCGTTGCGCAGCAATAGCTCGCGCCAGCGGCGAGTAGTGTCGCATGTCCCAGTGACTCGGAGCAGCCTGTCGCGAGTGATTGCTTGTCGGCATCAGATTCTCAAGTACACAGGCGTCGCCGAGTGCATGGACTGGTGCTGTCGGCGGCTTTTGAGGAAAACCTTCCTTACGAGTATTGGCGCTCGTCAGGGCTCCCAGCGGAATTGCACTCCGCAGCCCTAAAAGTCGCAAAACATGCCCATTCCAAGCCTATCTAGGGGAATCCTTGAGTTCCACGACGACCAGGCAGCAATGCGTAACCGCCAATGGGGATCACGCTGAGTCCGGCTGAATCCCGATTGGGATTCAGCCGGGCCGCCCGCGGCCTCGCGCGCCGAGGCGTTTAATGGATGGGTGCCATCAAGTGCTCATAGGCCGTGCCACCCCACATCACGTATGGGCTCTTGGTATCGGGATCCGCGCTCTTTGGATACGTGTCGTAAAAACCGGCATCGGCACCCACGATCATGATGTGCGGGCCGGTCTTGATCCAGTGGTTGGCGGTGGTCGGCTTCTTTGCGTAGGGATCCGTGTTGCTGGCATCGGTGCCACCGGCGAGCATGTACATCAAGCCAACTTTTCCCGCTGGCGGCGTTTTGTGATTGAGATAGGCATCGATCCAATCGCCGGCATTCTTGTCCCAGCACATGGGATCTGGACCCGGTGTTTCTGGGTTGTCCGGCATGCAAGTAAAGCCATTGGTCCCTTTGCGCAGCGTTCGCATTGCACCCTTGTCGCCGGGGGCCACGATGGTGGCATTTTCGGCCACTTTCTTCGGTGCAGCCTTCATGGCGCTGGCGATCAATTCCTCATCCGTTGGAGCTGGCTTGGCCTCTGCGGCAGCGCCATGATGCATGGCGTGTTCGGCGGGTGCGGGTGCGTCGGCGGCCGCCGCGTTAAAACTCAGACCTAGAATTCCTGCGCCCGCGAGCGCGGGCGCCACAAGACGATATTTGTTCATAAAACTCCCCTCCGTCGTTCAGATTTTTTTGAAAACGCATCTGACTCTCTATCATTCAGTTAAGTCAAGGCCCGCACATTCCATGACTCCGGATTTGGCACACCTCGGAAAGTTGTGTCTTGTTTATCGGCAGCCACACGCGCGCGCAGCCGATCCGCGCGCACTATGACCGGCTCGCTATTTGGCCTGCGCGAGCCGCGCTGCCTCCAGTCTGTGGTCGGTCAGGTCATCGCCCTGGGCGAGTAGCGCGCGGTAGCTGCGCGAATCGCTGTCATCCAGACCATGACTGGCGCCTTGATTCGGTGCAGCGTGCGAGTTCGCACCCAGACTCAGCGTGTTCCCCAAACCAACGTAGAGATAACGGTCGCCGAACACTTTTTGCAACGCAGCAAAACTCGGCTCGCCGGTGCACTGGCCTGGGGCGTTGTTTCAAGGACCACCAGTCTGCGTTTCTTCTGAGCCAGCGCTATAGACTGAGCGGACGATCATCAGCGTCCATTGCTTGCGGGCAGGTAATCCGCGCGCACCGGGCGGCCCTTCTCGGCCGTGGGGCGCACAGAGTCTATCGTTGCGGCATAGGGACTTCCGCACGCACGGCGAACATCACATGCAAGCAATCACTGTCGACTTCTGCTTCTCGACGTAGGGTATCGACCGCGAATAGACCAAACAGCCCGGAATGAGCCCGGTGCTTCCGGCCACTTGGGCGAGGCCTGCGACCGCCAGCCAGCTACTTGCCGGACCCTTTGCTTGCCGCCGCGGCTAACTCGTTTACCTTGACCATCGCCTTGTCGGCCGCCGCCTTGGTGCACTCCGCTTCGCTCGGCGTTCCAGTCGGATAACGCTGAGCAAGGTCTCTGCAAGCTGCCGCGGCCACGTCATTGACACGTTTTTCGGCCTCCATAAACCCAGCATGTGAGGCGAGATCCAAGCCCGCAATGCTTACGCCGTAGCTGATCGATACATCTTTAATCGGCACGCCCGAAGATGTGCGACCCACAACTTTTGTAGTCACCACTCGGCTCCCTTGGACCGTGACTTCTTCTATGTCCTGGGCAATAACGATACCGCCAAGTAACGCGAATGCACCTGCTGCAACGGCAACTCTCATAAATGTCGTTTTCATCCGTTCACTCCTTATCTTTGGCGGATACCCGCACATACACGCTCTTTGCCCTGAGCGGTGGCACGGTAAGCAACTCCTGCGCGTAACGCCATTCGGACTTGTGCGATGCAGCCTCGGAAAATACCTAGGGATTGCGGCCAAGGCTCAGAGCCGGCTCTATCGCCTGAACCGCCACCGCGGGGCAGATCCCGAGCTAGGGCGATTGTTGATGACAGGCTGCGTGATGCCCCCGTTGGTCGACGACAATTAGATTTGCCGGTGCGTTGCCTTATCGGTGATTGTTACCGAAAGGCCACCCCGTAGCGACGCGAACCCCGGCGATCACGACGGACAGCCTTCAGGCCGACAATTCAGCAGGCCGTGTGGCCGCTTTGGCCGGTTGCTGCGGTTCCGCGATTGCGAACTCCCGATCCGTCGCCGTCAATCGTGACCATCAGCTACCGGGCGGAAGGCAACGCCACGGCCGTCGTTACTTCAGGTGCTTCGCGAAGAATTCCATCGTGCGGCGCCACGCGAGCTCCGCCGCCGCCGCATCGTGCTTCAGGACCGGCAGGTTGTTGGAGTCCGCGGTCTCGTTCGCGAATCGAAAACGTCGGGGCAACGCTTGAGGAACAACATGCCAAAGATTTACTCCTTGAACTCGGAGGCATCCATTTTGCCGCGGAGGATGTCGGCGGCCGTAAAAAGGTGGCGTTCAAGCTGTACCAGGGTCAGCGGCATGAAAATCCCTTTGTTATTCGAGCTCATGCGACGGATGGCACCGTCTGAGCCGTAGGTTGGCGAGCCTGCCCCGCTCCAAGCACGAGCCCCTTGGGTCTCCCAAACTATACCAGTGTCAAAGTGCTCGCCCGATCATTGGTGATCGAGCATGGCTTCCCCTACCGCCGGCCGCGTTCGACGCATCCACGCTGTCAATAGTGCCATCCAAGCGGTAGCCACCGATCCCTGATTTCCCAGGCGTGGCCCATCCCGCGCTATGCGAACATCGTGGCTAGGGTACTCGATCCAGACGGATTCACGGAACGGGGGCCGATTAACAGTGCCCTCGCGTGCGACCAGGCCCCGCACGGCGGGGATGTCTCTCCATGTGGGACTCGCCTGCAGCACGGTCGGGAAACTGGGCATGCGCTACCAAGAGCACGACCAGGACGCCGACGGGCCGGTACAGCACTCGCGTTCTATGTACGTAGTTTACGCAGGCGGATAGTTGTATCTCAGTAGTGAATGGACTGTCGGATCATGACACCGTAACCGGCAAGGAAAAATGGGTCGGACGCAGGTCGCTTCGACCACGTGCGGCGAGGCCTTCGCACAACGCAGGCACGACACTAGCTGGGTTCTTCGACAAGTTGTTGCAAGAGGAGAAGTAAGATGCTCTATACGATTGCGGTCATATTGATCGTTCTCTGGCTTCTGGGTTTTGTCACCTCATATACCATGGGCGGATTCATTCATATCCTCCTGGTCATCGCGGTCGTGATGATTCTGATTCAACTCATTCAAGGTCGGCGTCTATGAGGAGCCAACCAGGGCACTGTGCCAGGCGCATGGGTATGCGAGCGATAGCCGTTCCGATCAGTGTGATCGATGTACCCGGCGTCAATACCGGATAACGCGCCCGGGCTCACGGCGCGCTCACGCTCGGCTTTGACTGGGCGTCGGCTCGCGGGGGGCACTTATCGATACGGTGATGTCGCTGTTCGTTGAATCTCCGAGTCGGCAAGTTGATTTTCATCCTCGCGTTGAGCGCGGCTTGGTCGCGCGCCCAGGCCGACGCCGAGAATCCAGATCAGGTGCATCCATCGACGGGCACAGTCGTGAAACTCCGTGCAGTTGCTACCGACGTGGCCGACACTTTCGGCGGGTACCTCGACAAGGGGCACGAGTGGTTATACCGGCGGATACAGTACTTCATTGAAGACCTCGACCACGTCTACCCATTCGCCAAGGTTTACGTCGAGACTGGCTCGGGTCTGCGCGTGAGCGGTGGCGTTGCCCTGGAACGCTGGAGCGGTCGCTGGGTCCTGCGCTCGGCAAGCTTCGCCGACTGGGTCCGCGATACCGCCGCAACGGACTGGATTCAGACGTTCATTGCTGGCTATGCGCGAGCTGTCATCCAGTAGCCGCGTTACGATCGATTCGCCGACGGCCATGACCTTGCCTGCGGCGTGGTCGCCAAGCTGTCGGTGAGCGGCGACCGTAGTTCGCGCGCTACCCTGTATGAGATCAGTATGCTCCTCAAGCGTCCACCGCATGGCGGGTGGTTATTCGGCTGCGCCGGGCCCATGGTGCGCTGGAATCGCGATTTCGGCTGGCACCCGGACGCTGGCGTGCGGATCGGATTCGATGCGCTGTTTTGGGGTCTCGCTACGCGGCCGGCGGAACTCGCCGGCTATTGCCAATGACCGAAGGCCAATGCGACGCCGGGCGATAGATCTACAATCGGCGAGGAGACGGGAGTAGTGGGACATTCAACAACCAGGGTTTACTGCGATCCGCGAGCTGTCTTATAAGATCGCCGTGGAAGTCAAGCATTATTCCAACCTTATTGGCGTCGCATCATGATCGGGCGCGTGAATTGGAAACTGATCGGGCCTTTGATTGCCGGGACCGTCCTGGTCGGCGGCGCGGGCGTCTATTGGATGGCGCACCGCGCCGCGCCGACGCATTACGTGACGACAGCGGTAACACAGGGAGACGTCGTCACCACCATCACCGCCAGCGGCTCGGTCAATCCGGTGGTTGTCGTCGAGGTGGGGAGCTATGTCTCGGGCACTATCGAGACCCTCAGCTGCGACTACAACACCCAGGTCCATAAGGGCCAGCTGTGCGCGAAGATCGATCCCAAGCCCTATCAGGTTCTTGTGGATCAGGACCAGGCCGACTTGGACGTCGCCAAGGCTCAGCTCGTCAAGGACCAGGCCAATGTGGTCTACACGAAGATCAATCACGAGCGCCTCGATCTTCTGTTCAGCCAGAACTCAACCTCGCACGATGCCGCCGACGCTGCGCTCAACGCCTATAACCAGGCGGTTGCGCTCGTCGGCCTTGATGTGGCTCAGATCGCCCAGAAGGCCGCGGCGCTGAAGGCCGCTCAGATCAATTTGGATTACACGAACATCGTCTCGCCGGTGGACGGCACGGTGGTGTCGCGCAATGTCACTGCCGGTCAGACCGTGGCCTCGAGCTTTCAGACACCGACGTTGTTTCTTATTGCCACCGATCTGACCAAAATGCAGATCGATACCAACGTCAGCGAATCCGATATCGCTGGCGCCGTTGAAGGCGCAAACGCCAGTTTCACAGTCGACGCCTTCCCTCAACGCACGTTCCAGGGACGCGTGGCCCAGGTCCGGCAGGCCCCCGTCAGCGTGCAGAACGTGATTACGTACGATGCGGTGATCACGGTCGATAATCCCGACCTGCTGCTCAAGCCGGGGATGACGGCCACCGCCAGGATCGTCACGGCCCAAGCGCTGAAAGTCCTCAGAGTCCCGGCGCAAGCGCTGCGATTTACGCCGGCCGCGGCGGCCAAGCTTGGGCTCGCCAAAGCCGCCACACCCGGGCAGCGGGTGATCTGGGTGGAGCGGGCCGGCAAGCTGGTCTCGATCCCTGTCACGGTGGGGCTCGTTGACGACACCTTCGCCGAGATCAAGGCGGGGGATCTCAAGCTCGGAGATCAGGTCGTCACATCCGAGGCTGCGGCGGGCGCGCCCCAGGTGTCGTCCACCCCGTCGCTGAAATTGTAGAAGGACAACCGGCATGACCGACCCCGTTGTCCGCCTGATCGATCTGACTCGATCTTTCCAGCTCGGAGATACCGAGGTTCATGCACTGCAGGGGGTCAGCCTATCGGTCGATCGCGGCGAATTCGTCGCCATCATGGGCTCGTCCGGGTCCGGTAAGTCGACCATGATGAACATAATTGGCTGCCTCGACCGGCCGACCAGCGGCCAATTCGTCTTCGAGGGACGCGAAGTGGCGCGGCTGTCCGAACCGGAGCTGGCTGACATCCGCAGCAAGCGGATCGGCTTCGTGTTCCAGAGTTTCAATTTGCTTGCTCGCACCAGCGCGCTCGAAAATGTCGTATTGCCGCTGCTTTACGGGGCAGCGGCAACGTTGACATCAAGCGAGCGGAACGATCGCGGTCGCGACATGCTTGCGAGCGTCGGCCTGGCTGATCGCGCGCGCAACATGCCCAATCAGCTCTCGGGGGGACAACAGCAACGCGTCGCGCTGGCCCGGGCGCTCATCAACCATCCCGCTGTACTGCTTGCCGACGAGCCGACCGGCAACCTCGATACGCGCACCTCGCATGAGATCATGGAAATCATTCGCAGGCTAAATCGCGAGCAAGGCGTCACGGTGATCGTGGTAACCCACGAATCGGATATCGCCGCATATGCGGATCGGGTCATCATCATGCGCGATGGGCGAATCCTTTCGGATAAGCATCAGGTCGCCGTCGTGACGCCGGACCGTGCAGACACCAGCGCCACGACTGCGGTCGCAGCCAGGGTGGACATCACCGCGCGTCCCGACGACACCTCCGGCCTTCGCCTGGCCTTCCTGTCAATGATTTTTTCAGCCTCTTTGCAAGCCCTGGCACGCAATAAGCTACGTTCGGCCTTGACCATGTTGGGTGTATTTATCGGGGTGGCCGCGCTCATCGCCATGGTGGCCGTGGGAGACGGCGCCAGCGCCGCGGTCAAGAAACAGTTGGAAAGCCTGGGCACGAACATGGTCGTCGTCCAGCCGGGCGCCACGACCGCCGGCGGCGTTCGCGCTGGAGCGGGCAGCGCTTCAACGCTGACCGTGGTCGATGCCGAGACCATCCTGCGCGACGACTCCGCCGTCCAGCGGGTCAGCTACCTGAGCCGGCAGGCAGGCCAGGTGCAATACGGCGACCAGAACTGGAGCACCGCTATCCAGGGCGTGACGCCAAGCTATCTGGACATCGTCAGTTGGCACATCGCCAGCGGTAGCTCCATGACCGAACAAGAAAATGACACCGCGGAGACAGTCTGTTTGATCGGCCAGACGGTCTATCAGAATCTATTTCCTCCGGGAGAGGACCCCATCGGCGCGATCATCCTGGTCAAGGGCGTTCCCATGCGGGTGATTGGGCTCCTCGCAGCCAAGGGGCAAACGGGCTTTGGACAGGATCAGGACGACGTGCTGATGATCCCGTTCAGTACGGCCGAGCGCAAGGTCTTGGGGGTCGCGGCGCCGCAAACGGCCCAGAATCTTGTCAGCGCCACCTATCCAACGGCACCTAACGCCTTGGGCATCAACCCCCGCATGACCGGCTATGTCAACAGCATCTACGTCCAGGCCGGAGCGGCCGACCTGGTGAACACGGCGATCAGTCAGGTGACCGCGACTCTCGCACGGCGCCACCATATCCAAATCGGGCAACTTGACGATTTCAGCGTCCGCAACCTCAGTCAGATCGCAGAAGCGCAGGAGAGTAGCAGCCAGGTCATGGCCGCGCTTCTGGCCATGGTCGCATCTATCTCGCTGCTGGTAGGCGGCATTGGAATCATGAACATCCTTTTGGTGTCTGTAACCGAGAGGACGAGGGAGATCGGCATCCGGATGGCGATTGGAGCACGTCGCCTTCAGGTGCTGCTCCAGTTTCTGTCCGAATCCGTGCTGCTGAGTGTGACCGGCGGCGTGGCCGGCATCGGGTTCGGGCTGCTGCTGTCGTTCGTCATCTCCAGGCTTGCCCATTGGCCGACCCAAGTCTCCCTCACCGCCGTCCTCGGCGGTTTTGCGTTCTCAGCTGCGGTCGGAATCTTCTTCGGATTCTATCCAGCTCGCAAGGCCGCGAACCTCAATCCGATCGAAGCGCTTCGCTACGAGTAGGCACCATCTGCGTCGCCGCGCGATAGCGCAACGATCTGCGTGCACCGAGAACGGGCCGATCCCATGTTACCGTTTGCCGTTCAAGAGAGCTTGTCTGCTCCGCGACGCGCGATCCTCATGGCCGGGCTTGCCGGGCCATCAGTTGCGCTTTTCCTCGCGTCGCTGTTGCGGCGACAGCAATCGGTTCGGCGGATTTCGTTCAGTCACAGCTCCGCAGAGATCTGGCGCGATGGGCGGCTGATGTCCCTAAGAAGCGAAACTGTCGAGCATGGCGAGACCCTCTATGTTGAGGGGGCGGCGATGCCCGACGGATTTCGCGTGGTGAGCAAAGGCGGTCCGTTCATCGCTTCCGCCGCAACCTGTGATTGTCCGGAGAAGCTGTGAGATGGAGCGGGTGATGGGAATCGAACCCAAGCAAGGTCGGTATCAGTCATCCGATAGATCAGATGCTTGCGACGCGATTGACTCGCTGCGTGTGATTAGCGTGTGAAAGCGACCCGTCGACGGCTAACCCCGCGGGCGCACCTTGCTCAGGCGTTCCGCCATGCGTGTCTGCCAACCAGGACCCGTCGCTTTCCACGCCGAGATCACGTCAGCGGGTAGTCGGAGGGAGATCGCTTTGCGCGGGTTTGCCGACCTCGGCCTGCCGCCCTTGTTGATCGTCGCTCGCAACAGCATTTGCTCCGTTAGCTCGGGAAGTTCTTTGTACTCACCCGCCTTGGTGACATGAGCATCGACACGTGCGAGGTCAGATTTCAAGGAGCGGAGCGACGCGCGCTTGTTCGCGTTCATTGGCTTTCCTCATACTGAAAACATGACGTACCGCCGCGCCACGCGGCGTGTATCCGACAACGACGATCCGACCTGCCAGACGGCCAAAGCAAATGATCCGCTTTTCGCCGTAGTCCTTGCGGATGTCTTCGATTTCCAGCGTGACGGCCGCGAAGACCAATGCAGCATCAGCAAAATCGAGTCCGCGATCTGCCAACGTCTTGGCGCGTTTGGCCGGATCAAACGTTATCTGCGCCCGGTTATTGTATATACGGAAACCGTGGTTTGCAACGACGAGGACGCAACGCTGGCTGCGGAAGCTCGGATGGAGCGGGTGATGGGAATCGAACCCTCGTATGAAGCTTGGGAAGCTGCAGTTCTACCATTGAACTACACCCGCGGCTCGGGCGTCATTCTATGAAACCCTCAGGACGATGCGCAAACGGCGTCGAGCATCGTCAGAAGTGGTATTCGGCCGTGGCCGATATCCGCCAGAAGTGATTCTCGGAGGTGGAAGCGAAGTAATCGGCGCTCACTCCGAAACCCAGGTGCTGTCCCAGGGCATATCGGGGACCGACACCCAGCGTGTAGCCTGCTCCGTCGTCCGTACGGCTGAGCACATCGACGCCGTTGATCGACACATCTGTTCTCGTGATCCAAAGGTAGGGGCCGCCACGAACGTCCACGGCAATCCGCGGCGCCAGCTCCCAGCGGTAGCGCGCCTCCAGTGACACGATGTCTCCGCTGCCACGCACGATGTGCGCAGCATCAGCGAGCAACTGATTCAGATCGGGCGGCGCAATGCCCTCGAGGACAGCACGCGTGCGCCCCAGGTAGCTCCATCCCAGCTCGACGCCAAAGTTCCTGGGAAGTTCGTATCCCGCGTACAACGCGCCGCTGAAGCTCGACCGCTCGCCATCGGCGGCGCTCACCTGGTAACCGTCGGCCTGCAGACCAGCGGTCAGCTTGCTGGCTGTCATGGAACTTGAGGATCCGCCCACGCGGACTCCGCCATAGACATTCTCCGGCCAGCCGCCATCATCCGCAGCTCGCACCGGGGCACTGAAGAGCGCGCCCAGGGCAACGAGCGTCAGGGGCATGACGAGCATTGCCCGTCGCAGACCCGCGATTCTGATCAGGGCGAGAAGCGCCAGGATCAGCACCGTTGCCATATCGATGCCACCCCCTCCGCCCGCCGTCACCACGAGATTCTGTAACTGCGCACCCGTGGTGACTGAAAATGTGGTTTCGATAGCGCCGATCGTCAGCACCGCAGAGGCATTGCTGGTGTACGTGGACGGCGCATTCACTCGCACTCTGACCTGATCACCCGGCTCAACGACACCTTGAGCGGACGTGAATGGACCGCCATCGATGCTGTATTCAGCGCCGCCACTGATCGCGATCGGTACGGCCACATTTCCGGAAACGGTGACTGGATTGGAGATTTGAACGCTCGATGGAACGGCACTGGTGACCGCCGTAAATCCGCCTTGCAACATCGGCTGGGCAGCCGTCGTCACCGTAAACGTGGAATTGACGCCGCCAATAGTCACTACCGCGGACGCAGTCGTGTTGTAGGTGGAGGACGTGGTGACCTCCGCCCTGATCTGGTCACCCGGCTGAACGACACCGGGGGCGGACGTGAAGGTACCGCCGTTGATGCTGTAAAGCGCCCCGCTGCTGACAGTGATCGGGGCAGGAATCGTGGCGCCGGTCACGGTAATAGGATTGGAGATTTGAACGCTCGACGGCGCGGTACCGGTGAGTGGCGTGAACGAGCCCTGCACCACAGGCTGCGCGCCCGTGGTAACGGTAAACGTTGAATCAACGCCACCGATGGTGAGCACCGGGGAAACGGCGGTATTGAAGTTTGAAGCCGCAGTCACCTGCACCTGGACCTGCGCACCCGGCGATACAACGCCGGGGACGGAGGTAAAGGGGCCCCCATTGATGCTGTACTCGGCGCCGCTGCTCACGCTGATCGGGGATGGCACGTTGGTGTTGTCGACAGTGATGGCATTGGAGACCTGCACGCTCGAGAGATCTACGTTGTTAAGCGGCGTGAAGCTGAATGGACTGGGTGCGGCATTGGTGCCGGTGCCGGAAAGGCTCACCTGCGTAGTGACCGGCGGCGATGAAGTGGCATTGCTGACGATGGTCAAGGTGCCGTTGCGACTGCCTTCGCTGGTGGGTGTAAAGACCACGTTAATCGTGCAGGTCTGGGAAGCTGTCAGGGACGTCGGGCAGTTGTTCGTCTGCGAGTAGTCCCCGGTCACCGCGATGCTGCTGATGGTCGCGCTATTGATCCCCTCGCTCAGCGTGACGGTCTGCGAGTTGCTCGCGACGTTCACGGCTTGGGGCGCGAAGGTGAGAGAAGAGGGATTCGCCACCAGCGTCACGTTGCATGTGACCGTGGAATCAACGGTCGCTGAGTTATTTGTCTCGTCCGGATCGAGGAAACTGGAAGTGCTGCCGAAGTCCGCGCTCGCCGTGTTGGCCACTGTAGAACCACAGGTAGCGGCTGGATCGAGCGTTCCCGTGATGGAATACGTCACAGAGGCATTCACTGGCAGTATGACGTTGGAGGTGTTGATGCTGCCGGTTCCCGATGCGTCACAGGTCGCGCCTCCGGAGCCCACGCAGGTCCAGGTGGCACTGGTGACCGCTGCGGGCACAGAGTCCACGACGGTAGGCGCGTCCGCCGCGTCGATCGGATAGTTTCCATTGTTCGTCACGGTCACGTTGTAAGTGAGGGACGCACCCTGCAGGACCGTCGACGGGCCGTTCATGGTCACCTGCAGGTCGTCCGGCGTCGCTGTGATCAGTCCGTGCAGCTCGTGATTGTTGGTCGATCCGCCGGTGCTGCCGCTGAATCCAACGCTCAGCGTGGCGGGCGGCGCGTAAGGGAAAGCGACGTTCGAGAACAAGGTCTGGAAAGGCTGGCCGCTGGCACTCTGAAATTGAGCCGTGACCGTATATCCGATCGCTGGCGACACGGCGGGCGTGAGTGTGAGCAACACGGTCTTCGACGAGGGCCGCGTCGCCACGTGCGGATTGTCTATGCCGCCCGGCACCGGGGTCGTCGTGACCCAGGCATTGTTGGCACTTTCCGGCCCACGGATCACCAACGACTCGGGATTGACACCTGGCCCGCCGCTCGCGGGAAGACATCGGTCGTTGGGGTTTGAGAAATTGCCGTATTCGTCGAGGCCGATGGCAAGATAGCCTCCAGCTCCGCCGCAGTATCCCAGGCCACCCCCGACTGCGGCGCCACTCATGGGAGACGGAGTTGTTGGATCGTAAAGGAACACGGTCATGCCATCGGCGCCTGTTCCGCCCCAGGAGACGTAGTCGAATTGAACTACTACGGGTTCGTTGCTGGGGAAACTGAATGCGTCGTTGAGTGCCTGACCCTTCTCGCTGCCGCCGGCGTCTGTCAGCCGCAGCCATCCGGAGCCCGCCGGGTCGATCGATGGTGCAGTCAGCAGAGCGGAGTAGCTCAGCGTCCAGCCCGGGGCGGTCGTGTTCTCAAATGTTTCCTGAAGTTTGAATTGCGCACGGGCCGGTACGGAGTAACCGGCCACCAACAGACAGCACAAGACGAGCTTCATGAGGAGCCGGATTGAATAGGTTTTCTGGGGTGTTAGGTTCACCCGTCAGATTCTGTCCAATCGAAGATTGAGGGGCAATCAACGAGCTTCGACTCTGTGACGCAGGTCTGAGAGATTGCGCACACTTAGAGCGGGCGCCAAGCCAATCTATGATTGGTACTGGCTGGTTGATGGCCCCACGTGGATTGCGCTGATCGTAGCTTCAGTGCTTTTCGAGCGCGTCGACTTCATCCATGAGTCGATTCATGCGTGCCGCCAATGCCTGGTAGGGCCCTGGGGTCGCCATATCGACACCGGCCTGTTTGTACAGGTCATAGGGATAGTCCGAGCCACCGGCTTGCAGCAGCCTGATGAACCGGGTGCGCGCCGGCGCCCCTTCCCTGAGGATGTCTTCGATTTCCAGCGTGACGCCCGCGAAGACCAATGCAGCATCCGCAAAATCGAGTCCGCGATCTGCCAACGTCTTGGCGCGTTTGGCCGGAGCAAACGTTATCCGCACCCGGTTATTGTATATACGGAAACTGTGGTTTGCAACGACGAGGACGCAACGCTGGCTGCGGAAGCTCGGATGGAGCGGGTGATGGGAATCGAACCCACGTTAGCAGCTTGGGAAGCTGCAGTTCTACCATTGAACTACACCCGCGTTGAGCACCGATTTTATTGGCGGTTGCCGGTTACCCGCAACCGCGCGTTGCCCGGCAGCTCGTTGGCGACTGTCTCGACGCCAGGATCACTGAGGCAGCAGGACTCGGGAAAAGTGTGAATGCCCCGAACTTCCCCCGCACGCAATGCTTGCTGCAGTCGCGGCCGGCGTACTGATACCGTGCGGCGTCAGTGCGAGCCCCTGACGGCGGTGCCCATGACCTCGAAGTGCGCTCCACGCACTAGCTTATCCACACCGATGAATGCGCGCGCGGGGAAATGCCCGTGAAAGTAGCTGCGGTATATGTCGTTGAACCCACCATAGAGGCCAAGGTCGGTGCAGAACACCAGGATCGACACGAAGTCATCCATCTTGGATCCGGCGGCTTCGACCGTGCGCTTGACGGCCTGCATGACCAGCTGGGCCTCGGCGGACGGGTCGTCCGGGACCCGAGACGTCTTGGGATCATCGGCGGTCTTGGGATCGATACCCAGAGCGCCCGACACATAGAGAGTATTGCCCGCGACCACGGCGTCGCTGAACGGCAATTGCGATCGCGCAGCCGAGTGGCCAACGACGATGAAACTCCGGGTTGTGTCGGCAGCAAGCAGCGCCCGGGGGCGCCAGCATGCCGGCCGCAACAACCATCACCTTGGCAATCCTATTCATGTTGGATTCCACCTTGCAACTCCTGTCATGGCGACTTTGGTCCCTGGGTGCGCCGGATGAAATCCGCCACCTTCGCGTGCAACTCCTTGAGTGAGGGTTCGTGGGCATAAACCATGTGGCCCGACTGGTATTGCGCGTACTCGATATTGTTCTGCAGCGTCGCCGGGACCATCAGATGCTGCATCTCGTAGACGCCCTGGTAGAACGGCGTTGCCAGGTCGAAGTACCCGCCATTGAGCATCACGTGCAGGTTGGGGTTGTATTTCATCGCCACCGCCAGATCGGGCATCACATTGGTGGACTGCGCCAGCACTATAGGTTCGCCGGGCGGCCGATGCTGAAAATTCCAACCCCTTGCGATGTCGATGAGCGGTTTGAATATCTTGTCCTGGCCGTACTTGAGCTCCTTGCGTACGTAGTCGTTATACGAGGAGACGAAGGCGGAGGATATCGCCGCCAATTGCGGATCGTACTCGGCCTCCTTGCTGAGCGGATCCATCGTCGGACCGGAGAAGCGCGAATCGAGGCGCCCGGTGGTCATGTCGACATCGCCCAGCAGAGTCTTCTCGAATTCGCCGCCGTTGATGCGCAGATCCGCCTTGAGAATGTAGTCGACCGGCAGTCCCGTGTACTCGTGCAGCTTCGCGGCAATCGCATCGCGTTGCGCCGCAGGCAGCGTCGAACCAGCCGCGAGCGCCAGCGCGTATTCGCTCATCGCAAAGTGCTCGACCTCGGCGAGCAGCGCCCCGAGATCTGGCGGTGCCGTCGGCAGCTTGTGGTGATACCAGGCCGTGGCCGCATAGGTTGGCAATGCCAGCTCATAGGGTAGCTCGATGCCAGGGTTGGTCTGCGGGCCGTCCGGACTGGCATCGAAATTAAGTATCTGCGAGAGCATGATGACGCCGTTGAAGTCCACGTGCTCGGTCTCCAGCCGGCCGACCAGCACGGCGGCGCGCGTCGTGCCGTAGCTCTCGCCAAACAGGTACTTCGCCGAATTCCAGCGGCCGTATTTCGACAGAAACTGCACGATGAAATCGGCAAACGCCTGCGCATCCTGATCCACGCCGTAGAAGGCCTTGTCGCGGTCGGTGCCCGCGATGCGCGAGAAGCCGGTGCCGGGTGCGTCGACGAAAACCAGATCACTCACATCGAGCAGACTGTAGTCGTTGTTGACCAGCAGGTAGGGTGCCGCGGGAGTGTGCGAATCATCCGCCGTCAGCACGCGGCGCGGCCCGAACGCCCCCATGTGCAGCCAGACGGTGGACGAGCCGGGACCGCCGTTGAACAGGAATGTTACCGGCCGCGGCGCCGCGCTCTTGCCGGTGGCCGCTTTGTCGGCCGTCTTGAAGTAGGCGACGTAAAACATGCTCGCCTCAGGCCGCGGATTCTTGTCTTGATCTTTCGGCGCATTCTGCGGCACATCGTCCCAGTCCTTGGGGTGCACGACCACGGTGCCGGCATAGGCGTCATAGTCAATGCGGCGACCCTCGATCGTGACCGAGCCCTTGCTGCTTTGCTGCTCGGGCGTGAAATGCTCCACGGGGGCGCTGGGCTGCTTGGCGTCCGCAGCCTTGTCGGCCTCGCCGGTATCGGCTGCACGCAGCGCGGCGGACGGCAGCAGCAATGGCAGCATCGACCACAGGGCAATACGGGAAACGCGAGCTTGATACAAGAGCTGCTCCTTAGCCGGCAATGCAACGGCCCACGGTTTTAGTCTATTCGCAACCGCGGTCATTGTGCAGGCGCCGCCGATGTTGCCGGTGGCCCCGGTATCCCCGATTAATTCACAGGCAGCTCGTCCTGGCCGATCGATAGCGCCTGTCGCTGCCGGATGCGCGCCGCGTCCATGAGCATGCGCCCGGCCCAGCGGTAGACGTTGTTCTCCTTTATTGTTCGTCGCATCAACTGCATACGCTGCCGCCGCTGTTCACGCGGCATCTCGAGGGCGCGCCGGATCGCGGCCGCGGTCTCGGCGACGTCGAACGGATTGACCAGGATTGCTTCGACCAGCTCGCGCGCGGCGCCGGCAAAGGTACTCAGAATGAGCACGCCGTCTTCGTCATCGCGCGCGGCGACGAACTCCTTGGCCACCAGATTCATGCCGTCGTGCAGGCTGTTGACGATGCAGAAATCGGCGGCCCGGTACAGCTCGAATACCTCCTCCGGTGGCTGGTGCTTGCCGATCAGCACGATCGGTTTCCAGTCGGCGACCGCGAACCGCGCGTTAATGCGCTCGACCTCCGCCAGCGTCGAGCGCTGCAGCGCCTGGTATGCCGGCAGCTTGCTGCGCGAAGGCGCGGCGATCTGCAGCAATGTGACCTGCCCGCGCAAGCGCGGGTTCTGCTCCAGCAACAACTCGAGTGCGAGGCAGCGCTCGATCACGCCTTTAGTGAAGTCCCAGCGCTCCACGCCCAGGCCCAGCGTAACGTGCTCGGCGATACCAAATCGCTCGCGTACCGCGCGGCGCGAGACCTGAATGTCGGGCAACGCCTGGAGCCATCGTGGCGGCCATTCGATCGATATCGGATAGGCCCCGACATGGCAGATGTGGCCCCGCAGCGCGACTGTCATACGCTCGTGGTCGACCTGGCACTCGATGAAGCGGTCGAGCGTCGCCAGGAAATTCTGGCAGTGATACAGCGTGTGAAAACCGAGAATATCGGCCATCAACAGATGCGACAGCATCTGGCGCTTCCACGGGCAGACGCCGAAAGTCTCGGCGTTGGGCCACGGGATGTGCCAGAACAGCGCAATCGTCGCCTTCGGTCGCCGCTCCCGCAGGTATCCCGGCAGCATCGCGAAGTGAAAGTCCTGGATCAGGATCACGGGGTCATCAGACTGGGCTTCGCGCGCGACGATCTCGGCGAACTTGCGGTTCACGGACTGATAGACCACCCAGTCCTCGGCGCGGAAGGTCGGGCGCACGTAAGCCAGATGGCACAGCGGCCACAAGCCTTCATTCGACAGACCGTAATAGAACCCCTGCTCCTCGGACTCTGACAGCCAGACGCGCCGCAGCGTATAGCAAGGATCCTCGGGCGGTACGCGCACCCGGTCCGACCGATCCACCACCTCGCGGTCCGCGGAACCGCTGCCATGCGCAACCCAGGTGCCCGAGCAGGCGCGCATCACCGGTTCGAGCGCCGTCACCATACCGCTGGCCGGCACCTGCACTTCGATAGCGCCGTTGTCGCCGAATTCGTGGGAATATGGCTCCCGGTTCGACACCACGATTATCTGCGGCGAATGCAACTGATCACGCACCACCTGCTGCAGCGCCTGCGGCGTCCAGTTCTCCTGATAATCGATCTCCAGCCGCTGGCTCTCCTCCATCTCGCTCAAGACCTTGCGCACCTGCCGCAGGATCGGCAGCGATAGCGGACCCGACTCGGCGTCGTCGAGGAAGCGGCGGCCGGTGATGTCGCCGATCAGAATCTTGCCCCAGCGACGCACGATCAGCCACGCCCCCAGTACCAGAAACAGCGCCACGATGACCAGCGATACGCCGCCGAACGCGATCAGGTAATCTCGCGCCGTACTCTGCCGGCTATCGACAAAGCTCAGGTCATACAGGACCGCCACGCGATAGGGCGTCTGGCCCGGAGGTTTTTGATCGAATACCGACACCAATACCGAACCCTGGGTCGCGCGACGCACGATGCTCTCGCCATCCCTGAGATCCGCGGTACTCTCGCAGTTCACCGCCGTGGGCACGAGCTCGGTCTTGAAGACCGTTCCGCCACGCGGCAGGCAGATCAGGATGCCCAGTACGCGCTGATCGGCGATGATCTTGGCCGTGTACTTGCGCAGTCCCTGTTGATCGCTTCTGGCTACCAGCGCGGGCAGCGATTCCTCGAGCGAGCTCATCAACACCCGCGCGCGCAGCTCCACATCGGAACGAAACCACTCGGTCAGCAGCCGGTCGATATACGGCAGCCCGAAGTACGCGACGACGCCCGCCGCGAGCAGCAGCGGCAGCACCGTGCGGGTGATCAGGGAGCGGAACATGGGTGCGGCGCGCCTGCCTGTGTGGCTTGAGGGAAAGTCCGGCTTTGACGCTAGCCGCGCCGACGCGCGGCCGTCAATACGCCAGGCTCGCAATCAATACTGAATATTTTTCAATCCGGAAACCGCTATGCGCTGGCGACCTCGCTCGCCGTGGCCGCCAGCCAGTCTCGAATCCCGGCCGTCAACCTCAGCGAATAGCGGCGCGCAACCTGGTCATAGACGTGCACGTTGACCATCAGCTCGTCGACTTGCACCTGACTCAGAAAGGCGCGCAGATCGTGCTCGACCGCCGCGCTCGAGCCGACAAAGGAACAGCGCATCGCCTGCTCGACCATGGCCTTCTCGTCGCGCGACCAGAAGCTCTCGATATCATCGATCGGTGGCGGCAGCTGGCCGGGCCGGCCGCGACGTAGCTGAGTAAACGCCTGTTGATGCGAGGTAAACAGCCGGCGTGCCTCGGCATCGGTGTCGGCGACGATCACATTGACGCATACCATCGCGTATGGGCGTTCGAGCGCGCGCGAGGCCTGGAAACGCTTGCGATAGACCGAGAGCGCGGGCAGCAGCAGCTCCGGCGCGAAGTGCGCAGCAAAGGCGAACGGCAGGCCGAGGGCTGCGGCCAGCTGGGCACTGAATAGACTCGAGCCCAGCAGCCAGATCGGCACGGCGAGACCGGCGCCTGGAATCGCTCGCGCCAATTGGCCCGCCGGCGCCTCGAAGTAACTCTGCAGTTCCTGCACGTCCTGCGGAAACTGATCGGCACTGCCGGCCAGATCCCGCCGCAACGCTCGCGCCGTGACCGGATCGGTGCCGGGTGCCCGGCCCAGTCCCAGATCTATCCGGTCAGGGTACAGCGACGCCAGCGTGCCGAACTGCTCCGCGATCACCAGCGGTGCGTGATTTGGCAACATCACGCCGCCCGAACCCACGCGTATGCTGCGCGTGCCGGCCGCGACATAGCCGATCACGACCGCCGTCGCTGCGCAGGCGATGCCGGGCATGTTGTGATGCTCGGCGACCCAGAAACGCCGGTAGCTCAAGGCTTCGGCATGGCGCGCGAGCTCCAGGGTGTTGCGCAGCGCATCGGCCGCGCTCGCGCCTTCGACGATCGGTGACAGGTCCAGGACCGAAAACGGCATCATGCCGCGGATCATGGCCGCTCGCGCCGGCGGTTGCCAGCGGTACCGCTTCAGTTCGATGCGATAATCGCTCGATGCAGCAGTCCTTCGACAAGCGGCCGCCTCGCGCCATCCGCTCCTACGTCCTTCGAACGGGCCGAATTACCCCGGCGCAGCAGCGCGCCCTGGGCGAGCATTGGCCGCGTTACGGGGTCGAATTCGAGCCGCGCGTACTGGATCTGGCGCAGCTGTTCGGCCGCGTTGCGGCACGCACGCTGGAGATCGGCTTTGGTAACGGCGAGCATCTGCTCGAGCGCGCGCTGGCGCAGCCCGGGCAGGATTTCCTCGGCGTCGAGGTTCACCGTCCCGGCATCGGGCACCTGCTGCTGGCCGCAGCCAAAGCCGATGTCGCCAATCTGCGCGTCATCGCTCACGACGCGGTCGAGGTGCTGCAGCAGCAGATTGCGCCCGAGAGTCTCGACGAAGTGCAGCTGCTGTTTCCCGACCCCTGGCCGAAGAAGCGCCATCACAAGCGCCGCATCGTCCAGCACGAATTCGTGGCGCTGGTGGCTTCCCGGCTCGGCGCCGGCGGGCGCTTGCATCTCGCCACCGACTGGGAGCCCTATGCCGAGCAGATGCTGCTGGTGTTGAACGGCTGCAGCCTGCTGGCCAATTGCGCCGACGCTGGCGGCTTCATCGACATCGATGCCCTCATGGCTCGCCGCGCCACGCGTTTCCAGCGCCGCGGCGAACGCCTCGGGCACCGCGTACGCGAGCTGCTGTTCCGGCGGCACTGAGGGCTTAGCGCCCGCCCTCAGCCGCCGAAACTGCCGCGCAGGCCGTCGACCATGAACTGCACCGCGAGTGCGCCCAGCAATACGCCCGACATGCGATTGATGACATGGGTGCCGGTGACCCCGAGCACGCGCATCGCCGGGGCCGCCAGGTACAGCACCCCCACAGTGATCAGCAGCACGCCGTACACGCACAGCAGCAAACCTAAAAACAACAGGGGCTTACCGGGGGTTGGACCGAAGGCCAGAAGAATCGTCGCCATCGCCCCGGGGCCGGCAATGAACGGGAACGCCAGCGGAAACACCGAAATGTCCTCGCGCTGACGACACTCGAGCTCCTCCTGCGACGAGATACGGGTGCCCGAGGTTCGCGCGAATACCATTTCGAGGGAGATCAGAAATAACAGCAGTCCGCCGAAGATGCGAAACGAGTCGAGGCTTATGTTCATCAGCCGCAGGAACGGACCGCCGCCGAGCGCGAACACCGTCAGGATGATCGCCGAAATCACCACCGCACGCCGCGCCATGTGCCGGCCCTGCGCCGCGGTCCCGTCCTTCGTCAATCCCACGAATGCCGGAATCAGCGATATCGGCTCAACGACTACCAGAAAGACCACAAAGAAATTGAGCAACTGCTGACTCATTGACGCTCTGCAAAATCAGAAGAATCATCTTGAAATGCGTGCCGCGGCAGGCGCAACATGACTGCGCATCGCAAGTTTCTCAAGCGGCAGGGTAGAGCATTCTGCCGCGGCTGAATACGGGAGCATTCCAATGCGCGCGCTACCCGACATCGGGGAGTGGTATCGAATACGCGGCGGCGAGCTGCTCGAAGTCGTGGCGATCGACGAGGACGACGGCACCATCGAGGTCCAGTACTTCGATGGCACGGTCGAGGAACTCGATCTCGCAGATTGGCAGGCACAGCGCACCAAGGGCGAGATCGAAGACGCCGAAGCACCGGAGGATTGGAGCGGCTCCGTCGACGTCGAAGGCGATGAGGACACGCTCGAGCCTAAGGCCGGGCTCAATGGCGATTCGCAGATGGCCGGCGGACTGGACGGCCTCGATCTGTTCGAATCGCCCGACTTCGAATCGCCCGACACCGCGCGCTGAAGGGCTGTGACCGCCCGCCGCCACGGCTCGCGATCCGCGCCGGCAAGCGCACAGCACCCGGGCCAGATCAATCTTCCGGCGGCGGCCCCGTCGCTGCGCTCAGGTCACCGTGGCAGCGCGCAACGGCTGGAAATCCCCGCGCCTGGACAACCAGTACAGCAGGACCAGCGCCGGGATGCTCAGCGCGGCGGTATATAAGAAAAACGGTGGATAGCCGATGTGGTCGACCACGATTCCGGAGGTTCCCATCAACAGCTTTCCCGGCAGCGCATACAGCGAGGACAGCACGGCATACTGGGTCGCGGTGTAAGACACACTCGTGAGCGACGACATGAAGGCTATCAAGGCCGTGCCATGCACGCCTTGCGCAAAATTATCCAGGCTGATCACGGTGGCGAGCCCGGTCAGGCTCGGCTCGCCACGCGCGGCCAGGATGCTGTAAGACACGTTCGAAATGATGACCAGCACACTGCCGAGTACCAGCGAGCGCGTGCGGCCGAGTCTGGCCACCGCCAGGCCGCCGACCAGAATGCCGACGACACTGAGCACGGTGCCATAGATCTTCGCGACTGCGGCGATCTGCTTCAGCGTAAATCCCAGATCGAGATAGAACGGATTCGCCATCGCACCCATGGTGTAATCGGTCAGCCGATAGGTGCCGATGAACGCGAAGATCAGCAGTCCCAGCGGCGCGCCGTAGCGCGTAAAAAAGTCCAGCACCGGGCAGAGCACCGCGCCCAGAACCCATGCGCCGGCGTGACGCAGCGCGCCGGGCCAGTGCGCGCGCCGTCCGAGCCAATCAACCACACGCTGCTCGGTCAGCACCGAGACCAGCGGCGCGATGCGCTCTGGTTCGCGCACCAACAACGTCGCCAGCACACCGACGCCGACCAGTGCCGCCATGGTCGAGTAGCTGCGGGCCCAGCCGAGATCGTCGGCGATCCATAGCGCACCCGCCTGACCCACGAGGATCGCCAGGCGATAGCCCAGTTGATAGGCAGCCGCCATCGCCCCCTGCTCGCGCAGCGGTGCGGACTCGATGCGCCAGGCGTCGATCGCCACGTCCTGGGTGGCCGCCGCGAACGCCAGCAACAGCGCCAGCAGGGCCATATGTCCGACCTGAGTCTTCGGATCGCTGGCCGATAGCGCCATGAGCGCGATTGCGATGCCGGCTTGCGCCAGCAGCATCCAGCTGCGACGCTGGCCGAGCAGGCGGCCGATACCCGGCAATCGCAGCCGATCGACCACCGGCGCCCACAGAAACTTCAACGTGTAGACCAGGCTGACCCATGAGAACATGCCGATGGTCGCGCGCTCGATCCCGCTCTGCCGCAACCAGGCCGACAGGGTGCTGTAGATCAGCATGAACGGCAGCCCGCTGGAGAATCCCAGCGCCAGCATCGACAGCATACGCGGCTGGCCATAGACCAGCACCGCATCGAGCCAGCCGCCGCCGCGCCGCGGCGGCGCCGGCGGATCCGAATCACCGTTCAAAGCCGATAATCCATGATCAACGGGGCGTGATCGGAAAAGCGTGGCTCCTTATGGATGTGCGCGCGCTGCGGCGTGCCGGCAAGCCCAGGGCTCAATACCTGGTAATCAATCCGCCAGCCCACGTTCTTCGCCCACGCTTGCCCGCGGTTCGACCACCAGGTGTAGTGCTCGGGTTCCGGCACCAGCGAGCGAAAGGCGTCGATGTACCTTTCCGGCCCGAACAACTGATCCATCCAGGCTCGCTCCTCAGGCAGAAAGCCCGAGTTCTTCTGGTTCGATTTCCAGTTCTTCAGATCGATCGGCTTGTGCGCGATATTCCAGTCGCCGCAGATGATGTATTCGCGTCGCGAGCGCTTGAGCTTTCGCAGGTGCGGCATGAACGCCTCGAGAAAGCGGAACTTCGATGCCTGTCGCGCAGGTCCGGCCGAGCCCGAGGGCAGGTACAGCGAGATGACCGACAGCTTATCAAAGCGCAGCTCCAGATAACGTCCCTCGCGATCGAACTCGTCGACCTTGAAGCCGCGCAGCACCCGGTCCGGCTCGCGCCGCGAGAGCACGGCGACGCCGGCATAGCCGAGGCGTTGCGCGGCATAGAAATGATTCAGATAACCGGGCAGGCTGCACTCGTGGCCTTCGAGCTGATGCTCGAGCGCCCGCGTCTCCTGCAGGCAGATCACGTCCGCGTTCTGCCGCGCAAGAAACGGGAACAGGCCGCGCCGCGAGGCCGAACGTATGCCGTTGACGTTCAGTGTGATGATGCGCATGCGGCAATGATACCCTCTGCGCTATTATGCGCAGGGCGAGGCTGTGCGCGATTACCAACGACAATTCCTGAGCCTGGCGCTCGCGCGGCACGCGCTGCGCTTTGGCGAATTCACGCTGAAGTCCGGCCGCGTCAGCCCCTACTTCTTCAATGCCGGTTTGTTCAGCGACGGCGACTCGATCGCCGCCTTAGGGTCCTGCTATGCCGCCGCTCTGGCGCAATCCGGGCTTCAGTTCGACCTATTGTTCGGGCCTGCCTATAAGGGCATCCCACTGGTCACGGCTACCGCCATCGCCTTCGCCGAGGAGCACCAGCGCAATGTGCCCTGGGCTTTCAACCGCAAGGAGCCCAAGGACCACGGCGAATCCGGTCACGTGGTCGGCAGCCCGCTGCGCGGACGCGTCGTGATCGTCGACGATGTCATCAGCGCCGGCACCGCGATCCGCGAGTCGATCGAACTGATTCTGCAGGCTGGCGCGGAACCGGTCGCCGTGGCGCTCGCGCTCGACCGCGAGGAACGCGGCCAGGCCGAGCGTTCGGCGGTCCAGGAAATTGAAGCCCTGTACAGGCTGCGCTGCATTACGATCCTGACGCTCAGCGAACTCATTGCCGCGCTTGAGGCTCGCGCCGCGGCCGGCCCGGAAGCGGCAAGCGGCACCGTCGGGGCCGCGGACGGTCCCCCCGGCGCGACTGGCGCCCCCGGCGCCCCCGGCGCCGCGCCGGCCACGGTGCCGACCGCCGATCAGCTCGCCGCGATGCGTGGCTACCGGCTCAAATACGGCGTCACCACGACCTGAGCCGGGCCCGCTTGCACAACGGCGGCTCCGCCGTGGACAATGAGAGTACAAATGTCCCGCGGGCGGTACATCTTTCTGAGCCTGGTGGCGCTGTGTACGGCAGACGCGGCCGCGGCAGCCAATAACCCGTCTGCCACGGCGCCGACCCAGACCTACCGCTGGGTCGACGACAAGGGCGTGGTGCATTACGGCGACAGCATTCCGTCCGAATACTCACAGCAAGAGCGCTCGGTGCTCAATGGCCAGGGGGTTGAGATAGGCCACGTCGCAGGACACAAGAGCGGCGCGGCGCTCGTCGAGCAGTCGCAGGCCGAGGAACTCGCTCGCCAGCGCGCCCAGCACGACCGCACTCTGCTCTCGACCTATGTTTCGGCAAAGGATATCGAGGCCTTGCGCGATGAACGGCTCGCGCAGATTGACGGCCAGCTCCAGGCCTCTGCCACCTATATCGAATCGCTGGCCACCCGGCTCGGGGCGCTGCAGGAACGCGCGATGCAGTTCAAGCCCTATAGCAGCGAGCCGAACGCGCGCCGCATGCCCGACGAATTGGCCGAGGAACTGGTGCGCATCGCGAACGAGGAGCGCGACCAGCGCAAGGCACTCGAGGCCAAGCGCAAGGAACAGGCCGACATGCGCGCGCAGTTCGAGGCCGACATTCAGCGCTATCGCGAATTGACGGCGAAAACGCGCTCCTGACGCCGCACCGCGGCCTCAACGCTGGATCGCCGCGACTTCAATGCTGGCCTGAATGGCCGAATCCGCCCTCCCCGCGCGAACTGACCGTGAAATCGCTGACGATCTCGAGCGCCACCTGTACCACCGGCACCACGACCAGCTGCGCGATGCGCTCGCCGGGCTGGATCTCGTAGCGCGACGCGCCGCGATTCCAGCAGGACACCATCAGCGCTCCCTGGTAGTCCGAGTCGATGAGCCCCACCAGGTTGCCGAGCACCACACCGTGCTTATGCCCGAGGCCGGAGCGCGGCAGGATCACGGCCGCCAGACAGGGATCTGCAAGATGGATCGCAAGACCGGTGGCAATCAGCTCCGCCTGACCCGGCTCGAGCCTGATCGGCGCATCGATACAGGCGCGCAGATCCAGGCCGGCGGAGCCGGCCGTCGCATACTGTGGCAGCGGAAACTCGGCTCCTAAACGCGCGTCAAGGATCCGGACCTGAAGCGGCCGGCGGGTACAGGCATCCATGCACTAGGATGCCCGGGCGCCCTCGCTGATCGCAAGCTCCCCGGTTTTACGTTCCCGGGCGTTGTCGCGTTCGCGGTCGGCGAGCTGCCGAGAGTAATGCTCGATGATCAGGCCGGTCAGCGCCCGCGCCAGCTCGCGCTTGCTCGAGACCGGCAGCTCGAGCCGGCCACCGCGCCATAGCACCAGCAGCGAATTGTCGTCGCAGTCGAAGGCTTTGGTGTGGCCGACTTCATTCGCCGCGATCAGATCCAGGTTCTTCGCCAGCAGCTTGGCGCGCGCGTAATGTTCGACGGAGTTGGTCTCGGCCGCGAATCCGACCATGAATGGGCGCTGCGCACTGGCGCTGACCTGCGAGAGGATATCGGTGGTGCGCGTGAGCTCGAGCGCGAGGGTCTCGCTGTTCTTCTTGATCTTCTGCTCCGCGCAGGTGACCGGCCGATAATCGGCCACGGCCGCGGTGCCGATAAAAATCGCGGTTCCGGGCAGCTCGCGCTGTACCGCGGCGTACATCTGCTCGCAGCTCTCGACATCGATGCGGCGTACGCCCGGCGGCGTCGGCAGGAATACCGGCCCGCTGATCAGCACCACATCGGCACCGGCCTCGCGCATCGACTGTGCCAGCGCGAAGCCCATCTTGCCGGAGCTGCGGTTGCTGACGAAGCGCACCGGATCGATACATTCGCGCGTCGGCCCCGCGGTCAGCAACACGCGCCGGCCCTGCAACGGTCCGGCGGGTGCGAGCAGCGGCGCGATCTGCGACACGATTTCGGTGGGCTCGAGCAGGCGGCCGGGACCGTGCTCGCCGCAGGCCTGATCCCCGACTCCAGGGCCGATGATATGAATGCCGCGAGCCGTGAGCAGCTCGACGTTGGCGCGCGTGGCGAGGTTGCGCCACATCAGCTGATTCATCGCCGGCGCCACCGCGATCGGCGCATCGGTCGCCAGACACAGCGTGGTCAGCAGATCATCGGCGAGCCCATGCGCGAGCCGTGCGAGGAAATCGGCGCTCGCCGGCGCCACCAGTACCAGCTCGGCCCAACGCGCGAGCTCGATGTGGCCCATGGCCGCTTCCGCTTCCGTATCCCACAGATCCGTGCGCACCGTCCGCCCCGACACGGCCTGGAACGTGGTGGGCGTGACAAATTCCCTGGCGGCCGCTGTCATCACGACCTGCACTTGTGCGCCGCGCTCGAGCAGGCGGCGCACCAGGTCGGCACTCTTGTAGGCCGCGATACCGCCGGTCACCCCGAGCAGAATGCGTTTGCCTTGCATGGGCTAATTATCGGCCTTTTGACCTATGCGCGCACGATATGACGATCGCACGTGGCCGGCATGTCGCTGCACCATAGCGCGGCAGATCAAGCGCACGGTTCAAGCATGAGCATCAAGGACTGGCCCGTCAACGAGCGCCCGCGCGAGAAGCTGCTCGCCAACGGCGCGCATTCGCTCTCGGACGCCGAGCTGCTGGCTGTGCTATTGGGCGGCTCCGGGCGCCGTGGCCTGGATGCCGTCGCCATGGCGCGCGAGCTGCTGAGCCGCCATCAGTCCCTGCGCGGCCTGCTGTCGGCGCAGCGCAATCTCGGCCTCGGCACCCCGGGCATCGCCGGCACTCCCGGCCTCGGGCCCGCCGGCTACTGCCGGCTGCAGGCCGCAGTGGAACTCGCGCGCCGCCACTACGCCGAGGCCATGCGCGCCGGGCCGCCGCTCGACTCGCCGCAGGCGACACGCGATTTTCTGATCAGGCGGCTACGCGATACGCCGCACGAGTTGTTCTGCTGCCTGCATCTGGACAATCGGCATCGCCTGATCGCCTTCGATGAGCTGTTCCGCGGCACCATCGACGGCGCCAGCGTGCATCCGCGCGAGGTAGTGAAGCAGGCGCTGGCCCGCAATGCCGCCGCGGTCATACTGGCGCATAATCATCCATCCGGCGTCGCCGAGCCCAGTCAGGCCGACGAAGTGGTCACGCGACGGCTGCGCGAAGCCCTGCAGCTGGTCGACATCCGCGTGCTCGATCACATGATCGTCGCCGACAACGGCTGCCTGTCGTTTGCCGAACGTGGACTTATTTAATATGTGGAGTTCCGCCGCCTAAGAGCATTCCCTCCCGGCTCGCAGCCCGGGAGGAATCCACATATCTGGTCCGAATTTTCAGGGATCGACGATCACTTCTGGACTATGGACGGTCGGTCTGATGGTGCGGGAGGCTGTCGCTGGCAGCGTCCCACGCCACGGCGTGCGACATCCATGTATGGTCGATGGGACGCACAAGACCGGGGTCATCCAAGCTTGCGATCGTCAGAGAGAATTCCTTCGGCCAGTCGGCTTCCCAATATGTGAGAGCCGTGCCGCACGTTCCACAAAACCCGCGGATGACTTTCGGAGACGACCGGTATTCCGCCGGGCGCCCATGTGTGAATACGACAGTGTCTCTTTCGACAGTGTAAAGGCCGACGGCGTTCGCCCCAGCTGCCATCCTGCACGATCTGCAATGGCAAATTGTCGGCGGCAGTGTCGGCGGCCCACTCCGGTAGCGGACAGCGCCGCATAGACAGCCGCCAGTCAGTTCACCGGGTTCCATGCGTTCACCCTCTTTTGCGAAGTATAAACGAGCGTTCCCGAGCCGAGCGAGCGATCCCACTGCGTCGATCGGGCTTGCTCGTCGCCCGCAAGGTCCTCCCGCGCGAACCCGCGGGAGGACACTTGGCGAACGTTTGCTCACATCCTTCGTAGCCACCCCAGGAGATCGGCGCCATCGATGAGTAGGCGGCCGCGCGAGGGGGCGCCAACGCGTCTGGAAAGACTTGGGACAAGGCCTGGCGCTTCAGATCGAGGTCCGCCCGGGCATAACGCATTGCCGTGTCCAAACCGGAGACGCAATACTTATGTGGAGCTATCATGCCGAGAACCGGCGCGCGCGGCCGCGCCGGTCATCGGAATTCACCTATTAGATAAGTCCGCATTCGGCAAAACATGGAGTGCGCACCATTTTTTGCCGAACACGAATTGATGTAATCTGAATTGCTGCAGCGGCCATCCGGCAATCAATCCGGCAGTCTATGAGCAAGCATCAGCGACCCGCTCTCGCGCAGGTCCTGCTGGCGTTCGCCGGCATTTACATCATCTGGGGCACCACATTTCTCGCCATCGCACTGACGATTCGCACCATTCCGCCGTTTTTCAGCGGCGGCGTGCGTTTTCTAATCGCCGCCAGCCTCATGTACGCCTGGCTGCGCGCGCGCGAGCCGCGGCCGTTCGCGCGGCTGCACATTGGCGGCAGCATCCTGTGCGGCGTGCTGATGAGCGGTATCGGCAATGGCTTTGTGATCTGGTCGCAGACGGGCCTGCCTTCCGGTATCGCCGCCCTGTTCGTCGGTGCGCTGCCGGTGTCGACCCTGCTCCTGGACTGGATGTTCTTCTCCAAGCGCCCGCCGAGCTCGCAGTCGGCTCTCGGCGTCGCGATCGGTCTGGCCGGGGTCGTGGTGCTGACAGTCCACACCCACTCCTTCTCGGGCGCGATCCGCCCGGTACATGTGATCGCGGTGCTCACCGCCGAGCTGGCCTGGAGTGCCGGCACGCTGCTGCAGCGGCGCTATGTCAGCGCCGAGCGCATTCTCAATTTCAGCTGCCTGCAGATGCTGGCCGGTGCGGCATTTCAGCTGCTGATGGGTGGCATCGATCGGGAATGGATCGGCTTCGTGCCGGCGCACATTTCATTGCAGTCCGTGTTCGCGGTGCTGTATCTGGTGGTGTTCGGCAGCATAGTTGCGGTCAATTGCTATTCGTTCCTGGTGGCGCACGTGCCGCCGCAGAAGGTGACCACCTACGCGCTGGTCAATCCCGTGATCGCCTTGGCTCTAGGCGCCATCGTGCTGCACGAAAAGATCAGCCCCGCGGCGATACTGTCGGCCATACTGGTGCTCGTGGGCGTCGCATTGGTGCTGTTCCAGCGGCGAGCGGTCGAGCAGCGGCCGCCGCCGGCCGCGCTGGCCGCGGCGACCGAGCTGGAGAACTGAAGGCGCCTCGCGCGGCCAGCTTGCCTTAGGCCCCCGCGGACTGCTATAAAGCGCCCCTTTCGCCCGTACCGACGCGCGTACCGAGCCGGGGCGATGCACGCGTAACTCGTTGATTTCGTAAGGTGAAGCTCATGTCTCGCGTCTGTCAGATCACCGGCAAGCGCCCCATCACGGGCAATACCGTCTCGCACGCCAACAATAAGCGGCGGCGGCGTTTCCTGCCGAATCTGCATACGCAGCGTTTCTGGCTCGAGGGCGAGAAGCGCTGGGTCTCGCTGCGCCTGTCCACCAACGCCATGCGCACGATCGAGAAGAAGGGGCTGGACGCGGTGCTGGCCGAGCTGCGCGCTCGCGGCGGGAAGATCTGAGGTTCAAGCCATGCGCGAGAAAATCAAACTGCTGTCGTCGGCCGGAACCGGTCATTTCTATGTGGCGATGAAGAACAAGCGGCTGCATCCGGACAAGATGGAAGTGCGCAAATTCGATCCGGTGGTGCGCAAGCACGTCGCCTACAAAGAAACGAAGATCAAATAGGGGCCGGCGCAGGCTGGCCGCATGTGCCGCCCGCGGAATCGCTTCAAGGAACCCGCCGCAGTGGCGGGTTTTTTTATTTATGCCTGAATTACCCGAGGTCGAATCCACGCGGCGCGGCATCGAACGCGAGGCGGGCGGCCAGCGCATCCGCGAGCTGCGCATTTACGAGCACCGGCTGCGTTGGCCCATCGAAGCGCAGCTGCCCGGGCAGCTGGCCGGACAGCGGATCGTGTCGGTCGGCCGGCGCGCCAAATATCTGCTGCTGCAGCTCGAGCGCGGCACCGTGATCCTGCATCTGGGCATGTCGGGCAGCCTGCGCATCCTGCCGGCGCAATCCCCGCTGCTCAAGCACGATCAGTTCGATCTGCTGCTCGAATCAGGCCTGAGCTTGCGGCTCAACGACCCGCGCCGATTCGGCAGCCTGCACTACACCAGCGATGATCCGGCGCAGCACAAGCTGCTGCGCTCGCTCGCGCCCGAGCCCTTCGAAGCCGCGTTCGATGCCGATTATCTGCATCGAGTCACGCGCGCGCGCCGTGCCGCCATCAAGCAGGTGCTGATGAACGGGCGGCTGGTCACCGGCGTCGGCAACATCTACGCCAGCGAAGCCCTGTTCCGCGCCCGTATCCGTCCCCGGCGCGGCGCGCGGCGCCTGTCGCGCGCCGATTGCGCTCGCCTGGTACGCTCGGTGCGCGCGACCTTGCGGGCGGCCATTCGCGCCGGCGGTACCACGCTGCGCGATTACGTCGGTACCGACGGCAGTCCCGGTTATTTTCGCCAGCGACTTTACACCTATGAACGCGCTGGCCGGCCCTGCCGTGTCTGCGGTACCTTGATCCGCCGTATCACGCAGGCTCAGCGATCGACCTATTACTGCCCGCGCTGCCAGCATTGAACATGTCCGCCGCTCATCGCATCCTCAAGGCCGATCCGGTCATGGCCGGTCTGATCGCAGCGGCGGGCCGCTACCGGCCCGCGCCGCTCCCCGATCACCCGCCGTTCGAAACTCTGGTGCGCGCCATCGCGCACCAGCAGCTGCATCGCGCCGCCGCCGAACGCATTCTGTCGCGCTTCATCGACGTGTGCGGCGATGCCGGCTTTCCGCTGCCGCAGCAGGTGCTCGACGCCGAGGAGGCGCGGCTGCGCGGCGCCGGTTTCTCGTACGCGAAAATCGCCGCGCTCAAGGATCTGGCGGCCAAGACGATCGCCGGCGTCGTGCCCGAACGGGTCGAACTCGACACGCTCGCGGACCTCGAGATCATCGAGCGCCTGACCGCGGTGCGCGGCATCGGCCGCTGGACCGTCGAGATGATGCTGATGTTCCAGCTGCAGCGACCCGACGTATTGCCGGTCGATGATTTCGGCGTGCGCAACGGCTTTCGCCTGGCCTATCGCCTGCGCGGCATGCCAACGCCGCGCGCGTTGGCGCAGTTCGGCGAGCGCTGGAAGCCGTACCGGAGCGTGGCGGCCTGGTATCTGTGGCGCGCGGTCGATCTGGCACGCCGCAATCTGCTGCCGCGCTGCGAGCGTCCACCGCGCATCGCGCTGCAGGCGCCGCCGAAGAAAATGCCAAAGAAAATGCCGCAGCAAGCCTCGAAGAAGCGGCCAAAGAACACATCAAAGAAAACCGCGCGCCCGCGTGCCCGTGCGGCGCGGTGATCGCGGCCGCCGGCGCCTGCTCAGGCCGGACGCGCCGCCGCGCCGCGCACGTAGGTGATCGACAGCAGCAGCTGATCGACCTGGGGCTGCATGCTCGCGGGCCGCTCGTCGCGCTCCAGGTCGTAACAGACGCACAGTCGATCGCCGTCGAGTTCGATGATCGCGAGCATGCGCTTGCCGGCATGGGGCCCGTGGCTACCGACGATATCGAGCGCGCAGGGAAATGCGCCCTCGTCCAGGTGCAGCTCGCCGCTGTCCACCACCTGATCCGAATGATCGACGATCTGGTAGCTGTCACGCTCGATGATCAGCCGCGCCACGCGCAACTCCTTCACCACGAGCTGCCGGCCAGAAACGTCCGCCGCGACCGGGACCCAGTTGCCGGTGAGCGTCTCCGCAGTAGGACAGCGCATAGCGTGGAAGTTTACGTCGCCGTCGCCACCGAGGGTGTTATGATTTTTCTCCCCCCTCACTAATGCTACCGCCTGAGCGCGGCCGCGCATGCTGCAATGACGAGATTTGTCCGCGTCCTGTCCGCCGCGACTGCAGCGCTGGCGCTGTTGCTGGCGGCGAATGCCTGCCGCACGACCGCGCCCGCGTCGCGCAACGTGGCCGCCGCCGCCACGCCGGCGCGCCATGCCATCGTGGTGGCCGCGAATCCGCTGGCGGCGCAGGCTGGTATGCGGGTGTTGCAGGCCGGCGGCTCGGCCGCGGACGCGGCGGTCGCGATGCAAGCGGTGCTGGGCCTGGTCGAGCCGCAGAGCTCCAGCCTCGGCGGCGGCGCATTCATCACCTACTACGATGCCCGCAAGAAACTGGTCCTGGCCTACAACGGTCGCGAGACGGCGTCGGCGGGCGCGAGCGCCGATTTATTTCTGGGCAGCGACGGCCGGCCGCTGCCGTATGCGACCGCGGTGCTGAGCGGGCGCTCGACCGGTGTCCCCGGCGCGATCGCGGCGCTGGGCTTACTGCAGCATGAGCACGGTAAGCTCGCCTGGCGGACACTGTTCGGCGATGCCGAACGGCTGGCAAGCGACGGCTTCGTGGTCAGCCCGCGCCTGGCACGCATGATCGCCGGCCGTGCGCCGCAGACCGCCGCGCCCGATGTGGTGCGCTACTTCAGCAAGAGCGATGGATCGCGCTATAAGAGCGGCGACGTGCTCAGGAACCAGGCCTACGCGGCGACGCTGCGACGCCTGGCCGATGAAGGCCCGGGCGCGCTGTATCGGGGCCGGCTCGCGCAGGACATCGTCAACCGGGTGCATGAGGGCGAGTTGCCTGGCACGCTGTCGCTGGCCGACTTCGCGCGCTACCGGCCGATCGAATCCCCAGCCCTGTGCCGCGGCTGGCAGGAATATCGCGTCTGTACGTCACCGCCGCCGTCCGGCGGCGTCGGCGTGCTGGAGGCTCTGCTGCTGCTCGCGCACACCGACATCGCGGCGCGTGGCCCCGATGATGCGGTCGCCTGGGTGGAGCTGGGCGAAGCCGAGCGCCTGATGTACGCCGACCGCGATCGCTACGTGGCTGATCCCGCCCGGGTCGACGTGCCGCTCGCCGGGCTGCTCGACCCCGGCTATATCCAGGCCCGATCGGCGCTGATCGGCAAACGAATTGCCGAGCGGCCGGCGCAGCCCGGCCAGCCGCCGGGCGCCAAGGGCTACGGCCTCGATCACACGGCCGAGCCCGGCGGTACGACGCACCTGGTGATTGTCGATGACGACGGCAACGTGCTGTCGATGACCACATCTGTCGAGAGCATCTTTGGCTCCGGCCGCATGGTCGATGGCTTCTTTCTCAACAATCAGCTGACCGACTTCAGTTTCTCGCCGCAGGACCCGGATGGCCGTCCGGTGGCCAACGCGGTCGCGGCGGGCAAGCAGCCGAGGTCGGCGATGTCGCCGATCATCGTGTTTGATCGCGACGGCCGTTTCCTCGCCGCCACCGGTTCCGCCGGCGGTCCGGCGATCATCGCCTACGTCCTCAAGACGCTGATCGGCACCTTGGATTGGCATATGACGATGCAGGCGGCGATCAGCCTGCCCAATCTGGTCGCGCACGGCGACCACTTTACGGCCGAGACCGCCAAATTCGCACCCGAGCTGCTGGTCGGGATGAATCAGCGCGGCCTGAATCCGCAGCCGGGCCAATACGAAGAGTCAGGCTTGCAGGGCGTGCTCGCGCGCGCCGACGGCACGTTCGAAGGCGGCGCCGATCCGCGCCGCGAGGGCGTCGCGCTCAGTTACTAATACCCGCCGGCAGCCGCCGCTGACCGCAGCGCTGATCGCAGCCGCTGACCGCAGCCGCTAATCGCAGCCGCTGATCGCAGCGCTGATCGCAGCCGCTGACCGCAGCCGCTGACCGCAGCCGCTGACTTTTAGCGGGCGAGCTTGCGTTTGAACGCCGCCACGACCAGTGGATGCACGAAGGCGCTGATGTCACCGCCCAGGGTGGCGATCTCGCGCACCAGCGTCGAGGAAATGAAGGTGAACTTCTCTTTCGGCACCATGAACACCGTTTCGATATCAGGTTGCAGGTGCCGGCCCATGCTCGCGAGCTGAAATTCGAACTCGAAATCCGACACCGCGCGCAAGCCGCGCACAATCACGGCCTGGTCGTGCTTGTGCGCGAAGTCGACCGTCAGACCGGAATAGCCGGTGATCTCGACATTCGGCAGCTCGGCCAGCACGCCGCGCGCCAGTTCGACGCGCTCATCCACATTGAACATCGGCGCCTTGTTGGGATTGGCGGCCACCGCGATCACGACCCGGCCGAAAATACTCGCCGCGCGGCGCACGATATCTTCATGGCCGCGTGTGAGGGGATCGAAGGTCCCCGGATACACCGCCGTGGATCTCATTGTCATTGCGCCCCTACCCTTTGGTGCGAATCCTGGCCTTTGGTGCGAATCATTATGGTGCGAACAGATGATACCTGACCTCGCCCGCCTTACCCGTGCGCAGTTCGTGCCAGGAGGCCGGCAGCGCCTGCTGCAGCTCGTCATCGGCGTGTTGCTCGACATAAATGCGGGCCTCCGGCGCGAGCCCGCTGTGCGCGAGTGATGCAGCGGCCGCCGGCAGTTCGCCTGAAGCATACGGCGGATCGAGAAATACCAGATCGAAGCCGCGGCCCCCATGAGTGGACTGCGCACCGAGGGCGCGGTTTGCGGCCAGGTAATGCTGCGCCTCATCGCAGACTACGGTGGCGCCGGTCGCCTGCCATTCGCGCAGCAGCCGCTGCAGCGCGTTGGCCGCGGCGCGCTGGTGCTCGACGAACACTACCGAGGCTGCGCCGCGCGACAGCGCCTCCAGGCCGAGCGCCCCGGAACCGGCGTAGAGGTCCAGACAGTGCGCACCTTCGATCCTGGTCTGCAGCCAGTTGAACAGGGTTTCGCGTACACGATCGGGTGTCGGCCGTATATCGAGCTCGGGAAAACGAAATCTCTTGCCCCGCCACCGGCCGGCGATGATGCGCAACTGGCGCTGCTGCCGCCCGCGAGCCTGATGCGTGAAAGTCGGTGGCGGCGAGCTGCGCTTGACGGCCATGGGCGACAAGCCTACCGCAGCCTAAGCCGCGGCGTCCGCAACGTGCGACAATCATCGGCCATGTCGAACCCGGATGAGCCCCAGGGGTTTCTTGCCCGCCTCAAGGCGCGCCTCAATCGTGGCGGCGCTTCGATCGCACGCGACCTGCGCAATGTGCTGCGTGGGCGCAAGATCGACGCGGCGGTGCTCGAAGACCTGGAGACGCGTCTGCTGAGCGCTGATGTCGGCGTCGAGGCCACCAGCGAGATCCTGGCTGATCTGAATCGCCGGGTCGCGCGGCACGAGCTCGATGACGTCGAGGCGCTGCTCAACGCGCTGCGCGATCGCCTGAGCGAGATGCTCGGGCCCTGCGAGCAGCCGCTGCGGATCGAGCCCAGTGCCAAACCCTTCGTCGTCCTGATCGTCGGCGTCAATGGCTCGGGCAAGACCACCAGCATCGGCAAGCTGGCACGCGCGCTGCGCGATCAGGGCTTGAGCGTGATGCTCGCCGCCGGTGATACCTTCCGCGCCGCCGCCATCGAGCAACTGCATATCTGGGCCGAGCGTACCGGCTCGCTGTTCAGCGCGCAGCAGACCGGCGCCGATCCGGGCGCCGTCATCTTCGATGCGCTCAAATCCGCGCAGGCGCGTGGCGTCGACGTGCTGCTGGCCGACACCGCCGGCCGGCTGCACAGTCAGACGCATCTGATGGACGAGCTCAAGAAGGTCAAGCGCGTCATTGCGCGCGTTCTGCCCGAGGCGCCGCATGAGGTGCTGCTGGTGCTCGACGCCAATCAGGGCCAGAACGCGCTGGCGCAGGCACAGCAGTTCCATGCCGCGCTCGGCGTCACCGGGCTGGTGCTCACCAAGCTCGACGGCACCGCGCGCGGCGGCATCGTGGTGGCGATCGCGCGCAAGCTCAAACTGCCGATCCGCTTCATCGGCGTCGGCGAGAAAGCCGAGGATTTCGGCGCTTTCAATGCACGCGCGTTTGCCAGCGCGCTGGTCGACGGCGCCGCCGATGAGCGCGGCGGCCAGAGCGGCGGCGGCGGCCTGGCTCGCGAGGCCAAGGCCTCGTGATCAGCTTCGAGCGCGTCAGCAAGCGCTACCCTAACGGGCGCGAAGCGCTCTCGGACCTGAGCTTCGCCATCAACGACGGCGAGATGGTGTTCCTCACCGGTCGTTCCGGCGCCGGCAAGAGCACCGTGCTCAAGCTGATCGCACTGCTCGAGCGCCCGACGCGCGGTCAGGTGCTCGTCAATGGCGACAACACGGCCAAACTGCCGTTGCGGCGCGTGCCGCTGTTTCGCCGCGGCCTGGGCGTGGTGTTTCAGGATCACCGGCTGCTGATGGATCGTCCGGTGTTCGACAACGTAGCACTGCCGCTGATCGTCGCCGACAGCTCGTTTCGTGAAATCGAAAAGCGCGTACGCGCCGCGCTCGATCAGGTGGGATTGCTCGGCAAGGAGCACGTGGCGCCACTTGAACTCTCGGTGGGCGAGCAGCAGCGCGTCGGCATCGCGCGCGCCATCGTCAGCAAGCCGCCCCTACTGGTGGCCGATGAGCCCACGGGCAACCTCGATGCCGCGCTCGCCGCCGAGGTCATGGGTTTATTTCGGCGCTTCAACGAGGTCGGTGTTACCGTGGTCGTGGCGACCCATGATCTGCATCTGGTGCGCGAGTCGGGATTGCGCGAGATCGTGCTCGATGACGGGCGCATTGGCGGCGGCGACGGTCGCGGCGGCGACGGTCGCGGCGGCGGTCCGGGCCCGCCGGCTTTGCCGTCGATCCAGGCGCTGCGATAGCGCAGGCAAGAACATGGCCGCCAGCATCTCCAACTGGATCGCACGCCATGGGCATGCCCTGGTGTCCACCGTTGGCCATCTCGGGCGCCACGGATTGGCCACCGTGCTCACCGTGGCGGTGATGGGGCTGGCCCTCGCACTGCCGCTGGCACTCAATGTGCTGGTGCGCAACGTGCGCGATGCCACCGGCGATTTCTCCGAAGCGGTGGGACTGTCGGTCTACTTCAAGCCCGAGGTCTCGGAACAGAAGGCACGGCAGCTGGCGAAGACCGCCGGCGAACGCGCCGGCATCGCCAGTGCGACACTGATCACGGCGACACAGGCGCTGGCGGAATTTCGTGCCCAGTCGGGCTTCGGCGCGGCGCTCGATGCGCTGCCGGACAATCCGCTGCCCAACGTGCTGAGCATCCGCCCGGCGCCCGACGCCGCCTCGCCGTCCCAGCTCGAGGCCTTGCGTAGCTATCTGCTCGCCTGGCCCGAGGTCGATTCCGTGCAGCTCGACCGCGACTGGGTGCTGCGCTTCAGCGCCATCCTCGAGCTGCTGCGCCGCGTGGTGCTGATCGCGGCGGTGCTGCTGGGGGCCGGCGTCATCGCCGTCGTCGGCAATACCATCCGGCTCGAGATTCTCAACCGCCGCGCTGAAATCGAAGTCACCAAGCTCGTCGGTGGCACCAATGCGTTCGTGCGGCGGCCGTTTCTTTATGCCGGGGTGATCTATGGCATCGTCGCGGGCTCAATCGCCTGGGGCCTGGTGGCGCTCGCGCGCGCGAGCCTGGCTCCGGCGGCGTTGCGGCTGGCGGCGGCCTATGGCAGTCAGTTCACACTGCAGGGCCCGAGCCTGCGTGAGCTCGGGATCCTGCTGCTGGCCGGCATGGCTCTGGGCTGGCTCGGCGCCTGGATCGCCGCCGCCCGACAAATTGCGCGGATCGAGCCGCGTACCGCTTAGGAGTTCTAAGCCGGTCATCGCCGGGAGCGCAGAGGCAACGGTATCGCGCAAGCCATTGAATAGGATGATCTATTTTGGGAGCTGGAGTGCTGATCCGGAGCTGGCAGGCTTAGCACTCTGGCTCGTGGAGTGCTAATATTCGCGTCTACCAGAGAAGGAGAATTGTGAAGTGGCGAACACCCAGACTGCGCTGATCGCCCAACACGCCGGCTTCGGCCTCGCGGGTCCGATTGGCAGTTTCGATGCTTATCTGGATCGGGTAAGTCGGATTCCCGTGCTCGCTCGCGAGCAGGAACAGGAGCTCGCGCTGCGCTTTCGCCGCGACAACGATCTCGACGCGGCGCGCGAACTGGTGCTCTCGCACCTGCGCTTCGTGGTGCATATTGCGCGCGGTTATTCAGGCTACGGCTTGCCGATGAACGATCTGGTGCAGGAGGGCAACATCGGGCTGATGAAAGCCGTCAAGCGTTTCGACCCGAGCGTCGGCGTGCGCCTGGTGTCGTTCGCGGTGCATTGGATCCGGGCCGAGATTCATGAGTATGTGCTGCGCAACTGGCGACTGGTGAAGGTCGCGACCACCAAGGCCCAGCGCAAGCTGTTTTTTAATCTGCGCCGATTGAAGCCGAATCTGGCCTGGCTGAGCGCGGAGGAAACGCGCGCGGTAGCCGACGATCTGGGCGTGAGCCCGGCCGAGGTCACGGAGATGGAGCGCCGGCTCTCGGCGCGCGATTTGTCGTTCGACGTCGGCCCGGAGAACGACGACGAGGAAAGCTTCGGCCCCGCGGCGTATCTGCCTGCAGCCGATGCCGATCCGGCCGAACAGGTCGAGGCTGAGGAGTGGAGCAGTTCTTCGCACGCGCAGCTGTCGGTGGCGATGAATCGGCTCGACGATCGCAGTCGTACCATTCTGCAACGCCGCTGGATGAGCGAGGACAAGGCCACGCTGCACGAGCTCGCCGCCGAGTACGGCGTGTCGGCGGAGCGCATCCGTCAGATCGAGGCCGGCGCCATGACGCGCCTCAAGGCGCTGCTGCCGGCGCCGGCTTGAGTTCTCCGGCGGCGCTCCCGGCACGCCGGAATTCGATCTCGACCCGTCGATTCTCGATCCGTCCCTGCGGCGTCTCGTTGCTCGCCACCGCGGTGGCGGCACCGGCACCGTGGTGCTGCAGCCGATTGGGCGCAATGCCGGCGGCGGTGAGCGCGGCGTAGACCGCCTGCGCGCGCTGCTCTGAGAGGCTCTGGTTCGCGGTCGCGCCGCCGATGCTGTCGGTGTAGACGAGAATCTGTGCCTGCAACCGGCGGCGCTTCTTGAGCAGCTGTAGGCTCGCGGCGAGCACCGCCGCCGCGGCCGGGTCCTCCTTCAGATTGGCGCTGTCGAATTCGAACAATAATCGGGCCGGGATGCGCAATATCACACGCTCAGGATCGCGCAGGATCAGCACCCCGCTGTCCTCGGGTAGGCTCGCCAGCCGCACCAGCAGCAGTTCCTGGGCGCGATCCAGCTCGCGGCGTACCGCCGGCGGCGGCGGCGCGTCCACGCCGGTCGCGGCCGCGTCGGCCCGGCTCAGCGGGGCCGCCAGCGGCGCCAACGCCAACGCCGCTAGCAGCGCGGCCATGAGCGCCGGCAGTCGGCGGCCGCTCATGTGTTCGGCGGTTCGGGCATCATGCGCGGATTCTAAGGGAACGGGGTCGCCTCTATGAGCTCAACCACCACGCCGGCAGCCGCGGCCGCGCCGAGTGAAAGCGCGCTGGATTTTCTGCGGCTCGATGACGAGCTCAGCGAGGATGAACGGCTGGTACGCGATGCGGTCGCGCGCCTGGTCGATGAGCGCGTGCTGCCGATCATCGGCGAGTGCTTTGAATCCGGCCGCTTTCCGCGCGAACTGTTGCCCGGACTCGCTGAGCTCGGCGTGTTCGGTGCCACGCTGCACGGCTATGGCTGCGCCGGCCTCAATGCCATCAGCTACGGGCTGATATGCCGTGAGCTCGAGCGCGGCGACAGCGCCGTGCGCAGCTTCGTCTCGGTCCAGTCGAGCCTGTGCATGTATCCGATCCACGCCTATGGCAGCGAGGAGCAGAAACGACAATGGCTGCCGCGCATGGCGCGCGGCGAGGTCATCGGCTGCTTCGGCCTGACCGAGCCCCAGGGCGGTTCCGACCCCGCCACCATGCGTACCACGGCGCGCCGCAACGGCGACGGCTGGGTACTCAATGGCTCGAAAATGTGGATCACCAATGGCCACATCGCCGATCTGGCGATCGTGTGGGCGCAGACGCCGGAGGGCATGCGCGGCTTCCTGGTCGAACGCGGCACGCGCGGATTCACCTCGGAGGAGATCAAACACAAATTCAGTCTGCGCGCCTCGAACACCGGCGCGCTGTTCTTCGACGATGCGCGTCTGCCCGCCGCGGCCGCGCTCCCGGGGGCGGCAGGCATCAAGGCGCCGCTGTCCTGCCTGTCCCAGGCGCGCTACGGCATCTGCTGGGGCGCTACCGGCGCCGCGCAGGCGTGCCTGGCCGAGGTTTTGTCCCATGCCGGCGAGCGCGTGCTGTTCGGTCGGCCCTTGAACCACACCCAGGCGGTACAGCTGCGACTCGCCGAGATGGTGCGCAAGCTCGGCACGGCGCAACTGCTGGCGTTGCAGCTCGGGCGACTCAAGCAGCGGGACGCCTTGAGCGCGGCCCAGGTCTCGCTCGGCAAATGGAACAACTGCCGCGCGGCGCTGGACATCGCGCGCGACTGCCGCGATCTGCTCGGCGGGGCCGGGATCAGCATCGAACATGTCGCGATCCGGCACATGCTGAATCTGGAAAGCGTCGTGACCTACGAGGGTACCGAGACCATCCATCAGCTCACGATCGGGCGCGCACTTACCGGCATTGCAGCATTTTAGAACCCCGCTACGTGGGATCGCCGCTACATTTTACAAAATATCCATCGTCGCGGCTGTCGCAACCTGGCGACATAACAAAAATAATTTGCTGGTTGCTTATGGTCTTGCCCGCGATACCGAGTTATCCTTTCATCAAGTTGCTGCAACACCAACGGTTGCAGCAAAAATCGGACAGCCAGAGTTTCTGCCACCGTCTCAATGCTAGAAATCCAGGCTGTCGGGGTGCGCACAGGCTGCGGCAAGCCACATTTGACGCCTGCCGCGGGTGTTCGCGGCGCGAATCAACGCGCAGGTCCCGCATTTTCGGGACGGGCCTTTGGGCCGGACACTGAGGTCTGCCAAGAATTGGATTGCGCACCCGGACAGACCTGTGTCGTTTGAAGAAATTAAAACCCCGCATCGCGGGGTTTTTTTTACCGGATAAATTCCCCGGCTGCCCAGACTCAAACACGCCGAGTGCGGCCGCGGCTGTCAGCTTAAGATCATTGGCGCCATCGTCTGCAGTCAACGCTGCAAAAACGGCGGTTCATCTGCGATGATCGCAGCGTGCGTAGCAATCGTAGTCTCTTCGGTGCATGGCGGGCATCTGATCCAAATCCCTTCGGCGCGCACAAGAGATAGCAGCGTGGATCGCGAGCAATTGCGCATCGCCGGAGTAACCGGCGTCGACGTTGCACTCGACATTGCCGGTGTCGGTAGCCGCAGCTATGCGTTCATGATCGATTGGCAAAATCGTTTGCTGCTGGCGCTGGCGTGGTTCTGCGGCGCCTGGCTGCTTGTCAGATCGATCGCTGCGGCGCTACCGTCGCTGGCTGCGACGCCACGATTGATTTCAATGGTGGCGGTGATTCCAGCGGCCGGCATTTATCTCCTCTACCATCCGGTGCTCGAAGTGCTGATGCGCGGTCGCACACCGGGCAAGCGCCGGGCCGGCCTGCGCATCGTCACGCGCAACGGCGGCACGCCGAGCCCCGGTGCGCTGCTGATTCGCAATGTCTTCCGGCTCGTGGACTCGCTGCCTCTTTTCTACGTGATTGGACTGATGAGCTGTTTCATCACCGAGCAGCGCGTGCGCATCGGCGACCTCGTTGCAGGCACACTGCTGGTGCTCGACTCGGATGCCGCCGCCAAATCTCTTGCGCAGCTCGGCTCTCTGGTCACACAGAGCGGCCTCGCGCCGGCGTTGGTCGAACTGATTCACGACGTACTCGAGCGCTGGCCGTCGCTCGACGTCGGCAAGCGCGACGAGCTGGCGCGCTCGATCCTGGCGCGCATCGACAGCGCGGCGCCGGCCTCCGAGCTCGCCGGTCTCAGTGATGCCGAACTGTCGCAGCGCCTGCGTCAGCTGCTCGCCCACGGCCAGGTCGATCGCGCATAAACGCCAGCACCGCTACTCGAAGCTGCGCTGAGCCAGCTCTGAAGGCCCTGGTTCCATCTCGAGCTGCGGCAGTGCCTGCTGCGCCAGCCCCTGTACATCACCGGCAAAACCCAGCAGCTCTTTCATGCCGGTCGCAATTTGCTTTTCGCGCCGTGCCAGGCGCTGCTCCGAGGCATTGCGCTCCTTCTGCAGATCCTCCTGCATCGCCTGGAATGCGCCGTAGACCGCTTTGAGCTTCTGCGCGAACTGCGGCGAGGTCAGGTAGTCGTACAGCGCCTCCATCTTCTCGCCTTTGCCGGCCGAAATCGCGCGCTGCTTATGCACGTCCAGAACCCGCTCACGCAATGCCATGGCCAGCGGGATCGCAGCGCCCCAGCTTGTCACCCAGACATCCTCGTGCAGACCAAACACGTGCGCCGCCGGCAGTGCGGCCGGCAAGATCGTCGTGACCAGAATGCCGACATCGGCGCCCGCGGCGCGCATGTCTTGCTTGAGCTTGCTGGGCCAGTCCCGGCTCCACTCTTTGGCGCGCTTCGCCTCCCATAGAATCGTGCCGGCCACTTGCAGCGTGCGCGTGGTCACGCGCTGGACCACGTCGGCGCCACGCGCTCCCTTCCTGACTTCCTCGAACGCGTCGATCGGAAAAGCCTGGCGCAGCTGCTCTTCGAGCGCCAGTTCGAGCACTTCGCCCTGCAACTGCTGCGAGCCCTGGCTGCTCTTCTGCTGCGCTTCGTGCAGCTTGGCGTTGACATCGTCGAGCTTCTTCTGCAGCTCCGCCTTCTCCAGATCGGAACGCTCCTTCTCCTGCATGCGGATCCTCGCCTCGATCTCGGAGCGACCCGCGTCGAGGCGGCGTGCGACCTCCAGCTCGAGCTCCGCGGCCCGATCCTCGAGCGCGGACTTGGAGCGTCGAAGCTCGAGTTCCTGCGCACGCATGGCCGCAAGCTGCTCGTTTTGATCGGCCAGCCGCTGCTCAAAGGCCTGTCGGTCCGCCGCGAGCAACTCATCCGCCTTGAGCCGCGCCGCGGTTGCGACGCTGCTCTCGAGCCCCCGTTCGCGCGCCGTCAGCGCCGCTTCGCGTTCGCCGAGCGCCTTGAGCTTATCGTCGCTTGCAGCCAGTTCCGCACGCAACGCCTGCAGCCGCGGGGCGAAGTCCCGCTCCGCCAGCGAGCGCACTTCGCCCAGGGCTTTGGCGTGCGATTGCGACTGCTGCTCGATCAGCTGCTCGAGCTGCGCGATCTGCTGCTGCGCGGCGCCCTGGCGCTCCGCCGCAATAGCTGCCGCACGCCGCTCCACCTCGTGCTTGACCTGGCTCTCCATCGCCGCGAGCGCACCGCGGCTGTGCTCTTCGAGGTGCTCGAGTGCTTTCTTGGCGAAGCCCTGCTCGAGACTGAATTCCTGCTCGCAGGCCGGACAGCGCACCGTGGTGCCCGGCGACAGCAATAACTGGGCGCCCGGCGACGCGGAATTTTCCAACGGCTGCTTGCCCATAGTATGTCGGCTCAACGGACGCTGCCGTCCACGGATGCCGCTTGCACATTGTACGCCTGCGGCGGGTGCGAGCTTGCGCTCACAACCTGTGGCGCCGCCGAAAACTCCGATAGCTTCGAGCAGCGCCCGCCCGCACGGTTCACGCGGACCGCAGCGACTTCGTGCGCGCGGCCAGATCGCCACCTTCACGACGTAGTTTAAAGTCGTAATACATGGCGACCAGTACCGCAGGCATCATCGGGGTCACGAACACGCGTTCAACCGCGGTGATCAGCTGATTGCCCATGAGCACAGACATGCGATCGACTCGAACCACGACAAAAATCAGATTGCCCACGAGGCCGAACAGCATCGAGATGACCAGAACGATGATGATCCCGACGGTCAGGATCGTCGCGGAGCGCCACCAATGTCCCCCAACGAGACGCCAACTGACGCCCATGGCACGGAAGGTACCTGCATCCTCGGCAAACACTGCCACCATCCACAGCTGCAGTCTGCCCCAGAGATAAATGCCAAGGATCACCCACGCCAGGACCGCAAGGACCCGCGACGCTGCAACGACCGGTACCAGCACGATGCCGACGCCGAAGCCTATGAAGATCACCCCCACCAGGACTGCCAGCAGCAGCCAATGCAATCGAGCGAAGGCCGTGGCCAGAGCCACGCCGACAGTCATCGGGCCCGTTCCCGCAGCCAGGGCGTTCTGGCAGGCAATCACCGCGCCGAGCAACAGCAGCGAGGCGATGCCGGGGATCAGCAACCAGCCCCACAGCGGCGACGGCTTGAGCATCTGCCACATCAGCGCCGGGTCGCGTACCGTCCCCAGCGCCGGGAAGCGGCTGAGCAAGTACAGGCTTATCGCGGCGGTTACCACCGAACCGATGAGTGCGATCGGCCAGCAGCTTCGGAAGGACGCCCGGTAGAGCTTGATGGCATCGTCGATTACGCCGCCGATGGCGCGCGGTGCCGTAGGCTGAACGTACATTTATCGTCTCCCTGCTGCGCCGCGCCCCAACGGCGCCAAAGGTAGCAGAACGACCGGCGCCTTGACGAATACCGCCCCGGCGGGGGATGCGCGAGCATCTGCGGCAGCGAGCACCATAGGGCACGACGTCGGGTGCAGCAGCAAGAGATCGATGCGACCCGCGCAGGATTGGCACTCCGCGACTACATGGCGCTGGTCATCGAACGTCACTCGCACGTCGAGACATTGCCGCGCCGGTGGCAGTTGCACGATGCATTGCGGGCCTACGATGCGATCGTGGAGCTTGTCTGAGAGCCGCCCGCGACCCCACTTACGAGCGGAACAAGCGGCGGTACTGCGACTCATGCAGCGCATCGCCCGCCTCGATGTGCCGGCGCAGTGCGGCCAGAGCGAACAGCGTCGCAAAAGCCGGCGCGCCCTCAATCCAGGATCAACAGTCGACGCTCGAGCATCACGGCGCGCTTACCATAAGCAGAAAATCGCCCCAGGCCCGCATCCGCTATCGGCAGTTATGGTGACTTGGGCTCCCGCAGACTGCCACCCGCGCATACTGACTGTGCGTCCTCGGACCAGGAGGTGCGGTGGCGAGTCTTCCGGCAACGCGGGTGGTGCGGCAACTGCTGCTGTTCAGCGGCCTGCTGTTTCGGGCGCTGGTGTGCCCCGCGGCCGACGGACTGCAGACTGCGCCCACCGCGCACGGCCCGCTGGTGATGCTCTATATCAGGCAGCCGCTCGGTGCCCACGGTGCCAGCCGGGTTTACGGCCTGCGCCTGGAGCACCAGGCCTCGGTGCCGACGCAACCCGCAGCCCTGCCGGGCGCGATGCCGGGCACGATGGCGGGCACGATGGCGGGCCAGCGCGAAATCGTGGATCTGCAGATCAGGCACTACTCTGACGTGCGCGTGGAGTTTGGCCGGCGTGTGACCTGGAACATCGGCCGGCACGAATTTGGCCCGTCAGCCAATCAGCCGAGCATGGCGATCCGCCTGCCGATGCCCGCGATGCCGACTGCCGTCGTTGCGCATGCGCTGCCGTAACGGCCGGCGCGGGCGGTCGCGGCTTTGCGTGCATCAGCGCTCGGCATCCGGCAACAGCGCGGTCAGCAGACCGATGAGCGGCAGAAACGCGCACAGTCTGTAGACGTGCTCGAGGCTGGTGGCATCCGCGAGTGCGCCGAGCCAGGCCGCGCCGATCCCGCCGGCGCCGAACGCCAGACCGAAGAAAAGTCCAGAGATCATGCCGACCTTGCCCGGCACCAGCTCCTGCGCGAACACCACGATTGCCGGAAAAGCCGAGGCCAGGATCAAGCCGATGAGCACGGTCAGAGGCCCGGTCCAGAACAGGCTCGCATACGGCAGCAGCAACGTAAACGGCAATGCGCCCACGATCGACAGCCAGATCACGCGCTTGCGGCCGAAGCGATCGCCCATCGGCCCACCCAGGATCGTTCCCACGGCGATGGCGGCCAGAAACACAAACAGGTGCAGCTGCGCGGCTTGCACTGACAGCGCGAAGTGCTCGATCAAATAAAAAGTGTAATAGCTGGTCAAGCTCGTCAGATAGACATACTTGGAGAAAATCAGCGCCAGCAGCACGGCGATGCCCCGAACGATGGTCGATCGCGGCAGCTGGGCGTGGATCGCTGTTCGAGCGACGCCACGGTCCAGTCGTGCCAGCCCGTGGTGCTTGTACCAGCGGCCGACGTTCCACAGGATCGCGCCTGAAAACAGCAACAGCAGCGCGAAAAACGCCACGCTCGACTGTCCCCAGCGCACCACCACGAGCGCCGCGGCCAGTGGACCGAGCGCCTGGCCGGTGTTGCCGCCGACCTGGAACAGCGACTGCGCCAGGCCGTGCCGCCCGCCCGCCGCCATGCGCGCGACGCGCGAGGATTCCGGGTGAAACACCGAGGAGCCGACGCCGAGCAGCGACGCTCCCACCAGCAGGATCGCATAGCTGTGTGCGATCGACAGCACCACCAGGCCCGCGAGCGAAAACAGCGTGCCGCCCGGCAACGCGAGCGGCGTCGGACGGCGATCGGCATAAAGCCCGACCAGCGGCTGCAGGATCGAGGCGGTCAGCTGATAGACCAGCGTGACCAGTCCGATCTGGCCGAAGCTGAGGCCCAAATCCGCCTTGAGATCCGGATAGATGGCCGGCAGCAGCGACTGCATCATGTCGTTGAGCAGGTGACAGAAACTGATGGCGATAATTACGCCAAAGACAGTACTGTCGGCGCCTGCCATGACATGGTCAGTCGCGCGCTTAATCGCCGGTTCTCACGCCGCCGTCAGGCGCAGCTTGCCGACGCGCTGCTGCGCTTCAATTCGCGGCTCAGCGCAGAGGCCGCGACACCGAGCTTGGCGGCCAGCTCGCGGCCGCTGATGCCATTGGGCTCCAGGTACACGCGGCCGATGAACTCGCCCGGGTGTGGAAGATTGTGCATCGCCATCAGTGGCAGTCCTCGTAATCCAAGACGCAGGCATGCCCGTCCCGGAATTCAAACCTCAGTCGCCATTGGAATCAATCATTAATATTCGGCCAGCTGTCGACCGCAATGTCGACAATCTGTGCAGACTTCGCCGCGACCGCCAGGGTCGCCGCATAAGGCGCGGAAAACGCGAGGCTGCGCAAATGCCAGTCGCTCGAGCAAAGCTCGGGTGGCGCCGTGATGAGTTGCGCCGGCTGATCCGGATCAATCGACACTTCGATCCCCCTGAGCGCTACGGTCAGTCCGACGCCGAGCCCTTTGAGCAAGGCCTCCTTCGAGGTCCAGCACTTGAAGAACGCGGCGATCTGCTGGTCCTTCGGCAACCTGTGCAGGATCCGTCTTTCGCTGTCGGACATGAAATACTCGATCAATTCCTCGGTGACCGCCTCTGCCCTGACCGGCTCGACGTCGATCCCGACCGCGAACGACTGCGCAAAGGCGGCGAGAATCCAGCTACCGGAATGACTGAGGTTGAAATGCACCCGTCGATCGATCGGTACCGTGGCGGCATTGAGCCGAGGCTTGCCGAGACGATCCAGCTCTATGCCCAGCTTCGCTGGCGGCAGTCCCAAGTATCTTCCAAGGATGCAGCGCGTGGCGGCGCGGGCAATCTGGAATCGGCACCGATCCTCATCTCGGGTGTAGCGGTTCGCCCGTGCCTGTTCCGCAGGGCTCAGCAACTGACTGAAATCATGCGCTGCTGCGGCGTTTGCTTCGACCGGAATTCGCCAGACATGCACCTCATCGCTTGCCAGGACGCGGGAAACCTCGGCGAGGCAGATCGGATTCGTCGCCATAAATGTGTTTGGCATAAGGGCGGGGCAGCTGCGCCTCACAATTGCTTGACTTTCGATTCAAAACGAACGAATAGGGATCGTGAGCGCCAGTCATCGAGTGGCCCGTATTGTACCGGGCGGAGCAGGCGCCGCCGCTCATTATGTCCCATGACAACATACGCATGCCCAAGCTCGAATACGTTACCGGAAACGGCATCAGGGAATTGAACAATGAATGGCGCTGACCGATGAGGATCACTAACGCCGTACACCACGTGCCGCGCAGCGGGTCAAACACCTGGCTCGAGCGGGTCGCGTCCGCGCTCGGCGCGCAGTCGCGTGCCGGTCGCCATCCACTACGCTCGGCCATCGTCAGGGTCACTGACAGTGACGCCTTGATCGAATCCACGTTCGTGGAATTTGATCCGGGCGATCCGTATCAGGATCGCTTCACCGAGGTGGAGCTGACCGGCGCGCGGCGCAAGGACCATCAGGACGCCATCTTCGCGGCGGTGCAGATCGTGCCGACCGGTGTGCGATGCGAATTCGGGGGTTATGCCGGCGACGCCTGCCCCGCCACCAATCTGCTGGCCGCCGCGGCCGACATCGTGGTCACTCACCCGAACGCCGTGAACGCCTCCGAACTCAATGAGATGGCGAGTAACGTGCTCTATGTCGAAGGCCGGAGCCTTGATGATTTTCTACTCGGGCGGCTGGCGCTGGTGCCCACACGAAGCAATCGCATCGGTACCTTCGTCGATCGTACCGGCATCCACCACCTCGACGATGTGGTCAATACCCTCAACGCCGCGCGCGCCGTCGGTGGAATCGACTGCGGCCTCTACACTGTCGGGGCCGAGGAAATTGGCGTCCGCACAGAGTGGACAACCATGGGCTGCGCGGCCGGAACCGTCCGTAATCCGATCGCCATCCTGGACATGGTCGATCACCTGCTCGCGCAAGGCATACAGGCCATCGGCGGCGTCTCCGTGATCCACGGCGTCACCGCCGGGGAATTCTCCCGGTACCTCTCCGGAGATATTCCGAATCCATCGGGCGGCGTGGAAGCGATCATCACGCACCTGATCTCCAAAGCATTTCGCGTGCCGACGGCGCACGCCCCGCTACCGTACTATCAGGACACCCGCGAGCGCGGGACCCACAACCCCCGGGCAGCGGCCGAGTTCATCTCGACGCCACACTACCTGTGTGTGCTCAAGGGACTCGCCAGGGCGCCGCGTCTGGTGGCGATCGAACGGCTCGATCATGTCGCCGCGCATCAGATCAGCCTCAATAACGTCGGTGCCGTGGTCGTTCCAGCCAGCTGCCTCGGCGGCATCCCGGCGCTGGCCGCCGAGTTCAGCGACATCCCGTTGATCGCTGTCGAGGACAACCATACGCTGCTCGACGTCACCAACGACAAGATGCACATGCGCAACGTCATCCCGGTCAAATCGTATGCCGAGGCAGCGGGCGTCGTCCTCGCGTTGCGCAACGGCATCTCGCTCGAAAGTCTGCGCCGCCCGATCGTCGGCGCGAGACGCGTCGATGCAGCCACGAGCGCGATTGGGGTGGCTTCCGGCTTGTGAGCGCATCGATCGACGCACCGATCAACGCACCGGTCGCCTTCGGCGCTTGTCACCAGGCATTCGAACGGCAGGCCGGGATCACACCGCAAGCCATCGCCGTGGCCTTCGAAGGCGGCGAGATTACGTATGCCGAACTGCATCGGCGTGCGAATCGGCTGACGCACGAACTTCGCTCGCTCGGGGCCAAGCGCGGCCGTTTCGTCGGTATCCATCTCGAGCGCTCGCCCGAGATGCTGGTGGCCGTTCTGGCGGTGTTGAAATCGGGAGCCGCCTACCTGCCGCTCGATCCGACCTATCCTGCCGCGCGCCTGCGAAGCATGTTGGATGATGCCGCCCCGGCAGTCCTGGTGACCACGGAGCCCCTCGCCGCCACGCTGCCGAAGCATGCCGCGCGCGTCGCTCTCATCGAGCGCGCGCTCGCCGCCGGCGCATGCGACGACGACATCGACGCCGGCCCGAGGCCCGCCGATGTGGCCTACCTGATGTATACCTCGGGCTCGACCGGCAGGCCCAAAGGCGTGCTGGTCACGCATGGCGGTGTCGCCAATTACCTCGCCTGGCGGCAGAGCTACTTTCCGCTGCATCGGTGCGACCGCTGCCTGCAGAAAGCCTCGCTGAGCTTTGACGATTCGGTATGGGAGATCCTGGAGCCCTTGAGCGCCGGCGCAAGCGTGATTCTGGCCCGGCCGCGTTTTGAATTCGACAGCGCCTACCTCGTGAAACTGATCGCCGAGCAGCGGATCACGGCCGCGTGCTTCGTTCCCTCGCTGCTGCACATGATTGTCGAGGAGCCTGGGGTGCAATCGTGCGATTCACTGCGACGTCTGACGACTGGCGGGGAGACCCTTTCGGTAGAGCTGCAGCGGCGCGTCCTTCAGCGCCTGCCCAGCGCCACGCTCTACAACGGTTACGGTGCGACCGAAACGACGATAGCCTCGACGTTCTGGAAGTGCGTCGAGCTGCCGGGGCAGCTCTCGGTGCCCATCGGCCACGCCATCGCCAATACCCAGGTGTACGTACTCGACCCGCAATGTCGGCCGACGCCGCCCGGCGTTGCCGGCGAGATCCACATCGGCGGCGCGGGTGTTGCGCTCGGGTACTTGAACCTGCCGGCACTGACGGCTGAGCGCTTCATCCAGAATCCGTTCAGCAGTACGCCGGGGAAAATCTATCGGACCGGCGATCAGGGACGCCTTCGGCCTGACGGGGTGCTCGAGTTCATCGGCCGCGTGGACGATCAGGTGAAGCTGCACGGCGTGCGCATCGAGTTGGGCGATATTGAAACCGCGCTCCTGGACCATCCGCGCGTGCGCGCCGCTGCGGCGGTCTGCGCGGGCAGCGCCGGCGGCACCAGGCATCTGCTCGCCTGCATCGTGCCGCGCGATTCGGAGTCGCCGCCGGCGGCCGAGCTACGCGAGTATCTTCGAGCGCGCCTGCCGCCATCGATGATCCCGAGCCGCATCGTGGCGATCGGCGCTCTGCCGCGCACGCCGAGCGGCAAGCTCGATCGTCAGGCGCTGGCAACGATGGCCGGTGCGCAGGACGATGACAGCGGCTACATTGAACCGCAGGACGAGCTCGAAGTGCGTCTGGTCGAGCTCTGGAAGCAGGTACTCGAGGCGCGGCCCATCGGCCGATGCGACGACTTCTTCGCGCTCGGCGGCGATTCGTTATCGGCGGTGCGCGTGGCGGTGGCTATGGAAAAGGCGTTCGATCGCCATTTCCCGCCAGGCCTGCTGTTGGAGACACCGACCATTGAACTGCTGGCGCGCCGCATCCGTGCCGACGCCGGCGTGGAGCAACATGGATCGCTCGTCCCCTTCGGAACCGATGGCGCCGCCAGGCCCCTGTTCCTGGTGCATCAGATCGATGGCGACGTGGTCCATTATCGGGAACTGGCGCAGCAGTTGGCTGGAGAGCGGCCGGTGTACGCACTGCAGGCGCTCGGTGTCGAGGACCGCGCGACGCCGCTGGAATCGATCGAGGCGATGGCAGCTCACTACGTTCGGGAAATACGCGCGCTGCAAGCGCAGGGACCGTACGCGATTGCCGGGCATTCGAGCGGCGGACTCATCGCGTTCGAGATGGCACAACAGCTGTACGTTGCCGGCGAACGGGTCGAGCCCCTGGCCATCCTCGATATGGATGCCGCCGTCGGCGATGGCCGCTCGCTGGCCGATGCCGTCCGACTGCACATCGATACGCTACGAATGCTGCCGGTGCCACATCGCTGGGCCTATCTGCGACGCAACTTGCCCAAGTGGATGGCAAGTGTCTACCGGCGGGCACACCGGTCCGGCGTGCAGCCGACGGCGCACTCCGAGAGCGATTTCGGCGCGGTGCGCGCGGCAATGGAGCGGGCCGTTCGAGACTATCGGCCACAGGAATATCCGGGCCCGCTGACGCTCTTTCGGGCCATGGACCGCAGCGTGACCGGAACCTATGGCCGCGCGTTGGGCTGGAAAGGGCTGGCCAAGGGTGGCGTGCGGGTCATCGACGTGCCCGGCGACCACGGGACGATGCTGCGAGGCGAGGCCGTGCGCGCCTTGGCCGTAAAGCTGAGCGCGTGCCTCGAGGGGCCAGCGCTCGACCGGGAGGATTAAGGGGCCAGGCGGTCTCGGATTGCCGGTGCTCATGCCGCCGCCCTCGCTGTTTCTGTCCCTACCTCGCGGGCGCGAGATGCGCTGCTCGGCGGAACCAGCGAGGTCGAAGACTCGTTCCCGCGCACGGAGGTCCGACACCTGGACCCGATCAGGATATTCCGAGCCGCATTCTGGTCTCGGTCGTGCGACTCACCGCAGTCGCCACATACCCATGATCTCACAATCAACCCGTTGACCCCTCGCGGACCACTCAGTGCGCCGCAAGTAGAACAGGTGACGCTGGTGTTTCGCTCGCTGATGACTTCAAACGTTCTGGCAGCCTGCTGGCTCTTGTAATCCAAAAAGTCCTTGAGCATCCCCCAGCCCGAATCCAGCACGCACTTCGCCATCCGCGTCCTGGCCAGCTTGAGACTGCTCACGTCACCGACGATGATTCTCTGATATCGATCGACCATCTTCCTCGAAAACTTATGCAAGGCATCGGCTCGGCAGCGCAAGGCCTTGCGATGAATGCGCTTGGCTTGACGCTTGTGGCCACGGCGCTGTGCTGAGGAGAGCTTATCGGCATAGCCCTGTGTCCAGCGGCCGGCTGCAAGGCGCTCCCCCTCGCTCGTGACGGCAATACTTTTAAGCCCAAGATCGATGCCTACGGCCTCCCGCGGCGCAATGCTCGGCTCTGCCTCAAGCTTGACCGGCAGACACAGCCACCAGTCCCCCACCGCATCCTGCGCAAAGCAACCGCCCTGCCATTTCACCCCTTGCAGGCGCTCCCGCTCGAATACCCGCACGCACTTGCCGGCAAAACGCAGACACACCCCTTGTCGCTTGAGGCTCAGCGCCTTGAACGGTATCCAGCCCAGGGAGCGCCTGGCGCCACCACTCACGCGCCAGCGCAGCTTCAGGCGCTTGGCGGCCTGGCGCTTCTGGGCGTAGTGATTGCAGATCGACTGAATCGTGTCGGCGCCGATCTTGTCAAAGTACTGCGTGGCACCGGCCGTCAGGTAGCACAGGTCAAAGCCGGACAGCCACTTGCGCTTGGTATCCGTGCGGGTGGCGGCCTTGAGGCTCGTCTCATTGCAATAATTGAAAACCTCGTTCACTTCAATAGCGGCGGCATTGAGCCACGCATAGGCTTCCGTACGAACCTTCAAACGAAGAGTGCGCGTGAACGACAGCGGCATGAGAGCATTATCTCTCTTCACGGGCGTTCTTGCTCCACTTCGTTGCGCAATTCACTGGTGGGTCGCGACGCCCGTGTCGCTTCGTTGCCCCATAGCTGACGATCGCCACAGGCCGCTCAGGATCAACTGGACATTCGACGCTACTCGCCGCTGGCGCGAACGGTTGCTAGGCAACGCCAACGCGCGCAGGTGCGTGGCGGCTCCGGCTGGCTTATCGTGCGCGCCTATGCCCCTACCCACGCGGCCCGACCTGGTGCTGATCGACGGCTCGTCGTATCTGTACCGGGCCTTTCATGCGCTGCCGCCGCTGAGCAATTCGGCCGGACAGCCGACCGGCGCCGTGCACGGCGTGCTGTCGATGCTGTTGAAGTTCCTGCGCGAGTTCGAGCCGCCGCATATCGGCGTGGTATTCGATGCGCCGGGCAAGACCTTTCGCGATGAGCTGTTCGCGGAATACAAGGCGCATCGGCCGCCGATGCCGGACGATCTGCGCTTGCAGACCGAACCCGTGCTCGAGGCAGTCGAGGCGCTCGGCCTGCCGTTGCTGCGCATTGCGGGCGTCGAGGCCGATGACGTCATCGGCACCCTGGCCTGCCGGGCCGCCAGCGCCGGCCAGCAGGTGCTGATCTCCACCGGCGACAAGGATATGGCGCAGCTGGTGAATGAGCGCATCACACTGGTGAACACCATGAGCGGCACCGTGCTCGATCGCGCCGGTGTCAAAGCCAAGTTCGACGTGTTTCCGGAACAGATCATCGACTACCTGGCGCTGGTGGGTGACAGCTCGGACAACATTCCCGGCATAGACAAGGTCGGCCCGAAGACCGCCGCCAAATGGCTCAACAAGTACGGCACGCTCGATGCGCTGCTGGCAAATGCCGACCAGATCGAAGGCAAGGTCGGCGACAACCTGCGCGCGGGCCTGACGACCCTCGCGCTGTCGCGACAGCTCGCCGCCATCCGCTGCGATCTCGAACTGCCGCTCGACGACGCCGGACTGGTGCGGCGCGCGGCAGACACCGCGCGTCTGCGTGCCCTCTATCGTCGACTCGAGCTGCGCTCGCTGCTGCAGCAACTGGAGGCCAGCGCCATTCACGCTGCCGGCGGCACCGCTGCCTCCACCGGGGCGGTAGCCACTCCCCCCGGGCCGGTAAGCACCTCCGGGCCGGTGGCCACCTCCGGGCTCGTGACGGCCGGCGGGCTGGCGGACGGCAGCGTGCCGAAAGACACCGCGGCGGCGGGCGGCGATCTGCCGCAGCCGACCGATCCCGTGGCGGCGGCGCTGGCGAGCGTGCCGCGGCGTTACGAGACCATCACCGACTGGGACGCGCTGTCGCGTTGGATCGAAGCGCTCAAAGCCGCCGAGCTGTTTGCATTCGATACCGAGACTACGAGTCTCGACTACATGAGGACCGAGATTGTCGGCGTGTCATTCTGCATCGAGCCCGGACATGCAGCCTACGTGCCGCTGGCGCATGACTACGCCGGTGCGCCGGCGCAGCTCGAACGCGCGCGGGTACTCGAAGCGCTGCGGCCGCTGCTCGAAGACCCATCGCACGCCAAGCTCGGTCAACATCTGAAGTTCGATATCCACGTGCTCGCCAATCACGGCGTGCATCTGCAGGGCCAGCGCTACGACACGATGCTCGAGTCCTACGTGTTGAACAGCACCGCGACGCGCCACGACATGGACTCGATGGCCGAGCGTTTCCTGGGCCTGCGTACGATTCATTTCGAAGACGTCGCCGGCAAGGGCGCCAAGCAGATCAGCTTCAACCAAGTCAGCGTCGAGCGCGCCGCCGAATACTCGGCCGAGGACGCCGATGTCACGCTGCGGCTGCATCGCGTGCTGTGGCCAAGACTCGAGCAGGTACCGGCGCTGGCGCGCGTGTATCAGGAGATCGAGCAGCCGCTGGTGCCGGTGCTACAGCGCATGGAGCGTCACGGCGTGCTGATCGATCGCGCCATGCTGCATGCGCAGAGCGGCGAGCTCGCGGTACGCATGCGGGAGATCGAGGCACTGGCGCATCACGAGGCCGGCGTGGCGTTCAATCTCGAATCACCCAAGCAGCTGCAGCAGATTCTGTTCGAGCGGCTCGGACTACCGGTGTTGCGCAAGACGCCTACCGGAACGCCGTCCACCGCCGAGGACGTACTCGAGGAACTCGCGGCCGATTACCCGCTGCCCAAGCTGATTCTCGAATATCGCGGCTTCGCCAAGCTGCGCTCGACGTATACCCTGCGACTGCCGGAGCAAATCAATCCAGACACCGGCCGCGTGCACACCTCCTACCACCAGGCCGTCGCCGCCACCGGCCGGCTGTCATCGACGGATCCCAACTTGCAGAACATCCCGATCCGCAGTCCCGAGGGGCGCCGCATCCGGCAGGCATTCATTGCCGCACCTGGCTACCGCTTGCTCGCCGCCGACTACTCGCAGATCGAATTGCGAATCATGGCGCACCTGTCAGGCGATGAGGGCCTGCTGCAGGCCTTCGCCGAGGATCGCGACATCCATCAGGCGACCGCGGCCGAAGTATTCGAGGTGCCGCTCGAACAAGTGTCGGGAGAGCAGCGCCGATCGGCCAAGGCAATCAACTTCGGCTTAATATACGGCATGTCCGCCTTTGGGCTGGGGCGTCAGCTGGGGGTCGCGCGCGGCGCGGCGCAGAGTTATGTCGATCTGTACTTTGCGCGCTATCCAGGCGTGCGGCGCTACATGGATGCAACGCGCGAACAGGCCCGACGCGACGGCTATGTTGAAACCGTGTTCGGCCGGCGGCTGTACTTACCGGAGATCCGTTCGCGCAACCGCCAGCTGCAGCAGTACGCCGAGCGCAGCGCCATCAATGCGCCGATGCAAGGCACGGCGGCCGATATCATCAAACGCGCGATGATCACGATCGACGCCTGGTGCCAGCGCGCCGAGGTACCGGCGCGGCTACTCATGCAGGTGCACGACGAGCTGGTGCTCGAGGTCCCCGAGGACTTCCTCGAGCAGGCCGCGCGCGAAGTCGCCGCGCGCATGAACGGTGCGGCGCAACTTGCCGTGCCGCTGAAGGTCGAAGTCGGCAGCGGTCTGAATTGGGATGAGGCTCACTAGAGAGGATGTCGCCATGGCCAGGAACGGGTTGATTTTTGTGGTTGTGACCTTGATTCCCGCGGCATTGCTGCCCGCGGGCGCGGCGCTCGGCGACGACACCGGCTTCTATGTCGGCGGCTCGCTGGGTGAATCGAGCGAGCGCTTCGATCCCAGCCTCTACCGACTCAGAGCCGACACCGTCGGCTACCAGATCGCCGCCGGCTGGCGGCCCCTGGAGGTACTCGCCGGCGAGGTGGACTACGTCAGCTTCGGCCGGGCGCAGGGGGGCGCGAATTACGCGGACACGGACGGCGTGGGGGTGTTCGCCCTGGGCTTCCTGCCGATTCCGATGATCGACATCTACGGCCGCGTGGGGGCGATCGATTGGCGCACCGATGTGACGTCGCCTGTTTTCCCCATTCGCCGCACGGGCACGGATCTGGCGTATGGCGTGGGTGCCGGCATGCATTGGGGCAGCCTCGGCGCACGCCTGGAATACGTGCGATACGACGTTACAGATGCAAGCATCCTGAGTCTGGCCTCGGTGGGTATGACCTGGACTTTCCTGTAGCGGCGGCGCGACAGCCTTGCAGTCAAGCTCTTGATTTCACATTAAATAAATTTCACTCCAGGCAGGAAACTTCCTGGGTTCCCGTCGTTCCAACCTAATCGAGTGCGCTGCACTCCCCGCTTCCCTCCCTAAAGCGGGCAAGAATCCGGTGCGTAGAGACCCGCGCCGGATTGTTCTGGGCCCCGGCAGTCCGTCCCCTAACGAGATTACCGGGGCCCTTTCTTTTGGCGCTGTCACCCGACCGCATTCTCGGGCATCGAATTCAGCCCGGTGCCCTGAAGCCAAGTGTCCTCAGTCAGCTGTCCTCAGCCAGGCGTCGATCGTGCCCCTGGCTTCTTCGAGCCCGACCCCGGCGCGTGCCGAGAACAGCTGCACCGAGCCCCGGCCTTCCAGCTGCGCCTCGGATCGCGCCAGCAGCGTGCGCGCCTCGGCACGCTTGAGCTGGTCGGATTTGGACAGCAGCACATGCACCGGGCGTTCCATGGCCTCGGCCCAGGCCAGAAGTTGCCGGTCGCCGGCCAACAGGCCGCGACGCGCATCCACGACCAGCAGCAGTCCTCTGAGACATTCACGCTCAGCCAGGGCATCGATCAGCCGCGCCCAGCGGTCGCGTTCGGCGGGCGGTCCCTCGGCGAAACCGTAGCCCGGCAGGTCGATGAGCCGCCTCCCGGGCGAAAGCTGAAAGAAATTCAACAGCCGCGTCCTACCGGGCATTTTACTGGTGCGTGCCAGCGCATGACGGGCCGTGATGGCGTTGATAGCGCTCGATTTACCGGCGTTGGAGCGGCCGGCGATCGCGACTTCGGCGCCGCTATCGGCGGGAAACTGGGCGGCGGCAGCCGCACTGAAGAGGAACTGCGCGCTGGGATAGACGCTCACGCGGTGTCCTGCGAAAAGCGGCGAGTGGAGCTAAGCTCGGGGCGGCGGCTTGCAGGCCAATCGTCGGCCAGGCACGCGAGCCGGGTTGCTAGTGTACAATTCTTCGATCCTTTTGCTGTGCTAGAGAAAGACTGCCGTTCGACGGGAGCCGACTGCAAATGATGCCGATGATGCGCTGGGCTGGGTTGATGCTGGCGATCTGCACCCCACCGATCGCCATGGGCGCCGGCTCGGCCGCCGCGGGCGCCGCCAAAGTCACCGCCTGTCTCGCCTGCCACGGCCCCAATGGCAATAGCGTCAACGCCCAGTGGCCCAAACTTGCCGGCCAGAACGCGGCCTACATCGAAGGCCAGCTGAAACACTTTCACGATAAGACACGCGTCGATGCCAGCGGCCTAATGCCGCCGATGGCTGCCGGCTTGAGTGATCAGGACATGCAGGATCTCGCAGCGTATTTTTCCCAGCAGACGCCCGTCGGGCTCGAGGCCGATCCATCGGATCGGCAGCCCGGAGAGAAACTCTATCGCGGCGGGGACCGTGCGCGCGACATTCCGGCCTGCATGGCCTGCCATGGGCCCGCCGGTCGCGGCAATCCGGCCGCAGGCTTTCCGATGCTGCGCGCCCAGCACGCGGTCTATACCGTGCAGCAGCTAGGCGACTATGCCGCCGACAAGCGCTATACGCGTAACGACAAGGGCGTTAGCAACGGCGGGCTGAACTCCGACATGATGCATACGATCGCGAGCCGCCTGACGCAGGAGGACATCCGCAACGTCGCCTCCTATGTCCAGGGCATGCGCTGAATATCCCTATGAAACCATCCATCGCGCTGTTGCTGCTGGTCGCCAGCCTGAGCGCCTGCGCGCGCGGGCCGAGTCAGACGCCGGCGGCGAGCGCCAGCACCCACACCAGTCCGTCGGCAACGGCGTCGGCTGCGACGCCGACAGTGCCCGCCGCCGCGGCTGCGAGCGTCAGCGATGTGGCGGCGGCCGCGAAGACCCAGCAGGAAGGGGCTGACAGCGGCAAGGCCACCGACAGCGGCGAGGCCGCGCTCGAGCGTGTGGCCGCGTTGCCCGCCGAGGGGCAGCTACCCGCGGGCAAGTGGATCGCCGGTACCAACTACAAGGCACTGTCGCCGGCACAACCCACCGATGCGCCACCCGGCAAAGTCGAGGTCGTCGAGATGTTCTGGTACGCCTGCCCGCACTGCTACGTGCTCGAACCGTACCTTGAGAGCTGGCTTAAGGACAAGCCTGCCTACATCGAGTTCGTGCGCGTGCCGGTGATGTGGGGCGCGGTGCACCGGGCGCACGCGCGGCTGTTCTACACGCTGCAAGCCCTGGGCAAGCTCGACGAACTGCACAGCAAGGTGTTCGAACAGATACATCAGCAGCAGGATCCGCTGTATGTGGCGGGCGATGACAAGGCGACGCTGCAGGATCAGCTGCGCTTCGCCAAGGCCAACGGCATCAGCGAATCGGATTTTCTCAACGCCTACAACTCCTTCGGCGTGCAGGCCAACCTGCAGAAGGCCGACGATCTGATGCGGCGCGACCGAATCGAAGGCGTACCGGCCATCGTCATCGCCGGCAAGTACGTCAGCGATGTCGGCATGGCCGGAAGTCAGGCGAATCTGATCCAGCTGACGAACGACCTGGCGGCGAGCGAAAAGCACCACTGAGGCCGCGCGCCGCGGCAACGATGATTGAGCACCGGCTGCCGGGTTCGCGTTGGCAGCCGTGCCTGCGGTAATCTTGCCCGCCGCGGCGCGTGCGCCCGTAGCTCAGCTGGATAGAGTGGCAGCCTCCGAAGCTGCAGGTCGTGGGTTCGAATCCCGCCGGGCGCGCCATCTCCATTATGTCCATTCACCGACTCCATTCGAATTCAAAAGCAAGAGGCGGAGTGTCGCGCCGGCCTCGTGCCGCCACGATAGGCGCCAGGCGTGGTCGATCCCGCGCCGTTGCAGCTACGCCAATCGAGGAGAATCGCCCCATGGACACAGAACCGAAGCCTCGCGCCGCGGCGCGCTTTACCAGCGACTCACAGCGGTGGGCGGCGATCACGCGGCGCGAGCCCGGCGCCGATGGGATTTTTTATTATGCGGTGCGCACGACCGGGGTCTTTTGCCGCCCTTCGTGCGGCGCGCGGCACGCCTTGCGAAAGAACGTGCGCTTCTTCGACAGCGCAGCGGCCGCCGAGCGCGCGGGCTTTCGCGCCTGCAAGCGCTGCCACCCGGGCGGTGTCAGCCTGGCGCAGCAGCATGCGGCGATGGTGGCGCGCGCCTGCCACCTGATCGACCGTGCCGAGAGCATGCCGGACCTGGCGGCGCTGGCGCGCGACGCCGGCATGAGCCGGTTTCATTTTCATCGTCTGTTCACGCGCCTCATCGGCATGACACCCAAGGCCTACGTCGCGGCGCAGCGCGCGCGGCGAGTGCGCGAACAGTTGCTGCGCAAAGGCAGCGTCACGGGCGCGATCTACGACGCCGGTTTCGGCTCCAACGGCCGCTTCTACGCCGGCAGCGACGCGGCGCTGGGCATGACGCCCAGCACCTACCGCGCTGGCGGGGACGGCGTGAGTATTCGCTTTGCTATCGGTGAATGCTCCCTGGGCTCGATCCTGGTCGCCGCTACCGACAAAGGCATCTGCGCCATTCTTCTGGGCGATGACGCCGCGGCGCTGCTGCGCGATCTGGAGGACCGCTTCCCCAAGGCCCAGTTGATCGGCGGCGACCAGGGGTTTGAACGGCTGCTCGCCCAGGTCGCCGGCCTGGTGGAAGCTCCGGGGCGCGGCCTGGATCTGCCGCTGGATCTGCGTGGGACCGCCTTTCAGCACCGCGTATGGCAAGCACTGCGCAAGATTCGGCCGGGCACCACCGTGAGCTACAGCGATATCGCGCGGCGCTTAGGGCTGCCCGGTTCCGCCCGAGCGGTCGCCAGGGCCGTCGCGGCCAATACATTGGCGGTCGCGATCCCCTGTCACCGCGTGATACGCCGCGACGGCTCGCTCAGCGGCTATCGCTGGGGCGTGACCCGCAAGCGCGCCCTGCTCGAGCGCGAGGCCCGGATGCGATGAGCGCGATCGCTGCGCGCAGCGCGGCCGCATCCTTGCCCGAGCGCATCGCGCAGCTGCCCTGGCCGCAGCTCGCCACCGAGCTGGATGCGACCGGCACGGCGCTGCTGCCGGGGCTGTTGTCGGCGAACGAGTGCGCCGCACTGGCGGCGAGCTATGCATGCGCGGCCTTGTTTCGCAGCCGTATCGTCATGGCGCAACATGGTTTTGGTCGCGGGGAATACCAATACTTCGCCTATCCGCTGCCCTTCCTGGTGGCAGAGCTGCGCACCGCGCTGTATCCACCGCTGGCGCGGATCGCCAATCGCTGGCACGAGACCCTGCAGCTCGAGACGCGCTTCCCCGCAGAGCACGCCGCATTCCTCGAGCGCTGCCGCCGCGCCGGCCAGACGCGCCCGACACCGCTGCTGCTGCGCTATGCGGGCGGCGATTACAATTGCCTGCATCAGGACCTGTACGGCGACGAGTTGTTTCCGCTGCAGCTCACGGTGCTGCTGTCGGCGCCGCAGGCCGATTTCCGCGGCGGTGAATTCGTGGTGACCGAACAGCGGCCGCGCGCGCAGTCGCGCGTTGAAGTGGTACCGCTCGAGCGGGGCGATGCGCTTGTGTTTGCCGCGCGCTATAGGCCTGGCCAGGGAATCCGCGGTGTGCATCGCCTGAATATGCGTCACGGCGTCAGCCGGGTGCGTGGCGGCGAGCGTTTCACGCTCGGCATCGTGTTCCACGACGCGTTATGAGTACGCGGATGCGCCGCCAGGCTCTGCTAACGCGGCCGTTGCTGCCGCGCGCCGCGCTCGAGCGCATCGCCGAGGATGCAATCCTGCTGCCGGGTGCCGCCAGTCAGGAGGCGCCTGTACTGCTGGCAGCGCTGCAGCAGGTGGTGGCAATGGCGCCCTGGCGCCACATGCTCACGCCCGGCGGCGCGCGTATGTCGGTCGCGATGACCAACTGCGGCCAGGTGGGTTGGATCAGCGATCGCCGCGGCTATCGCTACGAGCGCGTCGATCCTGAAAGCGGACAGCCGTGGCCGCCGATGCCCGCGGCACTGCGGGAGCTGGCGGTGCGCAGCGCGGCCACGGCCGGCTTTAGCGGTTTCGAGCCCGATGCCTGCCTGGTCAATCGCTATGCGCCCGGTACGCGGCTGAGCCTGCATCAGGACCGCAACGAGCGCGACTTGCGCGCGCCGGTGGTCTCGGTTTCGCTGGGACTTCCGGCGCTGTTCCTGTTCGGTGGTCTGCGCCGTGCCGATGCCGCGCAGCGCATTGCGCTGGCGCATGGCGACGTGCTGGTGTGGGGCGGCCGGCAGCGCCTCGCCTTCCATGGCATCGCCCCCCTGGCCGACGGCGAGCACGCGCTCACCGGCCGCTGCCGCATCAATCTGACCTTCCGCAGGGCGCTCTGAGTGTGCTAGCCACGGCCAAGTCCCAAGGTAACGGCCGGCGCAGCTGGATCGCCTCGGCCAGATGCAGCGGCTCGATGAGCTCGCTACCCGCCAGGTCGGCAATGGTCCGGCTCAGTGCCAGCAACCGATGCACACCCCGGCCAGAGAGCCCGAGCTGCTGGCTGCTACGCCGTAGCAGCCGTTCGGACAAGCGCGGCAGAGCGCAGCAATCCTGCAATTGCGGCACCGACAGGCGGGCGCTCAGGGCGCCCGAAGCCCGCAGGCGCCGCTCACGCGCCGCCTGCACCTGCTCTGCCGGATCCGATAGCTGTGCGGACTGCGCCTCTCGCGTCGGTGCGCCCGCGCCCCTGGCGACCGCGGCATGCACCAGCTCCTCGACCGCAAGCCGCGGGACTTCGATGCGGATGTCGACCCGATCGAGCAGCGGTCCGGAGATCCGGTGGCGATAGCGTTCGATGCCGGCGGGGGTACAGCGACAGGCCTGCACCGAGTCGCCCAGATAGCCGCAGGAACAGGGGTTCATTGCCGCGATCAGCTGAAACTGCGCCGGCAGGGTCAAGCGCGATCCGGCCCGGGCGATGGTGATGGCCCCGCTCTCCAGGGGCTCACGCAGCGACTCGAGCACGCGCCGATCAAATTCCGGCAACTCATCGAGAAACAGCACGCCATGATGCGCCAGGCTGATCTCCCCGGGGAGTATCCGGGGACCGCCGCCGACGATCGCATTCGCCGAGGCCGTGTGATGCGGCGCGCGAAACGGCCGTCGGGTCCAGCGCCAGGGCTCGATCTGCAATCCGGAAACCGAAGCGATGGCCGCAACCTCGAGCGCCTCGGCCCGCGACAACGGTGGCAACAGACCCGGCAGCCGTGCGGCGAGCATGCTCTTGCCGCTGCCTGGAGGTCCGACCATCAACAGGCTATGACCGCCAGCGGCGGCGATGATCAGGGCTCGCTTGGCCTGCCACTGCCCCGCCACGTCGGCCAGCGCGGGCGGCGGCGCTCCTCTCGCGGCCCGATCGGCGCCATCGATCAAGCCGCCATCGATCGCTCGTGCCTGCAGAGCTGCGCTCGCCGCTGCCTCGGTCAGCCGCGTGGCGGCCTCGCGAAGACTCGCGGCGCCATACGCTGCGCTGTGGCCGCTCAGGGCGACCTCGTCGCCGTTCGCACCCGGAACGATCAAGGCGTGACCGGCGTTGCCGGCATGCAGCGCCGCCAGAAACAGCCCGCTGACCGGCCGGAGCTCGCCGGCCAGACCCAGCTCGCCGTAGCACTCAAAGGCGCGTCGCGGCGGCGGCAGCTGGCCGCTGGCGATCAGCAGGCCCAGGGCGATCGGCAGGTCAAAGCGTGCGCCCTGTTTCGACAACTCGACCGGCGCCAGATTGACCGTAATGCGGCCGGCGGGAAATTCATATCCGGAATTCAGCAGCGCCGCGCGCACGCGCTCACGGCTCTCCCGTACCACCGGCGCGGGCAGTCCCACGATCGCGAAATTCGGCAGGCCCCTGCCGACGTGCAGCTCCACTTGCACCAACGGCGCCGCCAGGCCCAGTTGTGCGCGACTCAGGATTCTCGCCAGGCTCATCGCATGCGAACCAGGAGCCGTAGTCAGCCGCGCCCTGGTGCAATGCTCAGGCCGACCTCTAGTCGGAGACCGGCGGGATCGCTTCTTCGAGCTCGCTGAGGCGCTGCTCGAGCGTCACGATGCGCAGCTCAAGCTGCTCGATACGCGCTCGCGTACGCTCCAGCACCTTGGTCTGCACCTCGAATTCCTCGCGCGTCGTCAGGTCGAGCTTGCCCAGGGTGGACTGCAGTACGGCGCGAAAGTTGCTCTCGATGTCCCGCCGCATGGTGCGAGCCGCTTCGGGCAGGCCTTCGAACAGTCGCCGCGCGATGTCGTCGATACGGAAGTTGTCCATACCCCAGTCCCCTCGACCGTTGGCCGCTCCCAGCGGCGGCAATGGAATGCTTTGCCCTGAAACCGCCCACCTCTTAGGATGGCGGTAACCATAATAGTGCGCGCCCAGGCCTGATGACTGGCCGAAGCCGCGGATTTGCCCACTTTTGAGCGTGGCACACTTTCTGCACCTAGGCTCCAGCGGCATTCATGAACAAGCCCAAGAATACTCGCATCGGGACGACCCCGGCACTGCGGATTCAAGGTTCGATCATTGCGAAATGCACCTCATGAAAATGATCACCGCGGTCGTGCGGCCATTCAAGCTGGACGAGCTGCGGCAAGCCATCGCTCAGCTTGGCGTGCAGGGCGTCACCGTCACCGAGGTATATGAAGCGCAATTTGGACCCAGGGCCAAAGTCGAAATCGCCGTTGACGATGCCATCGTCGAACCCGTACTCGAGGCTATTGCCAATGTCTCGAGGACCGGCCGTAGGGGTGACGGACGCATCTTTGTCGGCGAGCTCGAACAGGCGATCCGGATCCGAACCGGGGAAACCGGCACCGCGGCCACATAAGAGTCATTGAAATACTGGGAGTCGCAAGCGATGCGCATGGGACCAATCGTCAAGCGAGACGTTGAGAAATACAAAGGGTCGGCAGCCCGGGCTGTGGCGGGAGCGCTCGCGGCGAGCGTGCTGGCTCTGGCCTTGAGCGCAGGCTCGGTGAGCGCATGGGCCGACGAGGCACCGGCCGCGCCCGCGGCGGCCGCGAGCACGGCGGCGGCGGCTCCGGCCGCGGCTCCGGCCGCGGCTCCAGCCGCTGCGGCTGCGGCTCCGGCGGCGGCAGCGCCTACCGAGCCGACGGTGGTGAAGTTCGCGGATATCAACTCCGGGGACACCGCCTGGATGCTCACCTCCACCGCGCTGGTGTTGATGATGACGATCCCGGGTCTGGCGCTGTTCTACGCCGGCATGGTGC
>Ga0316363_10000237_pt1 | contig 86780 bp, 61 predicted proteins | sample Sb_taG_3_FD_200459 | JGI IMG/M metagenome (GOLD analysis project Ga0316363, IMG submission 200459) | Peat soil microbial communities from Weissenstadt, Germany - Sb_50d_a_PC metaG (v2) (version 2) | ecosystem: Environmental > Terrestrial > Soil > Wetlands > Peat | place: Germany: Weissenstadt...
CCGCCGCGAACACACCGACTACGATGGCAACTGCAATGAATCCAACAGAACGCATGAAATGGCGACCTCGAACGAGTACCTCAAAAGTCTAGCAGACGGCGATCGACAGCCCGAAAGCCCTGCCAGAGGCGGCTTTCAGCCGTCTGCCGATGTCTTGATAGAATCGACGCAAATCCTCCGGAAACGGTAGCTGCCCCATGCAGATTGTTGAACAACTGGTCGGCCAGACCTCGCCTCACTCCGGCGCACGCTCCCTGGGTAGAAACGTATAAACTCAATCTCGATGGCTAGGGCTGTGAAACTTCGTTGCTCGTTTCGGCTCGCAGTTCTCGCGACCGCTGTGCTCGCACTGCTGAGCGTGGCGAATCCATACGCTATCGCAGCCGATCGCGCTGCGGCGCAAGCTGCATCGCAGGATCAGAAGCCTGCGGCGGGCGGGCAGGGAGCAAACCAAACAGCCGGCGGCAAGCAAACCTCAGGCCAGTTGGAGCAGACCCCGCCCACTCCACCCCAGGAAGAAGTCAAGATCACTCCGCGCCAGGCCGAAGAACTGTTTCACTCCGTCGACGAGATCCTGGACTTCGACAGCAAGCAGACCGGCCTCCCCATCCGCAAAGAGGTCAAGCGCAAGCTCACCAGCCGCGACCAGGTGGTCTCCTATCTGACCAAGCACATGAACGACGACGACGTGCAGCGCTTGCGCCGGTCGGAGCTGGTACTCAAAAAATTCGGCCTGCTACCTCGCGACTTCGACCTGGAAAAGCTCCTGGTCGCCCTGCTGCGCGAGCAGGTCGCCGGTTACTACGATCCCAAGACGAAAACCGTCAATCTCCTCGACTGGGTTCCCATGGAGGAGCAGGAACCGGTGATGGCGCACGAGTTGACCCACGCCCTGCAGGATCAATTCATCGGCTTGCAGAAGTGGATGAAGAAGGGCGACAAGGATCTGGGCGAGATCAAAAAAGATCCCACGCCCGAGGACATTGAAAACGACGAGATGGATGACGCGCGGCAGGCCGTCATCGAGGGGCAGGCCGAAACCATCATGATTCAGTACGCCCTCGCCCCCGCCGGCCGGTCCATCACCGATGCGCCCGAACTGGTCGAGGCCATGGAAGCCACTATGGCCAATGGCACGCCGGACTCTGCCGTCTTCAAAGACGCTCCCATCTTCATTCGGGAATCGCTGACGTTTCCCTATAGCTATGGCATGGAATTCGTGGTCAAGCTCATGGTCAAGGCCGGGAAACAGAAGGCATTTGCCGGCGTGCTCCAAAATCCTCCGCACACTACGCGGCAGATCATGGAGCCGGATACTTACTTGTCAGGGGAGAAGATTGAGCCCATCCACGTGCCCGATTTCAAACGCGATTTCAAGGACTACCAGAAGTTCGACATCGGTGCCATGGGTGAGTTCGACGTAGAAGTGCTGGTCGACCAGTACGCGGGAAGGGAAGCGTCAAAGGCCGTCTATCCGGCGTGGCGCGGCGGATACTACTATGCCGCCCGCCCCAAGTCCGATCCGGTGGCGCCTCTGGCTCTGCTCTATGTGTCGCGCTGGTCGAGCGCGGATAAGGCCTCGGAGTTTGCGGAAATCTATGCTCAGGCTTTAACCCAGCGCTACAAGAATGTGACGGCGGTGGATGATCCCCCGCCCGGCAAGGTCGCGCCCGACGGAGAGACGAAAGCCAGTGTGCTGACCGGCCGGCACAGCTGGAAAACCGAGGAAGGCACCGTCGTGATCGAGGAACAGGGGGACACAGTGTTCATTACCGAGAGCCTGGACGCGGCAACAACGGCAACCCTGGAGAAGGAAGTATTCGCAAAGTAATTTTCGATTGCCAATTGCCGATTGCCAATACTCCTCGGTCGGGAAACCGCTCTTTAATCGGAAATCGGAAATCGGCAATCGAAAATCGAAAATTCTCCACTACCGCTTTTTCTTCCTATCCTCATCGTTTCGTGTTTCGCCCAAGAAATGCTGCACTTGCGCTGAAACCGTAAACTGCTTTCCTCCCCCCTCGATCGTCAACTTGCGCTCCTGCCCTGGCGTTCCTCCCAGCATCGACCACACCTGCCCCATGGTTGAGCCGCGCACCGGAATGCCGCCCACGGCGGCGAGAACATCACCGGCCTGAACCCCGTCAGGGCCTTGTGCTACCGAACGCTTTCCCTCAAAGTCCGCTACTTCGAGGATGGTGTAGCGGCCGTCGTCCTCGGGCCGCAGGACGAGTCCGACGACGTCGAAGTCGGGAAAGCTGGAGAAGCGCCCGAGATCGAAATAAACGGTGGAGTGAGCATAGTCCAGGCCCACGCGGTAGTTCAGCACCGCCTCGGAGCTAAGCAGTCCGATCGTGGCCACGCCAGCCCGCTTTTCGAAGAAATCCAGGATCGTTTTCGGCAACGCGACGACTGCCACATTGGTCAGGAAGAGCGGACCATACTGCAGGCGGTCGAGGCGCATGACCTTCCACCGGGCTTCCTCGTCCGCGCCCCACATGTTGGCCGATCCCACAGCGCCAGTCATGTGCGGCCAGTCTGGGTGTTTGTCGGCAAGTTGGTCGAAAATCTCTTGCGAGATAAAACTGATGTTCGACCCGATGTCGAGCGCCAGGTTGTACTTCTTGTTCTCGATCTGGCTGGGCACCTCGATCAGCCCGTTTTCCGTGACTTGTACCTTGCTGCTCACGCCGAGAAAATGAATAGAGCCAGGCTGGCCGATTGTGAACTTGTGCTCGGGAAAGTCGATCAGAACATCGTAGTGGCGCAGCACCGTCGATGGGATGTTGATCTCCACATTCATGCCGTTCGCCAGCACCGAAGCCGCGCTCACCGGCTTTAGGGGAATCTCCGCCTTTTTCACATCCGCAAGCGGGATCGTCATTCCATCGATGCGGATTTCGCGCGGCGGAGGAGACGAACATTCCTTGTCGTCGCAGGAGACGTTCAGCCCCAGCAGAGTGGCCAGATGGCGGGAGAGGTTCAGATCGGGATCGCCGTTATCCACCCAGGCGTGTATCCGCCGGACTGAGCCGTCAGGCAGAGGAATGTCAACGTCGATCACCACGCGGTTGTGGTCGATGGTAGCGGGAACGGTGACCGGATCGGGCGCGCTCGCCTTCGCTGTTTTGTCCTTCGCAACCAGCCCACCACACAGCACGAACAACGAGCAGACCACAACCCAAAACCTCATATTGAAATTGTAGCCGCGCGAACGCTCGCCTGCCTGCTGCGAGGGCGCCCGGGCGTCGCCGAAGCCCGCGATTACCTGTCTTGTTATAATCACCGGTTTGACTGGGCGTGCAGCGGCGCTCCGGAGGGGCATTGGCGCAGGCGGAAATCGGCATCATTGGCGGCAGCGGGCTGTATTCCATGCCCGGGTTGACCAAGGTCAAGGAAGTGGGGCTAAAGACACCCTTCGGCTCGCCCTCGGACGCTTATGTCTGCGGCCAGCTTGAAGGCCGAAAGGTCGCCTTTCTGGCCCGGCACGGGCGCGGACATCGCATCCTGCCCAGCGAACTCAATTTCCGCGCTAACATTCACGGCTTCAAGCAGCTTGGGGTCGAGCGCATCGTCTCGATCTCGGCTGTCGGATCGCTGAAAGAGGAGCATAAGCCGCTCGACTTCGTCATTCCCGACCAGTTCTTCGATCGCACCCGCCATCGCGTCGATACATTCTTCGGCAATGGCGTGGTCGCGCACATTGCCTTCGCCGACCCCGTGTGCGGCCAGTTGGCGGGTGTAGTTGAAGCAGCTTGCAAGCGAGTTGGCGTTGTCGGCAAGCACGGAGGTACTTACCTGTGTATGGAAGGCCCGCAGTTCTCCACTAAGGCGGAGTCCAATGTCTATCGCAGCCTGGGCATGGACGTGATCGGCATGACGAACCTGCAGGAGGCCAAGCTGGCGCGCGAGGCCGAACTCTGCTACGTGACGGTCGCCATGGTGACCGACTACGACTGCTGGCATCCGCATCATGATTCGGTGACGGTCGACCAGATCGTCGCCGTTCTGGTCAAGAACGCAGAAAACGCCGCGAAAGTCGTCCGCGCAACGGTAGCCGCCATGCCCCGCGAGCGTTCCTGCAAGTGCGGGTCAGCGTTGGCCCACGCCATCCTGACTGATCCCAAAACGATTCCGGCCGCGACAAAGAAAAAACTGAGCCTGATCCTCGGAAAGTATGTTGCCGCATCCAAAGCCAAGTAAAGTTTCCTTCGTGTACCTTCGTGTCCTTAGTGGTAAATGGGGTTCACAAGCACAAAGGACACGAAGCTGCACGAAGGAAATCTAAGATCAACCATGAGCATTCTCGTAGTCGGTTCCGTTGCGTACGACGACATCACGTCGCCCTCGGGCAGCGCGAAAAACATTCTCGGCGGAGCCGCGACCTATTTCTCGCTTGCCGCCAGCTACTTCACGCAAGTGCGCGCGGTGGCCGTGGTGGGCGACGATTTCGGCCCGGAACAAGAGAGAGTGTTTCACCAGCACGGCATCGACATTCGCGGCATCGAACGCGCTCCCGGCAAGACCTTTCGCTGGGGCGGCTCGTACGCCGGCAACCTGAACGAGGCCAAAACTGACTATACCGACCTGAACGTCTTCGAGCATTTTCATCCGGAGATACCCAGGGAGTACGAAGACACCGAGTTTCTGTTTCTGGCCAACATCCAGCCGACGTTGCAGGCAAATGTGCGCCGCAAGATGAACGGCGTGCGGCTGACTGGCTGCGACACCATGAATTACTGGATTAATGGCACGCCCGGGGAACTGGCCGAGACACTAAAGCTGGTGGACATTCTCTTGATCAACGACACCGAAGCCAAGATGCTGGCCAACGAGACCAACCTTCCCCATGCCGCGCACAAGGTGCTGGCCATGGGCCCGCAGGCGCTGGTCATCAAGCATGGCGAATACGGCGCCACGATTTTCTTTCGCGAAGGCGCATTCGGTATTGGCCATCACCCTTTTCGTGCCCCGGCGCTGCCCATCGAGGAGGTGACCGACCCGACCGGCGCGGGCGATTCCTTTGCCGGAGGATTCATGGGCTACCTGGCCTCGCAAAGAGAGGTCAGCCGCGAGGTGCTGAAGCGTGCCCTCTTCTACGGTGGCGTCATGGGATCGTTCGCCGTAGAGCGTTTTGGCACGGAGCGCCTCCAGTCTCTAACCCGCGAAGAAATCGAAGCCCGCTTCCAGATCTTTCGCGAACTGTCGCACCTGGAGTAAAAAACGTGTAGGGACAGCCGCCCCCGCCTGCCCTGAGCGGAGTCGAAGGGGCTGTCCGGTCGAGCGAAGCTCGACCCTTTTCCTCAGCGAGCATCCGTGCCAAAACCCGTGAAGAATTCGACTCCTCCCTCCAACTGGGATCCTGAAGTCCAGTACCTCCTCTGGCTCGCCACCTGTGTATCGGTATTTTCGTTCCTCTTCTACTTTCAGCGCGGCCAGGTGATGCTCTACGGCGATGCCATTGCCCACATCAACATCGCCCGCCGCGTCTTCGATTCCAAGACCCCCGGCCTGCTGCAGCTGGGAACGGTTTGGCTTCCACTGCCGCACTTGCTGATGATTCCTTTTCTGATTTCCGACGATCTGTGGCGGCGCGGCGCCGGCGGCTCCATGCCGTCGCTGGCTGCGTATGTATTCGCGATAATTGGAATATTCCGCCTGGTCCGCGGCTGTCTCTCCCGGGGTCGCGAACCGGACGCGGCAGCACGCGGCGCAGCCTGGGCAGCCGCTCTGGTTTTCGGGGCCAATCCCAACCTGATCTACATGCAGAGCACTGCCATGGGTGAAGCCCTGTATCTGGCCTTCTTCCTATGGGCGGTCGTCTATTGCAACGAATCTGTGCGCGGAGATGCCAAAGCCCTCACCAAATGCGGCTTGTGCCTGGGTGCGGCTTGCCTGACCCGCTACGACGGATGGTTTCTGGCGGCAACGCTGATGGGGACAGCTCTGGCGCGCAAGGTGTTCGCTGCCAGTTCGCAGCAAAAGCACTCCGGGTTCGCTGGCGCGCAACTGGCCAGGCTCATCCTGATTGCTGCGGCCGCACCGACCCTCTGGTTGGCATACAACGGAGTCATCTACCGCAACCCGTTGGAATTTGAAAACGGCCCGTACTCCGCGCAGGCGATCGAGCGAAAGAGCGAGACCGCCGGCATTCCGGGCCATCCCGGATCCGGCAACCCGCTCCTGGCAGGCTTGTATTTCCTGAAGTCCGGCGAAGTGAACGTCGCCGAGAACGAATGGCTGCAGCGTGCCTGGGTCCTGCTCGCGGCGGCTGGGCTGGTTGGCATCGCCTTGGCACTCCGACGGTCCAAACCGTCTGTCAAGTCGGATAACGGAAACTCGTCCGCGGCATCTGCCTGGACCATGCTCCTCCTGCTGGTCCCGTTGCCGTTCTACGTGATGTCGGTTGCGTACGGAGGCGTTCCCATCTTCGTCCCTCCGTTCTGGCCGCACACTTATTACAACGTTCGTTACGGATTGCAATTGTTGCCCGCGTTCGCAGCTGGCTTGGCAAGCCTTGTATACCTCGCGCAGTCCAGTTCGTGGAGTCGCAAGGCCCGCCTGGGAATCGTGCTGGCTGCGATCGCGCTCGCGGCCGCCAGCGATGCCTCAATCTGGCGCGCCGGACCGGTGTGCCTGCAGGAAGCCCAAATCAACATGCGGACCCGAAATCAATTTGAGGCGAAAGTCGCCGGCTGGCTGGAGAAATTGCCTCCCGATTCCACCCTGCTCATGTACCTGGGAGATCACGTCGGGGCCCTGCAGCAGGCCGGGATTCCGCTGAAGCGCGTCATCAATGAAGGCAATCATCGAGTGTGGAAGCAGCCGCGCGATCCCGACGGTTTGTGGGAACGCGCCTTGGCCGATCCCGGCCGCTATGCCGATTTCGTTATCGCCTTCGAGGGCGACCCAGTCTGGCAGGCGGTGCATGATCGCCATCTCAACCCGCTGGTAGAAATCCACGCCACCGGACAGGTGCCCGCCATCCTCTATCGCGCGCGGTAATCAGCCGGGTAACGGAGTCGCGTCGAATTGCGATGATAGAATCCGGCCATCGCTTGGAGCACGAGTGAGATCTAGCGTCCGCACCATTCCCTTCGTCAAAGCCAGCGCCTGCGGCAACGATTTCCTGTTGATCGAGGGTGCGGTCGCTCCGGCGGATGTAGCCGCCTTTACTCGCCGCATCTGCGACCGCCATGAAGGTGTGGGCGCCGATGGCGTCGAGTGGATGTTTCCGCACTTCTCTGTCGACGTCGAAATCCGCCTGGTCAATTCCGACGGATCGCCCGCGGAAATCTCTGGCAACGGCACCCGCTGCGTAGCCGCTTACCTGTGCTCCGAAAAAGGCAAGGAGCGGATTTCCATCCTTACGGGCGCGGGCACGAAGGTTTGCGCCCTGGCGTCCCGAAACGATTCCGAATATGAATTCGAAATCGAAATGGGTGCGGCGACGGTCGACGGCGAGCTCGCCCTGAAGACTCGCAGTGGTGAGATCCGCGGCATTCCAGTGTCGATGGGCAATCCGCACTTCGTGGTCTTCGTTCCTCAATTTCCAGACGACTGGCAAGGTAGGGCCGCGGCCATCCAGCGCTGTGCGGATTTCAAGCAAGGAGTCAACGTCGAATGGGTGGTCGTAAACGGGGCACATGATGTGTCAGCGCGTTTTTTCGAGCGCGGAGTGGGAGAGACCAGTTCCTCCGGCACCGGCTCGTGTGCGGCAGCCGTGGCCGCAATCGCGATGCAGCAAGCCGAATCGCCCGTGAAGGTGCACGCCCCCGGCGGAATGCAAACCGTGCGCCGCGAAGGGAGCAATGTTTTTCTCCGCGGCCCGGCCCGCATCGTCTGCCGTGGAGACTTCTTCGTGGATTGATCCGTGGATTGATCAGTGGGTTGATCCGTGGATTGATTGTTGAGTTAATCTGCTGATGTCGTTCGTCAGCCTCATTGCCACCCCTGGGAGCCATGTCGTCGAATCGTCAGTCCGTCAAGCCGCCCGCGCTTCGCCCCGGAGACACTGTCGGCGTCATCGCGCCCGCCAGCAACGTCAAGCGCGACGATCTCGACGCCGGTTGTGAAGCCTTGCGCCATGCCGGTTACCGTCCCGTCTATTTCGATTCGATTCTTGAGCAAGACCTGTATTTCGCGGGATCGATCGAGCGCCGCGTGCGCGAGCTGGAGGAAATGTTCACCCGCGATGACGTGAAGGCGGTCGTGTGCGCCCGCGGAGGCTATGGCGCCAACTATCTACTCAACCAGATTGATCTGCGCAAGATCAAAGCTCATCCCAAGATCTTCGTCGGCTACAGCGACCTCACCGCGCTGATGACATACTTCACCGACGCGGCTGGACTCGTAACTTTTCACGGCCCCATGGTCGCGAAGGATTGGTCGCACGCCGAGGGCGTCGACCTCGCGTCGTGGCAGGCTGCGCTGTGCAGTGCAATACCCTGGGATGTGGCTCTGAACGCGGAAGTCAAAGGTTTAGTCGAGGGCGAAGTCGAAGGTACGCTGTACGGCGGATGCCTTTCCATCCTGGTTGCTTCGCTCGGTACTCCTTACCAGATCAAGACCGCCGGCACGATTTTGTTTCTAGAGGATCTCGCCGCCAAGCCGTATCAGATCGATCGCATGCTGATGCAATTGAAGCTGGCCGGATTGTTCGACAATGTAAAAGGTATCGTCTTCGGCGAAATGCTCGATTGCATGCAGACTGCGAACCAGGGCTATACGCTGGAAGAGGTTGTCACGCGGATCGTGGGCGATCTGGGAATACCCGTCGCCTACGGCGTTCGCTCTGGTCACGTGACGGGAGGAAACATCACGCTGCCGCTGGGAGTGAAGACCAGCTTGAGCGTTCGACAAACGAGCGTCCGGCTTGGGATTCTGGAGTCAGCAGTCGAACTTAAATGATTCGTATCAGGGTATGCCTTTAGGCATACTGCATTGCGACGGCGCGGGTTCGCGCCTTTAGGCGCTGCGGCATCGAGAGAATGAACGCAGGAAAACATATCCATCTCATCGGCATCTGTGGCACGGCGATGGCCTCGCTTGCCGGCATGCTCAAGCAGCGCGGATTTCACGTCACCGGCTCCGACGCAGCCGCCTATCCGCCCATGTCCGACTTCCTGCGCGATCTAAGCATTCCCGTGGCGCAGCCCTTTGCTGCCGCCAATCTCGAGCCGCGGCCGGATCTGGTCGTCATCGGCAATGCCATGTCGCGCGGCAACGTTGAACTGGAGCACGTCCTCGACCAGCGCATCCCGTTCTGTTCCTTGCCGCAGTTGCTGCACGACGAATTTCTGCGCGGCAAGGAAGTGCTGGTCATTGCCGGAACTCACGGCAAGACCACGACCACTTCCATGCTGTCCTGGATCTTCCACTCCGCTGGGCTCCAACCGTCCTTTCTGATCGGCGGCATCGCCGAGAATTTCGGCTCCAGCTTCCATCTCGGCAACGGCAAACACTTCATCCTCGAAGGCGACGAATACGACACCGCTTTCTTCGACAAGGGCCCGAAATTCATGCACTACTTTCCTGACGCGATCATTTTGACCTCAGTCGAATTCGATCACGCCGACATCTACAAAGATCTCGACGCCGTCGAGACTGCCTTCAAGCGCCTGGTCAACCTGATTCCCGGCCGCGGACGGATCATCGCCTTCGACGGCGCCGTCGGCGACGCCACGGAAAGCGCCAGCCTGGAGCGCTGTCTGGCCAAGGCCTATTGTCCGGTCGAGCGTTACGGCGCAGGCCCACGCGCGCATTGGAAAGTTGCAAATCTTCGCCTTGAGCCCGGTCGCACCGCCTGGACCGTCCTGCGCAATCGCCAATCGTGGGCCGAGTTCGAGTTTCCGCTCGCCGGCGAGTACAACGTCTGGAACGCGACTGGGGCTGCGGCGCTGGCCTTTTCCTGTGGCGTTCCCAAAGAAGCAATCGCGCACGCGCTCCGCACCTTCAAGAGTGTGAAGCGGCGCCTCGAAGTGAAAGCCGAGGTGAACGGCATCACCATCATCGATGACTTCGCGCATCATCCCACAGCCATTGCCGGCACGCTGAAAGCTCTGCGCGCTCGCTACGCCGGGGCGCGTCTATGGGCCATTCTCGAGCCGCGTTCGAACACTCTGCGCCGCCGTGTACTGCAAAACGATTTAGCCCGCAGCCTGGCGCTGGCCGACGAAATCATAGTGGCCAATGTCTTCCGCTCCGAAGCCGTTCCCGAGGACGAGCGCCTGGAGTTGCCGGCGCTGGCCGCGGACATCGAGCGCAACGGCCGCCGGGCAAGGCTTTTGCCGGATGCCGACGCAATCGTCCAGGCCGTCGCTCCCGAAATGCGCGCGGGCGATGTCGTGGCCATTCTTTCCAATGGTGGCTTCGGCGGAATCTACGAAAAGTTACCCGCCCAACTGAAGAAGCTGGTGCAGACCCGATGAACCTCACGACTGTCGTCCGGAGATGGATGTGGCGCGCTCTGTGTACCGCAATGTTTGCGGGATCGATTGCCTTTGCGCAGTCCGCAGGCTCCATCACCTACAACGTCTCGCTGGCCTCTCCCGCGCAACATCTGGTCAAAGTGCAGATCACGCTGCCCCCGGGCGCCGCCCAACGCGAGCTGCAGCTCCCCGTGTGGAATGCCCTCTATCAGGTCCGTGATTTCGCGCAGTTCGTGAACTGGGTACGCGCGCACGATCGCTCCGGCAAGCCACTCGCAGTCCGCGAGCTCAATACAGGTCGTTGGCAGATTCAGGATGCGGCGAGTGGGCCTGTAGTCGAATATCAAATCTACGTCGATACTCCCGGGCCTTTCGCCGCCGAGCTGACCACTCATCATGCCTTCTTTAATCTTGCGCAGATCCTGATGTACCCGGTCGATGCACGCAGCTCTCCCCTGCACGTTCATCTCGACCACATTCCTGCCGGATGGCGTGTCGCGACTCCGCTCACGCCATCGACTGGGGCCGACTTCGACGCGGCAGGCTATGATCGGCTGGTCGACTCCCCGGTCGAGATCGGCGATTTCCGCGAGGCCGATTTCGACGAAGGCGGAGCTCACTACCGCGTCGTCGTCGACGCCGACTCCGCCGACTACGATATGGAAAAGATCGTCGCCGCCCTGCACAAGATTGTCGCCGCCGCGACGAGTTGGATGAACGACCGTCCCTTCGATACTTACATGTTCCTCTACCACTTCCCGCACGGGCCTGCGGGCGGGGGCATGGAGCACGCTTATTCGACCGCCATCGACATCAATGCTGACGTGATGAAGCAGACCCTGCGGGGGCTGACCAGCATCACCGCGCATGAATTCTTCCATCTGTGGAACGTCAAGCGCATCCGCCCCCAGGCCCTCGAGCCGGTCGACTACACCAAAGAGAATTACACTCGCGCCCTGTGGTTCAGCGAAGGTGTGACCAGCACCGCCGAGAGCATCATTCAACTGCGCGCCGGCCTGCTAGACGAGGAGTTCTATCTGTACCGCCTGGGCGCGCAAATCGCCGAACTGGAGCACCGTCCGGCACACCTGACCCAGTCGGCCGAGGAATCGAGTCTCGACGCGTGGCTCGAAGGCAGCTCTTACTACCGAAGGCCCGAGCGCAGCATTTCCTACTACAACAAGGGCGAATTGCTGGGAGTGATGCTTGACCTGGCCGTGCGCGAGGCCAGTCACGGTCAAGCTTCCTTGCGCGAGGTGTTGCAGTGGATGAATGCGAACTACGCCAGGCAGGGCCGCTTTTTTCCTGATTCCGACGGCGTGCGCCAGGCGGCCGAGGCCGTCAGCCACGCCGACCTGGGATGGTTCTTCGCCAGGTACGTCGCCGGCACCGACGAGATTCCGTGGAATGATTTCCTGAGCACGGTCGGCCTCTGGGTGGAACAGGAGACCACCACTGTGCCCGACCTGGGTTTCACCGCATCCCGCGACTTCGACAGCCCCATGACGGTTGCCGACGTCGCCCCCGGCAGCGAGGCTGAGCGCGCCGGCCTGCAGGTGGGCGATGTCATCACGCAAGTCCAGGGCAAGATTCCCGGACAGGAATTACGCGCAGAGTTGTTGGGTTTGAATCGCGGCGACTCCGTCACCCTCAAGATTCGCGGTTCGCGCGGCGAGCGGGAACTCAGGTGGAAAGCCGGTGGCCGGCAGGAAATCTCGTACGAAGTGAAAGACCTCGACCACGTGAGCCCGGAACAGCGCGCCCGTCGCGACGCCTGGCTCGAGGGTGAGGCGCAAACGGCGGGAGAGGCCGCCAAGTGATCCCAACTCCGAGATTGATCGCAACACTATGATCGCAACACATTGATCGCAACACTATGATCCGTACGATCATCATGCTGACCTTCTGGGGATTGGCCGCTCCCTTCGCAGGAGCGATCGGATTCACCGCCTCGTACATCATGGGGGACGTTCGCGTTCTCTATCGGCTCTTTATGTGGGGCGCGCAGGCCGGCGTCTGGTTGACCGGGGTACGTGTCGCTACCGTCGGCCTCGACCAACTCGATCGCTCCCGCAGCTATCTCTTCATGACCAATCACGTGTCGAATCTCGACCCGCCCATCCAGATGCCGTTAATCCCCAAGCGCACTTCCGTGATGGTGAAAAAGGAACTGTTCAAGGTCCCCATCCTCAGCCGGGCCATGCGCATGGGATCGCTCGTGCCCGTCGACCGTGGCAATCGCGACGCCGGCATTGAAGCCGTCGCTGCCGCCAAGCAGGTCGTGAGCCAGGGACTCAACATGACCATCTACGTCGAAGGCAAGCGCTCGTTCGACGGCAAACTCCTGCCCTTCAAAAAAGGCCCATTCTACTTGGCGATGGAGTGCGGCGTTCCCATCGTTCCCATGACCATCGTCGGCACACACTACGTCATGCCCAAAGCCAGATTCGCCATCAAGCCCGGCCCGGTGAAGGTGATTTTTCATAGCCCCATCGAGCCCAAAGATTTCGGTGACCGCGATTCGCTAATGGAAAAAGTTCGCGCCGTGATCGAAAGCGGCTTACCGGAAGAGTACCGGCAGGGAAGCGCGACCGCAGAGATCACCAAGGTTCGCTGAAGTATCCCCTGTGCTACCCTGTGTCCTCTGTGGTTATTCTTTTTTGTTTCTAACTGCCCGCGCAATCTCCGGCAGCCGCGGCAGGATCATTGAATACTTCAGCCACGCCTTGTGATCCACCGCCGGCGCTCCGCTGACCAGCGCCCCCGGCGCAATGTCGTTGGCCACGCCGCTCTGCGGCGTCACGATGGCCCCATCCCCAACCTTGCAGTGCCCGACCACCCCAACCTGCCCGGTAAGAATGACCCCGTTGCCGATCTCCGTCGATCCCCCCAGCCCCACCTGCGAGCAGATGAGCGCATCTTCGCCGACTTGCGATCCGTGCCCTACCTGCACCAGGTTGTCGACCTTCGCCCCGCGTCCAATACGCGTATCGCCCACGCTGGCCCGGTCGATGCACGAGTTCGCCTGCACCTCCACATCGTCCCCGATCACCACCGGAGCCGGCTGCGGAATCTTGTGCCATCGTCCCTCGGCAGTCTTGGCGAATCCGAATCCATCGGCGCCAATGACCACCCCATTCTGCAGCAGCACGTTGTTGCCGATGCGGCAGCCCTCCCGCACCACGGCATGCGCGTGCGCGAAAAAGTTGTCGCCGATCTTCGCTCCGCGATAGATCACCACATGCGCCAGCAGCACCGCGTTTGCCCCGATTACCACATCCTCGCCCACCACCACGTACGGCCCGATATGCGCATTCGCCCCGATCTTCGCCGTGGGATCGACCACCACCGTCGCATGCACCCCCGGCGCATACCGCGCCGGCGGATGAAACAGCTCCAGCGCCCGCGCGAAACTCAAATACGGATCCTTCGCCCGCAACATCGCCGCCGAAATGGCAGGGAAGTCCTCGCCCACGATGACGGCCGAAGCCTTGGTCGTGCGCGCCGCCGCCGCATACTTGGGATTGGAGACAAACGTCAACTCTCCCGGCCCCGCCCGCTCAATCCCGTTGAGCCCGGTGATTTCCGTGTCCGGCGACCCGTTCTCCAGCCGCGCGCCGAGAGCAGAAGCAATCGCAGAAAGTTTCATGGATGAATTTGATGTACGACGAATAGATCGTACACCACGGAAAGCGCATTGGAAGGCGCGAGTTCAGTCTGCCGCAAAGCGTCCGTGCCCTCTTCGAATACGTATTCGATCGATTTCACCAGACGAATTTGCTGCTGCAAAAAGAAAAAGGCCGGCGCCAATGCGCCGGCCTTCTTGCGAACGAGCTTAACCGCCCCCTACTGCACGTTGAGGACGAAGGTTGTGGTGTGTGAAGGCGAGCCGCCGCTGGCGGCAGCAGTCACTGTCACCGTGGTCATTCCGACCGGCGTGCCCGGGTCCATGTGCGTGCCGCCACCACCTCCACCGCCCCCGCAAGCGGGGACGGTAATCAGGAGCGCCAGAACCACCAGCGACATCAACACCATCCAGCGCCGTCTCCGCGTACCGCCGACGAGGAAGACGCCGCCCAACGCCAGCCCGCCGCCCATCGCCAGCACGGCCACGTAGTTCTGCCGCTGGCCGCTCATCAGAGCGACCGTGTGCGGTCCGGTGGTCTGCACGGTCATCGTGCCCGTGGTCGAACCGGCAGCAATCATTCCCTGAGTGCACGTAGTCTCCGCCGGCAACGTGGCCGGGACGCACGTGAACGTGACCGCCGAGTTGAAGCCCGTCCCGGGTGTAAGGGACAAATTCACAGTTCCCATTCCACCAGGGCTGGCGACGTTAACTGTTCCCAGGCCACCGTTTGGAAGGCTGAAGTCCGCTTGCACATTCACGGTAACCGGCGTGTTCGTCAATGAATTGGCGTAGTTCGCGTCGCCGGTGTAGGTGGCGGTGATGAGATCCGCCCCGGAGGGAAGGGTCGGGGGCGATGCCGTCGTGGTGACGCTTGCCGTGGCTGAGGAAGGGTTAATGCCCAAGCCCGAAATTACGCCCGAGAACGTGCCCGAGCCCGCCGTTCCGGTGACCGGCTGAGCTGTCCCCACCAGCTGGGCGTTGGAGAAGAAAGAAACGGTGCCAGTCGGCGCAGCGCCAAAACTAGGAACGGTCGGGGTGCCTGTGGTGATGGACGCGGTCAGCATGAGGCTACCTCCCACGGCGACTGTGGTTGCGCTGGGCGTAACCGTCAATGTGGTCGCAGCTGGCGAGATGCTGAAAGCCAGCGGTGTGGAAGGACTGGCGTTAAAGCTGGCGTCGTGACTGTAGTTTGCGGTGACCGAGTAGCTTCCCACAGGCAGCGTAAATAACCCTTGGGGGGTCGCGGCGGTGCTCACCCCGGGGTTCGAGGTTGATCCGCCGTCGAGAGGATACGGATTTCCGGGGATGGCTGGACCGCCAGCGTCAGTAAACGTCACCGTTCCCGTTGGGAATCCATTTTTTGACGCCCCGGAAACGTCGGCTTGCAGGTAAACCAGGTTGCCGTAGGAAGTCCCCGCTCCTAGGGGCACTACACTAACGGTGGTGCCGCTCAGCGAAAACGTCTGCGCCGTCAGGGTCGTCGTGCTGTTCTCCGGATTGACTTTCACCGCGACTGCCGCAGAGTCACTGGCAGCGAACGTTCCGTCTCCAGGATAGTGAGCCGTGACGTTGTACGAGCCGCCAGGCAGGGACTTGGTCGGCACTGAAATCATGCCCTGGTTTGTGCCGCTGGTCAGCGCGAATGATTGGAGTTGCACTCCGGTCGTGTTGGTTCCGTTCGGCGGGGCAACTCCTACGGTGGCAATCAAGCTCACGTTGCCCGTTGGGGTCCCGGTGCCGCTGCTTGGAGCAACGGTAATTGTAACCGTGTCAGAAGCCCCGTGGGCAATCCCCGTGGTCTGTGCTAGGCCGAGCGTCGTTTTCGTGGCGCGAAACGATCCCGTAACTGAACTCCATTTGGTTACCAGAACGTCGGCGTCTACAGAACCCAATCCGGTCGCTAAATCATAGCCTGTACCGGCGTCATACCCCGCTAGAACACCGAGTTGATCTCCCCCAGTCGAAGTGTTGCAGTTGGGAGAGCCGGTCACGCAAGGCATCCGAATCGTGCCCTGAGTAACGTCATGGAAGGCGGTGGGCTGCTGCGTCGCCATTTGATACAGCACGTAGTTTGCGTTGCCTTGCCGGCTGCTCTTCCCCAGCAACGCCATCTGCTGGTTCACCATCGCCATTATGCCCGCGAAAGCGGGCGCCGAGGCGGAGGTGCCGCCAATAGCAAAGAAATTCGTGCCATTCGGATCAGTGGGATTGCAAGACGATCCGCTTTGGACGGCGTCAACTTCGCAAATGATGTAGAAACTCCCGGAGGGAGACCCGGCAGCTGCAAACAGAGATACGTCAGGAATATCACGCTTGCCATCGGGGAGTGTTTCCGTCTGCCAGGAAGGCCGGGGATATCCACCCGAGCAACTTGCCACTGTTTGATTGTCGTTACTTGTGCAGTTGCTGAACCCCCCGGATCCGCCATCGGTGACTATGAAACCGCCCAGCTGTGAATTGTTGCAGTTGGCTTCGGCATTGTTGCTGAACCCGAGAAGGTCGCCGAACACGGAGTTCGTGCAGCTGTTATTCCATGTAGCTTCTGGGATAGGGCCCTTAGCAGAGGCTTGGGTCGTGGAGGCGTTAGTTGGGTTCCAGTAGGTTGCCTGATTCGTAAGATCGAAGAAATCCGTACCTCCGACCGACACATTGTAGGGCGTGTCGCCCCACCCCGTGACTTCGAGTCCAAACTGAGCCGGGGACGGCGGCGGGGCGCCGTGGGGATCGCAGCCCGCCGCGCCGTTGTCACCGGAGGACACCATCGCTGTGATACCTTGCGCGGAAGCCTGCTGCCAGAGCTGGCTATAAAACTGGTTACCGGCTGTGCCTGTGGCCAATTCACAAAGACCGTAGCTCATGCTCAGGACTGGGGCGAGATTGTTATCAACAATGTATTGGGCAGAAAGGTCAACACCCAACGTGCTGTCAGTTGTCGCCGAGACAACAAAGTCAATGGTTGCGCCCTTCGCCACTCCTCCGGACCACTGTACGTCGAGATCAGACTCCGTCTCGTCGCTGACGAACCCGGGGGACGGTCCATTGTGGATGATCTGCAGATTGGGTGCTGGCATGCCAAAGAAATTCCGGAAGTCGGTAACGTCTTGCGGATTGATTTCCGTCTCGGCCACGATCGCGATCGTCTGACCCGTCCCGTCGATAACGGTCGGAGTGGCGTTCCACAACGGGAGCACGTCGTAAATAGTGGCGAAATCGGCGGGGCCGACGCCGTAGCAGGTGGTGCCCTGCACGCCGCAGTTGCTGCCGGGGAACGTGAAGAGGGGATGTACGGGCTTCACCTCACCGGTTTCCTTCGATCGTGTAAATACGCCAAGGTCATGATGAAAGGCCTTCCCCGGAAAGTTGTGCAGCGACCGGACCCCTGCCACCACCGGCGTCAGCGCCGACGGAATGCTCGGGTCGCTCGCGTTGGCCCAGTGCTGCTCGCCGTTCACCAGATATTTGTGGATCGTGGTGTGGAACGCTGCCTGCACCTGGCTGGCGGAGCCGGAGAACTCGATCACGGTGCGTCCCTTCGCGGGCGCGGCGACCTGGAATCCGTGCGACTGCAGCCATCCCATGATCGTCTGCATGTCGCCGTCACTCGGGCCGAACGCTTTGCCGAACTGTTCGGGCGCGAGCCACTGATGGTAGTTGGGCGAGAACTTGTCCTGCTGGTCGTCGAGCAGCGTGCGCAGCGCGTGCTCCTGCGCGTCGCTGCGCTTCAGCACCAGCAGCATGCGCTCCATGGGCAGCGTGGCCGGGGCCGTGCCCAGGTCGTTCTGCGGCCGCGCCAGCGGATGCGTATTCCCCTTGAGCCGCGTAAGCTGTGTCTCGTCAACTGGCTGTGTGATCAGGGTCTGCGGCATGGGCAGGCCGGCAATGGCTGCGTCCTGGGCCAGGGCGGGCGCGCTGAGCAGCGCTGTCGCCAATATGGCCGCGCCAAAGATCGCCAGGCCGATCATTCCCACGCCGGGCATTCGCACACAAGGCAGAGCTGCGGTTCGAGCGGAAGTCGTAAGGAGGCAGGGATAGGAGAACAAGCGGGAGACCGCATCTGCTCGCATAGCAAACACACCTCGACACAAGAATTCAAGACGCCCAACGGAGATCGAATGAGATCAGGGGATGGGGAGGGCTCGATTCGTCCCGTTCCGGGAACATAGGCCCCCGGTGCCACTCACACTACATCAATTTCGTCGCGTATTTCAACGGATTTGATGGACAAGTGTGTCGTCAGAGTTAGTACATGTCCGTCGCCCAGTCTTACAGAAAATCGTGCCCGCGCAAGGTTGACGACAGCTTGCGAACTTGGATGCGGCTTCCCCTCCGGCAGAGGCCTGGAGGCCGGGACTGCCCTGGAGTCGGAATCGAAACCCGCCAATAGCCGAGCGAACGCGCCGGTGACTGTTACCCACAAGCGGCATACTGACAAGCACTTAGCCCACGAGGATCACTTGACCGGCAGAGCATTGCATGAACTTGTCAAATTTGCGAAACATGCCTCGAAAGAGTTGCCGAAGCAGGAGGACACTATGTGGCGCAGCATCCTTGCAGTTCTGCTCGTGCCGTCGCTGGCGGCGGCGCAGGCTCAGCAAACCACGTCAGCCGGAGCCGAGCCGCCCGCATCCCAGTCGTCAGGTGCGGCGGGCGTCATTCCGGCAAGATACGAGTCCCACACGTTCCATGACGGTATTCGGCGGGGCACGGAGGAAGAGGTGGCCATCCAATGGTGGCCAGGAGGCTTCCTGACCATCTCGAAATCGGCCGTCGCCGGGATCGTCCCACTCCACTTTGAGGTGCAAGCTGCCGAAGGGCTTCGGTTCAGCAGTTTCCGTTATCCGAAGGCCTACCCCCAGAGTTTCAAGTTTCAGGCTGATCCGGTACCCGTTGTCTTCTACCCTTCGATTCGTTTCAGCGTACACGCGGAGGCGAACGCCGCTCTCGGCTCGCGGGTTCTGATCGGGAGGATCACGTTCCAGGTCATCCATCAGGACTCAAGCCTGGGCCCTGTCGAACACTTCGACGTGCCGATTCCGGTCACGGTTGTGGAGCACGATGCACCCATCCACAGAGTCTCAACCTGGCCCTATCCGCATCACTCCGCAGGATTTTGGATTGGATTGATTCTGCTCGCGCCTTTGCTGATCGTGGTTATGGCGCCTTACTATCTGATTTGTTCGATTGGAGGACCCAGCCATTGCACGGACTAGCTCTTGCCGCGGACCAGGTCCTACTCGTTGAGGATTACTCTTCGAGCGCTACTCCTCGAAGGCTACTCCTCGAACATCGGCACCTGGCGCTGATCCTGCGCTCCACGGCGCTGCCGGCGCGTCGCGCCGATCACGGCCAGCACGGTCAGCGATTCCAGGGCGGTGCGGGGCACGAAGATGCGCTGCGTGTTCGAGCGCTGGTCGGGCGGGCTGATGAGAAAGCCTTCCGCCAGGGTCTGCGCCAGGTCGGCCGGCATGAGTCCTTCCAGCACTTCACTGTCCTTGAAGCGCAGGCGCACCCACAGGCCCTCCGAACGTGGCCGTGAGGTAAATGTCTTGCGGACCAGCGATTCCGAGTCGCCGAACTCGCGCACAAAGTACACGCCTTTGATCTCCCGCAGATCGACGGAGATGACCGTGCCCGACGTATTCAGCAACTCGAGCTTACCCTCATGGATGAACTGGGCAGGGGACACGTAGCCCGATACCGAGTCGCGGTCCATCTTGCGGACGATAACTTTCTTGTGCGTTGACGGCATTGAAAAGCAGGGTCGAGGGACTAGAGTCCAGGGATGAGGTTCCATCCGGTCTTGCTAGGCTCTAGTCTCTAATCCCTAGTCTCTGCCTTCGATTTTCGCACTTTTCTTGCACAATCTCGCGGAATCGCCCTTGGCAGTAGCCAAAATATAAACGTTGTGTTATTTTCTTAAGCTTGCCGCAAAGATTTAGACTCATCTAAGTACTGTGTATTTAGTCACTTGCATCCAGTGGTGGAGGCCGGGCCGGATGCGGGATGCAATGACCTGTGGAAATCCTGTGGAAAGGCCGCATGGGCGGTACTCGGCGGCCGGTGGACAGCGGGAACTTGCAGCCGCTGCTGGCCACAGATCACTGGTCACTGACCACTGATTTGAGAGCGAATGGCTGATTACATCTACACGATGGAGCTTCGGTTGACGCCGGACCAGTTGAAAGGCGTCGGCCTGGTGCAGGACGTAGCCCGCGCCGCGGGCATGAATCTCTACCTTACCGGCGGCGCTATCCGTGACATCATCAGCGGCTTCAGCATCCGCGACCTCGATTTCACCGTCCAGGGCAATCCTCTCAAGCTGCAGAAGGACTTGGAGAAGGCCGGGGCGAGGATGGCCGCGGTCGACGAAGACGCGCGCACCATTTTCATTTCACTGCCGGGGAACGCGCGCGCTGAAATCAGCATGGCGCGCACCGAGCGCCACGAAAAAACCGGCAAGCCGCCGATCGTTACGCCTTCCACGATTCACGAAGACCTGCGCCGCCGCGATTTCACCATCAATGCTATGGCGCTCTCCCTCAACGAAGGTTCGCGCGGACTGCTGCTCGATCCCTTCAATGGTGTTGCCGACATCGAAGCCAAGCTGATCCGCATCCTGCACAACTATTCGTTTCTCGAAGATCCTTCGCGCCTTATCCGGGCCACGCGCTTTGCCGCCCGTTTCCACTGGCCGCTCGAAGAGCGCACGCAGGCCCGCTACGACGCCGCCAAGGAAGGCAAATACATCGACTACATCCTGCGCAACTCGATCGGCCACGAAATCGCTGCGCTGGCGCACGAAGATGATCCGCTGCATGTGGTCAGGATGCTCGAAAAGGAAGGCTGGCTGGAAGTCCTGCACGACCGCTGGAGCAGTGCCAAGGTCGACACCAACGGCATCAGCGCCCTGATGAAGACGCGGCAGCAGATGGTCGACCTGGGTTATGCGCCTGATGCCGGGCCGGCGGTCATGTATTTCCTGACGGCGCGCTTGTCCGAGAAAGACATTTCCGACCTGCAGCGCCTGATTCCGCGCAAGGATCTGGTCGAGGCCTGGCGCGACATCGAAGATCACGCCAAGGAACTGGCCAAGCGCCTGATGGGCAAGGAAGCTGCCACTCCTTCACGCACCTGGAATCTGCTCTCGGAAGCGCGGCCGGAGATGGTGCTGTTTCTGGCGGTAACCGCGAAGCAGCAGTCGGTCGAGCAGAAGATCAAGAATTTCCTCACCAAGTGGCGGCAGGTGCAGCAGAAGATTCCGTTACCCGAGATGACCGAGCTGCTCATCACGCCGCAGCTGCCGGAATATCCCAAGCTTGCGCGCGAAGTATTCATGCTGCTGCTCGATGGCAAGCTGCGTTCCCGCACCGAGACGCTGAAGTTTCTGAAACCGTTCGCGCCGCCTCCGCCTCCGCCTCCACCCGCGCCGCGCCGCGGACGTGCAGCCAAGGCCGCAGCGGCTGCGCCTGCGCCGGCCCCAGCCGTAAAAGCAGGGAAGAAAGGCAAAGCGGCCGTACCCACCCCCGCCTCAGCGGCTCCGCCCGCTGCTCCGCCGAAGCCGGAACCGAAGGCGAAGGCGCCCGCGCCGGTAAAGGCTGCGAAATCGGCACCAAGGCCGGCCAAGCCGGCAGGTACCGCAAAGAAGCCCGCACCCAGGCCCGCAAAGAAGTCGAAACCCAACAAGGGCAAAGGCAACAAACGCGGCAGGAAGTAGGCTGTCGAAAGTCGGTTCTACCTCAGGCAACCTTTCTTGCCCGCCGGGCTTATAATCTATATATGCGGTGCACGGCTGCCATCGCGGCGTTTGCACTGTTTCTGGCGGTGCCTTTGTGGGCGCAGCGCGGAGGCGGTCACGGCGGCGGTTTCGGTGGCCATGCCGGTGGTTTCAGCGGCGGGCACATGGGCGGAGGCCACTCCGGATTCAGTGGCAGCCATTTCGGCGGTGGCCATGCAGCTTCCGGAATGCGCGGTAGTTCCCGTATTTCCCGCGGCTTCTCTCCCCGCTCCTTCTCGCGTCCAACGTCTTCGCGTCCAAGCTCGTTGCGCGCTTTCAATGGCCGCGGTCCCTTCCTTCACAATCGCTCCAGCGATCGTTTCCGCGATCGCGATCGATTCCGTGACCGGGATCGTTTCCGCGACCGCGATTTCTTCCGTAACCGCGGATTTTTCAACAACTGCTGGGGCTGGGGATGCTCGCTCTACGGGTATCCGTGGTGGGGCTACGATCCCTGGCTGTGGAATGACGACTCTTCCTACGACCAGAGCTATGACCAGAGCTACCAGCAGAACCTGGCCGATGCTCGCGACATGGACCAGGAGAGTCTCGACGAGCAGCGCATGCTGCGCCAGGAAGAAGCTGACGGTGACCAGGACGCTTACGCGCGGCGCCCGCCGGCTCCCGCACCTGCCCCGGCGCCGGAGCCTGCTGCGATCCAGCCCGCCACGGTTCTGGTGTTCCGCGATCAGCACAAGCAGGAAGTGGAGAACTACGCCATCGTCGGCCGCACGCTGTGGAGCTTCGCGCCGCAGCGTACCCAGAGGATTGCCCTGGCGGACCTGGACATCCCGGCCACCGTCAAAGCCAACGACGACCGCGGCGTGACTTTCAAAGTTCCCGGCACCGATGCGCCCCCGCCTCCGGCGAACATGCAGGGACAACCTCCAGCACCCGCCGCGCAGAGCCATTCGTCCGTTTAGGGCCCGGTTTTCCCCTTTCGCACCCCAGTGCGACACTTGGCCGCAGAGCGGTTTGCTTTTTCTGCCAGACCTCGTACATTAGATTCAAGCATTTACCACACCGGGGAATCAGCAGGAATACGGGCGCGCCGGGAAAATACTCGCGCCTGGATGGTAAAATTAACGAATACCCAATATGCCTCTAAAAAGTCTGTTTCTGAATCCGCCTTCGTTTGAGAATTTCGACGGAGGGGCGGGCTCCCGTTGGCCCGCGACGCGCGAGATTGAAAGCTACTGGTATCCCGTCTGGCTGGCCTATCCCACGGGCATGCTGGAGGGCGCGCGGCTGCTCGATGCCCCGCCCCACCACATCTCCGGCCAGGAGACCATTCAGATCGCCAAGGACTATGAGTTCCTGGTGCTGTTCACGTCAACTCCCGGCTTCCCCGGCGACATTCGCCTGGCGCGCGCCATCAAGGACGCGAACCCGAACATCAAGATTGCTTTTGTGGGTCCGCACGTCAGTGTGCTGCCCGAGAAGTCCCTGCGCGACTGTCCGCAGATCGATTTCATCTGTCGCAAGGAGTTTGACTTTGCGGTCGTCGACTACGCCAAGGGCAAGCCGCTCGAAGAGATCCCCGGCGTGTCGTTCCTGAAGAATGGCCAGATCGTGCACAATCCCGATGCTCCGCAGATTCAGGATCTGGACGCGCTGCCGCACGTCACCGAAGTCTACAAGCGCGACCTCGACATCACCCGTTACAACGTCCCGTTCCTGCTGAATCCCTACGTGTCGCTCTACACCACGCGCGGCTGCCCGGCGCAGTGCACCTTCTGCCTGTGGCCTCAGACGCTGAGCGGGCATCCCTGGCGCAAGCGGTCTACTGACGATGTGGCGCGCGAAATGGCCAGAGCCAGGGAACTTTTCCCCAACGCGAAGGAATTCTTCTTCGACGACGACACCTTCAACATCCAGAAAGCGCGCACTATCGAACTCTGCGAGAAGTTAAAGCCGCTCGGTTTGACCTGGTCGTGCACGTCGCGCGTGACCACCGACTTCGAGACTCTGAAAGCCATGAAGGAAGCCGGTTGCCGCCTGCTGATCGTCGGCTACGAGTCCGGGGACCCGCAGATTCTGAAGAACATCAAGAAGGGCGCGACCGTCGAGCGTGCCCGCCAGTTCACCAAGGATTGCCACAAACTGGGCCTGGTGGTTCACGGCGACTTCATCATGGGATTGCCCGGCGAGACGCACGAGACCATCAACAACACCATCAACTTCGCCAAGGAACTCGACGTCGAAACCATCCAGGTTTCGGTTGCGCACGCCTATCCCGGCACCGAGCTGTACGATCACGCGGTGAAGAACGGTTTCTTCGTCGGCGACAAAATGGTTGACGAGGGCGGACACCAGCTCGCCCACATTCAGTATCCGGGCCTGCCCGCCGATGAAATCCTCGCCGCCGTGCATCGCTTCTACGATGAGTATTATTTCCGTCCCAGGGCCGTTTACCGCATCCTGAAAAAAGCCGCATTCGACGGCCACGAGCGCAAGCGCCTGTACAAAGAGGCGAAGGGGTTTTTGAAGCTGCGCGCCGCCCGCAACAAGATGATCAAGCAGCATGCGGAAGCGGGCACGGCGGCCGCAGCGGCAAAAGCGTGAGCAGTACTCAGTTGAGAAGTACCCAGTACCCGGTCTCAGTACTCAGTTACAATCACGCCGGCACTGGGTACTGAGTACTGGGTACTGAGTACTGTCGTCCAGTGACCTTTCGCAAAAATCTTGTGCTGGCCGGAGTCACCGTCTTTGCCGCGGCCGGAGACTCCATGCTCTCGCACGGCATGAAGCAGACCGGCAATATCTCTCTCCATCATCTATCGAGCCTGATCTCCGCGGTGCTCAACCCGTTTGTCGCGGTGGGCATTCTTCTTCTGCTCGCTTTCTTCGCCTCCTACATGAACGCGCTCTCCTGGGCCGATCTGACCTATGTGCTGCCGGCCACCTCGCTGGGCTACGTCTTGCTCGCGCTGATAGCCCGCTTTGTCCTGCACGAGCAGGTGAGCCCGCTGCGCTGGCTCGGCATCGCGCTCATCTCAGCCGGAGTCGGTTTTGTCGCTGGAGGCCCCGCTCTGACACACCACCCGCACCCGGAGCAAGGCGTCGTGGCAGAACCTGAAGCCGAACTCTCCCGCAGGGCAGCGGCCCCTAAATAATAGGCTCAGCCGCAACTCGGTTTAGAATCTAGTGAGGCCCAAGAAGTACTCGGGTAGCTGGAAGCTAGCAGCCAGGAGCTAGAAGCTGAATACCGACACCATCGCCGTGGCTATGTCGGGCGGTGTGGATTCCTCCACCGTCGCGGCCATGCTGCGCGCCGACGGCCACAATGTCATCGGCCTGACCATGCAGCTCTGGAACCAGCGCCGCCTGGCCGGGCGCGAAGGCATGCCCGAGTCGGTGCAGGGCCGCTGCTGCTCGCTCGACGACGTTTACGACGCGCGCCGTGTGGCCCAGCAGATCGGCATCCCGTACTACGTGGTCAATCACGAGGATCGCTTCGAGCGTGATGTGGTACGGCCGTTCGTCGAGGAATATCTGTCGGGACGCACGCCCATTCCGTGCAGCCTCTGCAACAATCACCTGAAGTTCGATCAGCTGCTGGTCGTAGCGCGGCAGATCGGCGCTGAGCGCGTGGCCACGGGCCACTACGCCCGTGTCGCCTATGACGAGGCGCGAGGGCGCTGGTTGCTGAAGCGTCCCGCGGACCGAAGCAAGGATCAGACGTACTTCTTGTTTGGCCTTACCCAGGAGCAGCTCAGCCGAACGCTGTTCCCGCTGGGCGACATGCACAAGCCCGAAGTGCGCGAACTCGCCCACAAGCACGGCCTCGCGATCGCGGAGAAGCCCGACTCGCAGGAAATCTGCTTCGTCCCCGGCGGCGATTACAAGCGCTTCATCGACGCCTACCTCGCCGAGCAGGGCGAGAGCTTGCCTGACACTGCCGGCGACCTGGTTACAACCAGCGGCGAAGTCATTGGCGAGCACCCGGGCATCCACAATTTCACCGTGGGCCAGCGCAAGGGACTTGGCGTCGCCACAGGCTCGCCGCTGTACGTCATCCAGATCAGCGGGGCAGAGAAGCAAGTGATTGTCGGAGGAGAAGATCATCTCTACTCGAGCACGCTGCGCGCTCGCCGCGTGAATCTGATTGCGGTCGACGAAGTACGCGATCCGATGCGGGTCGCCGTGAAGATTCGCCATCGCCACGAGCCGGCTCCGGCGCTGATTGAGCGCGCAGGTGACGACGAAATTCTCGTCACGTTCGACGAGCCGCAGCGCGCCATCACGCCAGGGCAGGCCGCAGTGTTCTACGATGGCGACATCGTAGTCGGCGGCGGCTGGATCGTCTGAGGGATCCAAGCCCAAAATCTACCAACCTTCCTGTCATCCTGAGCGAAGCGAAGGACCCATGTACTTTGCCGGGCAGCGTCTCGACTGCAGGCAGGTTGCATAGGTCCTTCGCGGCAAAGAACGCCGCTCAGGATGACAGCACATCCTCGTTTGCCCGAACTCTCCCGCGAAATATAATTCCCGCATGTCTTCCGCCAACCCTGCGCTCCCGCTGCCGGAAACCCCGTTCTCGGTAACTCCTCCTTCCTTCTGGTCCCGCGAGTCGTCTTCGCTGAAGCAGGGGATCAAGACCGGCCTTGCCGGCACGATCACCTATGCCATCTATGCCGGATGGCATCTGCCGCAAGGCTACTGGGCGGTCTTCGCCGCTCTGGTCGTGACGCAAGCGAACCTGGGCGCATCATGGAAAGCGGCCCTCTATCGAACCATCGGTTCGACCGCGGGCGCGCTCGCCGCAGCGCTGCTTATTCCCATGCTGGGGCGCGGAGCGATTGGCGTGCTCATCGTGCTCTTCCTTCTGGCCAGCTTCTTCGGATATCTCACCGCGCTGCATCCCAGCTTCAGCGCCGCCGGATTCACGGCCGCGCTGATCCTTGTCTTCGGCGGCCAGGGAGAGCCCTGGCACGCGGCCTGGCTCCGCGTGCTCTACACCGTGGAGGGCGCATTCATCGCGTTCGCCGTGGGCGCGCTACTCTGGCCGGTGCACGCGCGCGAAGGCCTCCGCCAGAAGCTGGCCAAGATCCTGGAGGGAGCCGGCACGCTCTACCGCGCCGTCACCGCCGCCGCATTGCAAGGGATCGACAACGAAGAGCAGGTTCACCGACTCGACCGCCAGCTGCACGAACTGCGCCACGGCATCACGCAACAAATGGACGAAGCCCGCAGCGAGCTGGCTTTCACGCGTTTCAACCAAAGCGCTTATCAACGAGTCGTCGATTTGGGCGATCAGCTCCGGCGGCGCCTCACTGCTATGGCCGAAGACAGCTCGCTGTATGTACACGCGCAGGTCAATCCCGGCCTGGTGCCTTCGCTCCCCCGGCTGGCGGAGCGAACCGCGAAGGATTTTGTCCTGCTGGCGGAGGCTACGCGGCATCCGGGCGCGCAGGTAAGTTCCTCCGGACTGGACGATGCCATTCGCGACCTCGATTCGGATCTGGCGAAACTCCGCGCCCAGCGCGCGACGGCTCCGTTTGCCCTCGATCGTATGTTGCCCTTCTGGGCGCTCGTCTTCAACTTGCGGGAAATTGCACAAGACCTGAAGCAACTTGAACTAGCCCTGCAGCAGCTTGCCTGAACCGCTCTGCTTGTCGGTGATAGGCGCATGTTCCCATGCGCTTCCCATGTTGGGCTGGTCCGAAATGCCTAGCCCAGCCTCTCCCTTGACGCCGTTCTCGCCCAGGAGTACGTTTAGGCCCGCTCGGGAAACACAACATAACAATCCATCCTGACTAAGGAGGCGTTTATGAAGTGGAAGGTCTTAGGGACCGCAGCGGCAGCCGTGTTGCTGTCGGTGCTGGCGTTCGGCCAGGCGGCCGCGCAATATCTGGATGTCGAAGTTGTGCAAGTAAAACCGGAAAAGCGGGCGGACTTTGACGCCATCACAAAAAAAATGGTGGCAGCCAACCGCCAAAACAAGGGTGACAATTGGCTCGCTATCGAAACTGTCTACGGAGAAGGGAACCGGGTGACCTTTATCAGCACTCGCAGCAGCTACGCGGAAACAGAAACTGCTTCGGACGTCTTCTACTCCGCGCTGCAAAAGGCGTACGGCAAAGCCGGCGTCGACAAGATGTTTCAGGAATTCAGCCAGTGCGTGAGCAGCACCCACTCGGAGCTGCGCCGCCGCCGCTGGGACCTGAGCAGCAATCCTCCGGCAGACCCCGCGGCTGAGGCAAAGCTGATCGGTGATGCGCGCTGGCTGCGCACCGTAACCGTACACGTCAGGCCCGGCCAGGCGGATGCGCTCGAAGGCGAGCTGAAAGAGATGAAGGCAGCGCGGGAGAGGACTTCGCCGCCCGTCACCACCCTGGTTTCACAGTCCGTCGCAGGCCAGGACGGCAGCTTGTACTACGTGACTACGGTCGAGAATTCCATGGCCGGATTTGACTCTATTCCGCCTATGCAGAAAGTGCTGGGTGAGGAAGGCTACGCGAAATTCGTCAAAATCAGTGCCGATGCGGTTCAACGTGCCGACACTGTCATCAACCGCTTCCTGCCCGACCTCAGCAATCCTGCGGAGCAGATCGTCGCGGTCGCGCCGGACTACTGGAATCCCAAACCCATGGTGGCAGCCAAGGCGAAACCGAAGACTGGTGAGATGGTCAACGCCGCCGAGAAGGCCAAGGCCGAGGATAAGAGTAAGTAATCAGGGACAGTTTTTCTCCCCAGACCAGGGAGTACCGCCGGCCGGCTCGCAAGTTCGAGTCGTCCGGCGGTTTTTCTCGTGTAGGGGCGGACGCATTCGTCCGCCCCGCGAGCGAAAGCGAGCGTTCGGGCGAGCGCTCAGGTCTTTGGCGGAAGCGAGCGCATCGGCAGGTACCCGGAAAGAATGGCTTTCCCCCGGACGAAGGCGTCCGGGGCTACACGATCTACTGCAATCCGGCCTGCGCCAGCATCTGCTGAAATTGGCTTCTGGTGCGCATGTCGATCGACTGCGAGACTAGCTTGCCCTCGCGATCGTAGACGAAGCTCTTGGGAATCCCTTCCACCTGATAGAGTTCATTCACTTTTCGACCAGGATCGAGCATGACGGGGTAGCTGATCTTGCGATCGGCAATGAAGGGTGCAACCTTGGCGGTTTCCTCGTCGGAGATCGCCAGCACGACGAACCCTTGATCTTTGAACTTGTCATAGAGAGCCTGCAGGTCGGGCATCTCCTTACGGCAGGGCGGGCACCACGTCGCCCAGAAATTTACCAGCACAACCTTTCCCCGCAGATCCTGCAAACGCCAAGTCTTGCCCTGGAGATCAACGAGGGAGAAGTCAGCTTTCTGGCGGGCGGCATCAGCGGCCTCGAGTTTTGCCGTAGCCTCGGCAAACTGAGGGTCGCTCGAGGTTGCGCTCATATGCTCGTAGCGGACGAGTTCGGCCAGTTCCTCGAAAGCGGAGTTTGGCCCACCGTCTTTCCCCCGTCCCGCAGACTGTTCGCGCAGCGCCGTGGCCAGGGTGGTGGTGACTTCCTGCAGCGTGTCGCGGCCGAAGTCTCCTTCGGTCGCACGACTAGCAAGGGCGCCTGCCAGCTGAACCTTGTTGGAGCCGGCGGGCAGTTGTCGAATCTGCAGCGCCAGGTCTTTGGTAGTGCGTGCGCGGGTAGCATCGTCCAGCTTGCGCAGGCTTTTTATCTGCTCAAGGATCGGCTTTTCCTGATCGCTCCAGACAATCTTGTCCTGCGCCCGCAGGGTGGCGGCGGCGAACAGCAGAAGGCCACTCAGCAGGACAACGAGCGGGCGCGAACCAGCAGACAGACGTACTCCACCCATAAGAGAATCCCCACGCGAAGGAAGAAACAGTACTTCGGTCAGATGAACATCTCGTCCTGCGGCACGGGGCGCCGCTCCTCGCGCCGGTCTCCGTTCTTGCGGGCGCGGCCGCCGAAGAGGAATTCCAACCCCACTGTGATTCCCTGCATCAGTCCGGAGATCTGGCGGACGGGCGAAATCACCGTTTTGTGCACCATGTCGGAAGTCTGCTCTACGCGGTCGAGCGTGCGGGTCATCAGCTCGTCGGCGCGGATCACCTGCAGGCGGCCGCGGTCCACTACGTCACTCACCGCCGCATCTATGCGCTGCACCTGTGTGCGCAGGATGGTGGTCGATTCCTGGAGATTGTCGGCAATGGTCTGAATTTTGGGGCGGATATCGGTCAGCATCGCCTGCGCCTGCTCGACTGTGGGCAGAACTTTAGTCTTCACTTCGGCGGCAAGCGCTTCCATGCGCTGGCTGCTCTTGCGCATGGTGAAGTACATGGCCGCCAGGATGGCGGCCTGCAGCATGACGGCGATGCCCGTCAGCAGGATGAACAGACTGAGCTGGTCCATAGTTGTACCTCCACTGCATGACCCTTGCGCCGGGCCCGGGAGGAATGCGCGCTTGCGGGCTTACAGATTCTTTGCCCCGCCTGTGTCCACCGTGGCCTCGTGATACGCCTGGCGCCCGGCTTCATACGCAGCGCGAAACTGGTCTTTCTGCTGAGTCACAACATCGCGGCCACGATCAGCCCACTGTGAGGCCTGGTCGCGGACATCCCGAGCCCGATTGCGCACGTAGTCGCGGCCCTCCTCGGCGCGCGCCCGCAGCACTTCCCGCGTCTCGCTGCCCGAACGCGGCGCATAAAGCACTCCCACCAACGCACCTAGACCCAATCCTGCCAGAAACCATACGAAACTATTGCTGTCACGATCCGACATGGCTTTACCTCCAATCAGTGCCTCAAAGCGGATGGTAGCATCCTGAGTCGGGGAATACAATTGCGCGCCCATGGCGCGGGCGAGGAATCCGAAGGCCGCTGGGGATTTCATTCGTGCACCTTCGGGCCCCTATGCGGTGGAGGATTCTGCAGGTCCTTACTGCTTGGGAGGGGCTGGCTTCTGAGCCGGTGCGGGTTGGGTCTTGGTCGGCTGCGATTTGACTCCCGAAAGGACGGAAGTCGGCCCGCGCCGCCGGGTGGCATACACCGAGAGCGTGATGGAGGTCAGCATGAAAATGACGGCCGACCAGGTCGTGGCCTTCGACAGAGCCGTGGCAGCGCCGCGCGTGCCGAAGGCAGTCTGGCTGCCTTGTCCGCCAAATGCGGCCGAGATGTCGCCGCTGGAGCCGCTCTGCAGCAGCACCACCATAATGATGAAAAAGCAAACCACCACGTGAACCACGGTCGCAAGATAGAAAAGAAACATAGCTTTAGATTTACCCGTGTGAAAGCGCGTTTGCCCGCTTCCTCAATTGTCCGGTCGGGATCGCCTCGGGAGAAGCTTTGGCGACGACTGCCGGCGAACAGAAATTATGGTGCGGAAGGGGGGATTTGAACCCCCACGCCTTTCGGCGCCACCCCCTCAAGATGGTGTGTCTGCCAGTTCCACCACTTCCGCACTTGTAAATCACTCGTAATCAATATCTTAGCAAGTTCATCGGGTGAGGGCGTCCCCGACTGCACCGGATTTTGCACCGACTACGTGCTCGACGCGCTCGCCCTGCCGCTTGCCAGCCCCGCAAACAACTTGTGAGCCGCACCTATCGCGTCGGGCGTAGCGCACAGTGGTCTTAATGTTATCGTGTCCCGCCACATACTGCAACGTAAAGGGCTCCCTATCGCTTACCCGCTGCTTGGGTTCACGGGGTTCATCGAACTGACTGCCCTGGTCTGGTGGGGGATCGAGTTGTGGCGCACCATGAACGTGGCCGGAAAGAACCGGACGAAGCCGCTGGTCATGCCTTTACCACTCGGTGCGAGGTAGGCTTTCCACGCCGGAGTGAGACGAACTGGTTTCCTCGCCGAGATGCTCCGGTACAATAACGACCGTGCCGGAATCCCCATGCACACCTGGCCAGACGCTGGCGAAGGTTCCAATTTTCTCCGGACTGACGGAGGCTGAGCTGGCCTTCCTTGCCCAACGAGCGGTCCCGCGTCACTACTCTGCGGGCCAGACCGTGTTCGGTGAAGGAGAAAGTTGTTCCGGACTCTATGTTGTCGAGTCCGGACAGGTGCGCATCTTCAAGAGCTCTGCCGGCGGTCGCGAGCAGGTTCTGAGCATTGATGGTCCGGGCAGTTCCATCGCTGAGTTACCCGTGTTCGATGGAGGGAACTACCCAGCCTCGGTTGCCGCGGTCAGCGATGCCACGCTCCTGTTTGTGAGTAAGCAGGATTTTCAGGCATTGTGCCTCGCTCATCCTCAGGTAGCCCTTAAAGTATTGCGGGTGGTGGGTGCGCGTCTGCGCCGGCTGGTCGGGATCATCGAAGAGCTTTCATTCACCACGGTGCGCCATCGTCTGGCTTCTTTTCTCCTGCGTCTCGCCCAAAAGGAAGGCAAGCGCACTCCTGAAGGTGTGGAAGTCACCATGCCAGTCAGCAACCAGGAATTGGCGTCGCAGATTGGCACAGTGCGCGAACTCGTATCCCGCAATCTCTCCCGGCTCCAGGCAGAGGGAATGATCAAGATCGATGGCCGCACGGTGATTTTCCGCGATTTGAAGGGCCTGGAAGCCGAACTGCAGTCTGCGCCGTAACCAGAGTGGCATCTGAGGTCCTCCTGCGCTCGTCCGCCCTTATCTTCCGCTGTGTTATGCGTGGGTGTTTTGCGCCTCACCAGCTTTTCTCATCGCCGTGACAAAAGTCATCGGCACGGCGCCGCTAGTCCGCTACCTTCGGAATATCAAGCGTGGCCATGCGAAATGAAGCCGGGCCGCGAGGAGATTGCAATGAGCGCCACTGCTGAGAAAACGGTTCGCGAACTAGCCCTGGAAAATCCCGCGGCGACCCGGGTGCTTGAAAAGTTGGGCATTGACTACTGCTGCGGCGGCAACAAATCCCTCGAGGAAGCGTGCCGTACAACGAATCTTCCGATGGACGAGGTGCTGGACGCGCTGGAAATGGCGGAGCAATCTGCACGCGCCGTCCAAAAAGACCGCAACTGGCCAACGGAATTGCTGGCTGATCTGGTGGAGCACATCACCAGCACTCATCACAAGTACACCCGCGAAGAGTTGGCTCGTCTTGGTCCGCTGTTCGACAAGGTCTGCTCCGTGCACGGGAAAAATCATCCTGAACTACTGCAGGTGCGAGCCAGCTTTCAGGGCCTGGCGCAGGAACTGACCACGCACATGATGAAAGAAGAGATGGTGCTGTTCCCGTACATCGTGAGAATGGAAGAGTCCGTCATCCAGAAGGAACCGGTTCTGCCGCCGCCTTTCGGCAGCGTGCAAAACCCGGTTTCGATGATGGAGCATGAGCACGATTCCGCGGGAAACGCCTTGCGCGCGATGCGTCAGGCAAGCGTCGGATACACGCCGCCCGGCGACGCCTGCATCAGCTTCCAGACTTTGTACAAAGCCTTGGCAGCGTTTGAAGCCGACCTGCACCAGCACATTCATCTTGAAAACAACATTCTGTTTCCGCGTGCGATTGCGATGGAAAAGGGACACGGATCCTAAGCGCATTCTGCCTACCGGCGCCGCCGAAACGTGTTTCGCAGGATTGACCTGCGCCGTTGAGACCTTGTAGCCTGTCGGCCCATGTCCGCGGGAAGCGAAATCGCTGTGAACTCGGCTATCGCTGCCGCCGAACTGCCGCGCAAACTCGGACTGCTCGACTCGCTGGCCATCGTCATCGGCGTCACCATCGGCGGAGGAATCTTCCTGGTGCCGAATCTGGTGGCGCAGCAGCTGCGAACTTCTTCCGCAATCCTGGCGGTCTGGGTGTTTGCCGGCGTGATCTCCTTTTTCGGAGCGCTGGCCTGCGCCGAGCTGGGCACCGCATTTCCCGCCACGGGTGGCCAGTATGTTTTCCTTCGCGAAGCTTACGGCCCGCTTGTGGGATTTCTCTGCGGATGGTCTATGTTCGTCGCCGGCCGCACGGCGCAAGTGGCGTGGCTTGCCGTGACTCTATCGCTCTACGTCGCTTATTTCGTTCCGTTATCCGTCATGGCCTCAAAGATGCTGGGTATCGGCGTGATCGCGCTCTTTACCGGCATCAACTATTGGGGCGTCAGGGCGGGAGCCTGGGTGCAGAAGATATTCACCCTGGCAAAAGTGGCGGGGCTGCTTTTGATCATCGGCAGCGCCTTGCTGTGGAGCGGCAAGGCTGCGGCGGTTCCGCAGGTAACCGGCGCCGCATTCTCCGTGAGCGGCTTCGGTGTCGCCCTGATAGCCTGCGTGCTGGCCTGCGATGGCTGGGTGCAGCTGAGCTTCGTCGCGGGCGAGATTCGCAATCCACAGCGCAACGTGCTCTGGGCGCTGGCTCTGGGTTCGGCGGCATGCACCGTCATTTATGTTTTGGCCAATGTGGCTTACCTGCGCGTGCTCCCCATCCCGCAGATTGCCGCCAGCGATCACGTGGCCGCGGCCGTCGCCGAGCGCGTGCTGGGCTCTTCGGGTGGAAAGCTGGTTTCACTGATCATTCTGATGTCGATTGTCGGGACCCTGAACGGCTGCTTTCTGACCAGCCCGCGCATCTACTTTGCGCAAGCGCGCGACGGCCTGTTCTTCCGCCGGTTTGCCGCCGTGCATCCGCGCCACGAGACACCCGGCTTCGCCATTGTGGCGCAGGGGGTCTGGGCGGTAGCGCTCGTGATCTCCGGCTCCTACGAATCACTGGTCGACTATGCGATGTTCGCGCTCTGGCTCTTTTACGGCGCGATGGTCGCAGGGGTGATCGTGCTGCGCATCCAGCGCCCTGATCTCGCCCGTCCGTATCGCATGTGGGGATACCCGGTGACAGCCGTGCTGTTTCTGGCGATTACCACGTGGTTTCTGATCAATATGATTGTCACCCGGCCCAAGCCGTCGCTTGCCGGCCTGCTGCTGATTCTGGCAGGAATTCCGGTTTACTTCTTCTGGGCGCGCGCTCGCAATAAAAAAAGGCCGGCGTAATCAGGCCGGCCTGTGATGCGGCGTCACCGCTTTGAGAAAAATTAGTCGCCGGAAGGCAGCAGCATCTCCTCCGGACCCGGATCGATTGTCACCGGCACGTGCGGGCAGTCGCCGAGGATCGGCTGGCAGCCTGCGTCCGGCCCATGCTTGGGATGAACCAGCGCCTTCCGCTCCGAGAACTGCTCGGCCTCGGTCGATTCCGTCAGCGCGATGGTCGACGCCAGGCCGCCGGTGATCACCTGCTGCACCTGGTCGAAGTATCCCGTGCCCACGAAGCGCTGATGCTTCACCGCCTCGTAGCCGTACTGGGTTTCGCGGCTGAATTCTTTTTCCTGCAGCCGCGAGTACGCGGTCATGCCCGCCAGCTTGTAACCGCGCGCCAGTTCGAACATGCTGAGATTCAGCGCGTGGAAGCCCGCCAGCGTCACGAACTGGAACTTGTAGCCCATGCGTCCGAGTTCTGTCTGGAATTTGGCAATCGTCGCCTCGTCCAGATTCTTCCGCCAGTTGAAGCTGGGCGAGCAATTGTAGGCCAGCACCTTTTCCGGATACTTGGCATGAATCGCCTCGGCAAACTGCCGCGCTTCTTCGAGATCCGGATGCGAAGTCTCGCACCAGATCAGGTCAGCGTACGGAGCGTAAGCCAGGCCGCGGGCAATGGCTGACTCGATTCCGCCGCGAATGCGGAAGAATCCTTCCGAAGTGCGCTCGCCGGTGCAGAATGCGCGGTCACGCGGATCGATGTCGCTGGTCAGCAAATGTGCGCTGTCGGCGTCGGTGCGAGCCATGATCAGCGAAGGCACGCCCATCACATCGGCCGCCAGCCGCGCCGCAACGAGCTTCTGGACCGCCTCGGTGGTCGAGACGAGAACCTTGCCGCCAAGGTGTCCGCACTTCTTGGCCGACGAGAGCTGATCCTCAAAGTGAACGCAGGCCGCGCCCGCCTCGATCATGCCCTTCATCAACTCGAAGGCGTTCAAGGTGCCGCCGAAGCCGGCTTCCGCGTCGGCCACGAGCGGCGCAAACCAGGTCTCTCCCGGAGCAACTTTGCCTTCAGCGTGGTGAACCTGATCGGCGCGCTGCAGCGCGTTGTTGATGCGCCGGCAAAGATTGGGAACGCTGTCGGCGGGATACAGGCTCTGGTCAGGATACGTCGTCCCCGCGTTGTTCGCGTCGGCTGCGACTTGCCAGCCGCTCACGTAGATCGCCTTCAACCCGGCCTGCACCTGCTGCACCGCCTGGTTGCCGGTCATCGCGCCCAGCGCGTTGACGTAAGGCTCGGTCTGGAGCAGCGTCCACAGACGCTCTGCGCCTATGCGCGCCAGCGTGTGCTCGATGTGGATCGAGCCGCGTAGCCGCAGCACATCCTCGGGCGAGTAGGGGCGCTCGGTACCCTTCCAGCGCGGATTGGTCGCCCAGTCGTGCTCTATCGCTGCCTGGGCCAGCACATACTGCGCCGCGCGTTCCTTCTCGCTCAAGGGATACTCGTTGTGGGTTGAGGTCTGCTTGTGTCCGTTTCCGTTGCCTGACATGTAATTCTCTCCTGACAAAATTGGTCTTCAGTTCGCTAGTTCTTGTTCTTAGGGTGAGTGGCTATACCGGGTTGAATTCTCCATTGACGATCATGGCTTCGCTGATTTCGCGGGCGCGGCGAAAACGCTCCGCCTCTTCGGGGGATGCGCCCGCCGGAAGCTCGCGCAGCAGGCGATCGAGTTCTTCGTCGAACAGCTCGGTGATGAACTGCGGCGTATGCTTCACCGCCCGCCCCTGCTCATCTTCGATCTTCACCAGATCGCGGTGCAGCACGCGCTGTGCAATCATGAGCCGATAGATGCGGTCGGTCGCCAGATCTTCCATGTAACCGTCGAGCAGGCTTGCTCCCCGGCCGCTGAGCACGCCGTGCCGGTAGCGGATGACCGTGCGCACCGCCGCCCGCGTGCCGTTCACCGTGCGCGTGCCCACGCCCGTCGGCAAAGGCCGCAGATCGGGATAGCGGCTCGCACTCTTGGGACGCGCCTGCAGCTGGTTCGGGTAAGGGAACTGCGCCACCGCGATGGCGTTCTGGTCGGGATGTCCCGTCCAGGCGCCGTCCATCAGGCAGTCAGCTTCGTTCTTCTTGTCTTTTTCGAGAACCGCTAACGCCCGAGCGTTCAACTCGGCATCCTCTCGGCTGGGATAGAGGGCAGTCATGCCGCCGATCGCAAGGAATCCGCGCGAGTGGCAAATCTCGGGCATCAGCTCGCGCAGGTTCTGGAAGAACGCGACGTTGTAGGGAATCGTGTTGCGGTCGGGCAGCACCCAGTCAGGATCGTCGAGGTTGAAGTGGATCAGGCTCGCCATGTAGTCCCAGCGGCCCAGGTTTAGCCCAATGATGTGGTCGCGCAGGTTGTAGGCAAACTGCTCCATCTGAAAAGCCAGCGGATGCGATTCCACCAGCGCCATACACTTGATGTAGTTGGGCGGCAGGCCGCGCCACGCCGCCAGCGCCTGGAACAGATCGCGCCACCACAGCGCCTCTTCCGCCGACTCCGACTTCGGAATGTAGATGCAAAGCGGATGCTTCAGCTGCGCTGGATCGATCAGATAGAAAAGTCGCGCCACGTCGAACAGCGAGGCGGAAACCAGTTCGTCGGGGATCAGGCCGGCCTGGTTCAGGTGCAGGCCGCGCGGCCGAGTGAAAATAACTGTGCTGCTGGGCTGGATCGTGACCGTCTTCTGGCGCTTCTTGTCGTAATAGCTAAGTTCGCCGCGCAGGCAAGCCAGAATGTTGGCCACTCCGAGCTGATGATGCGACCACTCGTTGGCGCAGGAATCTTCGAGATCGAGCATGACGCCGGGAGCACCCGAGTTCAGCATCTTGACGCACAGCTCGGCGTCGTCGGCGGGGCCGGTCATCTGGTTGCGCTGGTCGCGGCACCAGTCGGGCAGCGTGACCCGCCAGCCGTTGCGCGCAGCCTCGGAAGGGAAGCGGTGCGCCGGCTTCGAGCCTTCCAGCGACGCCTGCAGCACTTCCACGCGCTTAACCGCCAGCTCCTGCTGGCGCGGGGTGAACGTGCGGTGCAGCGGCAAAAAAAATTCCATAAAGCCCGCGGGCAGATCGCGGGCGGGATCGAAATCGGGGGGCGCGCTGTTGACCGGGACCAGCAGCTTGTCGGTTTCCGGAGCGGCGACTGCGGTGGGTGTCATAACTTCAGCAACTCCTGGTCAATCTTTGTTGGTCAATCTCTGTGTGCAATAGGGTGAACATCTATTCACCATACTGGCGGATCGTAGAGTGCGCCCGGCGGTCCGTCAAGGCTGATGTGCAACATACAGAACATACATTCATTTTGTTGGCCGACTCAGGTTTTGCTACCATAAGCCTTCGGCCATGTCCTCGAACCACGAATCGCCGTCGGTTGCGGTCGAGCGCGCGCTGGCCATGCTGGAGGCCGTGGCGCAGGAGCCAGAAGGCCTGTCGAACGCGGAAATCAGCCGTAAGTTGCAGATTCCAAAGAGTTCAGCCAGCTACATCCTGCGCACCCTGGTCAACCGGGCTTATCTGAACCGCGACAATGAAACGGGAAAATACCGGGTGGGCCTGAAGATTCTCAGCCTGAGCCGCGGCGCGCTCAGCGGCCTCGATGTGCGGGAAGTTGCACTCCCCATCATGCGCCACCTGACCGAACGGACTGGTCTAACCTGTCACCTGGCGATTCTGGATGGTCCCGAAGCGGTCTACATCGAAAAGGTCGAGCCGCAGGGATTCCTCCGTGTCGACACCTGGGTAGGCCGCCGCATGCGGGTGCACGCCACCAGCGTGGGCAAAGCCCTGGCCGCCCACATTCCGCAAGAGCAGTTGGAGAAGATCCTCGTCGAATCCGGCATGGAGAAGCGCACGCCGAAGACCATCACGACCGTGCCGCGTCTGCTGAAAGAGCTGGAAAAAGTGCGCGCGCAGGGCTATGCCGTCGACGATGAAGAGAACAATCTGGGAGCGCGCTGCCTGGGCGCTCCCATCTTCAACCAGAGCGGCGCGATTGAAGCCAGCCTCGGGCTGAGCGGCACCATCAACCAGGTCAACGGCCACACTATGGCCCGCATCGTCGAGGCGCTGAAGGACGCCGCACGCCACGTCTCCATGCAGCTCGGTTACCGCGCGCCGCGCAGAATAGGCAGCGCCTAGATCCACGTAGCGACAGCGCCCGTCGCCGGCCCTGAGCGAAGTCGAAGGAGCTGTCCGGCGGAGCGAAGCTCCGCAGTGCTGGCTAGATTCAAGGTTGAAAACTTCCCATGACCAGCGACCAATCGATCCCGGAGATCCTCCAGCACTACACCGACGCTGACGAGGCCTCGCGCCTGCGCACGGGCTGGTTCCAGCTGGAGTATGCGCGCACCCAGGAGCTGATTCTGCGTCACCTGCCGCCAGCTCCGGCAACCATCATCGACGCCGGCGGCGGAGCTGGCGTCTACGCCTGCTGGCTCGCAGCCCGCGGATACGAAGTGCACCTGATCGATCCCGTGCAGAAGCATGTCGAGCAGGCTCGCGCGGCATCGGGGCGTCAGCCCTCGCATGCGCTGGCTTCCGCCGAAGTCGGCGACGCACGCCGTCTTGCGCACGCCGATGCCAGTGCCGACGCCGTCCTGCTGCTCGGCCCGCTCTACCATCTGGTCGAAAGGGAAGACCGCCTCGCCTGCCTGCGCGAAGCGCACCGCGTGCTTCGTCCGGGAGGCCTGGTCTGTGCTGCGGCCATCAGCCACTTCGCTTCGCTATTCGATTCGCTGGCGCACGGTTTTTTCGACGATCCGGAGTTTGCCCCGATCCTGGCGCGCGATCTTGAAGACGGCCAGCACCGCAATCCGACAACGAATCCGATCTACTTCACCGATGCGTTCTTCCATCGCCCCGGCGAGTTGTCGCGCGAGTTGCTGGGGGCAGGATTTAAGGTTGCAGAGATTTCAGCGATCGAAGGACCGGGCTGGCTGGCTCAAGACTTCGACCGTTTGTGGGCCGATCCGGTGCAGCGCGAGCGCCTGCTCGCCGCTGTCCGCAAAGTCGAGCATGAGCCATCCGTGCTCGGCGTGAGCTCGCACATCATGGCCATGGGACGGAAATAGGCGCAGCAACTTCTCTCTCTTGTCACTGCGGCGCGCGAACACCCGAGCTCAGGCTGCCACGACCACCGGGCGATACGTCAGATTGACGATGCGCGGATTCACCAACTGCTCCACGTCCGCCCAGGCCATGCGTATCAGTTCGCGATGCGTGCCCGCGTTGAACGTGATCTCCTCGTTCTCCGCAAGGCTCGCGTCGGCATAAACCGGCATGTTGTAGAGGTTGCCGAACGGCGGCATCGCTCCGGTTTCGCAGTCCGGGAACGCGTCCTTGAATTCGCGTTCGGTCGCGAGTTCCACCAGGTGCGCATCGGCAGCCGCCCGCAGCAGATCCAGATCCACGTGCAGCGACGCCGGCACCACAGCCATGGCCAGTGTGCCGTCAATCTTCACCATCACGGTTTTCGCCAGCTTCTTGCCCGACAGATGAACCAGCGCGGCAATCCCCTGGGCCGTGTAAGCGACCGAGTGGGAAATCACCAGGTATTTCACGTTGTGGGAGTCCAGAAAGTCACGAAACTTGGTCAGCGGCATAAGACCTCCTCGCTGATGGAAGGGAAACGAAGTTGAGGGGTCCGCTTGCGCGGGTTTCTTTGCCGCCACCATTCTATTCCCGGCGCAAAGTTCTGCGGTGACCACGATCACGCACTTTCCAAGGCTGCGCCCGCCCACTGCAGGCAGGAGAAGAACAAAAAACTGGTCACTGACCACTGCCTACTGCTTTCAGTACTTCACAATCGCCGCAAACGACTTCGGATCGAGCGACGCCCCACCCACCAGCGCTCCGTCAATCTCTGCCTGCGCCATGAGTGACGAAGCGTTGTCGGGTTTGACCGAGCCGCCGTAAAGGATGCGCAGCTGCGCGGCGAACTCCTCGCCAAAGACTGTTGCCGCTTCGTTGCGAATGAGCGCATGAGCGTCGGCTGCGATCTCCGGCGTGGCCGTCTTGCCCGTGCCGATCGCCCACACCGGCTCGTAGGCAACCACCAGCTTGGCCGCTTTCTTCGCTGAAATCGCATGAAACGCCCGCACGCACTGGCGGCGCAGAACGTCGTCGGTCATGCCGGCCTCGCGCTCTTCGAGCACTTCGCCTACGCAGCAAATCGGAGTGAGGCCGGATTCGAGCGCGGTTTTCAGGCGCAGGTTCACCGTATCGTCGGTTTCGCCAAAATATTGCCGCCGCTCGGAGTGGCCGACGATGACGTGCGTTACCCCCAGGCAAAGCAGCATGGGCGCGGAAATTTCACCCGTGTATGCACCGTCGGCTTTCCAGTGCACGTTCTGCACGCCGACCGCGACGTTGGACCCGCGGGCCTCTTCAATTACCGCGTCCACACTCGTGTAGGGCGGACAGACCACAATCTCGTCGCGCGTGTGTCCGGCCACCAGCGGCAGAAAGTCGCGGACAAAGGCACGAGCCTCGTCAGAAGTTTTGTACATCTTCCAGTTGCCGGCGATCAGCTTTTTTCTCATGGATGAACCTTTTCGATGCGGAATGAGGAAGTGGTGCTGCCCAGTTTTTCGGCCGCCCGTTCGTAAGCCCGCACCGTCGAGACATCAAACAGCACGAACCGGCAGCGAGTCACGTGCTGGGTTTGGGCAAGTGCTTCGACGGCAGCGGAAATCGCGATGGGTGCAGCCTCTGTTACGGGATACCCATAGGCTCCGGTCGAGATGGCCGGAAATGCCAGAGAGTTGAGCTGATGCTCGTCGGCCAGGCGAATGGATTCGCGGTGACAGTTGGCCAGAGTTTCACCGACGCCGTGATTGCCGCCGCGATAGATTGGCCCAACCGTGTGGATGACATATTTAGCAGCAAGGTTTCCGCCGGTGGTGATGACCGCGTTTCCCGCCGCCAGCCGTCCAATCTTATTCACAATCTGCCGGCACTCGGCAAGGATGGCCGGACCGCCTGCACGATGAATCGCTCCGTCAACTCCGCCCCCTCCGAGTAGTGATGAGTTGGCGGCGTTCACGATGGCGTCGACCGTTTCTTCGGTGATGTCGGCGGGGCCGCAGATCTCAATCGTCTTGTTCGCGTCGAGCAGAAGGCGCATGGCGAGAGTTGACACGGCAGTGTCCTGAGTCGTTCTTGGAGCGCTCGCTACACGGTGACCCATAATCCTGTCATCCTGAGCGAAGCGAAGGACCTATGCACTCCCCGGCCGTTTGCATAGGTCCTTCGCTTCGCTCAGGATGACAATAGAAGAATCGGCGCCTTTGCGGGACGCGTGATGCTCGCCGCCATAGCGCTCTTGTCACTTCTTCTCCGTCAGCGCCTCAACTCCGGGCAGCTTTTTGCCTTCCAGAAATTCCAGCGAAGCTCCGCCGCCGGTCGAGATGTGCGTGATCTTGTCGGCGACGTTCGCAGCATGCACCGCGGCCACCGAATCGCCTCCGCCCACGATCGAAATTGCTGCGGCATTCTCGGCCACCGCCTGCGCGATCTTGAATGTGCCGCGCGAGAATCCCGGTACCTCGAACACTCCCATCGGCCCGTTCCACACGATGGTGCGGGCGCGCGAAATCTCTTCCGAGAACAGCTCAATCGTCTTTGGGCCGATGTCGAGCGCCATCTTATCGGCGGGAATCGGCTGCCCTTCGCCAATCTGCTGAATGACGGCGTTGGCCTCCGGCTTCAGCGCGACGACATGATCGACCGGCAGCAGGAACTTCAAGTTGCGTTTCTTCGCTTCCGCCAGCAACTGCTTCGCTAGCTCGATCTTGTCGGCTTCGAGCAGAGACTTGCCTACTTCCTGGCCCTGCGCTTTGAGGAACGTGTAAGCCATGCCTCCGCCGATGATCAGCGCGTCGACCTTGTTCATCAGATTCTGAATCACGCCAATCTTGTCGCTGACCTTGGCTCCGCCCAGAATCGCCACAAACGGCTTTTCGGGATGTTCGAGTGCCTTGCCCAGGTACTTCAGCTCCTTTTCCATGAGCAGCCCGGCGGCGGACATCTTCACGAATTTGGTGATGCCGACGGTCGAGGCGTGGGCGCGATGCGCCGTGCCGAAAGCGTCGTTGACGTAATACTCGGCCAGGCTCGCCAGTTGCTTGGCGAAGCCGGCGTCATTCGCTTCTTCTTCCGCGTGAAAACGCAAGTTCTCCAGCAGAAGCGTCTGGCCTTTTTCCAGCTGCGTCGCGACTTCTTCGGCTTCTGGTCCTACGCATTCTGGCGAGAAGCCGACGTTTTCCCCGCGCGCCAGTTCCTTGTCGAGCAGCATGCGCAGCCGCTCTGCTACAGGCTTCAGGCTCATCTTGGGATTGGGCTTGCCCTTGGGTCGTCCCAGGTGCGAAGCCAGAATCAGTCGCGCCCCGTGGCGCAGGGCATATTCGATGGTCGGCAGCGTCTCGCGGATGCGCGTGTCGTCCATGACGCGCCCGTCTTCGAGGGGCACATTGAAGTCCACACGCATAAAAATGCGGTTGCCATTGAGCGGAAGATCACGAATGGAAAGCTTGGACATTGGCTGGAGTCCTCTTGAGATGTTGGAAAGTAGCGCCGCCGTCCCCGCCGCCACTGCGGGGGCGAGACGCCCTCGCGACAGCCGGCAAGATGCTGGCGCTACTGAATCACAGGCCCTTGCCGGCGATATAGTTGATCAGGTCGCGCACGCGGCACGAGTATCCCCACTCGTTGTCATACCAGGAGATCACCTTGACGCAGTTGCCGCCGACCACCATGGTACAAAGGGAATCCACGATCGAAGAGCGCGAGTCGCCCTTGTAATCGGACGAAACCAGTTCGTGCGTCTCGTAGCCCAAATAGCCCTTCAGCGGCCCGGACTCGGACGCCTTCTTCAGCGCGGCATTCACCTCATCCTTGGTCGTCTTCTTTTCGACCCACACCACCAGGTCAACCACAGAAACGTTCGGCGTGGGCACGCGCATGGAGAATCCGTCGATTTTGCCAGCGAGCTCCGGAATCACCAGCTTGAGCGCCTTCGCAGCGCCCGTCGATGTCGGAATCATATTGATCGCTGCCGCCCGCGCCCGCCGCAGATCCTTATGCGGGAAGTCGAGAATCACCTGGTCGTTGGTGTAGGAGTGAATCGTCGTCATGGTGCCGCTGACGATCTTGAATTCATCCTGAATGACCTTGGCCACCGGCGCCAGGCAGTTGGTGGTGCACGAGGCGTTCGAAATGATGTGATGCTTCGCGGCGTCATATTTCTCGTGATTGACGCCCAGCACCACAGTCACATCTTCATTCTTTGCCGGAGCGGAGATGATGACCTTCTTCACCGGGCCGCGAATGTGCTTTTTGGCGTCATTGGCATCGGTGAAGCGTCCGGTCGACTCGATGACGACCTGCGCGCCCACCGACTCCCAGGGCAGCGCCGCCGGGTCCTTCTCTTTGAATACCTTGATGGTCTTGCCATCGACCGTAATGCTGTCGGCCCCGGCCGAAACCTCGTTGGGCAGATTACCCAACACCGAGTCGTACTTGAGAAGGTGCGCCAGGGTTTTGGGATCGGTCAGGTCGTTGACCGCGACGAATTCCAGGTTCTTGTCCTTGAGCGAAGCGCGCAGCACATTGCGCCCGATGCGCCCAAAACCGTTAATTCCAACTTTGACTGCCATGTGGTTCCTCCGTCGCTTATGAAGGCGTGATCAGATGCGCTTGCAGTTTGGTGATGTAAACAAACAATGCTAGCAGGGAAGTGGAAGCGACGTAAATGATGGGTGAGACTTTGGTGCGGAGGCAGTTCCCATCACGGAATGGAGTGCGGCGGATCACTGACAACTTCGCGTGGCCTTCGACTGAGCCGGCACACGTTTTCGAGAGGTCGTCGGGACGGCCGGACCTGGGCCGTGAATCTTTGCCGAAACGGTTCTTCTGTGGCAGACTTCGCGAGAGGCGTGACCAGAGCATGTTCGGCGCGATCGAGGCGGGCGGATCAAAATTCGTTTGTGGGGTCGGCAACGGTCCCGAAGATGTGAAGACGATTCAGATTCCAACCACGTCGCCGGAAGCCACAACCACGAGTGCCATCGGGTTTCTCCGGCAGTGCGGCAGCACTGAACTACAGGCGGTTGGCATCGGATCGTTTGGCCCTATCGACCTGCATCGCGGCTCGCCGACATTTGGCCATATTACGACGACTCCCAAGGCGGGATGGGAAAACTACGATCTCGCGGGAGCGGTCCGCGAGGCACTGCGCCTACCAGTTGGCTTTGATACGGATGTAAACGCCGCCGCTCTTGGCGAGGCGCGCTGGGGAGCAGCGCAAGGACTTTCGGACTTCATTTATGCAACCATCGGCACCGGCATTGGCGGAGGTGCGATGGTTCATGGTCGCGTGCTGCACGGTCTGGTGCACCCCGAGATGGGACATATCCGGATTCCTCATGACTGGGAGAAAGACCCCTACCCCGGTTGCTGTCCATTTCACGGAGATTGTCTGGAAGGCCTCGCCTCCGGTCCGGCTATCGAGGCTCGCTGGGGTGTGCCAGCCCCGGACCTACCCGCAGATCATCCTGGATGGGCCTTGGAGGCTCACTATCTGGCTCTGGCGTTAGTGAATTGGGTATGCACCTTGTCACCGCAGCGCATCCTGCTCGGAGGTGGAGTGATGCGGCACTCGCCGCTATTCGAAATGATCCGGCGGGAGTTCGCGCTTCTCCTCCAAGGCTATATCCGGGCCGGTGAACTGACCCAACGTCTCGACCAATACGTGATACCTCCGCAGCTGGGTAATCGCGCCGGCGTCCTCGGCGCTCTGGTTCTGGCCCAGCAAGCCTACTCCGACCGCGAGTGTCAGCAGAACCCATGAGAGTCATCCCGGCTTTTCTCAGGAGCGCTTTGCGTCGCGCGTCAAACCCGCCACCGCGGCTTTCATCCGTCCCTCGTTGATTCCGATGCCAGACCAAAGGTCGTTCAACGCTTCTCATACGGGTGGAAGATGTAGTCCTTCGCCTTCACGGCTGTATGGCACGCGTGCCCGCAGTCTGAGAAACTCTTGGGATCGGCCGTGAACTGGTCCGATGCAGCTTCGTAGTTGAACACCGCGTATCCCCATCCGCCGCTTTTCGGAAATCTCTTGGTGTCCTTTTCGATAACGAAAGCCTCAACAAAGACGTCGGGCACATCCACGACGAACGGGGCCTCGGTGCTCTTCTTCGGCTTCCACTGGAGCTTCACGATCATGGAGCCATCCGGGAAAGGCTGGCCGTTGCCCGGAATGCCGGCCTTGTACGCCTTGATCATGGTCGGATTGGCGACGATCACCTTGAGCCTTTCGTCGGTCTTGGCGGAAGAGACCACCGACCAGTCCTCGTATCCCCTGAAGTCGGAGAACGCGATTCCGCTCGGCGATTTCAGCGAGTACTTGTCCTTGTCCTGGCTTTGGGCGTAAAGGACTGCAGCGCCGAAGACGGCGAACACTGCCACGGCTGTCGCGACGATGATAAAGCCGGCGATAGGTTCCACCTCTCTCTTCTGTTCTTGTTGCTCTTGCGCTACAGATTTCGTCATAAGTTCCTCCATGGTGTGTTCTCCTTCGCAAAAAGGCTTGTAAGCCCGATCAACGCCCATCTCGACCGATTGCGATTAAGCCAGAGCTGAAGCGAGTAAAGCAATTAGACGATAGTATCGACGACACTTTCGGGTCAGCGCGGAGGGAATTTCCTCCGCTAGTTTTCTTCTAGATGTTGCATGTCCACTAAAGGCTTCAAGCCACCAACAAGATCTTCCCGATGCCACCCTTCTCTGCTGCCGCTTGAGCCTCGGCCGCTTCACTGAGTGGCAGTTTCTGGCTAATCGGGATTACCAGCTTGCCATCTCGCACCGCTGCGGCCATGAACTCGAGCGTTTTCCTGTCGAATTTCGAGAATACCGGCACCACCTTTACAGATGGGTACTTCGAGGCGTTCTGCGGCGCCCCGACAACCGATGCGTACACTCCTCCCGGCTTGACCTTCGTGATCACCTTCTCTGCGGTTTTTCCGCCGACCGCATCCGCCACTGCATCGAGCGGCGGAAGATTCGCAATCGCGGTGTCGTCGTCGGTTGCTACGAACTGATCCGCGCCAACAGTCTTCGCCTCATTCATCTGCCTCTTCAAAACCCCCGCGATCACGGTCGCCCCGCGTTCCTTCGCAGTGAATACCGCCGAACGCCCGACGTTTCCCACAGCACCTACGACCAGAACCGTCTGGCCCGCTTTGATTCCCGTAGCTGAAAGGAGCTGGTTGCCGGTCGTCGTCACCAGCGGCAGCGCCGCCGCCTGGATCAAATCAAGTCCCTCGGGAACTTTCGCTAGAATCGCGGCTTTCACGACGCAAAGTTCGGCGTAAGTATTGTCCGCCATAGCGAACACCCGGTCGCCGACGGAAAAGCCTTCCACTCCCGGCCCAATCTTGACCACAGTCCCAGCAATATCGACTCCGATGAGCCCCGGGAACTGGATGGGATAGAAATCCTTCGTCAACCCTGCACGCCGTTTGTAGTCGATCGGATTCACGCTCGTGGCAGCGACCCGCACCAGTACTTCGCCGGGACCCGCCACCGGATCAGGGTAGTCCTCGAACTGGAGCACTTCAGGACCGCCATATTGGTGCACAACAACTGCTTTCATATTTCATCTCCTTGTAGGGCGTAAACAGTCACTAACAAGACCTACTTAGTGGGAAACGACGCACCGATCCTGGCGCTCGACATTGGCTCGTTCCCGCTGAACTTCGGCATTCGCCCACTTCAGCACGTCCCAGATCTCGCACTGCAAGTAAAAGCCTGACGAGATAGAAGGCGCTATCACTCCTTCGCTAACGGCATCGTGAAGCAGTTCGTACGCTGCTTCGTAGCCCGGGATCTGCACCCGCTTGGCGAGTTCGATCAGTTCTTGCATCGGAAGTTCACGTTCAGCAATCATCGAAAGCAGTAACATAAGCCCGTCGGGACCCGCGAACCGGTCAAGAGCTAGTCCCTCCACGATGGCACGGTTCTTTCTGAATTCGTCTCGCGGATTGTACTGACATCCGTATGGCTCGCGCCATCCTGGGCTGATGTTGCGCCGGTGCACTAACCGCAAACCGCTTACTTTCGGTTTTCCCTTAGCGTCCTCAGCCGCAAGCCACTCCACCCAGCCTGCCTGCAGATCTGACACCACTTCGCCGCAACTATCACATCGCCAACCGAATCGAATGGATTTTTCTCTGGGCATAACATTCACCAAATCCTTCCCCGACGAGGTGGCGTGAGTTGAGGTTCCACAAACGAGTCGATCCTCACCTGACGATGCGCCGACTCTCTGACCAGTGGATTCCTAGCTCTGCACTCGGCGTTCGCGCGTCCCAGCGCCTTTGGCGGCAGCCTCTCTTCTATTCTTTTGAGGATGAATGCCCAGGTCGTGCCATGACGTTTCCGCGAGGTTGACGTCGTAGTGATTTGCGGCTTTCTCGATATTGGCGAATGCCAAAGGCATCGGAAACATCGATGACTTGATCGAACCGCGCGACCGCGTTACGCACATGCTGTGCGTCGGTCAGCGGTTCCTTACGCTGCTTCGGAAATGCGCAGACGCTGTCGGGTAAGTCGCTCTGCATCGTCAGCCGTCCGTGTTTCTCGTGAGGTTTCCAGGTCGCTTCCGGCATGTCTTAGCCATCCTTTCTTTTCTTTAAGTACTGGCCAGAGGGGGAACGCAGAAGTGATCGCGGGTCAGGCGGCGCGCTCGTGTTCCAGTACTTTGACTTCGCGCAATCTACCGGTGTCCACGTCGAAAATGAGGCCGCGCACGGGGATGTCTTTGGCAATCTCGTTTTCCTCCTGACAGGCGAGCGGTGCGGCCAAGCCTGTTCTAAGCGTCGCTCTTCCGACCGAATCGGCGGCAATGGAGCGATTACACCCGAGGTGCTCCGGCGAATCAATTGGACGATGGTATAGGCGATACCTTGGTATTGGCCCGTGGAACAAAGTACATGTGCTGATCAGCTCATCACCGTCCGGAGATCCATGGTCCTGGATCTGTTGCCTTGTTGCGCAAGGCGCCGGACGCGCTCGAGCCAAAAGATGTCTTGGTTGCGAGCCGGACATGTCGCAGAGATCGCTTCACGGCTCGCCGCCGCGCTCGTGTTCGGGGACCTTCGTCAACAACTTCGCGCGAAGAGAAATCGACATAACCGAAGGCGGCGCCTCCGCATCCGTGACGCTGCCGGACAAGCAAAGCGTTAGGCTTCGGATCCTGCGGCAGCATCCGGAGAACTGTTTACGGACCAGCGCTGAACGACAGCAAACCGCGATGCTAACAGCAAAGTCGTGAGGGCTGGCACTGGGTGCGGAGAAGCCCGCGACAGCGTGAAGGGCTGCTATTGAGGATTTATGGGTTACTGCCACGTAATCCGTGGATGGAGTTGGTTGCGGGGGGTGGATTTGAACCACCGACCTTTGGGTTATGAGTTCGTCGTCAAGCGATGTTTGAACAGGTTGCGCCGTGTGACTAGGGCTGTTCGAAGACACTTCGGGGCGAAGAGACGAGTCTAGTGTGGGGTTGTTGTTGGTGTTTCCCGCCACCGCTCAATTTTGTAGCTTGCTGAATACGGATATGCGGACCCAGCCGGTGTTCCACCGTAGTTTTCAGGCGAGGGGCCAGCAGAAACCTGCCCTCTTACTTTCCAAGATCATGTCGTGGCTGTCGAATCAGTTTTTTCTGACCGAGATTACTGAAGCTGTATACCGATCGCCACGTAGCAACGAGAGGCTATATTCAATCGCAACACTCTGGGCATCGTAAGTCGTCTCTCGGATGATGAGTAGCGCGTTTCCGACCGTAGTTTGAAGTATCTCCGCTTCTTCTTCTCCGGCAACGACTGCTCCGATCACCTCTTCCGCCCATTGCAGCTTGCGCTTGTAGATCTGCTCGAAAATGGAGTAGAGGGACTGTTTTTCCAAATCTTGCTTGTCGATGCCCGCGAAGATCCGCGCGGGAAGGTAACTTGTAACTACGGCCACAGGTTCATCGTTTACGGACCGTAGGCGTCTCGCCCGGTATACGCGCTCTCCCGGGCTCAGCTTCAGGGCCTGAGCTACTTCCAAGTCAGGGTCTTCGAGACCTATGTTGAGCAGGCGGGCTGAAGGATTAAGCCCCCGCCTTCGCATCTCCTCGCTGAAGCCGCGAAGCTGCTGAAAATTCCAAGGCACGCGTCCGGAGCCGACCACCGGGCGCTTACCCTTTGCAATCAGCAACAGCCCTTCGGATCGAAGTTTCTGAAATGCCTGACGGACGGGCATCTTGCTGATTCCGAGCGCCTGGGCAATTTCACCCTCGGAGCAAAAGGTCTGTCCTTGGCTCAATTTGTTCTTTTTGATCAGCTCACGCACATGGTCGACAATCTGCATGTAGTAGGGTACGAAGCTGCCGTTGTCGATGGTGAGGCCCAGCCGCTCAACCGTTACGAAATCAGGTACTCCAGAATGCTGCACGAGAGAGCCCTCCCTAGAGTAGAAGACAACATAGTATACAACGTATACATCATGCGTTTCAATCCTCTTTTATCAGTGTCGTCGGGTCGATAGTATATGAAAGACGAGTATACAGCTAACCATCGTATTATCAATTTATTAGATTAATTCTCCAGCTCGAATCTGGGGTTTCGGTGTGGCCCGCCGCAGAAGAATAAGCTTGACACCATATATGCATACGAGGTTCATGTATTTTCACGGGAGATTACTTTATGGGTGCCAAGACTGCCTTCCGCAGCTGTCAAGGTTTCATCCGCTGCACCTGTTCGTCTCGGAGGCTAACGCGCTTTATCGCTACGACTCTGTTCTTGTGCGCGCCATTCACCGTGAAAGCTCAAGTGGAATCGGGCAAAGTGGTCGGCACGGTCAAGGACGCTTCTGGGGCGACCGTAACGGCGGCCGCGGTGACCGTCACAAGAACCCAAACGAATGCGGAGAGTAAGACCGAAACCAACAGCCAGGGTGACTATGTATTCACCGAACTGAAACCTGGAACGTACACCGTGAAAGCAGAGCGGCAGGGTTTCAAAACGGCAGTTGAGGCCGCGTTCAAGCTCGATATCAACCAGGTCGTACGTGTGGATTTCACTCTCGTCGTGGGCTCAGTCCAGGAAGAGGTCATAGTCAGCGCGGCGGAGCCGCTGGTGGAATCGGAAACCTCCTCAATCGGCCAAGTGATCGATGAGAGCCGCGTCCACGAACTTCCCCTCAACGGACGAGATTTTATTCAGCTCGCATATTTGAGCCCGGGGGTCAACAAGGGGCCTGCAAGTACCGGGAGCACAGGGAATGTACAGCAGGGCGACATTCCTGAGGACGAGCGCGGAAACGGATCGATCCAGGTGAATGGTTTGTGGGCGACCAACAACAACTACCTCTTAAACGGATTTGACAACAACGAGCAACAAATCGGTTTCGAACTGATCGAACCTCCCGTCGATGCGATCCAGGAATTCAAAGTTCAAACCAACAACTTCGGCGCCGATATCGGGAAAGGTGGAGCGGTCATCAACGTGGTGACGAAGGCGGGCACCAACCGTTTCCACGGCAGCGCCTTCGAGTTTCTGCGCAACTCCGTCATGGATGCAAAGAACTATTTCGACGATCCCACCCAGCCCATCCCGCCCTTCAAGCGCAATGAGTTCGGAGGTTCGTTTGGAGGGCCAATCATTCGAGACCGGACCTTCTTTTTTGTTGACTATCAGGGCCGGCGTATCCGCACCTCAGACACGTTTCTTTCTCCCGTGCCCAATCCGGCCGAGGTTGGGGGAAACTTTTCCGATCTCTTAAACGGCACATCCCCGACCATCATCGTTGACCCGGTGACAAACACCCAGTTCATGGGGAGCGGCTCACAGCCGAACGTAATCGCGGCCTGTTCGAGTCCTGGAGGCCTCAGTCCTATCGGCCAGGCGTGTCTCGATCCCGCTGCGCTCAATGTGGTTGCGCTTTTCCCGGCGCCGTCAGCCGGTCTCGGCAATCTCTTTCGTTACAATCCCGTCGACCGGAACAATCAGGACGCATTCGACGTTCGCGTCGATCATCAGATCAGTTCCAAGAATAGCTTTTTCGGCGTCTTCAGCTACGGTGACGTCAACGATCGCAAGCCCGACCCATTTCCAGGAATCGCCGGGGGTGGTTCATTTACTGGCAACATCAACAACAAAGCGCTGCTGGCAGGTCTAAGCGATGTACATGCGTTTTCTGCTAACAGGGTTAACGAGTTGAAAGTCGGCTATACCCGTTACGTGGTCGATGCCGCTCCTTTCTTTGGAGGGCAGCCGCTTGCGACTCAATTGCGGATTCCCGGAATCAATGATCCGAACAACCCCCTAACGGGTGGCCTCCCTAACATCCAGATCAGCGGTTTGAACCCTTTGGGCAACGGCGATTGGTTCCCTGAAATACTGCACGAGAATAATTATCAGTTAGTGGATGCGTTTACGTACATCCACGGTCGCCATTCCTTCAAGATGGGAGGCGACCTGCGGCGCCGCGAGCACGGTTTCTTTCAAGTCCAGAATGCCCGCGGAGATCTCTTCTACACCGGCCAATTCACCGGTGAACCCTTGGCCGACTTTCTCATCGGTTACACGCAGAGTCTTTTCCGCGACGCGCAGACCGGGGCTTACGGCATGCGCTGGTGGGAGTTCGGCACCTATCTGATGGATGACTACCGCGTTTCTTCCAAGCTCACGCTCAACCTTGGAGTGCGGTATGACGTATACACGCCCATGGTCGAACAGCACAATCGCCTCGCCAACTTCGATTTCACGAGCGGCCTGTTTGTTGCACCCGGAGTTACGCCCGGCACGAGTCGCTCCGGCGATGTGGCCACCAACTGGAAGAACTTTTCTCCGCGCATCGGATTTGCATATTCCCTGGGCAGCGACAATAAAACTGCTGTGCGCGGCGGCTACGGCATTTTTTACGACATGCAAGCGGACCAGAACGATACCGAACTGGCGTACAACGACTCGCCTGGCGTCTATGGGAGCCAGTCCTTCACTGCGTCTCTGGGACCAACTCCGGTCATGATTCTCTCCCAGGGCCCGGCTCCCATTATTTTCTCGAGCATTACAAACCCCACTGGCCGCGCCAGCGCCGCCTACTTCCACAACCCCACGACCTACATTGAGGAGTGGAACCTGAACATCGAGCGCCAGCTAATGAAGGACATGGTGCTTCAGATTGGATACGAAGGGACGCGAGGCGTGCACCTGACTTACTTGAGGAACTTGAACCAGGCCACGACGCCGACCTGGGAAAACTTTTCCGGCCCCACCGGCAACGAAGGAAGGCCCTACGTCTCCACTGTTCCCAATATCGCCGCCATCCGCACCGAGGGTCACGACATCAGTCTGGTCAATCACGGCTTGCAAGTGCGTTTTGAAAAGCGATCTTCGCAGGGATGGAGCATGCTCAACAGTTACACCTACCAGCACACCATCGGTCAGGCCGCCGAGAGCGAAACGCCCAACTCTGATGGGGAACCGCAAGACACTTACAACATGCGCGCCGAGCGCGGAAACGTGGCCCCCGACTTTCGTCATCAGTTCACTTCGGCGTGGTCATATGAGATCCCGTTTGGTCCCGGAAGACGCTTCTTCAACGGTTCAGGCCCCACGCGCTGGCTGGCTGGAGGCTGGCAGTTGAACGGCATTATTTCGCTCTACTCTGGCCAGGCAGTCACGCCCTATTTATCGTTCGATCCCACCAATACTGGTTCGGGCGGTCCGCGTCCCGACCGGGTTGGCAATCCATATGACTTCTCCAACTCGCCCTGTGGCGCTCAGCAGAGTGTCAACTGCTGGTACAACCCAACGGCTTTCGCCCTTCCTGCGATTGCACCTGGTCAACCTACACCTCCGGCCGGAACGTCATACGCAGCAATGTTCGGAAACGCGGGCCGTGGGAGTCTTCGCGGTCCAGCCTTCTACGATACTGATTTCTCTGTCTTTAAGGACTTCAAGTTAAGGGAGAGGGGCCAACTCGAGCTGCGGGGCGAGATCTTCAATCTCTTCAACACTCCACAGTTTGCGCTGCCCAACAACTTGGTTGACACTCCAAACGCCGGGCAGATCACGAGTACGTTGCATGAGTCCCGGCAGATCCAGGTCTCGGTGAACATTTCGTTCTAGGACTTTATCCGAGCCAGCTCGAAGGAAGTTCCTGGTTCCTCGGTGTTTAGCTAGACTTTGCCGCAAGCGAACCTGGGGAGGGCATGAACGCATGCAATTCAGAATGGTTCGAAGATTTTCGCTCGTCGTGGCCACCTTTTTCTTCACTGTCTTCCCATCGTTTGTTCTTGCCGGTGAGAGTCCCAAGTCCAACGACAGCGTGGTCGCTGATTCCGCAAAAAACTTGCCCGCCGTCCATCTCGATGGCAATTACTTCTCCCGCGACGGCCACCGCTTTATCCCGGTGGGCGCAAACTGGGTTCCGGCGAAAGCGGCTATGCAATGGCCCACACAGTGGGATCCGAAAGCGATCGAAGCCGATTTCGCGCGCATGCACGAGCTCGGATTCAACACGATTCGTCTCGACTTTGTTTGGGCTTGGATCGAGCCTCGCCCCGGCGACTACAACCCGGAAGCGTTTCGCGATCTCGATTTCCTGATTTCCCTGGCTCATCGCTATCACATCTATCTTCATCCCAGTCTCTTAATCGGTGGGGAAGTAGGCGAGGCGTATTGGGATGTGCCATACCGGCAGGGTAGGCACCCTCACTCTGATCCCGACATGCTGCGGATCCAGACCGACCACGTAGGCGAGCTGGCGCGCCGCTACGGAAAAGAGACTGCGATTCTCGGCTGGGATCTCACCGACGAGCCTCCGTTTTGGATTGTGCCTGATAGCACCACGGACGCGATGGCGATCAATTGGACGCGGCTGCTTTCCTGGTCGATCCGGCGTCACGATTCGCTGCACCCGATTGTCGTCGGGACCAGCATGGAGGATGTTGGGCGCGGTCCGTTTCGCCCCGATAACCTCCGCGAAGAAGCCGACTTTTTCAGTGTTCATCCTTATTCCATCTATGCGCCCAAGCTTTTCCCCGATGCCATGCTTTCCGAGCGCGGCACTTATGGATCTGCTTTTGAGACCGCTCTATCAGGTGGCGCCGGACGTCCGGTCATGGTGCAGGAAATCGGGGCTTCGTCGGCCCAATATGATCCGGAGCAGATCGCAAAGTTTTTTCGCGCCAGCCTGTACTCGGGGCTGGGCGCAGGAGCGAACGGATTTCTCTTGTGGTGCTATACCGATGCAGCGCCGGAACAGTTTCACAAAGTCCCGTACCTGCGCTCTCCCCACGAAACACAATTCGGCCTGACCACCTGGGATGGTAGAGACCGGCCGTCCGCCAGAATGTTCAAGGAGTTTGAGGACATTGTTAGCCGGCTGGATCTCACCGGCATCGAGCCTGCTCCGGCAGAAGCCGGAATTATCGTCCCCTATGAGTGGTCAAAGCCGCATGGCGATTTCTCTCACTTTGGCTTGACCGGGCCCGAAGTGGTTCCCTATACCACAACGGACGAAGGCGCGAATGTAGCCGGACAATCGCAGTCAAATTTCAGCGAAGAAAATCTCTGGATTACCGGTTCGTGGTTGTCCTCTTTCGTGCTGGCACGGCGCGCTGGGATGAAGGCGGATTTTCCGCGGGAGTATGACGACTGGCAGAAGCGCCCGTTGTTGCTGATGCCCTCGCCATTGACCAGCACCGACAGTTTTCTGGTCCACGTGCACTCGGACTTCTGGGAAAAAGTCAAGCAATACGTCTCGCAGGGAGGCGCGCTCTACGCCTCGGTGGCAGCGGATGCGGCCATGCCCGAGATGGAATCATTGTTCGGGGCAAGACTAGTGGATGCCAACCCGAAGGACGATATCACGCTGAAAATTGTCGCCCCGTTCGGCGATCTGAAAGTGGGAGATACCTTTCATTACTCGGTTCCTTCCGCGACCCCGCGTTCATGGGGTGCGATTCTCGAGGTCAAGGGCGGTACGATCATCGCGGTTGACCAGGACAACCGTCCGGCCCTGGTCGCCAATACTGTAGGGTCGGGCAAGACGCTCCTGAGCGCTTATCCCTTGGAGAACTATCTCGCGAATCTGCCAGCGGCTTTTGACAAGCCCGAGACCACTCACCGACTCTACGCAGCGTTCCGCGAATGGTCCGGCGTCAAGCCGCTCTTCCGCAGCGACCACCCGTCGGTGGAGGTCTGCGCCCTGAGCGGTGGAACTCACGGGTACGTGGTCGCAACCAATCACGGCTCGGCTCCACAAAGCGTCACCATTACTGCAGCGGGCCCGTTGCATTCCGTCGCCAGAATCACTCCCCAAGGGACAATGCCAATCCAGATTGACGGCGCTACCTTCAAGGTCGACATAGCAGCTTATGAGGGGGAAGTCTTTGAGTGGAAGTAGCCGCTAACACAAACACGAGAAATAGGAGAAGCCATTGATTGGAGCGGTGGATATTGGCGGGACTAAGATCGCAGTTGGAATGATTGACAACGACGGCAGAGTCCTGGCCTGCCTGGAATGTCCAACGGATGCCGATCACGGTTATCCCGATGCTTTGCGGCGCATCACAGACATGCTCCGAGCCACTGCCCGGACTGCAAACACGGAAATTTCTGGTATTGGGATTGGATCTACCGGACCTGTTTATCCGCTTACGGGCGAGTTCGGTGAGGTCAACTTCTTTCCCCATTGGAAGGGGCAGAATCTTGTCAGAGATCTGAGCCAAAGCTTTCAAGCGACCGTGGCGATCGAAAACGATGCTGACGCCGCTGCTCTTGCTGAAGCGGGGTGGGGTGCCGGCAAGAACAAGAGCAGATTGATTTACGTGACAGTCGGAACTGGAATTGGAACAGGGCTTGTTCTCGATGGACAGCTTTACCGTGGCGTAGATCAGTCTCATCCGGAGATCGGTCACCATGCCATCGACCCTTCTGGGCCGCTTTGTGGGTGCGGGTTTCGCGGGTGCTGGGAATCCCTTGCTTCCGGTCCGGCGATGGTCGCGTGGGCGGAGAGCAACATGCCGAAAGACTACCCGCACCGCGATAACTTAACGGCCAAGCGGATTTGTGAACTTGCGCGAGATGGAGACGAGTTCGCCCGGCGAGCTGTCGACCGGGAATCTCGCTACTTAGGGCTGGGAGTGGCCAATTTGGTCACTCTGTTCACGCCCGACGCCATTGTGCTCGGGGGCAGCGTCATGAAGAGCGCCGCGCTCTTTTTGGAAGAGATTCGCAGAACCATATCCCGCAGCTGCCGTCTCGTCCCGCACGAAAAGACGGAACTGACTCTGGCTTCCCTAGGCGAGGCCGCAAATCTGATCGGCGCCGCCCGGGTGTGGCATCACCGGTTTGAACCAAAAGGCGGACATCGTGCTTGAAGACCTCGCAATCATCGAAGGCGAATATCTTCGGGACCTTCTTCACCAATCCGAGGCTCTGGAGAACACTCTCGCCGGCCTGAGAACCTCCAAGCCGCTAGAGGACATTGCAGCACGTCTGAACAAAGGCAAATTCCAGAGAGTCGTACTCACTGGCATGGGCTCCTCGTTCCATGCCCTTCACCCACTGAATCTAGAACTCGTCAGCCACGGTTTTACTGCCCTCATGGTTGAGACGTCCGAACTTGTGCATTACAAAAATCGATTTTTTGATCCCAAGACTTTGATTGTTGCCGTATCGCAGTCCGGGCAAAGCGCAGAAATGGTACGGCTGGTGCAAACGAACCACAAATGCTGCACCGTAATCGCGGTGACGAACACGCCCGGCAGTGCACTGGCCAAGCACGCTAATGCCACCTTGCTCACCCAGGCAGGCTGCGAGTTTTCCGTCTCCTGCAAAACCTATGTGACCGCATTGATGGCGTTGAAATGGCTGGGGGATATCCTCTGTGAACGCGAGCTGCGGCGAGCACGCCAAGAGTTGAAGCGTGCCTGTCCCGCCGCCGCCGCCTACCTCGCGGATTGGAAGGACTATGTCCGCACTTTGGCGCAAGTGCTCAAGAACACTCGCCACTTGTTTCTGGTCGGTCGCGGAGCGTCGTTGGCCACGGTGGGCACGGGCGCATTGATCGTGAAGGAGTCCGATCACTTTCACGCCGAGGGCATGAGCAGCGCCGCTTTCCGGCACGGGCCCTTTGAAATGCTGGGAAGCGAAACCTTCGTGCTCGTCTTCGCCGGCGATGCCAAGACGCGGGACTTGAACCAGCGCTTGCTCCACGATATCCACCAGCAGGAAGGACGCGCCGAAATCGTCGATAAAGATGCTTCTTTGTCTTGCTGCCGGATCGGTGAGTACGGTTCCAGCGTCCGGCAAATCTTGGAAATTCTGCCGGTAGAGATGATCACCCTGGCGCTCGCGCTGCAGGCGGGGCGTGAACCCGGCCGTTTTGAACTAGCGAGCAAAGTTACAACCACGGAGTAAGAGCGGGAACAAAGGATCGGTCGATATGGCACGAAATCGCTATCTGGTCGGCTTGGTCTTCCTGACATTCTTTGTGATGTCGCTGTTGACCAACATCTTGGGGCCGATCGTCCCGGACATCATCAGCAGTTTCGGCGTGAGTCTTACGGCTGCGGCACTTCTGCCTTTCTCGTTTTTTATTGCTTATGGCGTGATGTCAATTCCAGCGGGCTTCTGGGTGGAACGCTTTGCAGAGAAGCGGGTGATGATCGCAGCTTTCCTCGTTGGCACCATCGGATCGTTGAGCTTCGCTCTTTTTCCTACCTACCACGTTGCGGTTGGGTCGCTGTTCATCATGGGTGCGGGAATGGCGACACTGCAAGTTGCCATCAACCCGCTGCTGCGGGTGGCGGGCGGCGAGGAGCATTTCGCGTTCAACTCTGCGTTCGCTCAGTTGATATTCGGCACAGCCTCGTTTGCCAGCCCGCGAATCTACTCCTATCTCGTGGAGAACCTGGGCAAACCTTCTGCCAAGGGCAGTCTGCTGCTTGAGACCCTCGGCAAGCTCACTCCGCCCGGGCTTCCCTGGGCATCGATGTACTGGATCTTTGCAGTCGTCACGGTGTTGATGATTGCCGTGCTCGGGTTCACACGCTTTCCTCGGGTCGAACGCACTAGCGATGAAGGAGCCGGCTCCCTTGAAATGTATGGCAGCCTTCTTCGAAAGCCGATGGTGTGGGCGTTTTTCCTGTCTGTCTTTGCCTATGTGGGATGCGAACAGGGAACTGCCGATTGGATGTCGAAGTTTCTCGCACAGTATCACGGCTATGACCCGCATACCACCGGAGCAACTGCCGTCTCCTGGTTCTGGGGAATGCTCACGGCGGGCTGCTTTATCGGCATGGGGCTCCTCAAGCTGTTCGACAGCCGCAAAGTACTGATTGGATTCTGCGTAGGTGCCTTGCTTTGCCTTACAGCGGCGCTGTTCGGCCCCGCCCGCGTTTCTTTGATTGCCTTCCCGGCCATTGGGCTGTTTGCTTCGATCATGTGGCCAGTGCTGGTTTCGCTGGCGTTGAATTCGGTTTCGGAGCACCACGGACCTTTTGCTGGAATTTTGAGCACGGGAATCATGGGCGGTGCGGTGGTACCACTGATCATTGGTCGCATTGGAGATTTCGCCGGCCTCCGTACTGGCGTCGCGTTTCTATACCTGACGTTCGGGTGTGTTCTTAGCGTCGGCTTCTGGGCCCGGCCAATCATCACGAACGCTACGATTTTGCACCGGGATAACGCAGCCGAGACTGTGCCGAAGCAGACGGGGTGAAGTCCACATGACGTTGAAAGAAAACCGCGGACGAGTAGGCGTGCGGCGACAAAGGTGGACGGCGGCTGGCATGACACTCATCTGCCCCAAGGCCCTCCTGTTCGGGTTGTGCGTGGCTTCCTGTGCTCAGAGCCCTGTTCCCCCGCCCATCCATGGTGTGACCGCCGACGATAAGAATGATGTTCGTGACAGTGCCTTCCTCGCGAAGTTGCTGGACTCGCTGCGACATCTGTCGGTGAAGCCGACAGTGAGGATCGTCTATGCACCTGGCAACAAGGCGGGAAACTTCTCCGCCAGTTCCTACCTGGACGCCACGAAGCAGATCAGGAGTGTGGGATACGTCTTCGGCCAGCCTCTGGATTCCTTTTACATGCACTGCTTCACGCCGGCTGAGCACCTCAGCCGCTTCCAAGACTATGTGAGCACGCTGGGAGCGCAGGTCGACATCTGGGAAGTCGGAAATGAAATCAATGGCGAGTGGCTCTTCGGCGATACCAAAGACTGTGTGCCGAAAGCGTCCGTGACTTCCACCTCCCAGGCCGAAGTCACGACCAAGATGACCGAGACCTACGACTACCTGAAGTCTCAAGGGAAAGTCACGGCTCTCACGCTTTACTACAACACGCCGTGCAAGAGGCCTGCCGCCAACGAGATGTTCGCGTGGGTGGACGCCAACGTTCCCGCACGCATGAAAACAAAACTGGACTATCTGCTGGTGAGTTACTACGAAGTGGACTGCGACGGGTACAAACCCGACTGGGAACGCGTCTTCACTCAGCTCGCGACCATGTTTCCAAACTCCAAGTTGGGGATTTCGGAATTCGGATGGTCGGATACGAGACAGTCCGACGCAACCATCAAAGATTTGGTGCAGCGCCACTACGCCATTCATCCCAAAGTTTCGAACTGGGTGGGCGGAGGCTTTTATTGGGAGTTTGCCATCGACATGGTTCCTTACGATCCAGCTTCCGATTCGTTGTGGAGCACGATCAATACGGCGATGGCGAACCAGAAGTGAAGTAAGAAGCAAGCAGTGAACTTCGATGAGGAGCGTACATGTTCGGCCCCGTTCATAAGCTTCGTGTTCTGCTTGGAGTAACCCTTTTCGTGCTTGCGGCAGGAGCCGGTGTTTATGCGCAGGATCAGCCCAAGGCTGTGCCTTACCTCAAACTTACAGCTCCGCGCCATGTGCTTTCCGATGCGCAGAAGTGGGAAGGAGACCAGTTTCCTCACACCATGTCGGTGCTGGAGCTGAAGCGGGGAGGATTCCGCTACTGGGGATGGTATGGGCTGAACGAGGGCCGGGGCATCGGCCTCGCCCGCAGCAACGACCTTTTGAATTGGACAAAGTACGAGCAGAATCCGCTGTGGACGAATGCGCGCTGGCCCTCGGTTCTCGCAGGGGCCGATCCGAAGCACCCCGACGTGCTCTACTTCGCGATCACCCGCGAATATGATACTCCGAGCAGCCACATTGTGCTGGCCACTTCGCGTGACGGGATTCACCTGACGGAAGAGAAAGTCCTGGTGCACGGCGTTCCCGATCAGCGCAACCAGAATCCTAGTCTCTTCCGCGATCCTCGCAGCGGATGGTTCTATCTCACGTTTTACCGCGGCAATGACAAGGATCACTTCGAGATCATCAGCAAGAGCGCCAGCTCCGTTGTCGACCTGGACAAGGCTCCGGAAAGACTCTTGCTCAAGTCCACAACGACGGTGGCGGCTCCTACGCTGCTTTACGTCAAGGGCCCAATGAGCGCTAATGGCAAGAAGAGTGGAATCTACTATCTCGCCACGGAGATCTATCCGCACCGCTACACCGACGACCCGGAAGGCGAGTGGCAAGTAAAGATTTTCGCTGCGGATGCGCCCGATGGCGATTTCCAGCCAGTCGACGGAAATCCCATCATGCGCGGCCAGCGCGCGTGTTTGTTTCAGCACATTTTCGACAGCCGATTTTATGGATATGACTGCCATTTAGAGACGCCCGATCACTGGGTGCTTGAGGAAGTCGAAGCGCCGTTGCCACAGAAATGAGAATTGGACTGTCACCAAGCAACGGAATTGGAAGAACGAGGAGATCCCTGATGAATCAACCTACATTGTCCCATGTCCTGTTACAGCGTGAGACTCTCCGACGAGCGTCGCTGGTGCGGATTCTCTGCGGAGTAGCGGCGTCAACTCTATTCGTATTGCTCGCCCTTTTCGGACTCGCTGCCCCAGCACAAGCGCAGCTCTATACAGGCTCAGTCACCGGTGTCGTCACCGACCCTTCAGGAGCGTTGATTCCGGATGCCGACGCGACATTGCTCGATGCGGAGAAGGGGTTCACCTTTACCACTAAGACCGATGCGAAAGGGCGGTATCTGCTTCGCGCGGTGCCGCCCGGCACCTACAACCTGACTGTCAAGGCCGTCGGGTTTAAGGAGCAGACCCACAGCGGGATCCAGGTGGACGTCAATCAGAATGTGGGCGCGGATTTTGCTATGCAACTCCTCGGCACCAAGGAAACGGTCACCGTCTCCACGGCAGCTCCCTTGCTGGGCACGGAAGATGCTGTAACCGGCCAGGTAGTGGACCGGAAGCTGATCAATGATCTGCCGCTGAACGGACGGGTGGTCACAGATCTGGTGTATCTCGCGCCCGGCGTTACCGAAGTGGATGCCTCCTGCAAGGGCTGCTACGCCACCAACGTCATCGTCAGCGGCAGCCGCAACGCTACCGCCGACATCCTCATGGATGGCGTGACCACGACGAACTACGAGCAAAACAGCGGTATTCGGGTGGAAACCTACGTACCCCCGGTAGATGCCGTGGAAGAATTCAAGGTGCAGGAGTCGAATTTCAGCGCCGAGTTTGGCTTCGCCGGCGCTACCGTCATCAATCTGGTCACGCGCTCTGGCAGCAACAGCTTTCATGGAAGCGGGTATGAGTTTCTTCGCCACTACAAAATGGACGCGAACAACTGGTTCAACGATCAGCAGGGAATTCCCAAAGCACCGCTGCGGCGCAACGACTTCGGTGGCACCTTCGGGGGACCGATCTGGAAGAACAGGACGTTTTTCTTTTTTGACTACCAGGGCACACGCATCACCCAGTTAGCCGGGCCATCCTTTTATGGCGTGCCCAGCGACGCCGAGCGGAAAGGCGACTACGGTGAGATCTGCGGCGGGGATGGATCCAATGGTCCTGCACCGGGCGCAACGTTCGATCCGACGACTGGCCAGTGCTCCGATCCGAACGGTCAACTCTGGGACCCCTATGCTGGAACATATGATCCTGCGGTTGGCGGTGCGAGACGCGACCCGAAGGCATTCATCCCGTTCAACAACCTCGCGACCTACACCAGCACAGTGGATGCGAACCATCCCGGCAATCAGAACCTGGTCGGCACTCCTTATAGCCTCCCGTCGGGGCCCGGAAACTTGATTGATCCGGTCGCCTCCAAACTTATGCAGTACTTTCCGGAGCCCAACGTGAATGTGGGGAACGCGAACTACAACCCAGTCACCAATCGCGTGGATTCGGGATCGGTCAAAAACAGCGACAACAAGTGGGACCTCAAGATCGATCACCGGTTCAGCGAGAAGAATCTTCTCAGCGGCAAATATTCACAGGAATGGAGTTCTTCCACTCCGTTCAACTGTTTTGGCAACATTGCCGACCCGTGCAGCAGCGGTTTGGGCACAGCGACAGCTCACATGTTCGCCTTGAACGATGCTCACACTATCACGCCAGCCACGTTGCTTAACGTTTCCTATGGCGTCTCACGCGGCACCTACTTCTTTCCCAGTATTACCGGCAGCTTCCCGAAAGGAACGGACCCCGTGGCCCTGCTCGGAGAGCCTTCGTATATGAAGTCCTCGGGCTACAACTGGTTTCCAGCTGTCAGTGTTGGGGAATACAGCTCAGCCGGACCGTACAACAGCATCGGCACGGAACTCTACAGCTACGCCAAGCTGGGCGAAGAAACGCATCACTTGATCGGAAGCTTGAGTTGGGTGAAGGGCCCGCACGAGCTTAAGGTTGGCGCAGAAGGGCGGCTCCACCGGCTGAACTTTACCCAGCCCAACTACGCCCCGGGCGGCTACTTCAGTTTCGACCAGACGGGGACGGCGAACTACGATCCCACCTGCATACCCGGGCCCAACGTGAGCTGTGTGCCGTTAGGTGGGGATGGCATGGCAAGTTTCCTGATCGGCGCCCAGCCCAACGACTGCTGCGGCATATACGAGATTCCGAACTCGGTGGCCAGCCAGAATTTCGAGTTTGGCGGATTCGTGCAGGACAACTGGAAGAAGAACGACAAACTGACTCTCAATTTCGGCCTGCGCTACGAGGTTGTGCTGCCTCGCACCGAGCGGAACAATGAGCTGAACTGGGTCGATCCAAACGTGCAATCTCCGATCACCCTGGATGGCAAGAACCTGACCGGTGGCGAGATTTTCGCCAGCCCTCACGACCGGCATTCCTATGCGGCCGACTTCAAGAATATTCAGCCGCGATTTGGTTTCGCCTATCGGGCATTCCACAGCACCGTGGTTCGAGGCGGCTACGGCATTTACTTTTCGGCATGGCGAGGAGCGGTTGCCGGGACCTCCGGTGTGGGCCAGCAAGGATTCGATCAAGTGACGAATTTGGTGGCCTCGTTCCAGGGGGACGGAGCCACACCCGCCGCGCGGATGAGCAATCCCTATCCCTATGGTCCGATCAAACCACCGGGCAGCAGCCTGGGTCTATTGAACGACGTGGGCTACGGCGCCTACGGACCCATCCGTGGCATCAGCAACGCTGTGCCCTACGAGCAGAGCTGGAGTTTCGGTGTCCAGCACGAGATGAAATGGAATCTGGTTCTCGACGCGGCCTATGTGGGCAAGAAGGGAACGCACCTCTACTTCGCCAATGCAGGCGGCATCAACCATCTGGGACCGGAGATCGAGCACTATACCAACGCCCAGATTGCCGACCTGAGTACCTACGTAAACAACCCTTTCATCGATCCCACCCAGTCGAACGCGTCGCAGCTTATCACCGATCCCAACAATCCGCTGCTCGCCAACCAGACTATCCAGAAACTACAACTGCTGCTGCCCCACCCGCAGTTCTTTGGCGGATTCTCGGGCGACGAGCCGCCGATCGCCAACTCGATCTATCACGCACTGCAGGTCCGGGCGGAGAAGCGCTTCTCGTCCGGCTTGGAATTCCTCGCGACCTACACCTTCTCAAAATCCATCGACGATGCCTCGTTGACCAGCACCAACAACGTGTACCTGGGAAGTTTTGCCAGCCTGCAGAATCCGAACAATCCGGGTGGGGAGCGGAGTCTCTCTTCGTTCGACATTCCCCAAATCTTGCAGTTGAGCTACACCTACGAGCTTCCCATCGGCAGGGGCATGCTTATTGGAGGCAACCTGCACCCCGTGCTCAATGGGATTGTGGGCGGATGGCGCACCAATGGCATCTGGCGTTTCAACAGCGGCCGGCCCATCAACCCCATGCTCTACGGTACCCTCTCGCAGAGCCTTCCGACTTACGGGCAGCAGCGCCCGAACCTTATTGGTAAGCCGAAGCGGAATGGCGGGACGGATTCGGTCTGGATCAACCAGTACTTCGCCACTGTAGACGGGAGCGATTTCTTGGCTCAGCCGGCGCAGTACGCGCTGGGCACAGCGCCGCGAGCCCTGGGGACGGTGCGCAATCCGGGAGCGGGGAACGCCGACCTCTCCATATTCAAGGAGTTCGGCCTGGGCGCGATGCGTGAAGGGATGCGCATCGAGTATCGTTTCGAGAGCTTCAACACCCTCAATCATCCACAATTCTGTCCGCCGGACACGACCTTCGGCGACCCCAACTTCGGCAAGATCTTTTCCACCTGTAACAATCCGCGTGAGGTGCAAATGGCACTGAAGCTCTACTGGTAGCGGGCACAGCGAATGAACCGGAGCCCTCGAGAGCTTTCGCATTGGCTGAGAGTTTCGCTGCATCTGATCGACTCCAACCAAGACGCAGTCGATGAGCGAAACGACTTTGGGTGTTTTGCGACCACGGGAGTGAACACGCCTGAGACGATGTCTCCAATCCTGGGTGCCCTGAGAGTCAACTTCCCAGAAGCCGACTTTGCGGTACCAATCCGGCCAACTTCCTTGAAGTCCATTTCTGAATAGCTTTCGGATCGCCGACAAGGTGACTATTGGTCGTTACGGACCCCGCTGGACTTTCCATAGATCTGCTGCCCACCCACCCAACTTTGCAGCACCTCAACATCCTTCAGTTCGTCCGTCGGAACGCTGAGCACGTCGCGATCAACCACGACGAAATCGGCAAGTTTCCCGGGAGCAAGTGATCCTTTGAGGCGTTCTTCAAAACCTGCATAGGCGCCATTGCGCGTGTACAGCGTAAGGGCCTGCTCGATGGTGATGCGCTCCTCGGGCGCGAGTACTTGTCCGGTCTGCAATTCCTTGCGGGCGACTGCAGCCCAGATGCCCCACCAAGGATTGAGAGGCGTGACATCCACATCCGATCCCGCTGCCTCAAGCACTCCGTTGTCGAGATAGGACCGTGCCGGGTAGGCCCACCGCACCCGCTCGGCCCCGTACTTCTGAAACCAGCTTCCGATCCAATAGACGAAGGGGGGATTGCCATCTACGACTACGCCAAGTTCATGCACGCGTTTCTGGATAGCAGGCGTCGATATTCCGGCATGAACGATCCGAAAGCGGGCATCCTTCAGGTTAAGTTGCTTGATCACTGCGGCGTAAGAGTCAAGCACCTCATCAATTGCGCGATCACCGATGGCGTGCGTCTCCAGTTGCCAGCCGGCAGCGGCCGCAATCAGATGAGCTTTCTGCATGTCCTCCGGCTTCCAACGCAGGACGCCGAGATTGTTGGGTTCGCCGATGACTCCTGGAGGGTAGATCGCGATGGTGCGGGCGCCCATCCCGCCATCAGCAAACATCTTGGCCGCGCCAAACTTCAAGCGGTCATCGCCAAAGCCGGTGTGCACGCCCATGTGCGCCAGCTTTTCGGCGTCGGCAATGCTTCCGATTTGGGGCGACATCTGCACGCGGATCTTTAGCCAGCCTCGTGCGTATGCATCCTGATAACCGCGCATCTCATCAGAGCTGATGAAGATGTCATGAAGCGTGGTCAGACCCACTTCGGCCGCTTTCTCGGAGATGAGCTTGGCGGCGCGCATATCGATATCCGGAGGGTCTTTGGGAAGCAGCCCGGCCAGCAATTCCATCGCCGTGTCCTTCAGGACGCCCGTTGGCTCACCGGAATGATCGTGCTCAATAACACCTCCTTGGGGATCAAGCGTGTCCTTCGTGATACCTGCGGCCTTGAGCGCAGCACTATTGACGGAGCCAAGGTGTCCGCTCACGTGAACCAGATAAACCGGATTGTTGGGTGAGACAGGATCGAGGTCCTGACGAGTGATGTAGCGATGTTCCGCCAGTTTTGAATCATCCCAACCCGAACCAACGATCCAGCTGCCAGCGGCGGACGTTTTGGCACGCTCACCGACTGCATTCACAATCTCGGCAATCGAATGAACCTTAGGGTAGCCAGCGTCGATTTGCCCACGCAGAATGCCTTTCGTCCACTCCATCACGTGGGTATGGACGTCGATGAGGCCCGGCAGAACCGTGCGCTTTCCTAAATCAACGACGTTGGTCCGCGAACTGGCACAGCTCGCCAGTTCGGCATCATTTCCCAAGGCAAGAATCTTGCCGGCGCGCACGGCCATAGCGGTCACGATCGGCGGCGAATCCATGGTGACGATGTGCCCGTTCCTGAGTAACAGGTCGGCGTCCATACAGGTGCCCGCGATTGCGGGCGCTGACATTGCACAAGCAAGAAGGATCGGAATCAGCACGAAAACACTTAGACGATTCATCGATTGCCTCATTGAAGGGGAATGAATTCGGGTATTACCACACGTTAGAAACAGTGCCAACACTAGAGTCTGCTTCATCGAGTCCTATCGAGCCAGTGTACGAGTTCAAAATGTCGCCGGGGTATTGACCCAGAGCAACAGAGTTTCCTTATCACTCAGGCTCTGCCAGCGATGGGCGTGAGTACTTTCAAAGTACAAGCTGTCCCCGGGTTCTAACACGTACCGCTCCACCTCATCCAGCCAGACTTCCAGCTTCCCTTGCAAGACGTGAATGAACTCTTCCCCTTCGTGATCGTAGGAACCGCCGCTACCGGCGCCCGGCGCGATGCGAAACAGGTGAGGTTCCATGATCTTGTTTCCGGAGGCCAGCAGTTCCATTTCGACTCCGGAGTTCGGCTTCAGGACCTTGCGATCGCGGGAGCGCACCAAGCGTCGGGAATTATCCTCATCCGCGAAAAACGATAAGACATTGGTCTTGTAACCTCTGGCTAGTTTCTGGAGGGTCGCAATGGAGGCGCTTGAATAAGCGCGCTCCAGCGAACTGAGAAAGCTAACGGAGACGCCGGTGTTGCGCGCCACCTCTGCCAAGGTCATCCCCAGTTCACGGCGCAACTGTACCAGACGGCGGGCTATCGCCTCCCGCTTGCGCTTCTGGCCTAACGATTTTTCCCGGACCGCTCGTTTTTCGTGCAACATCGCTGCGATTCCGGCTGGATTCACGCCCTGCACCGTTCGCAGATACCGGATCTTGCGCAGCTTCCGCAGGGCCTCGCGCGAATACAATCGATACCGTCCCTGGCTGCGAACTGCATTCAGCAGGCCCATCCGCTCCCAGTTTCGGAGCGAGGACGCACTGACCCCGAGCATGCGCGCCGCCTCCCCGATGCGGAAATACACAGTTGGCTTTTTCAACTCAACTTGCCTCATCGCTGACGTATTCTGAGCAAGCGCCGCGCCGTCGTCAAGAGAAAGTTGCAGGAAACCTTACAACCTTACTAGAAAAACAAACGCATCGGGAGGGCAGTAATCGGCAATGTTCGACTCTTGGCAGCTTCGTCGTCAATTTCCCTTGACAAAGGTTGCAGGAACCTTGCTAAAGTATGCGCAATTTCGTTTTTAAAGAAGTTGCAGTCATCTTTTAGTCGAGCACTCGATCGGAACTCACTACGGAGGGGGATCATGAGTCGCTTAGGAAAGATGCCGAGATGGCCTGCAGTCGTGGCTCTGTTTCTTGCATTCTCTGCAACAGTACTGGCCCAACTCACGGAAGGCACCATAGCCGGAGCCATAACCGACGCCAGTGGCGCTGCCGTGGCTGGGGCAAGCGTTAGAATCACCGATCTCCAGACCGGCTTCACCAACGACACCAGTACCGACAATATCGGCTACTATCGCCAACTGCATCTCCCGCCCGGCGCCTACCGGATTCGGGTGCAAGCGCAAGGCTTCAAGACCACGGTTCTCGAAAACATCACGGTCAACGTGGACACGACCACCCGAGCCGACGCCAAGCTGCAGGTAGGCGCTGCCCAGGAAACCGTTGACGTCACGGAAGTGGTGAGCCTGGTGCAGACCGAAGAGGCGCGGCTCTCGAATACGGTTACGAACCAGGAGATCGCGAACCTTCCCCTGAACGGAAGGCAGGTCTATCAGTTGGTGTCCTTGGAACCCGGCGTTAGTCAGACCAATGCGCCCGTCATATCGAACGTGCCTTCACCCACCTCGTCCGTGACGTTCGATTTCGGCTATACCGCCAACGGCGCCACACCGCGCGGCAACAACTTCGTTCTCGATGGCAATTCGAACAACAATGAATGGCTGGGCGGAACGCCCCTCATTTATCCGTCTCTGGACGCAATTCAAGAATTGCAGGTCCAGACACTCAACTTCTCGGCCGAATACGGCCGCAACAACGGCACGGTCGTGAATATTGTGACCAAATCCGGCACCAACAATCTTCATGGCTCAGTGTTTTACACCGGAAGGAATACGGCTTTTGATACTCGCGACTTCTTTAATCAGGGCGGGAAGACCCCGCTCCAGCAGAATCAGTTCGGGTTCTCGGTGGGCGGTCCCATTGTCAGAGACAAGACCTTCTTCTTTGTCGACTACGAAGGCTCGCGCCTCAAAGATGGCGCGCCAGCTTTGTTCACCAGCGAAACTCCCTCGTTTCGGCAGTTGGTGACCACAAACAATCCTGGCAGCTTGGCAGCCATGTTCTACCATGATTTTCCTGGCCCAGCCTGCACAGGTTCAGCCTTTGGCCTGGATAACCAGTATTGTCCTGCTGTTTCGTCGCAGCTTGAGCGCAACCAGGCTGACCAATACCTTGTCCGCCTCGACCAACACCTGGGTACGCATGACCAGCTATACGGACGTTGGGTGAATACGCTGGCGTCAGGAGATGTGGCACGTCAGGAATTGGAGGGCGGAGGTACGCGCGGTTTTAAGGCGCCTTTCGACGGTTTCTTTGCCGACCTGAGCCTAGGGGAAACTCACGAATTCTCCACCCGCACGCTGAATGATCTTCGGGTGGCCTACTCCAGGAACAACAGCCGAATCGACTTCGCGCTTCCTCCCAATACATTGACCGGCGCCGCACTGCAAGCCGCGGGCGCGCCTCCCGATTCATTTGGACAACTGGTTTTTGACGACGGGGTAGTCCCTATAGGCGGAGAAGTGTTTGTTCCGCGCAAGTTCATCTTCAACACCTATGCGCTCAGCGATACGCTCACTCACATCATCGGCCGGCATGCTTTGAAATTTGGTTTCCAGGTGCGCCGCATCCAGGAGAACAGCGACTATCAGCTCACATCGAAGCCCTTCTTCGAATTCTCCTGCATCGATAGCGACACCTGCTTTAATAGTTTCGGCGGCGCAACTCCCACCACGCTGGCGAACCCAAAGGGAGACTTGCCCTACCTGGAGTCAGCCCTCGTCAACCGCATGAATTGCACCGGTTCGCCGTCCCCACCTTGTGGTCAATTCACGGACACGCCACGACATTTCCGCTGGACCCAGTACGCCGGGTTTGCCCAGGACGACTGGAAGGTCACCCCGCGGCTTACCATGAACCTCGGGCTGCGCTATGAACTCTTCAAATCTCCCACCGAAACAAATGGGATTCTTTCCAACATCATCCTTGGTCCGGGAAGCAATCTGTTTCAGCAAATCGCCAACGCCTCCGTCGGCCGCGTAAGCAAACTTTGGAATACCGACAAGAAAAACTTTGCCCCTCGAATCGGATTGTCATGGGACCCCAGGGGCAAGGGCGAGACGGTCGTTCGCAGCGGCTTTAGCATCGCTTACAACGAACCTTATTCCAATCTTTACACCAACGCCTCCCGACTGGACCCTCCGGACGCGATCACAACTTTTGTGGATCCCAACGCTTTCATCGGAACGCCGGGATCAGTGGTCTACGGACCTGGTGCATTTCCCTTCGTGCCGAGTCCGAACTTTGCCGGTCCCACGCTGACCAACGGAGGGATCGGACCCGCCGTGAACGGTGTCGCCATTACGCCGAGCGGAGTAGACCCCAATCTGCGTACCGCCTATTCCATGCAGTGGTTCCTCGGAGTTCAACACCAGTTCCTGCATGACTTCGGCTTCAGCATGAACTATGTTGGCACACGGGGAGTGGGTGGATACACGCGAGAGGACGATAACCGGTTCGACGGAGACATCTGTCAAACTCTGGCCAATGGCTTCGGTCCTACTTGTACCCTTTTTAACCATCGCCTGAACCTGGGCTGGGGACAACTCACCTACGTCGCCAATGAAAGTCAATCGATCTACCACGGCCTGAATGCTCAACTTCGCAAGACCTACAGCGACGGGTTGATGTTCTCCGCGAACTATACCTTTGGGAAGGTGCTCGACAATGTCACCGAGGGCGGATTGGGAGATTACTTCAACACAAATGGATATGGCGGGCTGTACAGCGGCGTGCAGGACGTCCAGAACCAGGGAGGCGATCGCGGCCCCTCAGAGTTCGACGTGCGACAGCGCTTCGCGTTCTCAGCGCTCTGGGCTTTGCCTTCACCAAAATCCAATGCCGTCCTCAAGAATGTTGCGGGCGGCTGGAAGTTGAATTCGATCATCAGCCTGCAATCCGGACGTCCTTTTGATGTGTACTGCGGGCTGGCATGGTTCAGCGGTTGCGACTTCAATATGGATGGCCTGGCTTACGACCGCCCCAATCGCCCCGCAGGCATCAACACCAGGGGATTCAGCAACCGGCAGTTCGAGAATGGGCTTTTTGGAGATCCAGCGCTCACTTTTTCTGCAACAGGCGATAGCAGGACCTCTCAGGCGAGTCAGGTCTTTTGTCCCAACGGTCTCAATTCCATTCTCGATACGCTTTTCCTCAACCCCGCGCTCACTCCGTGCCTGCCGGTCGGCACCAACGGGAATCTGAGCAGGAACGCATTTCGCGGACCCGCGTACAAGGCGATAGACCTCTCCCTGTTCAAGGATGTAAAGGCTGGCGACCGTTTCACTGTGGAGTTCCAGGCCGAGGCCTTCAACCTGTTTAACCGGGTCAATCTATACAATCCGATTGGGGACATGGGAAGCCCCGAATTTGGCAAGTCCACGTCGGCGTTCCCAGCGCGGCAGATTCAGTTGGGAATGAAACTCATGTTCTAAGCGACAATCGTGGGAGCGAACTTGCGTCGTTCCCACAAGTTCGTGTGCAAATGCGCGGGGAGGGATGCCACCTTACGTGAGCGTTACGTGAGATCCAAAGGCCCCAGAATGACTTCCATCCCGTCAAATGTTGACCAGATCGACTTGACTGCAGGAAGTGTATTGTTGAGATGGTGCTCAGCAATCCTTCTTGTGATTTTGTCAGCCTGCGGGGCGATCGCGCAGAGTTCGCAAAGTGCTTCGCCTTTCGGGCCGCCTCTTTCGGGATCAGGCGACATCCATAGGATCGTACTGAAACGGAGTCTGCTGATCAGCACCACCTCGCCGCCTACCCCGGTTGACGACAGTGCTGGCTTCGCCATTCCGGAAGGAGCTGCCGAACCCGCAGAAGTGTTTGAGGGCACGCTGACTCTCAAAGACACGGGGCTGACTGGAAGTTTTTCCTTGCTCGCGGATATCTTCAGCCTGGTTTCGAATGGCGATTCTCCGTGGAAGCACCTTCCGGCCGCCCCGATCCAGTTCGTCCAGCGGGGGAGTCATCTAATCCCGGTGCAGCAGGGCCTCGTGATTACGGGAAGTCCGGTTTGGAACTACATCATCGGGCCTGGACGCGTGTGGCAGGAACGCGAAGACGACGGATACGCGCGTGCAGCATTTCCTTTCGCCCTTATTCAGCGCAACCAGAATTGTGTTCACAACGGCGAGATGACGTTCTTGTTCAGCAACACCAGAAAACCCAACATTTCGACTGTCTACTATCAGATCACACAAGAAACGTGTTACCCCATGAAGTTCAACATGTGGGGTACTATCTCAGCAACCTACACCCCGGGCCCCATCGCGAACGCGCAAACCATCGCAGCAAATCAGGCACAGGAGTTTTCCCACCGGATGCCCCGGAAGCCACTAAGCGAATTGGGGAGAGATTTCAAAACGTCAGGTATCGATGTGACAGCGTTCCTAGCTGCTTACAAGCGAAAAGAAGATGTGACGACGTATGGCGTGGTGGTTGGCGGCACGAACTATACGACCGAGTGCCCGACGCGCTTCGGTGAATATGCGTTTTGCGACGAAATGCGTTTGCCGTCGTACTCGATAGCGAAATCCGTGTTCACGGGGGTGGCGTTGATGCGGCTAGGGGAGCTCTATAGCCGTGACATGTACGCGGAGTTAATCAAGAACTACATCCCGCAATCCAAGGAAGGCGGAAACTGGGACGCAACTACATTCAACAACGCTTCCGACATGGCCACGGGCAACTATAACCTGCTGGGCTACGAAGCGGATGAAGATAGCCCGGCAATGGACGCGTTTCTCGTCGACGAGGGCTACGAAGCGAAATTGCAGGATGCTTTCGCGATTCACAAGCAGTTTGCTACCCCAGGCACGAGGTGGGTGTATCAAAGCTCAGCTACATTTGTTCTGATGCAGGCGATGAATGCGTATCTGCAGAAAAAACGGGGAAGCAGCGCAGACCTGTTCAACATGGTGCGCGACGACGTCTACGTCCCCTTACATGTGAGCCAGGGCGGCTTAACGACAATCCGCACTGAGAACAGTCCTACCGGTGCGCCGAGCGGGTATTACGGATTGTTCTTCATCAAAGACGATGTCGCAAAAATCGGAAATTTCCTGAATAACGCGAATGGTGTGGTCAATGGCATTCAAGTGCTCGAACCGTTGCGGCTGAAAGAAGCGCTATTTCGCGCCCCAGCCCCGGCAGAACTGGGAGTCTCCATTGAGGATAGCAACCCGACATCATTGTTAGGCAAGCCTGGCTACGGCGGCCCTGCTGTCCCGGGCAGCCGACGGTACGCACATGGGTTCTGGGGTCGTTACGTCAGCACGCAGGAATTTCCTCAGTTTTCTAGCAATTTCTGGATTGCCTTTATGAGCGGTTATGGCGGCAACATTGTGGCGCTGCTGCCGAATGGCGTTACATTCTACAGTTTCAGCGATGGCAACGAATTCCCATGGACCGGCGCCGTTTCCGAGTTGGCCAAGCTCGCGCCAGTGTTTAAATGAGTGCAGTTGCAGCCGGACGCAGGTCAGGGCTCTGTCAGAAGTGAATCCGGCCGGATCACAGGCAATCCCGAAGTAATGGAAGTGATGCCCCCGGATTGGTCCGGACAAACGCGCTTCGGGGAAGTTGGCTGGCTTGGTGCCGTGAAGTCGACCCCGACAAGATCTCCGAATACCGGGACATTTTGACGAGAGACTAGCGAGCGAAGGGAGGTAACCCCAAGCGCTCTTATTCGCGGGCTACTGTTCTCAACAGCCGATAGATACGCTTCCCAATCTCCTTTAAAGTGATCTGTGAGCAACGTTCCTGGCGCGTGCAAATGCGGGTCCCAACGATTCCAAACCGAACCGCGCACATTCCAAATCATGGTGACCATTCTAAGGTCAGAGGCTCTCAAAAGCGCAAAAAAGCTCCACCCCGAAGGGTGAGCGCAGGTGAAACGAGCATGTAGGTGCGCAAGTCCCAGCACCACGAAGCTTTACGACCGGCGGCCATAATCCACTGAGGCCGCGAAATGATAACGTCCTATATCATTCATGATCCGGATGGGCCTGAGCACCGGCTTGCGAATGCTTGAACCTGAAATTCGGCACACAACTAGCGCACAGCCAACTCGAATGATCAGGTTTCACGTGCGGACGAGAGAGCGTCCGACTGATGGAATGTCAGTCGGAATCTTCCTAGAAGCCGACTTCTGGCCCGGAATAGTTGAGGGATTGTATGCGTCTCTCGGTTTCGGAACTAGGTGTTTATGGATGGATGATCGCGCAGGGCGAACGCTCCCCGAGCGGCCACCAATGGATCTCAGTAACTTTTCTCACAATCCTATTCTTCAATCCTCAATGAATCATCTTTCTCCATAAAAGCGCGCCGAAGTTCCCCTTCCTGCGATACGCGGCTCGGTACGTGCGCGGACCTCCGAAAGCTAGCTGGCGTTTGCTGGAGGTTACTGACCGCGAGGTTGTCTTCGTAGCGAAGGACAGCAAGCGAGGCTGCCGGTCACAACACGACTGCTGCAGGTTTTGATTCATTTAGATCGATTTTCTCTTTCCGTATAGGTCAGGCGCATCAGCATTGCGACCCTGCTCGACATGAACACCAGAAGGGGACACTTCTAATCAGTAGTGTGGACAAAACTCGCAATAATCTCTTGACACGAGGACAGATTGAAGAGACAATGCGCCCCGTACGACCTACCAGCTAGACGCTTCTGCAGGGAATAGAGAGCAAAACAGCACGCTAAGCTCTGTGGAAGCCGGGCCCTTGGCCGACCGGTGCTACCCCCAGCATACCGGTGTCTCGATCACGGCCACTTCACGACCCAGAGCCGTTGATGCAGATCGTACTGAAAGTCCAATGCGCGCTCCTCGCTTGCTTCACCGCTTTGGCTTCCCTTCAGGCACTCGCCCAGACCGTGACCGTCACTCCTACCAGTTTGTCATTTGGCAATCAAGTCGAGGGTACGACCAGTTCTGTCCGGAAGGTAACCCTGAAAAATGGTCAGAGCTCGGCGATTACTATTACCAGCATCACCTCGAACTTATCTGACTATGCGGCCACTAATAACTGTCCCGTCAGCCCAACAACTCTGGCCGCCGCGGCCACTTGCACGATCTCGATCACTTTCAAGCCCAGCGCCCTGGGGGCTCGCTCGGGCACTCTCACAGTTGCGGATAGCGGAGGTTCCAGTCCGCAACTAGTTACGCTCAGCGGTACTGGAACTGCTCCTTCTCTCGTCTCGATTTCGGTGACACCGGCGGCACCGTCGGTAGCGGCAGGCCACACGGAGCAATTTACTGCCACGGGAACCTACAGCAACGGGACCAAGCAGAACCTGACCAGCACAGCCTCCTGGACTTCCTCGGCGACAACGATCGCGACTGTGAGCAGCGGCGGACTGGCCACGAGCCTGGCTCAGGGCACGGCCACGATCACAGCGACATCGGGGACGATCACGGGTACTGCCACACTGACGGTCACGGCGGTGGTATTGGCTTCCATTGCAGTGACTCCGGGCACGGCATCGGTGGCAGCGGGGTACACGCAGCAATTCACCGCGACGGGGACGTACAGCAACGGGACGACGCAGAACTTGACCGGTTCGGCAACCTGGACTTCGTCGTCGACGACGATCGCGACTGTGAGCAGCGGCGGATTGGCCACGGGCGTGGGTCAGGGATCGGCCACGATCACAGCTACCTCGGGGACGATCCATGGTTCCGCCAGGCTGACCGTAACTGCGCGGGTATTGACAGCAATTACGCTCGCGCCGGCGTCGCCGTCGGTACCGGCTGGAGAGAAGCAGCAATTTACTGCAACGGGGACGTACAGCAACGGGACGACGCAGAACTTGACCGGTTCGGCAACCTGGACTTCGTCGGCGGCGACGATCGCGACTGTGAGCAGGGGCGGACTGGCCACGAGCCTGGCTCAGGGAACCACCACGATCGCAGCCACATCGGGAACGATCCAGGGTTCCACCGCGTTGACGGTCACGGCGCCGGTATTGACATCGATTTCGGTGACGCCGGCGGCACCGTCGGTAGCGGCAGGGCACACGGAGCAATTTACCGCCACCGGAACCTACAGCAACGGGACCAAGCAGAACCTGACCAGCACAGCGACCTGGACTTCGTCGGCGGCGACGATCGCGACCGTGAGCAGCGGCGGACTGGCCACGAGCCTGGCTCAGGGAACCACCACGATCACAGCCACCTCAGGAACGATCCAGGGCTCCGCCACGCTGGCGGTCACGGCGCCGGTATTGGTTTCCATTGCAGTGACTCCGGGCACCGCATCGGTGGCAGCCGGGTATACGCAGCAATTCGCGGCGATGGGGACGTACAGCAACGGGACGACGCAGAACTTGACCAGCACGGCGACCTGGACTTCGTCGGCGGCGACGATCGCGACTGTGGGCAGCGGCGGACTGGCCACGAGTGTGGCTCAGGGAACCACCGCGATCATAGCTACGTCCGGAACGATCCAGGGTTCCACCACGCTGACGGTCACGGCGTCGGTATTGACATCGATTGCCGTGACTCCCGGCGCGACATCGGTCGCAGCGGGGTACACGCAGCAATTCACCGCGATGGGAACGTACAGCAACGGGACGACGCAGAACTTGACTAGCACGGCGACCTGGGCTTCGTCGGCGGCGACGATCGCGACTGTGAGCAGCGGCGGACTGGCCACGAGTGTGGCTCAGGGAACCACCGCGATCATAGCTACGTCCGGAACGATCCAGGGTTCCACCACGCTGACGGTCACGGCGTCGGTATTGACATCGATTGCCGTGACTCCCGGCGCGACATCGGTCGCAGCGGGGTACACGCAGCAATTCACCGCGATGGGGACGTACAGCAACGGGACGACGCAGAACTTGACTAGCACGGCGACCTGGGCTTCGTCGGCGGCGACGATCGCGACTGTGAGCAGCGGCGGACTGGTCACGAGCCTGGCTCAAGGAGCCACCACGATCACAGCCACCTCGGGTGGGACGATCAGTGGCTCTGCGAGTGTGGCGGTAACGGCGCCGGTTCTGGTGTCGTTAGCGGTGAGCCCGGGGAGCGCGTCGATTGCCAAGGGGACCAGCCAGCAGTATGCGGCGATGGGGACGTACAGCGACGGCAGCACGCAGGATCTGAGCAGCACGGTGAGTTGGAGTTCGTCGTCGACGGTGGCCAGCATCGCCAGTGGGGGATTGGCCAGCGGGCAGGGGGTGGGGACTGCGACCATCACCGCGACGGCCGGTTCGATGAGCGGGACGGCGACGCTGAACGTAGGGCAGGCGGTGCTGGTAGCGATGGCGGTGACGCCGGGCAATGCATCGTTGGCCATGGGCACGACGCTGCCTCTGGTGGCGACCGGGACGTACAGCGACGGCAGCACTCTGGTGGTGACGAACACGGCGACCTGGAGCGTGGCGGATTCGACCATCGCGACAGTTAACAGTCAGGGAGTGGCCGGCAGTGTGGCTTTGGGCAGCACGACGGTGACGGCGAGCTTAGGCCCGATCAGCGGCTCGAGCACGGTGACGGTCAATCCCGCGGTACTGGTTTCGATTGCGGTGACGCCGGCCGTACCGGTGATTCCGCTGGGGACGACGCTGGCCTTCACGGCGACGGGGACGTATACGGACGGGAGCACGCAAAATATCAGCAGCACGGTGGAGTGGAGTTCGGACACGCCCGGGGTGAGCCCGATCAGCACGGGAGGGGCGACGCCGGGAGTGGCCAGCGGGGCGGGTGAGGGCAGCGCGAACATCACGGCCAGTGTGAACGGGGTGAGCGGAACCACGACGCTGACGGTGACGGCGGCGGCGCTGGTGTCGTTGGCGGTGACGCCGGCGACTCCCTCGATCGCGTTGGGCACGACGCAGCAGTTCACGGCAACGGGCACGTTCACCGACGGGAGCACGCAGGACCTGAGCAGCACGGCGACGTGGACTTCGGACACCCCTGCGACGGCCACGATCAACAGCGCGGGACTGGGGCAAAGCGCGGGGACGGGGACGGCGACGGTGAGTGCGACCTCGACGGTGAGCGGGACGACAGTGCTGACGGTGACGGCGGCGGTGCTGGTGTCGATCGCGATCAATCCGCCGACGGCGACGATCGCGCTGGGCACGACGCAACAGTTCACGGCCACGGGAACCTTCACGGACGGGACGACGCAGGATCTGACGCAGAGCGGGCACTGGAGTTCGACGGTGGCGACGGTGGCGACGATCAGCGACACGGCGGGCACGATGGGACAGGTGAGTACGACCGGCACGGGGACGACGGCGATCGGGATCAGTTCGGGGACGGTGAGCGGGACGGGGACGCTGGTGGTGAATCCGGCGGCGCTGGTGTCGATCGCGCTGAATCCGCCGGCGGCGACGATCGCGCTGGGCACGACGCAACAGTTCACGGCTACGGGGACCTACACGGACGGGACGACGCAGGATGTGACCTCGGTGGTGACGTGGAGTTCGTCTTCGGCGACGGTAGCGATCATTGGCAACGCGGTGGGCAGCTACGGGCTGGCCACCAGCGCGGGACAAGGCACGGCGAACGTCACGGCCAGTGTCAATGCCATCTCAGGCAGCAGCACGCTGAGCGTGACCGGTCCGACATTGATTTCCATAGCGATCACCCCCAACGGTGCGTCGATTCCGCTGGGGACGGGGCAGCAGTTCACCGCTCTGGGGACGTACAGCGACGGCAGCACGCAGGACCTGACGCAATCGGCGAGTTGGGCATCGTCGGCTTCAGGGGTAGCCACGATCGGCGGAGGCGGATATGCGACCACCGTCGTTCCGGGATTCACCACCATCACAGCCACATCCGGTTCCGTTACTGGCTCGGTTGCTTTGTCGGTGTATTCAGCGGTGCCAACCTCGCTGATTGTCACCCCCACGAGCTCATCGATTCTTGTGGGAGCTCAGCAGCAATTCAGTGCCACGTTGACTTACACCGATGGAAGTTCCGTGAACGTCAACAGTATGGTCACATGGATCTCTTCGAACCCCGGCGTGGCCACCGTTAACAGCAGCGGTCTTGCCGTCGGCGTCACGGCCGGTTCGAGCGGGATCGAGGCAACCTGGGGGGCAAGCGTATTTACGGCCACAGGAAGTCTGACAGTGTCAGTACCGATGCCAAACATTTGGTATGTAAACCCAGCGGGCAGCGACTCAAATAACTGCCTCAGTAGTAGCGCTCCATGTCGCACGATCGCTCATGCTGAATCGCTATCAGCGGCGGGAGACACGATCAACATTGCTGCTGGTACATACCGCTTGAGTACGGCCTTGAACAGCACAGCCGGGCAGATAGCACCAAAGCGCAATCAGACATTTGTCGGACCGGTTTGTACTCCAACGTCAGGTCCCTGCCGCGCAGTCATCAGCGGCAGTGTGCAATTCACGCCGGGACAGATTCAGGGTCCGGACAGCTTTGGTAACTATTTCGTGACGGGCCAGACGCAACGCGGAACGGTAACTACATCCGGCTGTGACAACGCATGGAGGGGCTGCAACTTCCCTGAAGATTTGTACGTCAACGGTACCGTGTATCAGCATCTCAATCTTACTTCGGAAGCTGCGCTCGTGCCCGGAACCTGGTGGTTTAATTACAGCGCTCAAACGATCTATTTGCCCTCCACGCTGACCCCGACTTTTGTTGGGTCGAACACGGTCGAGACCAGTGTGCTGGATACGATGTTCCTAAGTAACGGGGCAAGTGGAATCACGATCGAATATCTTACTATTGAAGAGTTTGCGAGTTTGGTGCAGGGAGGCGCAGTAGGACCGTACTATGGCGCGGGCACGACGAGTGCATCGGCTGGACTCAACTGGGTCACTGAAAATTCCTATATCACATTGAATCACGGGCTTGGAGTTCAGGCCGCGTTTGGTATGCAAATCCTGAATAACGTGATGACAGTTAACGGGACATTGGGGATCGGCGGCGGCTCTAACAACAACGGCACCGTTTCGTCCGGCGTGCTTGTGCAAGGCAATACGGTCACTGCTAACAATTACGCTCACGTGTCACCAGGCTTCGGAGCAGGAGGAATTAAATTCGGCACCGTTGCCAACGCTGTAATCCGCGGGAACACGGTTAAGAATAATCTTGGCAACGGAATCCACATGGATGAGGACAGCGAAAATCCGCTGATCGACGGGAACACGGTTTCCGGGAACGTGGATTCAGCGGCAACTGGCGGCTCGGGTAGTGGAATCATCTGTGAAATCAGCGGACCCGGCTGCACTATCCGAAACAATGTTGTCAATTTCGTTGGCATAAATGGCGCTTTCGGAATTGTCAGTTCCACAGCCAACGGGGTGCAGGCTTACTGCAACACGATCACCGAACCCGCTGGCGTAACGAACACAGCATGGGCGGTCGTCGCCGGCGCTCGCGGTGACTTCACAAATCAACCGAACGAGGGCGCACAGATCGTCGCCATCCAGAACTACTTTCATCACAACACGATCATCTGGGATACGGGAACAGGTTCGGTAGGCTACAAGCAGTTCGACACTGCCGGACAGCCCAATTTCTTCGCCAACAATACGCCGCCTGACTACAACACCTACCACGGCCCCAGCATTTCCGTTTCCCAGTTCTTCTACGACAATAACAATAGCGGCAGCAACACTACGAAGACGTTCGCGAACTATCAGGCTGAGGGCGCGGATTTGCACGGGACCTTCGATACGCTCTATACGAACGGGTTCCCGACGGTCTCGATTACTTCACCGGCGGATCAATCTTTCGTGACGAGTCCGGTCACAGTCGCAGCAACCGCCTCGGATGTCAGCGGGATCAGTAACGTCGAACTCTATGTAGACTGGAGCCTGGCGGCGACTGCGACGAACAGTCCGTACACGTTCAACCTGAGCGGACTCACTCCGGGGGCGCACACCGTCGCGGCGGTCGCCTATAGCAACACAGGCATTCGGAGCTGTTATGCAGTGACGCTGAATCACTGACCTCCGGTGACCTGACCGATCTTTTGTACCAAGCAGAGTGCAGGTCTTTGCAACAGGCTTCGCGAAGCAGCAAAGCCTTACGTTTATTTGACCCCTGACGCGGGAGATGCTCGGCGAGTCGAGAAACCCGAACTCCCAGCCGCTAGACCCATCATAGTTCCCAATCGCTACGGGAAAGGCGTTCTAAAGGATCACATGGGGTACACAGGACTCGGCGTCGTCAATGATGGGGAGCGACCCGCCTATGACATTACGATTCGCAACATTTCGCTTAAAGATGGCACAAAACTAGTATTCCACGGAGGACAAACCGAACGATTGACTAAGAGCGATGGGGAGGCATTCTATCCCGCGTTCTTGGAGGCAAGGTTAGGCGGAACGTTTGGAAGCGCATTGTTTGATTTCATGCGAGAGCGAGGCATACCGAGTGTCACTGTTCCCATTACGTACAGGGATTCCAACAACAACTGGTTCCAAACCGACGTCACCTTCGAGCGGGATGTTCAGAAATCTGGCGGTCTCAGGCTGGGCTGGACGCAGAAGCGGATTCCAGAACCGACGCCGGAGTCCGCCTGACTATGAAGCACAAGAAGCAACACATCATTCCGAATTGCTACTTGAAATCGTGGTGCGACCGGTTCGACTGGCAAAGTCTTTCATAAATGAGATGATTCGAGGACTCCCGACAATTCAGGTCCTAGTTAATCAAGCCCCCATTCCCGCACTTGGCCCGACGAGGTCACCATCAGTACGGCTATACCGAGTTTCTCTAAGCCCAGTTTGGTTTCGCAAAATAGGGTTTCGTAACGCGGAAAATCTGGAAAAGCGAGAGCGACCTTTGCCTGCGGATACACTGTTTGTAGCCGAAGCACCTTCAGAAGTGCGTGAGAATACCACTGCTGTGCCTGATTTGTCGGATTCGTTGGCTTCCTCTCATCGGCACGACGTGGGTCCCGATAACCCGTCGAGGGATAGCCCTTCGCCTCAACCAGCAGGATTCTCCCTTCCCTCGACGCCCGAAGGTCAACTCCTCGCTCCTTTGAATGAGTATCTGCCTGACTCTCGATTTTCCATCCCTTGCCTGCCAAGCTATGGGCGAGAGCATTCACGACGTTTCCTTCCCAGAACCAGTCAGTCGTAACATCCACAGTCATTTCCTTGATTCCTGATCGGGTGACCGCCCGAACGCTCCGTCAATCCTTCGCATTATACGTTCCGACCATTGCACAGCAGACGCTATCAAGGATTCGGTGCGTGGACTTGGCCTTGAGTCGTTCAGGTCTTCGGTCGTCTTAAGATGACGCGTGACAAGAATTGCAGCCATGATTCCGAGCACCCGCTTTCGGCCCTCATCCATTCGCGAAGGATAGCATATTCGCCTTTTGTTCGCCATGCGATATATGCGAGTTGGAGGAGAGGCAGACGGGCTCGATCCTTCGAACGAGATCGGGATGGGCTCGCTGGGATGGTCATAAAGCCTGTGGGCAACCTTCGCGCGCGCTCTCTAGTTGCTCGACGAAGAACTTGCGATTGTCCATAAGCCTTCCCGAGGAACCCGAATGGCGGGTCACTGACATATACATCCTCCTTGGGTTGATTGCTGTGCCAGAACTCCTGAAACGTCCGACCCGACCTGAACTCCTTCGGGCGGCTGAAATCGCTAACTCTGGGAATGCTATTGTGTAGGACAATCGCCGCTGCTCAAGAGGACAGACATGGAGAATCCCGCCGAAAGCAAGCCCAAGACGGACGCCAAGAGAAAAGTGTGCCCTGAAGTGCAGGGTTTTATTGAACGGGTGGTAGTGCCCGCACTCGTGAAGCAGTACATTCGGGAACTGCAACAGGGAAAGCGACCGACCACAACAGGTTCGGTCGGGGAAGCGATTGCCCCAACTCCGCAGTGCAAGGTCGAAAGGTCGCAGTCATGACGAGCAGGCAAGGGTACAAGGGCTACGTCATCGTGGCACGATCTTGCGAACTACAGGATGGGGGATTCTCGTCGGAATTCTCCGTCGAGGAGCATGAAGCGGATGGATTCATGGAAACTGAATTTTACATGTCCGAAACTTTCCCCACGCAGGAGTCCGCGATTGACGCAGGAATTCGGGCTGGGCGGCAGAAGATCGACGCAGGTTTTGAGCGAGGACGTGCGGTCGTGAACGGCTGAGCGGGCACGGAAATACCGAGCTTGCGTAAAACTGTGCGTAAAGAAAACCTGAAATTTCGGCTGGGAAGTTGGGTTTAGAGTCACCGAGCCAGTTGTGAGATTGGCTCAACCCATTGAAACCAAATGGAGAATTTGGTTGCGGGGGGTGGATTTGAACCACCGACCTTTGGGTTATGAGGCTAAATCTTCCAGTCACGTGGTACTATGCGCGGCAACTAAGTGTAAGAAAACATTCCAAGGGGGTTCTCTCTGGTTGCCTCGTTTTGCTCCCTTTTGCATCGCGTTTAGGCACAAGATGGGCACAAACCAGCCACTCGGGGGATTACAATCACGCGAACCGAGAAGGGAAAACCAAAATGGACGACGTATCAACTGAGCTGAAGATTCCCGGTGCGCTGTTCAAGAGAATCCAGGAGCAGGCAGCCAAGGATCGGGTGGGTACCGACGAGCTCATAATCAAAGCCTTGATGGGACACTTTCCTGCACCTTTGGATCGGGATTTCAGTTTGGGGATGCCGAAGAAAACGAGGAAAGAGTAGAGCTACTTCTTTGGCGTGCCTTCCACTATGAACAAGTTGCGGCCGTCTGAAACTTTGACGACCTCCCAAGTAAGTTTCGGGTAATCGCGGTTTGCCGAGCGCACTACTGCGCGCGCTTCGCCCTCTGCCATTTCATAGGCATCTTTTCGGTTAGCGACCGGAGTATATTGCGGGAGCCCTAGCCAATTTTTGCTCATGGCGTATCCTCGGGCAGCGTTTCAATTTGGACAATTTCTGTCTGCCCTGTTCGGTGTCCTTCTTTGTCTACGTGAAAGGCAATCGCCGAAGCCGCAATCGAGACATTGCCCAAGTTCCACATCTCCGCTGCTCCTCCGAGCGTTAACGTGGGTGTGCCTACAACCTGACGTGTCAGGGAATCGCTTGATAATCGCATGCGCCATGGCGTGATCGTATACGTGCATCGGCGCTCAAGCAATCGAGTCTGAGACTCAAGCATCAGAGTGCGTTTCCTAGAAAGCCGCGAGATTTTCCGTTTAGCGGAATGACGCGCCAAAAGCCGTGCCCAGAGCCGTGTTTCGCCGAGCAGATTTTCGGAGGCGAAAACGTTTTTGTTTCGCTGAGGCCGCTTTATAATGAGCTTGAAGGATAGCCGCCGAGTCGCTCTCGGCGGTGAGCGGCGTGGCGGCCCTAACCCGCCACGCGCTTCCTGCCGTTAGGGGGCAGCGATGAAGCAGGCCGAGCACGAAGCTCAACTGAAAGAGATCAACCGCCGCAATGCGCGGTACTGGGGAATTCAAGCAGAAATCTCCCGAGAGTACCGCGAGCACGCGAGCACTGCGGAAGAGGTACTGCGGGCCGACGAACTCGACGAAGGCCGATGCCGTGCGGATTCGGTGGGTTGAATTCTACGTGGACGGCAAGAAGCAGCGCGAGTCCGCCAAGACGAACGATGAAGAGACGGCACAGAAATACCTCCGCAGAAGGTTGAAGGAAGTCCACGCGCACGAACTTGATCCAGCGAAGCCGTTTATGACTCAGATTGACAGGCGGCGAACGATCGCCGACTTGCTCGACGCGCTGAAGAGGGATCTAGAGATTCGTGGAAAGTGGAGCCCGCAAGCTCGGACCAACATCGAACACGTGCGCACGGCGTTCGGAATGGTCCGGGCGGTGAGCCTCACAGACGAGGACGTGGACCAGTACATCGAGCAGCGGCTTGCGGTTGGCTATGCGAAGGCCAGTATCAACCGCGCGACTCAATTGCTGCATCAGGCTTACGTGTTAGCAAAGCTTCCGGCGCCCCGCATCCGCCGTCTGTCGGAGCAGGGCAACGAGCGCAGGGGGTTCTTCTCGGAGTTAGAAATCCGGCGCGTCATCGCCAACTTGCCCGAATGCCTTCGTGACTTCGTGCTGTTCGGTTACTTGACGGGCATGAGGCGCGGTGAAATCTCGTCCCTCGAATGGGCAGACGTTGACGGCGACACCATCGCGTTGCGCGCGGAGAACGCCAAGACGGGAGAGGGGCGTACGCTGCCCCTTGTCGGAGAACTGGCAGAGCTGATCGCACGTCGCCGCGAGGCACGGCAAGTGAAAGTGAAGGATACGGTCATGCTGGCCAACCTGATCTTTCACCGCAAGGGTTTTCCGATCACGGAATTCCGCAAGTCGTGGGCGACGGCATGCTGCGCGGCCGGCGTCGGCAAGTTGGTCTGCCCACAGTGCTCCGGGGATGTAGATGAGAACCGCTCTTGCGCCAAGTGCTCGGCGACGTGGAAGCGGGAAGAGTTGAGTTACGCGGGGCGGCTGTTCCACGACCTGCGGCGCTCGGCGGTCCGCGACCTGATCCGGGCCGGGGTCTCGACCCACGTGGCGATGTCCATCTCAGGGCACAAGACGGACTCCATGCTGCGGAGGTACGACATTGTGGACACCCGCGATCAGCGGGCCGCGCTAGAGCGCCGCGCGGAGTACCTGAAGGCCGCGCGCAGCGAGGGTGTGATTCCGATGGCTGTTGTTGCAAGATGATCTAGGAGGGAAGGGAAACCGGGTTCCAGTCATTTTTACGGTCAATGAGTGTAATGGCCTGATTACAACATCTACCAGTCTCCTTCTGAGGAACTCGCGGTGAGGAAGTACAGTATCGTCAGGGAACTCCCAGTGATCCTTGCCTTCGACAGCCCACTGCGGTGCATTCTTCCTTCTGAGCAGAGGACTACAATCAAATCGTGGCGCACTACACTACCAATCGGATAGAAGGGGGAATACAGTTCAAGTGTACGCGCTGCGAATACAGTGTCAGTACACTCGACTTTGACGCCAGAGACGGCAACCTCCGCACCCAGGGCGCTACGGCCATCAATCGGCATGCTACCGAGGTGCACCACCAGCCGACGATGTATTCATCCCTCGATCCTCAGCAGCGCAGCAGGGGTCAATGAGTGTAATCGCCTTCCATGAGAAGGCCGGTCGGAGTCAAGTGAATCTTTGTTTTTTTCTGAGAACAAGGGTTTTCTCCCGCCGAGTCGCCACTGTCGCCATGCTT
>Ga0316363_10000240_pt1 | contig 85960 bp, 71 predicted proteins | sample Sb_taG_3_FD_200459 | JGI IMG/M metagenome (GOLD analysis project Ga0316363, IMG submission 200459) | Peat soil microbial communities from Weissenstadt, Germany - Sb_50d_a_PC metaG (v2) (version 2) | ecosystem: Environmental > Terrestrial > Soil > Wetlands > Peat | place: Germany: Weissenstadt...
GAATCTGGTAATCGACGTGGACGAAGGCAAACAGTTCTACGTGCGCCGCATCGAGTTCCAGGGCAACACCACCACCCGCGACAAAGTCATCCGCCGCGAAATTGCGCTGGAAGAAGGCCAGATCTACAACTCGCGTTACTGGGAGCTCAGCCTGCTGCGCCTGAACCAGCTCGGCTATTTCGAGCAGCTCAAGCCCGACGATCCCAATACCACCGAGCGCCACCTCGACGAAAAGGCTGGCACCGTCGATCTCACCCTGAAGGTCAAGGAAAAGGGGAAGAACAGCATAGGATTGCAAGGCGGCGTTAGCGGTCTGGCGGGCGCCTTTGTCGGCCTCAATTACAGCACCAACAACTTTCTGGGATTGGGCGAGACGCTCTCCGTGCAGGCCAGCCTCGGCAGCCGCCAGCGCGACATTGTGTTCGGATTCACCGAGCCTTACTTGTTTGACCGGCCCATCCAGGCCGGCTTCAACGTCTACCTGCGGAAGACCAACTATAACCAAGCCAAGCAGTATGCCATTTTAACCGGCCAGAATCCGAACCTGCCCTCGGCCTACCTGCAGAACCTGCAGAACTACTCGCAGTCCAGTACCGGCACGACCCTGAGCTTAAGCTACCCGCTGCGCCGTTCCTTCAAGCGCTTTGGCATCAGCTACGCCTTCGACCGCTCTTCGCTGATCGCCGTCAGCAACGCTTCCAAGCTGCTGTTCGAGAATCTCAACTTTAGCGGTATCACCGGCCCCAACGCGCTCAACGGCATTGTCACCAGCAAGATCACCCCCAGCTTCAGCATGAACACGCTCGATTCGCCCTACACGCCCCACCATGGCAGGAGCCTGTTTATCGGCGGGGAGATCGCGGGCATCGGTGGCACGGTTCACACCATCCGGCCCGTCGTCCAGTACAAACAGTTTTTCCCCGTTCAGAAGCGCCGCAATGCCATTGGTTACAACGTGCAGGCTTCGTTTATCACGGGCTATAGTGGGGTCGTCGCGCCCCCATTTGAACGAACCTACCTCGGAGGCGAAAACGATCTGCGCGGTTTCGACATCCGCACCGTCTCTCCCATCGCCTACCTGCCCAGCGCGCAGATCGTGCAGCTCAGGAACCCCGATTCAACTTACGTTCCTGCCAACCCGAGCTTTCCGGTGCCGCCGCCCACCTCGCCATGCACCAGCACCAGCACCGGCATCAGCACCAGCAACTGCTGGAATATCCCGGTTCCGTATAATCAACTCGTAACCCCCGGCGGCGACCTCAGTGTGCACGGCAACTTTGAATACCGCATCACCATTGCCGGACCAGTCGCCATCGCGCCCTTTGTCGATACGGGCATCGATCCGATCCTGCGTACCTCGCAGTTGCAGATCAACCCGGTCCAGTACGAAACCCTGCAGAGCACTCTGTTCGGCTGTCCGATCCTCGGCCCCCAGACGTCGTATGCGTGTTCCGGCGGCCACACCATTAGCGGCATCCCGCAATACCTCCACCCGGTTCCTGGCACCAACTGGGCTGTGCGTATGTCCACCGGGCTCGAATTGCAGACCATGCTTCCGGTCGTCAATGCGCCCTTCCGCATTTACTATGCCTACAACGCCATGCGCCTCAATAGCAGCGCATTTCCGCCCATACAAATCACCCGCAGCATGTTCCCCTGTCCTACCCCGGGGTCCGCTACCTGTCAAGACCTGGCCGCGGGCAACTACACCTATAGCCTGACGCGCTCGACCCTGGGTTCCACATACACTCTCCTCGAACCGCGAAAAACCTTCCGTTTCACCGTGGCCACAACGTTCTAAGAACAGCTCTCAGCTGTCAGCTATCAGCTCTCAGCAAAACTAAGTGGGTTTGGTGGTGGTGATCTGGGGCACTTTTTGGGGGGAGATTTTAGACTGAGAACTGAGAGCTGACAGCTGAGAGCTGCTTTCTGCTACTCGATGTGCACCAATCCGCTCGCCGGCTCCGACGCCGGTGCCGGCCGTTGCGGTGCGCGCCACGCGTCCAGGACCGATACCTGGTGCACGCACGATACCGTGCAATGGGGCGCGCACGGCTTCTCCGTATGGTACTCGCGGCGCAAATCGGCAAGCGTGTATTTCTCCAGCGGAATGGCCGGATACCCGCGCTGCTGCGAACAGTAATGCACCAGCCCGTCCTCGCAAATATAGAGGTAGCGCGCTCCGGCCCGACAGCGCCACTGATTCGGGCGCCCCAGCGCGATGTTGTCCTGAAACGCATTCACGCGCGTGAAGCTGCGCTTTTCCAGTCCCTTCATCTCGTGATACACGCGCCGTTCTTCGTCGTTCAAGGGCTGCAACTGTCCCGAGCCATCGTGAATGATTCCCACGGTCGAGCTGAACCCCAGCTCCAGCGCGCGCTTGCCGATGGTGAGCGCGTCCTGCGGATGGCTCACCCCGCTGCCCACCACGGAATTGATATTCACGTGAAATTCCGCGTGCTCGGCCAGCAACTGCAGCTTCCGGTCGAGCACCTTCAGGCTTTTCTTGGAAACTTCGTCGGGATTCACGTTATCAATCGAAATCTGCAGCCACTCCAGGCCCGCCCGGTTCAGCCGCCGGATGCGGTCGGCGGTCAGCAGATAACCGTTGGTGATCAGCCCCGAAACGACCCGGCGTTTCCGCAGGTGGTGAATAATGTCATCGAGTTGCGGATGCAGCATTGGTTCGCCCCCGCTGATCGTGACCACGGAGGTGCCAAGATCGCCGAGCAGATCGACGCGCCGCAGCATCTGCTCGATGGCCACGGGCTTAGAAAAATCATCGAACTCGTTGCAGTAAGTGCAAGCCAGATTGCAGCGCCGGATCGGGATCAGATGCGCCAGCAGAGGATGATCCGTTGACACCAGGGCCTTCAGGATTTGCCACAATCCATGAGCGCTCCGTTCCGCCGCCTTGAACTTGCGGCGCAATGCCACTGACCTGGTTGCCATTTTTGACGTAGCTCCTATTTCACCACAGCAACCGGCCAAATGCCGAGTTCACCGCAGTATTCGGCGGAAAAGTCGGGTCGAATGGCAACTGCCGGGATGAAATTTTTTGGGGTATTTACTCTTGCGTTACTAACGCGTTGGTATAGGGTACCCCCTCCCCCCTCGCCTAGTGGAATCATCGAGTTACGTGCTGTTTTTGCTCCAAAATATTGATTCGAGGGCAGTTATATGTAAAATATTCCGGAATAAGGACTTACCTTGTCGAGAGTGTCCCAAAATGGGATTGGGACGGCTTCGATGGCGGTCTTGGGAGATAGGCGCACCTCGGCTCTGGCCTACAGGTCATCTCCATTGTCGCCGACGGGCGGCTGGAGGTCTGTGATGGTGCTCACTGGGCGTTTGTGATGAAAAAGAGATGAGGTATTTTCGGGGTACTTCGAGGGAGTGCAACATCAACGGGCCCGCCCAAGCGGAGCTTGGACGGGGCACCCTCCGGATTTTCAAATGACGATGGGTAGGGTGGGCCGCCCGCCCTGAAGTAGAGCGTACAATTTACCGCATGACAGAAGCGCAGACATGGGTGCTGTTGGCGCTGGGCATCGTGGTCGGAGCCTTTGGAGGCTACTTGAAGGCGTACCTCAGCCAGAAGGGTCAAAACTTGGCCACACACGAGGACATCAACAAACTGGTCGATCAGGTTAGGGCTGTCACGACAACTGCCAAGCAGATCGAAGCCAAGATCTCAGATGATGTTTGGGATCGGCAGAAACGATGGGAATTGAAACGAGACCTACTGATTGACATGGTAAGAAAGGCAATAGCTATGCAGGTCGCGTTGCAAAGGCTCTATGCGGTGCGTCTTACCACCAAAGACTCTAGCGATCCTGAGAATCTCGCGAGGTTGGAAGCAACACACAAAGCAACGGCGGCATTCAATGACGCAGTCACGGAATACGATCAAGGAAAGCTAGTTGTGGATTTGGTGTGCGGACTGGAAGTAAAGGGCGCCTTGTTGCATTACGAGAAATTGGTATCTGATTCTGCGCAGGCGGTGATGCAGGGCGATCTGGATGCCCACGGGCGAGGATTGAAGGAACTCTTGTTAAAGGAAACTGACATCGTGAATGCTGTGCGGAATGAGATTGGTTCCGGGCCGCTAGTCCCGGTGCCCAAAACAATAAAGCCGGTGTAATCACAAGCGAATATGGACGGGTGGCCCACTCAAGCCTGGTGGGGATGTTCAAGCGTCGCAGACTTGGCCGACTGACAAACTACATTGTCCTCCATGCCATGGGACGCGAACGAGCGGCAGGAAGACTCTGTCCAGCAGTAGAACTGCCCCACTCAAGCCAAAACCAGGCTTGAGTGGGCCACCCGCCCGCCTGTCCGCCATTTGACAACGGCAAAAATGGGGTTACTAATCGGAAAAAAGGACGGGCTCAACATGCCGATCATTCAGCCGCCCCCTGTCAGCAAGCAACTACGGGATGAAATACACAAAGCCGAGCTGATGCACTACTTTATTACGGCGACCATGCCCGACAAATTTGTTGGGGACACGGGCCAAAAAATACTCGTTGCGGCAATCTTCTCGCTTACATTGGAGCACCACGGAGCAATTCTTCACCTTCTCAAAGCCGGTCGGTTTGATGGCAGCGCCTTTGCTCTTGTGCGGCCACTGATAGACGGCGCTTATCGCGCTCACTGGATATATTCTTGTGCGAAGCCGGATATTGTCGCACGCATCAAGAACGGCGAGAACGTGTATCCAGGGTTGATTAATATGGCGACCGAGATTGAAAAGAAGATTGATGCTGACGGGATGTTTGCCTCCATTGCGCCTTATATCAATGCGCTACACGGCTACACGCACGGGGGATTGGAACAACTTGGTCGAAGATTTGACGCAACCGGGACCGCTGTTAAACCGAACTACGATGATGGTGAGAAGTTAGAGGCCGTTAAAGCGACAACGGCGCATTTGACTGCATTGGCAATTGCGTGGTGTCAGATTGTCTCAACCGAACCTCCAGATAAGGAGCCGCTATCCAAGACAATCAGCGACCACTACGAGGCGGAGTATCCCATGCCTCCAAAAGCCTAGCGGTCCTGGAGCACAACAAAGATGAGCGAAGACTTGCAAGAGCTAAAGAAGGAATTGCAGAGGCTAAGGAAGCAAAGGGTCATAGACGCTAAGGCGGAGGAGCGTGCCCGCCTTCGCGCTAGCGGTCGTCAAATTGACCACTCGAATAGAAGTTTTGCTGCCAGCAAAACTGAAGATCTTACGAAACTCGATAAGCGCATTGCCGAGATTGAAGCCAAAATCGAAAAAGCCGAGCGTAACAGTCAAGAATCTTGAGCCGGGTGCCCCACTCATCGCGTCTTTTGCGATGAGTGGGATGCCGCGAGCGTCCAAACTTTCACAATGTGATGCCCGACCTTTTTCATCACAAAGAAGGAGGCTACTATATCCGCCTGCAAGCCGCGATCTCGGCCGCCACAGCAAGCCCCCCTTACCCCCGTAACTTGCGGCTTTCGACGGCGGTTCCTAGCATGAGAGAGCTATGCCTCATGCTTTGCTGTTGTCGCCGGATGACCAGGCTGTCAGCGCAATTACTGGAGTTTTGGAAGAGCTGTCAGTAACTTGCGAGCGTCCCCTGGATGGAGCCTCCGCTGCCCAGAAGATTAATTCGCACAGCTTCGACCTGGTGTTGGTCGATTGCGAAAATCTGCCGGCAGCCAAGCTGATTTTTGACGTTTGCCGTCGCGGAACAAGCGGCAACAACCCTGTCCCCATCGCCATTGTCGATGGCCGCGCCGGCCTGCCCACCGCTTTTCGCCTGGGCGCGGAATTGATTCTGACCAAGCCGGTTGCGAAAGACCAGGCTCGGAGCACCATCCGCACCGCAGTCAGCCGTGTGCGAAAAGACGTTCAGACAAACGAGAGTGTTCCCCAGCAGCCGGCGAGCGCGGCCACGACCAGCGCGGCCCCGACCGAAGAACGCGCCCAAGCAGCCGCGGCCGCAGCCGTTTCTTCGCAACTGACAAGCTTTGCGGAGCCCGCTCCCAGCGTCGCGCCAACCGCCGCCTTAGCCGCGACGGTCTCCGCGCCAGCCGTCACGACGAAGATGCATTCCGCCGTAGACGAAATCGATGCCACACCGGCTACTCCAAAGTTGAATCCGCAGTCCGCGTCCTTTTCAGCATCCTCTTTGTCAGAGTCATCGGCCCCTGCGGTTTCGGTAGATTCGAAACCTGCGCGCCCACTAAGACCTTCCGACGATCCGGTGCTTGCCGAACTTGAGAGAACCGAACTGGAAGAATCGGAACGGGCGGAATCGCAACTGGAAAGCTCGGGACCGAGCAAAGCCGCGCCGGATCAACCTGCAGCCAAATCTGGCGCCCCGGCCTTTTCGTACCATCAGCCAGGCCAGAACACCCGCAGGTCGCTGGTCGCGTTGCTGATGCTCGCGCTCGCCGGCGGCGGCTTCTATGCCGCGTGGACGTATCAGCCGGGATTCCGAGCCCTTGCCCAACCGCAGATTGATCGCGTGCTGACCCTCGCCGGAATGGGGTTGCCGCCGGCTCCGGCACCAATCCCCGCAAAGCGTTCGACTCAACTGGCTCCGGCCACAACCGCGGCGCCTGCGCCGGCGTCGCCAACCGGTCAGAACAAGACACAATCAACGGCCCCAAATTCCGCAACCGGTTCAGCAACGGGTTCAGCAACTGGTTCGCCAACTGGTTTGCCAATGACGTCCACCGCTGCGCCTGTTGCCGCCAAGCCCGAGGCTAGCAAACCCAGTGAAACCAAGCCCAGCGACAGCAAAAAAGACGCCCCCGTTGCGACTTCGTCCGGCGCCCAACTGCCGGGGGAGAGCAGCGCGATCATTCTCTCTGCCAAGGGTGCCGAAAGCCGGCTGGCCTACAGCGTTGCGCCGAAATATCCCATCGAAGCGCGCTCGGGGGCAGCAGAAGGAACGGTTGTCCTCAAGGAGGTCGTGGATGAGAACGGCAAGGTTGAGAGCGTGCGACTGGTCGAGGGAAACGCTATCTTGGCAACCGCCGCTATCAACGCCGTGAAGCAGTGGCGCTATCGGCCCTACGTCCGGGACGGCAAGGCTCAGCCCTTCCAGACCGTCGTGCTCGTCGACTTTCAGCGGCCTTAGCGGAATGTCGTTGGTCGTTAGCCGTTAGTCGTCAGTCGATCGCAGGTCGGAGCGCGAACGACCAACGACTATCGACCATCGACCTCCTCTTAATTACCCACGTAACTTGCTGGTACCCACTCCATTACCTAGGATGGCCTCATCATGGGTTACCAAGCTCTGCTCTTCTGTCCCGATGAAAAACTAGCTCGTGTCGTAAGTCAGGTATTCAGCGAACTGGACTTCACCGTGGAGCCGGTTCATGAACCTTTTGCGGCGGTCAAGAAGTTGATGGCGCAGCGTTACGACGCCATCGTGGTGGACTGCGAGAACGAGCAGAACGCTTCCCTGCTGTTCAAGAGCGCCAGAAATTCCAGCTCCAATCAGAGCTCGCTGGCCATCGCTTTGGTCGAAGGACAAGCGGGCGTGGCCAAGGCCTACCGCATCGGCGCCAACCTTGTGCTCACCAAGCCGATCAACGTCGAGCAGGCAAAGGGAACGCTTCGCGTCGCGCGAGGACTTCTGCGGAAAAATTTTGATGCTGCCGGCGCCAGCGCTGCCAGCGCGGCAGCTCCCGCAATGCCCGCAAAATCCGCCGGCAGTTCATTCCCACCGGCGAGTCGAGGCGCTGCAGCGACTGCTCCACCGCCCAGCCCTTCCGAGCTTCCTGAATTTGAAGCACCGATGACAGCGTCCATTCCGGAGGCGCTTGCGGCGGAGCTTCCGACAACGACAGCGTTGGCAAAAGTTGAGGACAATCCGGCGGTCGTTCCTGCGCCCGCAGCACAAACCAAGACTACGATCGCCGCCGAGCCGGCATTGGAATCGCGGCACCCCGAATCCGCTGGCACAGTTAAGAACGCCGTAGTCAAAAATGATGTGGTCAAGAACGAAGCTGCAAACATCGCCGCTACGTCCGTACCGGCGCGAAATACCAGTTCCGCTTTCACGTCGGCTCCGGGATCAGCCGCAGCACCGGCTCCGGCCAAGGAAGTGACGGCTCCGCCAGCGAAAGAGAACAAGATCGTCGAGTCGAAGATCGCTGAGTCGAAGATCGCTGAATCGAAGATCGTTGAGTTGAAGATCTTTGAATCGGAGCCCGCCAATCTGCCGCACGACGCCGCTCCAATTCCAACGTTCCATTCGGTGAGCACTACCGGTGCCCCGTCTTTTGCCGCATTGGGCGAAGAAGATTCCGGCGGATCGGGCGGCAACAGAAAAATCCTGATCGCAGCTGTGGTTGTTCTGGCTCTGGCCGCGCTCGGCTACCTCGGTGGGAAGCTTGGCAAGTCCAGCAGGGCCCCAGCTCCGCAGCTTGTAAGCGCGCCCCAGGACTCGACGCAACCCGCTCCTGCTCTGGCGCCCACGTCCTCCCCAGTGGCGGCGCCTTCGACGAGCACACCCGGCCGGGCGAGTTCCGCAACCCAAAGCTTAGCTCCCAAAACGGCTACCGCGGCGCCCCACGACAAGCCGTCGGCTGTCGCGGGCAATTCTACGGTGATCCGGATCGACGCGAACTTCGTCGCAAACTCTGAGCCGGGAACGAAGAAACCCGATTCGGCTCCCCTACGCGTGAAGTCGGGAAACAAAATGCCGGCCCAAGCCGAGGAGTCCGCGCCTTCGCTTCCCAGCCCGCTCACCGTTGCATCCGCGGACGACAGCAATTTGAGCGGCCTGATCTCTTCGGCATCGTCAAGTCTTCCCAGACCCTCGCTGGCAACAATAAAAATTTCCCAGGGTGTGTCCCAGGGACTTCTGATCAAGCGGGTACAACCAACGTATCCGCCAGCCGCGCTCAAGGTTCATTCCCAGGGCGCGGTGCAGATCGAAGCCACCATCAACAAAGAGGGCAACGTCATCAATCCGAAAGTACTTAGAGGAGACCCCGTCCTTGCGCGCGCCGCGCTGGAAGCTGTCCGCCAGTGGAGATACAAGCCGTACTACCTCGATGGCGGACCAGTCGAAATCCAGACGCAGATCACGGTCAACTTCAAGGCGAACTAGAGAAGCAGCTCTCAGTTGTCAGCTCTCAGCAAAGGCAAACGCGAGCAGCGAGAGTCGTGTGTTTTGTCTGGATGAAGCCGGCAGCCGAGTGTTGTAGCTGAGAGCTGAGAGCTGACAGCCGAGAGCTAATTCAACTGCTCGTCCAGGGGCCGGTGCCGCGGACGCCCCGGATGAGCACTGATGCTACGGAATTTGTGGTAAAGTCCGTGCAAGTCTTCGCTCAAAAGCCGCACGACCTGCATACAGAAATCGCCGTGCTCACGGAGAAACTCCAGGAACTCTCCGCGCGGAATGAAGGCTGCCATCGTTTGGTCGCCCGCTTCAGCGGTGATCCGATACTTTTCCCCAGTCATGCTCTCGCTCAGCCCGAGCACGGTTCCAGGACCGACGACCTCCAGAAGCTGCTTTTGGCTCTGACCGGTCGGCAGCAGCACCCGAACCTCGCCGCTCTCCACCAGGTAAACGCCCGCTGCCGCGGAACCCTGCTGGAACAGCGTCGCGCCTTTGGGGAACGTCCGAACCGATTTGATTCCGTGAAGAGCCTGCAACAGATCGGGACTCAACTTACCCGGCGTAGGCTGCGACGACACCATGTCAACCCCTCTTGCCTCATCCTATCCTGCATACAACTCCGAACCACGGGCTGTGATACGGAGCACGGCTCTTGGTGACAGGCAACGGGGAGCCGCTGATTCCAGACTACCACCTCCCGAGGTCGAACTGGCGGCTCATTCCTGATCAAGTTTCGATTTGTCAGTTTATGCAGCGCTTTGCATTTGAGCTTTTCGCGAGACAGCCGAGGGAATGCCCGCGCCAGACCACAGAAGCGCGACTGAAAGCTCGCCGAATCGCCGCTTATTGCCGCGCAAGAATTTCATCGATTGCGGCCTTGCCGCCTCGGTCGACGCTGACGACTTTGTGCACCGGCTTGAAACCAGTCAGCGTGACATCCACGATGTAGTTCCCCGGTGCAAGCATGACATCCACCGGCGACGTCTTATCGAGAACCTGCTGGTTGATGGCGACCTGTGCGCCTTTCGGCTGGGTGTGAATACTGATGGAACCCATGCCAGCCGTGCTCTCTCCGCCGTGTCCAAACAGCTTGTTCAACTTGCCGACGGTCCGCATGTCCGCAGTGTTGCCCAGCGTCCGGAGCACCGGCGAGTACTGGAAATTCTGCCCGGGACCGAGATCGGCAGTGACGGTCTCGTCGAGGTATCCTTGCTTGCGTAGCAGAACTGTGTGGCTTCCTTTTTCCACGGCGAACTGCACCGGGGTCACTCGCCCGGTGGGCCTGCCGTCGATAATGACATCGGCGCCGGGCGGCGTGCTGTTCACCACCACCAGTGCATTCACCGGCGACAAATGAAGCAGCACAGACGATTTGCTGCCGGCAGCAACATCGACCGACCGCATCTCGGACGCATAGCCCGACTTGCTTACATAGATGATGTGCTTACCGGGACTTAGGCCCATCAAATTGAACGGTGTGACCCACGACGGATCGCTGTTTCCATCGACCTGAAACTGTGCGCCCTGCGGGCTGGAGTCAATCAGTTCCTGGCCTGTAATCACGACCGGCACCGGCGCTGGGGCTGGAGCGGGCGCCCGTCGACTGCTCTTCGAACTGCGCGGTTCGATCAGGCGTACCTTCAGGCTCGGTTTAGCTTCCGTGACGGCCACAACCGGCGGAGCTGGTTTCTCGATTCGTGGCGCCACCGGCGTTTGGGCAACCGGTTGGGCTGCGCTTACCGCTTTCGTCGGCCGCGGAGCAGCCGTGGAACCATCGTCTTCCGAGCGAACATGGAAAAGGACCAAGATCGCAACCACCAGGATCAGTCCAACCGCGCCCAGGATCGAATACTGCATCAGCCGCGGTGGAACGGTCGAGATTTCCTTGAATGCCATTTCCGCGACTTCTCGCGGCTGGATTCTTGGTTTCTCCTCTTTCTTCGGGTAGATCTGCACTACGGGGTGCGACGGCTCAACCGGCTCGGGAACTGGCGGCGCGAAAACGGGTTCCTTAAGCGGAGGCATCTCTGCCAGGTCAGAAAAGCTTTTGCCGGATGAGCCCGCCGCCGGTTCCGCCATCATTGGATCAACGGCCACGCGAGGCGAATGCCGCTCGGATTCTTGCTCCACCACCGCCGCCGATAAAACCGGGCCGCTCCCTCCGGTCGCCGCAGCCGCAGCGGCTCTGGTTTCGGCTGCAGGTGGATCGGCCGGCGAAAATACCGGCGCGTCGATTTTCGGAGAAACAGGTTTGGGCGCAACCGGCGCAGCCGCCGCAGCCGCCGCAACCGATAGAGCGGAAGGCTCGGGCCTGGCGGTGCTCGCGGCTGCCGGAACAAACTTGTTGGCCGCGGCGGCGCGAGCTGCGCGACCCACGGAAACATTCGGCGACGGGGTCGTCTTTTTGGTATCCGTCGCGGTTTTCTTGCCGTTTTCTTTGCACTTCTCCAGGTCGTCCACCAGTTCGCGCGCGCTCTGATAACGCTCCGCGGGAGCTTTCGCGAGCGCTTTCATAATCAGCGCGCTCACCGCCGGTTGAATCTTGGAATTCACCGAAGCCGGACTGGCGGGCATCTCGTTTTCGATCCGGCTTACCAGCGTAACCGGATCTGCGGCATCGAAGGCCTGCCGCCCCACCACCATCTCGTAAAGGATCGTGCCCAAGGTAAACAGGTTCGAACGCAGGTCGATCGCTTCTCCGCGAATCTGTTCGGGAGAACAGTAGGGCATAAGCCGGCCCAAGCCTTTTCCCGATTCCGCTTCGATGAGGCTCATGTTGGAGATGCCATAGCCGAGGATTTTCACCATCCCGTCCCACTGCACCATGATCTTGGCGGGTTCCAGCGAACAGTGGGTCACACCCTTCGAGGCAGCGTGCTCCAGGCCGGCGCAAACCTGGCGCGTAATGTCGAGCAGATCCCAGATGGAGAAGCCTTCTTTGCGCGCCAACATGGTGGCGATGCTGTTGCCCTGGATGTACTCCATCGCGGCGCAGAACTGGCCGTCGATCTCGCCGGCGCCGTAGAGCAGGACAATGTTCTGGCCGCCGAGATCGCGCGTGCTCTCGCCTTCGGCGATCAGCGTATCCACAAACGCGTCGGCACGGTCGCCCAGCGGCTCCAGACTCTGCGTCTTGAGCGCCACGATCTGGTTGGTTTCCGTGTCCATCGCCTTATAAATCAAGGCGGTCTCTGTCTTGGAAAGCTCACTCTGGATTTCGAACCGGCCAAACATCGTCGTCATTACAATCGCCTCGCGGTGACAAGCCGCACTACACCCTGATGTGGATTCGGCTAAGAACAGGGGGAGAATCAAACCTAGAATACCGCTGTCAACTGCCCAACCGAGAGTTACGAAAGTACTGAAAGACGAAGGCGAAAGGCTATCGCCCGCGGGCGGGCTGAGACGGAAAGCTATCTTGCTGTCCGGTAAATGTTCCGAGATTCGTTCGGGATTCGATAGTTGATGTAATGGCCTGGTTGCATCTTCTGGGACTCGAACTACTGATAAGGCAACCTTTTAGGATATCGCGGCTGTCGATCCTCGCTCAAACGTTATTTGTGCGCCGTCCGCAGACGTCTGAGCATTGTCCTTGCCTCATCACGGCCAAGCTCGCTTACATCGCGGGGATTACCTTGGAACACGGCTTTGAGATGCTCGATCGCCTTTGCCTTGTTTTCGCGTTCATAAAGCCAAATCTTCGCAAGTGCAAGGTGGGCTTCATTGTCTCCTGACTCTACTGCAAGCTCGAACCATCGGTACGCCTCGTCCTCATCACCCTGCTTTCGATAATGCATCGCCAAATTCGAGGCACCGGTACTGCTCCCTTGTTTGTAAGCCTGCCTGTACCAGTAGACAGCACGCTTCCGGTCAATTGGGATGCCCTTTCGGCCATCGGAGAGATAGTTCCCGAGAAGAATCTGGCAGCTCGTATCGCCAGCCTTTGCCCCCTTCAACAGCAAGGGTAGGGCTTCGGCATATCGTCCGCGACCATCTAGCAAATCTGCCTCCATGTACAGGAGATCGCCAGAGGACAAAGCCTTTTGCTCTTTAAGCAGACGTTCTGCCTCCAGACGCGCCGGTTCTGTGAGTTTATCCCTCGCGGCAACAGCAAGCTTTAGATAGCGGAGACCCGCGGCCCGGTCACCTGCATAGCGAAGGTGGATCTTAGCTATCTCGATCAGTCCATCTTCATCGCCGGCTTGTATGGCGCGCTCGAACCACTTCAAGGCCTTTGCCCACTGTTTCACGTCGCGAAAGAACATCCCAAGATTGAATGCGGCAGCCCAGGAGCCCTGTCTGTAGGCGCGCTTCCACCAACGAAGCGCCTCATCCACGTTTACCTTTCCGGTGATTCCGTAGGCGTAGTCATAGCCGACCGTTACCTGAGCCTCTTCGTCGCCCAGCTTGGCAGCATCCAGAAACGACAGGAATGCCTTGGAGTTAGGTCCCCCAACTGACTGGTTCTGTCCCCGTCGGCGGAGGCGTGCAGCTTCACTAATTGGAACACTGGAACGTTTCACGAGACCTCTCTTTGACTCCAGCATGTTCTGCCGTCATAAATGCGATCGGCGATCATAACATGCTGATAGCCAGCTCCCGTAAAACGGGATTATCGGCAAGCATACCGATTGCGACAATCTCAGATGGCATTTCTCTTCTGCTTACTCAGGCCGTTCTCCTGGAAGGCATGGCGTCCACCGGCGGCTCGGTTTCGCTGATCCACTCCCACACGCGCCGGCCCCGGTCGTTGTTCAGGCTGCGAGCCTCGCCATAATCCACCAGACGATTCAAAACTGTTGTGACCGAGGCCAGCGGGTCTTTGTGCCGCGCCAAAATTGCCGGAGCATATCGTTCCAGTTCCACGCAAACCTCGCGGGCTCCAAGCGGACGCCGGACCTCCATGAGGACCCTTCGGCACGCCTTGGTGAAGCCGGGCTGGCGGCCATTGGGCTTGCGGTCGATCAGTTCCAGCAAATCGTCTCCGAGCACCTGGTCACCGAAAAGATTCGCCAATCCGGCGATGGTCTGCTTCACCGTACCAATGCGCTTCATGATCTCGGCACGCTGCCGCATGAGTTGGAGGAGTTCTTCGTGCGCAGCCTTCACCACCTGCTGCGCCGAAATACTCTGGGCTTGAGCATCAATGGAGTGCGCGCGCAAGCCCTCGCGGTTATTTTTCCCAGCTTCCATCAACGCCTCCTCCAGAGAACAAACAACGACGAGGATCCCTCGACTCTCGTCTTCTAATACGGAGAAGGACCCTCAGAAGTTCCATCGGGACCGACCCGTCCCGGGAAGTTCGAGGCTATTTTATGAGTTGGACTCGCTTGCTGAAGAAAGGTCACCGAGGCAAGCTGCTGAAAAATCTGAGATTCGTATCAGGGCATCCCTTCAGGCATGCCGCACGTCTGAGATTCGTATCAGGGCATGCCTTCAGGCATGCCGTACGTGCCGCGGAATGAATCGCGCCTTCAGGCGCTGCGGGGCGGGAATAGAGTTTTTCAGCAGCCCGTCTACCCCATCACGGTGGTGTGCTCAGCCCGGATTTTGTAAAGCACGCGAACCTCTCCCGGCTGCGCGTACGGATACTTGTCGACTCCCAGGTACTTTTTCGCCATCTTGTCGATGTGTTCGGCGGCGCCGTCTTCGGTAATCTCAACCACGGTGCCGCGGATCTCCAGATAGCGATAGGGATTGTCGGGATCGACAATGGCCAGCGCAACTCGCGGATCGCGGCGCACGTTGCGATCCTTCTGGCGTCCGCGCGCCGAGTTGAAGATGACATGCTGGCCGTCGAAGTCGCACCAGACGGGAGTGACCTGCGGCCGTCCATCAGGCATGAGGGTGCCCAAACTGGCAAAAGCGCGCTTCTGGAAAAGGTCGGCGTATTTTTCAGGAATCACGTTGGACATCGCTGGCTCTCTCCTGGGTTAATGGATTACCGCCTAAATTCTTGCTGCCCCGATTATAGTAGCCTTTTCGGAGAGTTCGACCTTATGCGGATAACATCAACCCCGGCAAAAGAATCGGCGCGAATATTCTGTCTATGGTTCGTGTTTTTATTTCTGGTCGCGAGCCCTCTTCTGGCGCAGCAGTCTGCCGTACAGCCTCCGCCAACCGTCGTCTTTATGACCGATTTCGGCATCGTCGACGACTCGGTGGCCCTCTGCAAGGGCGTCATGTACGGCATCGCGCCCAATCTCCGCATAGTCGATCTCACGCATCAGGTAAATGCATTTTCGATTCGCGACGGCGCTCGCTTCCTGTTCGGCGCCACGCCCTACTTCCCGGCCGGAACGGTGTTTGTGGTGGTGGTCGATCCCGGCGTGGGCAGTTCGCGCAAGGCGGTGGTGGTGAAATCGAAGCGCGGGCAATTCTTCGTGCTGCCCGACAACGGCCTGATGACGATGGTCGAGGACCGCGATGGCATCGAAAGCATTCGCGAGATCGCCAACCCCGATTGGATGGTCGGCGCCAAAATTTCCTCCACCTTCCATGGCCGGGATATTTTCTCTCCCGTCGGCGCTCACATAGCGCGCGGCGACGACTGGACCCAGGTCGGACCCCCGGTCAAGGAGTTAGTCCGCCTCGATCTGAAACCGGCAAGACTGGACGACAAAGGTCTAAGCGGAGAAGTGATCGCCCTGGACGGCCCGTTCGGCAACCTGATCACGAATATCAGCGCCGAAGATTTTCTGAGGCTCGGCTATCAGCGCGGCGACAAGTTGAAGGTCAAGATCGCGGGACGCGAACTCGAGATGCCGTTCGTCAACACATTCAGCGATGTGCCACTCAAACAGCCCTTGCTGTTCATCGATTCGCGCGGAAGAGTGAGCTTTGCGCTCAACCAGGCAAGCCTCGCGGCCGTGTACGGCATAGACCCGCCGCAGCCCGTGTTCATACCCCGCAAAAGCCATTGAGCACGGCGTTACTTGGTGACGGGCCCGTCCAAACCGGGCGCAACTCGACCACCTTGTGCCGTGACCGCATAATTCTTACCTGGCCTGACCGTAGCGCCGCCGTCCCGGCGGCAGTCCGGCGGGCGTCCTCGCCCGCCGCGCTGCGGGCGAGACGCCCTCAGGACAGCCGGCAAGATGCCGGCGCTACAATTCATCCGCCTGCGGTCAACATCTCGCGGTCACGATCCTAGCCCACACTCCCTAACTCTTCTGCAATCCGCGGCAGCACGGCCCGCAGCAGTGCGATGAGCTGCCCCGCCACACGTCGTCCCACTTCGAGCACTTCTTCGTGGACGAGCGCCCGATCGAGAATGCCGGCGGCCATATTCGTCACGCACGAAATTGCCAAAACGTTCATCCCCATGTGCCGTGCGACGATTGCTTCCGGGACAGTTGACATGCCCACCAGGTCGGCGCCGATTGTGCGCAGATATCGAATCTCCGCCGGAGTTTCATAACTCGGCCCGGCCAGCGCCGCATACACGCCCTCGCGCGGCGAAATCGAAAGCTTCTTCATTTCCTCCAGCACCATCTCGCGATAGCGCTTGGCGTAGGTATAAGTCATGTCGGGGAAGCGCGGGCCAAAGCGTTCGTCATTCGCGCCCGTCAGCGGATTCTGTCCTTGAAGATTGATGTGATCGCGAATGACGACCAGCGCGCCCTGTCCGTACTCGACGTTGATGCCGCCGGCGGCATTGGTGAGAATCAAAGCGCGTATGCCAGTTCGCCCAAGCACGCGCGTCGGAAACGCGACCTCGGCAGCCGAATAGCCTTCATAAAGATGCACCCGCCCTTGCATCACGGCAATGGGAACGTGGCCGGACTTGCCCACCACGAGTTGCCCGGCATGTCCAATCGCCGTCGAACGCGGAAACGTCGGGATGTGGGCATAAGGAATGCGCACGGCCTCGGTGAGATCGTCGGCAAAAGATCCAAGGCCAGAGCCAAGAACGAGCCCGATCTGCGGGCGCAGGTGGGTCTGCGAGAGCACAAATGCCGCCGCGGATTCAGCGCGCGTAAAGAGGTCTGGGGACATAAATACACATTGTCATAAATACAAGTTGTCATCCTGAGCGAAGCGAAGGACCTGCTGTCTTTCGCACCGGCAAAAAGCAGGTCCTTCGCTTCGCTCAGGATGACAACCTTACGCTAGTAATTCTTCTCGAACTCGGTGAAAGCCTTTTCCAATTGCCACTGCACGCGAGCGCGCTCATTCGCCCCAATAAACTTCGCACATTTTCCAGTCGCGCGATCGCCCGGCGTTTTGTCATCCGAGCACGCCGCAGCCCGACGCAACTCGCGTCCATCGCTCCACAGACTACCACCGGGAATAAAGCTGTGTTCCAGGCTCTCCCGCGCCATGCGCTTCAGATCGGCATAGGACAAGCCATAGGTCTCGACCGCCCGCAGATATTCGTGCGTCATGTCGCTGCGCGAGACGCCCTCGTCGTCGGTAGCGAGCGCAACCGGCACTCCGTATTTCATGTACACCGGTAGCGGATGCCGGTCGCCGCTGACGCCCAGAATCACATCATTCGAAGTCAGGCAAATCTCGACCAGCACATTCTTCTTCGCCATCTCCCGCAGCAGCCCAATCGGATCGTCTTCGCTCATGACGGCGACGCCATGCCCAATCCGTTCCGCGCCGCCGCGCTCAATCGATTCGCGAATGTGAAAGCGCAAGCCCTCGGGTGGAACCAACCCCATCCACAGTTCGTCGGCGTGCAATGACACATGCGTCGCCGGATAGAACTTATGCAAGGCCTCGATGATTCGCATGTGCAGATCAAAGTCGTGCATCGGCACGTAATAGTCTTCGGGCATCACCAAGTTGAAGCCAACGAAGCGTGGATCGGCCTTTGATAACTCGAAGCCGAGCAGAATCTGCGCGAAAACCTGCTCACGCGGCAATCCCCGCAGCACCTGGTAAAGATAGTGAATCGTGACCTGGCATCCCGGAGCAGGCAGCGCCGTCCCGCAGTGCAGCACTTCTTTCTTGCGAGCTTCATCGGAGTCGAGCTGGCCGCGAACGGAGGCCACAATGTCCGACATTCCGCCCGCGAGCAGTTTGTCGCGGAGCTTGCTGAAATCGTCGTCCCATCCAATCTTGTCGCCCAGAATGGCCGCCTTCATCTTGTCGGCCGTTTGCATCACCTCCACATATTGCAGATGATCCGCCGCCGCCCGCGATGCCACCTCGGCTAAAGCCTCGCCGACGTGCTTCTCCAAAGCTGGACCAAACTTGTCGAACGTAGCGAAGAAATGGTCGTGACCCGATTCCTGCTCGCGATGCCAGTTGCGCATCGACCAGGCGTCCACCAGTTGGTCGTAGAGAATGTGGTCCTGATAGGCGCATCGCACCGACGGCTTGTCCCTATACGGCTCGCACGAATCGCACGGCGCGGGAATCAGCTTCGAAGTGCTGCGGTCCACGCAGAGAGCGCTCTCCGAGGCCCAATCAATCATGCTTTCCGCATAAATCGCGCCGCTCAGGTGGACATGCAGGTCGCCGCCCTTGGGCATCTGCTGCAGAAACGCCAGCAGCAGCCCCGGCTGATGCCGCACCGCTTCAAGATACTTCGCCGTCTTCTCTTCCGGGCTTTGCGCCCGGGAGCTTTGTGCCAATGCCAGTACCAATGCCAATGCCAGTAAAAGACCGGTCAGGAAACAACCCATAGCTGCCCAACGCAGGCTGCGCATCACAAGAAGGCCTCCAACCACGAATCCGGTTCACCTTGGGATTGTAGAGAAAGCACTTGGAGGACGTAAGTATCCGGGTGAGAACCGGACCCCGGGCGCGGAAAAGTAAGCATTCATGCGGGTGAAGCGTCGATTTGCACAGCCGAAGTCTTATGTGCACATCCGACAAAAGCAGAAGCTTTCCAGGCAGAAACCGCGAAATACAGCATGAATACTGGAGATTTTAGAGCCAGACGCCGGCAATTGCACAATTTCCGTGTCACCGGGCTGTGCATGAGCTGCACTCTATTGATGAATAAGAAGTTAGAGGCGCATGAATTTCATTGACGTAAAAACTAAGAGTGGTAAAAACATAATCGTTCTTTGACACGTTCTGAAGTTTTTCCGGTTGGTGCAGCGTCCGGGGCTCAAGCGAAGTCACTCAGACAACCGCGAGGTGAGTTTGGGAGGGCAAGCAAGGGTCTATAGCTAAGCGCTGGTCGAGGAGAACAGGAGCCTCTGTCGAAGGCAAGATAGAGTCCCGAGGCGTTGAACTAATTTATCCGGTTGGCGGTGAGCCCGGAGCCCGAGCAAAGATCGGCTTACAATGAACCCGCAAGGGAGTTGTAGGAAAAGGTCAGCAAGGGTCTAAACGCGAGCTACTGGCCGAGAGGAATGAGTTCAACATCACCTCGGGACTCTCTATTTGTGCTGTTGGCTCGTTCCCGTTTTAGTAATCGCGTTCCGTTTTTGCCCACCCCAGAATCAGAACAGTAACCAAGCGCTCTTCAAAAGATATCCACAGAACCCTATATGCTAGATTCTTTAATAAAGACAAAGCAGCACAGGAGAGCGGTTGTGACGCAAGCACAAAAGGACCAGAAGATTCAGGAACAAAAGAGCGCTCAGGAGCTGAACAGCTTCACGGAAATCGTGCTCTCTCTTTCCAAACAATGTGACGGAGCGAAACGCGACAACGACAAATCCATAAGAAAGCAAACACGAGCCTGAGACGGTAGTCGGGCCATTGCTCAGGCGTGTCCGTGGCCCATGAGCAGTCTTCACGAGACGCTAGCAGTAGTTTTCGATTTTGACGATACCCTCCTTCCTGATTCAACCACTCAACTTCTGCGCCAGCACAAAATTGACCCGAAGAAGTTCTGGACCAAGGATGTCCGGGCGCTGATCAAATCAGGCTTTGATCCTTCGCTGGCTTGGTTGAAGCTTCTGATTGACAACGTAGGGCACGACAAGCCGCTTGGGGACCTCACAAAAAAGTCGTTGCGCCACTTTGGCGGCACGTTGGACGTGGGCTTCTATCAAGGCATTCCGGAATTATTCGACGACCTTCGCGCCTTGGTCAAGAGGTCAAAGGTGGGGGAGATCGAATTTTATATCGTTTCAGGAGGTCTCCAGGATATCGTCGAGGGAAGCAAGATTGTTCGGAAGTATTTCTCCGGGGTTTACGCGTGCGACTTGGCAGAAGACGATTCAACAGGGCTCGTAAGGCATGTTAAGCGTTGCGTCACGTTCACGGAGAAAACGAAATATTTGTTCGAGATTAACAAGGGGATTGAGCCGAAAAAAGCTCGTCAAAATCCCTACCTGGTGAACAAGAACGTGGAGATTTCAAGGCGTCGTATCCACTTCAAGAACATGTTTTACGTTGGCGATGGTCTGACTGATATTCCCTGCTTCTCCCTGCTTAAGAAACTATCTGGAACTGCGTTTGGCGTTTTTGACCCGGCGCAATCCAAATCGGCGAGGAGAGCCCTAGTTGAGTTCCTAAAACCTGACCGAGTTGTCAGCGTCCATGCCCCGCGCTACGGGAAAAACGACGAGCTTGGATCTTTATTGCGCGCAGCTGTGGCAGCCCGCTGTGCGCAGCTAAAGGTCGAAGCGAAGCAGGCCGAGCAGAGCATCTGATTTGGCGAAACCCATGAACAAAAGCGGACGTCCGCTGGTGCCGACCGTGAAGAATAAAAAACATGAGACCGTGCTTTTCGATGTGGCAGCCCACATGGAGATGGCGGGCCAGTTCGATGTTGGGGATGGCATCCGCCGCGGCCTAGCGCAAGCGCGCAAAGGCATAGGACGTTCGGCAGATGAAGTATTTGACGAACTGGAACGAGGGTGATAGTCAGTTGCGACGGGACCGAAAGGAACATTGAAAACCAGAGTAGAATTCTGCGTTCGGCACCTCTGTGTTCAACACCTCGATGGCTGACCCTCGGCTAACAAATGAACTTAACCTCTTTGAGGCGCTGACAAGGCCCTTCGCCGCTGCTCTCGGCCTTCTCTACCTCCTGGGTTTTCTCGTAGTTGCTTCTTACCTCTCCCGATACGGCGTATCCAGCTTTGCTGTATTGCAGCTACAGTACCTCATTGCGGGAACCTGGGCCCTCGGGCCACCTGTGTTGTACGCCTCCCTCCTGCACACAGAGCGCCGGTTTGCCGAGAGAGCAGCGCCCGAGGTCGAAAGAAAATTTAACTGGCGTCGCTTCGCAATTTTTTCGCTGGGATCGGGGCTGCCTTCGACTTTATTGATGATATTACTGATCGGAATTCCGGGCGTTTCTGAAGGTATAACTGTGGGAGCGGGCGTTCGACTGTTTTTGTTTTTTTTGCAATGGTGATTTCTGCTCAGCTGCTTTGGACGTCCCGGCAAGCCGACAGCGAAAGGGAGACGTGGTGGAGGAATCGCAGCCACGCGGCCCCCTTTTACGTGGCGTTGCTGCTTATGATTGTGCTCTGTTATGTCCTGTGGTTCTCTGTCCGTATATATCCCTTGATTCCGTTCTCCTTGGGCGGAGGAAAGCCGTTGACGGTGGCGTTTATTGAAGGAGAGAAAAAAATGCCGGATGAAATTCAGAAGGCCGACCGATCTGCCAAGAGGTCCGTTCCCTATAAACTACTCCTCGCGACGGACAAGTCCTTTGTAGTCGTGTCGCCATCCAATAAAGAACTATCTGTGGAGATCAGCCGTGACTCCGTTGCTGGAATGATCGTGCTGGCAGCAAATTAATTCAATGCCAGCAACGCAAGGCAAAGCAACAAATTTGACAGTAAGATCTATAATAAAGTTTGAGCAGCAGCCCAGTGCGGCCGCGCCGATTGTTGAAGCAAGTTCCTTGAAATCAAGACGGGGTGCAGTAAGTCCAACTCACAGATTCTAAAGAGCAATCGCCAGAACACCCACCCGCAACTCCCCTGTTATGAATACTTTGAACATAACTCCATTAGAATGAATACTTTAGCTCAAATGGGGGGGGTACCACCCCGCCAATGGCAATCATTGGTTAAGTCGCTTTTACTGACGGCCGAGAGCTGACAGCTGAGAGCTATCTACAGCGGTATATTCCCATGCTTCTTAGGCGGGTTCTTATCCCGCTTAGTCTCAAGCATCTCCAGCGCCTGAATCACCTTCTTGCGAGTCTCTCGTGGCTGGATGACGGCATCGACGAAGCCGCGATCCGCGGCCACGTAGGGGTTCGCCAGGCGCTCACGGAACTCTTCGATCTTATTCTGGCGCATCTCTTCGCGGTTCTTTGCCTGGTCGAGTTCGCGCTTGTAGACGATGTCCACTGCGCCTTCCGGCCCCATCACCGCGATTTCGGCGCTCGGCCACGCATAGTTCACGTCCGCGCGGATGTGCTTGGACGCCATGACGCAATACGCTCCGCCGTAAGCTTTGCGCGTGATCACGGTGACTTTGGGAACCGTCGCCTCCGCGAAGGCATACAGCAGCTTGGCGCCGTGCTTAATGATTCCGCCGTATTCCTGGTTGGTGCCGGGGAGGAAGCCGGGCACATCTTCAAACGTCACCAGGGGAATGTTGAAGCAGTCGCAGAAGCGCACGAAGCGCGCGCCCTTCACCGATGCATTGATATCGAGCGTGCCGGCGAGCATCGCAGGCTGATTGGCCACGATCCCCACCGGCTTTCCGTTGAAGCGCGCGAATCCCACGACGATGTTCTTGGCATAGTGCTCGTGAACTTCAAAAAAATAGCCGTCATCCACCACCGTGTGAATCACGTCTTTCATGTCATACGGCACGTTCGATTGATCAGGGATCAGCGTGTCCAGCTTCTCGTCTAGGCGATCGATCGGGTCGGTGCAGGGCTTGCGCGGCGGCTCTTCCAGATTGTTCGACGGAATAAAGCTCAACAGCTCGCGGACCATCGACAGGCACTCGGCATCGTCCCGACACATGAAGTGCGCTACTCCAGAAGTTTCGTTGTGCGTGTGCGCTCCGCCGAGCTGGTCCTTGGTGACTTCTTCATGCGTCACCAGCTTGATCACGTCCGGCCCGGTGATGAACATGTACGAAGTCTGGTCCACCATCAGGATGAAATCGGTGATGGCAGGCGAGTATACGGCGCCGCCCGCGCACGGGCCCATGATGGCCGAGATCTGCGGCACTACTCCGCTGTAAAGTGTGTTGCGCAAAAAGATGTCGGCGTAGCCGGCCAGCGACATCACGCCTTCCTGAATGCGCGCGCCGCCCGAATCGTTCAGTCCGATGACCGGGGCGCCCATCTTGGCCGCCAGATCCATGACCTTGACGATTTTTCCGGCGTTGGCCTCGGAGAGCGAGCCCCCGAACACGGTGAAATCCTGCGCAAAAACAAAGACCAGCCGTCCTTCCACGCGGCCGTAGCCGGTGATGAAACCGTCACCGTAGAACTTGTGTTCGGCCATGCCGAAGTCGTGGCAACGGTGCGTGACCAGCTTATCGGTTTCCTCGAACGTGCCCTCGTCGAGCAAAAATTCGATGCGCTCGCGGGCCGACATCTTGCCCTCTTTGTGCTGCCGCTCGCGCCGTTGTGCCCCTCCGCCTTCCTGGGCCATCTGGTCTCGTTTTTTCAGTTCGGCAATTTTCTCTTCAAGTTTCATAGGGAGACATTATAGGCGAGCACCGAAACATTTAAAGTGTGACGGCTGCCACAAGGCTGTGTGATGCGGGGCCGGACTTACGCCCGCAAGGTCGCGGCGTCAAACAGATTCAAGAACGCTATTTTCTTCTCCGGTGGCAGAAAAGATGCCTCAAACGAATTGCGCGCCAGCTCTCGCAGGTGTTCGTCGGTGAAGCCGAACGTCTCCTGCACCAGACCGTACTCCGCGACCAGCGATGTCGCAAATATGGCCGGATCGTCGCTGTTGAGGGTCAACATCAGGCCCTGGTCGAAGTAGCGCCGCACCGGATGCTGCGCCAGTTCGGTGCAACAGCCCGTCCGCAGATTGCTGGTTACGCAGATTTCAATCGGAACCTGGCTCTCGGCCAACTCTTCGATCAATTCCGGATCCTGCCCGGCGGTAAGGCCGTGGCCGATGCGTTCCGCTTTAAGGTTCAACGCGCCCCAAATCGAGTCGGGCCCGACGCTTTCACCGGCATGGGCCGTGAGATGCAGACCGTGCTCGGCGGCGTGCGCGTAAACTCCCGCGAACCACTCCGGTGGTCCCGCGCGCTCGTCGCCGCCGATGCCGAAGCCAACCACGCTGCGATCGCGAAACAGGATGGCGAGATCCAGCACGCTCTGCGCTTTCTCGGCGCCAAACTGGCGGATGGCATCGAATATCCACACGAGCGATATGCCGAAGTCTTTCTCTCCGCGCTGGCGGCCACGTTCCAAGCCCTCGAAAATCTCAGGGAAATCCTGCTGGCGCCAGAGGCAGACGCCGACCGAAACAATAACCTCCGCATGCAAAACGTTCTGCGCTTTCAGCCGCTCCATCAGCCGGTAGGTAATCAACTCGTAGTCTTCCGGAGCGCGCAAGTGTCCCGTCACATCCTTGAATGCCGCGAGAAAGCCCGTGAAGTCCTTGTAGTTGTAGAGCTGCTCGACTTCGGCGAGCGAGGCCCCTTCCATCCCGTGACGCTGCCGCAGTTCCACGAGCGTGGACGGCTCGATCGACCCCTCGAGATGCAGATGGAGCTCAGCCTTCGGGAGGGAAAGGACGAAGCGGGACGGCTCCGAAAGCATGAGGAGATTCTAAAGGATCGGGCGATGTGAGGATCGGGTCATCGGTTGATCGGGTCATCGGGCGATCTAAGTTCAAAATCAGGAACAGATGGCCCGATGGCCCGATCACCCGATCACCCGATCCTTCTTGCAGAACTCGCTGTGGTGGCGGCTGTAGAAGATGTAAATCATCAACCCAATCGCCAGCCATATCACGAATCGCAGCCAAGTAATCAGCGTGAGCCCGGTCATCAGCCCGCCGCACAGAATCACCGAGATCAGCGGAAACCACGGCACAAAGGGCACGCGGAACGCACGCTTGCGATCGGGTTGTTTGCGTCGCAGGAGAATCACGCCGAGCGAAACCAGCACAAAGGCAAACAGCGTTCCAATGTTGGCGAGATCGGCCGCATCCCCAATATCCACAAGCCCGGCGGGAATTCCCACTGCAAAACAGGCGATCCAGGTGGACCAGTGCGGCGTCTTATATTTCGGGTGCACGGCCGAAAATAACTTCGGCAACAGGCCGTCGCGAGACATGGCGTACCAGATACGCGCCTGCCCGTACTGAAACACCAGCAACGAAGAGATCATCCCCGTCAGTGCCCCAATCACAATCACCGACCGGAAGAACACGTGCGCTCCCAGATACTTCAACGCATAGGCGACGGGCGCTTCGGCGGCTTCTCCGGAAACGAAAGTCGTGTACTTCATCATGCCGAGCAGCACGACAGCGACCCCGACATAGAGCAGAGTGCATACAATCAGCGACATGATAATGCCGAAGGGCAAGTCTTTTTGAGGATTGCGAGATTCCTCCGCCGCGGTCGAGACCGAATCGAATCCTATGTAGGTGAAGAAAACGATCGCGCCTCCCGTCACAATCCCGGCAAAGCCAGATGGCGCGAAGGGCGTCCAGTTCGCGGGCTTCACCAGCATTCCACCAACCACCAGGAAAGTCAGGATCGCGCCGATCTTAATCGCCACCATGATGTTGTTGGTCTCCGCCGATTCCTTCACTCCGCGCACCAGCAGCAGCGTAAGAATAAACACGATCAGGAAGCCCGGAAGATTGAAGTAAGCGCCCGTCCACTGTCCCGAAGCCCATACGGGACTCGCCCATTTGTCCGGCAAGTTGAGACCGAAGGCCGCCAGTTGCGCTTTCGTATAACCGGCGAAGCCCACCGCAACCGCGACGTTGCTGACCACGTATTCGAGAATCAGGTCCCAGCCTATGATCCAGGCAAAGATTTCGCCGAGCGTAGCGTACGAGTAGGTGTAGGCGCTGCCGGCAATCGGGATCATCGACGCCAACTCGGCATAGCACAATCCGGCAAAACTGCAGGCAATCGCCACCAGAAAAAACGAAATTGCAATGGAAGGCCCGGCCGGCGGACGGCCATGCATGAGCGCTCCCGCCGTGCTGCCGGTGCGCAGGAAATTCACAATCAAGTCAAGCGCCTGCGCGTGCAGGATGGAAGGCGCCTGGAAATATTCCCCGGCCGCCGCCGTTCCCGTAAGCACGAAGATTCCCGAACCGATGATGGCGCCGATGCCGAGCGCCGTCAGCGACCACGGCCCCAGCGTTTTACTGAGCCGGTGTTCCGGGTTCTCCGACTCCGAGATCAGTTTGTCGATGGACTTACAACAGAAGGCCTGGCTGTTGGAAGTACGGACGACGCCGGCTGCTGGTTCAAGGGATGATTGCGACAAAAGTCGTTGTCTCCTCACAGCGGGAGTCGGGCATGGGCGCTGGCCCATGCCCGCCACTGCTCACGGCGCAGGCGAACGGCCTACCGTTTCGCCTGACCGCGTGCCAGCTTTTTCACCTTGCGCTTTTTCGATCCACGCGCATAATCGCGGGGCTTCTTCGGCTTCTCCGCTTTGATCTTCTTGCGGGCGGCTCGCTTGGTTTTCTTACGTTCTTCTTTGGTGAGCTTCTTCGTGTTTGCCATGATTGCGGTTCGTTTCCTCTGCTGTTTAGGTCCCGTATCAGGTGTTTAGGTCTCGTATCAGGTGCTTAGGTTTCGTATCAGGGCATCGCTTTAGCGATGCCGCAATTCTTCGAAATCGAACGCCCCTTCAGGGGCTCGTTTCTAGCTAGCGGCCAGAAGCGAGCAGCGCTCTACGCCTTCTCCAACTGCGCGTACCGCTCCACCAATTTCTTCAAACCGAAGCGAGGAAATTGTACCGTAATCTTGGCGTCTTCCCCATCTCCTTCGCGCTGATAGACGGTCCCTTCCCCATATTTCGGGTGCTTGACCTTCTGCCCGGGACGGAATCCCCGCCTGCCTTTGGGCTCCTCGGACGGCATTTCCGGAACCTTGAATTTCTTGCCCCGCGACGCAAAGAACTCGGCAATGTTGTCGATGGAGTTGTAGCTCGCGAGCGGAGCCGCCGTCCTAGGCTTGACCCGAGCCGGGGCCCCCAACGCGCCCGGTTTTGGCGCGTTGGGGTGGAGGGCCGGGTTCCAGGTGGCGCTCTGGTCTTCGTCTTCGTAGGAAAAGTGCGTGCTTTCGGCGGCTGCGGGCCTTCGTCCCGCTGGACGAGCAAGAGCCTGCCCTGAGCTTGCCGAAGGGACGCCACGATCGTCGTGTGGCCGCGTGCGACTCGCCCGCGATCCGCCCAACTCTTCCACCAACTGCGGCGGCACTTCTTCCAGGAACCGCGACGGCACGCTAGCCTCGGGCATGTCCGTTCCATACCGACGCCGATAAACGGCGCGCGACAAAATCAACGTGTCCATGGCGCGCGTCATGCCCACGTAGCAAAGCCGCCGTTCTTCTTCGATCGAATCGGGCTCGAGCATGGTGCGCGAATGCGGAAACAGGCCTTCTTCCATTCCTGCAAGAACCACCAGCGGAAACTCCAACCCCTTGGCCGCGTGCAGCGTCATCAGCGTGATCTGCGCGTGCTCGTCGTACTGATCGGCATCGCTAACCAGTGCGGCGTGATCGAGAAACTGATCGAGCGTTTCCCCGCGATCGCGCGAGTCCATGGCCGCGTTCACCAGTTCGCGCAGATTCTCAATGCGCGAGTAGGCCTCCGGCGTGTCTTCCTCTTCCAGTTGTTTGATGTATCCAGTGCGGTCGATCAGGAATTTGAGAATCTCGGCCGTATTCGCCGCGCCCGGAGCGCGGAAACCCTCGACCGCCTTGTCGGTGGAGAGACGGGCGCCCTCGCCCGTCCCATCGATGACCGCAGAATCGCCGGCCACGAAATCAAAGCTGAAGTTGTCAGGATCGAAATCGGTATCGGCCCCAGGTTGTGTAGGGACAGCCGCCCTCGGCTGTCCAGCCGAGCGAAGCTCGGCAGCGTCGGCTCCGGCATCGCCCCCCGTTTTCGCTGACGCCGTCTCTTCCAACTGCTCCACATACGTTCCCGCCAGCATCGCGCGTCCGTCTTCGATCAGCGTACCGAAGCTCTTCAGTGCCGCCAAAGCCCGAGCCGGCAACAACTGCCGCGTAATCGCTTCACCAACCGCGCCCCACATCGACAATCCAGTTTCAAGCGCGAGCCGCTCGATCATCTCGATGGTCGTCTTGCCAATCCCGCGCACCGGCGTATTGATCACGCGCAGCAGCGAAACCGAATCATCCGGGTTCTGGATGACCTTCAAGTACGAAATCAGATCCTTGATCTCAGCCCGCTCGTAGAACGAGAAACCGCCCACCACGTGATACTTCAGCTGATAGCGGCGCATCGCCTCTTCGAACAGTCGCGACTGCGAGTTCGTCCGGTAGAGCACGGCCGCGCGCGCCGTCTCGCCGTTTTCGCCCGCCTGCCGCACGTAGCGGTTGATCGTATCGGCCGCAAACAGCGCCTCGTTCTCGCCGTCCGGAGCCTCGTAGTATCCGATCTTCGCCCCGCCCTGCCGTGACGTCCACAGGTTCTTGCCCTTGCGCCGGACGTTGTTCGCAACCACTGCCGACGCCGCCCCAAGAATATTCTGCGTCGAGCGGTAGTTCTCCTCCAGCCGCACGATTTTCGCTTCCGGAAAGTCGCGCTCAAATTCCAGAATGTTGCGAATGTCGGCCCCACGCCACGAGTAGATCGACTGATCTTCATCGCCCACCGCGCACACGTTGTGCCCGCCGCCCGCCAGCAGCCGCATCAGTTCGTACTGCGGACGGTTCGTGTCCTGGTATTCATCCACCAGAAGATACTGGAATCGCCGGTTGTAGTATTCGCGCACCGCCGCCACCGACTTGAGCAGGCGCATGGCTTGAAGCAACAGATCGTCGAAGTCCATCGCATTCGCCTTGAGCAGTTCCTTGCGATACTCCTCAAAAATGTGCGCAATGCGCTCGGTCTTCGGATCCCCCGATTGCAGATAAACTTCCTGCGGATCGAGCATGTGATTCTTGGCCCAGGAAATCCGCGAAAGCACGTTGCGCGGCGTCAGTTGCTTGTCGTCCAGCCCCAACCGCCGCATGACGCCCTTGACCACCTGCTGCTGATCGCTCTCGTCGTAGATGACAAAATTTTTCGTAAGCCCGATCGCCGGCTGTCCCGGCACGCTAGAAGGAATCCGCAAAGCCTCAATGTCCCGCCGTAGCACGCGCACGCAAAACGAATGGAACGTAGAAATCACCGGCTTGGCAATGCTGAGCCCGCCGACCAGCTTCTCCACCCGCTCCACCATCTCCGCCGCGGCCTTGTTGGTGAAAGTCACGGCGAGGATCGATTCCGGCATCACGCCCATCTTCTCGATCAGGTAAGCAACGCGGAATGTGATGACGCGCGTCTTCCCGCTGCCCGCTCCGGCCAGGATCAGCACCGGCCCCTCGGTAGTTTCGACCGCTTCGCGTTGTTGCGGGTTTAAATCGTCCAGAAACGACAAAAGAAAATGGCTCCGCGGTGCGCTGATTGGATTTTACAGGAAGGGTGTGGGGCGGGCATGCCGGTGTTGTGCAGGCATCCTTGCCTGCCGGAAGCGCCTGACGGTCATTATTTTTGTTTGACTCTATTCTGCTCATTCTATTTTAATCTTGACAATCTGTTGCGATCTATGTAGTCTGTATTCTGAAGGAGGGTCGGACATGAACACCGGGAGTGAGCAAGCGAAGAAGATTGGGGCCGATGAGATACGTGATTACAGCACAAAGACCTTTGTCGTACCGGCACGGCAGAGGGGTCAAAAAAGGTTTTCTATCAGAGTCGGGGACGTAGTTCGTGAACTGAGATTGTATCGGAGCATACCTGCTGTTTGCAGCGCGCTTAAGACGGAAGCGTTCCGGAGAGCCAATCGCCTGAGATTGGTCGACGCGACCGGGCCCAAGTCTGGCATGAGCACGACGGTGGTGTTCACATACGAATTCGTCGATCCAGATGGTCCGGCAGAGCCCAGTGTCGATGCTTGGTCTCGTCTACGCGGGGCCCTGAAGGAGGTTTTCGCCGAACTGGGAGGAGGCGAGGCTTATCTTCAAGCTGAGCGGAGCAAGTTTTACGCTGCTGAGGAGCGCAAGTGAGTCGCGTGTATTGGGATAGCATGCTGTTCATTTATTGGCTTGAGGATCATCCGCAGTATGCAAAGCAAGTTGATGCGATTCATTCGCGGATGAAGCAGCGTCAAGATCGACTCATCACCGGCGCCTTCACCTTTGGGGAGGTGCTCGCAGGAACCTACCGCAAAGGACGTGCAGAACTGGCAGATCAGTTTCGCACGCTGTTGAGAAGTGTTGTTGCAGAAATAGTGCCGTTCACCGTCGAAACGGCAGAACACTACGCGCGAATTCGCGGCGCGCTCGGCACCACGCCTGCGGACGCCATTCATCTGGCGAGTGCGGCCCAGGCTGGCACCGACCTCTTCTTGACGAACGACAAAAGTCTTGTCGGGAAAATCGTACCGGGAATTCAGTTCATCGCGATGCTCGATACGCAAATACTCTAACGCGCGAATCGTACCCAGCGCCGGTTTTTGGTTCCCGCAAAGAGTGCAAGGGTGGTTCCTCAGGGAACTCGAATCGACCGCTAACAACCAAGTTCTTCGTTCACAGCACTGTATAATAAAAAATTGCGCTCATGGAAAAGAACACACTAGCAGCCACCACCGCCGAGGCCCCCGCTCCCCGCAGAATCCGTTCCACCACCGTCCTCTGCGTCCGCCGTGACGACAAGGTCGTCATGGCTGGCGACGGACAAGTCACGCTCGGAGAATCGATCATCAAGCACGGGGCAAAGAAGATTCGCCGCCTCTATCAGGACAAGATTCTCGCCGGATTTGCCGGCTCGACCGCCGATGCCTTCACTCTGTTCAGCCGTTTCGAGGCCAAGCTGGAGCAGTATCACGGCAACCTCGGCCGCGCCGCCGTCGAACTAGCAAAAGACTGGCGCACCGACAAATTTCTGCGGCATCTCGAAGCCCTGCTGCTGGTTACCGATAAGGAAACGACCTTCCTGCTGAGCGGCCAGGGAGACGTGATCGAGCCCGATACCGGCATTGCGGCGATCGGTTCCGGCGGCCCGTTTGCCCAGGCAGCGGCACAGGCCCTGGCCGATCACACCAAGCTTTCGCCGCGCGAAATTGCCGAAGAAGCAATGAAGATTGCCGGCCGGATGTGCATCTATACCAATGACAAGGTAACGATTGAGGAATTGTGAGAACAAGTCGTTGGTCGTTAGTCGCTAGTCGTTCGGGGGACGCGACTGCTCGCGGCGTTTCCTAACGACCAACGACTGACGACCAACGACTGACAAAGCATTTATGGCCATCTATCTACCCGGAACCGCCGAAGAAGAACAAGTCACGCTCGACGAACTGACGCCGCGCGAAATCGTCACCGAACTCGACAAGTACGTTGTCGGTCAAAAAGACGCGAAGCGCGCGGTCGCCATCGCCCTGCGCAACCGCATGCGCCGGCAGAAGCTTGGGCCCGAAATGGCCGAAGAGGTCATCCCCAAGAACATCATCATGATCGGTCCCACCGGAGTCGGCAAAACCGAAATCGCCCGCCGCCTCGCCAAGCTCGCCAACTCGCCCTTCCTGAAGGTCGAAGCTTCCAAGTTCACGGAGGTCGGCTACGTCGGCCGCGATGTCGAATCCATGATTCGCGACCTGGTTGAGATCGCCATCGAAATGATCCGCGAAGAGAAACTCGAAGACGTCGCGGATAAAGCGGAACTGAACGCTGAAGAGCGCCTGCTCGATATTCTTCTGCCCCCGGTCTCGACGCGTCCGGCCGATTCCAGCGCGGGTGGCGTTGTCATCGACGCCAGCACCAGCCTGACCGAATCCTCCAGCCGCACCCGTGAAAAGCTGCGTCAGCAGTTGCGCGAAGGCAAACTCGACGACCGCACCGTCGAAATCGAAACTCGCGAGCGCAATTTCCCCTCGTTTGAAATCATCTCCAACCAGGGCGTCGAGGAAATGGACGTCAACATCAAGGACATGTTGCCCAACATCTTCGGCCAGCGCACCAAGAAGCGGAAGATGAAGGTCAACGAGGCCTTCGAGTACCTCATCCAGGAAGAAGAGCAGCGCTTGATCGACATGGAGCAGGTCACGCGCGTAGCCGTTGATCGCGTGGAAAACTCCGGCATCATCTTCCTCGATGAAATCGACAAGATCGCCGGCCGCGAAAGCGGCCATGGTCCGGACGTCTCACGCGAAGGCGTGCAGCGCGACATTCTTCCCATAGTCGAGGGCACCACCGTCAACACGCGCTACGGCATGGTGCGCACCGACCACGTCCTGTTCATAGCCGCGGGAGCGTTCCACGTCTCGAAGCCGAGCGACCTGATCCCCGAACTGCAGGGCCGCTTTCCCATCCGCGTGGAGCTGCAGTCGCTCACCATGGCAGACTTCGTCCGCATCCTGACCGAACCGAAATCTTCGCTGACCCGGCAGTACATCGCGCTGCTCGAAACCGAAGGCGTAAAGCTGGAGTTCACACCCGAAGCCCTCGAAGAAGTAGCGCGCTTCGCCTTTCGCGTAAACGAAGGCACGGAAAACATAGGCGCCCGCCGTCTGCACACCATCATGGAGCGCGTGCTCGACGAGATCAGCTTCGAGGCCCCGGAGAAAAAGGGCCAGGAGTTCAAGGTCGACGCAGCCTACGTGCAGAAAATGCTGAGTGAGATCGTGAAAGACCAGGATCTGTCGCGCTACATTCTGTAAGTGTGGCCTTGCAAGTGTGGCCGCGGGCGATTCGTGTGGCGCTGGCGACCCCGCCCGCGCGCACTCTGCCTCTGATACTCTTTCCTTTTCCGCATGAAGCTACATCTTGGAAAGTTCATCGCGCTTACAGCACTCTGCCTGCTGTTAGCCAGTTGCGCCCAGACCGGTCCGCCGCTGCCGCCGTCGCTCGAACTGCCCAAGCCGCCCACGGATCTGCGCGCCAGCCGCAAAGGCAACCGCGTCACACTGAACTGGAGCGAGCCCACGCTCACCACCGACCGCCAAAGCGTTCGCTACATCGGTCCGACCCTCGTCTGCCGCAGCCTTGATCCTGAAATCGCCGCATGCGGGAATCCCGCCGCCATGTTACCCGCCCCATCTGCCGCCCCGCAGAAGTCAGGCTCCGCGCGCCACGCAGCACAGAAATCAGGCGCCCCACCCGCCACCCCGCAGACCTACACCGACACTCTCCCCGCAAGCATGCAGCAGGATCCGTCCGCCGAACTCACCTACGCCGTCGAGGTCTTGAACCGCAACGCCCGCGGCGGGGGATTGTCGAATCGCGTGCACGTGTCCGCCGTCCTGACCCTGCCTCCGCCGAGCGATCTATCCGCCGAACTCACCGGCGATGGCGCAGTGCTCACCTGGACAAGCGCCGGCGAATCACAGAACGTCCCCGCTAGCGTTCCCGGTAACTTGCCCACCAACTCGCCCGCCGTGCAATATCGTTATCGAATCTACCGGCGCGACGAAAGCTCCGGCAAAGACACGATCGCAGGCGAAGTCCCAGTCCCAGTTCCATCGGCCGAGCGTGGCACCGTTCATTTCACGGACTCAACCTTCGAATGGGAAAAGACCTATCTCTACCGCATCACCGCGGTCAGCATCGTCAAACGCCCCGACAGCGAGGTGCAGATTGAGGGAGACGACACTCCGCCCGTGCGCGTCATCGCCCATGACGTCTTCCCGCCCTCCGTACCCGCCGGGGTGCAGGCGGCATACTCCGGCGAAGGACAAAAGCCATTTATCGATCTCATCTGGGCGCCGGTCACGAACGCCGATCTCGCCGGATACAACGTCTTTCGCTCCGAAACGAACGGAGCCGAAGTCAAAATGACGGTCAAGCTGAATTCCGAGCTGGTGAAATCGCCGTCCTATCGCGACTTCGCGGTCGCCTCCGGCAAAACCTATACCTACGCAGTTTCCGCAGTAGACGTGCGTGGAAACGAAAGCCAGCGCTCCGAGCCAACCAGCGAGCCAGTCCCGTAGATTTTTCCTTCGTGATCTTCCCTCTCTTTATGTTTAGATATTGTTCTGATGAAATACTGCCGCTTCCAGCTCAACGGTTCCGCCCACTACGGCCTGGTCGAGTCTGTCGCGGGCAATAACAATGACGAAGCCGAAGCCGAAATCACTCGCCTGCTCCTCCAGCCTCCGCAGGAGAGTGATGGCGACGTCGAAGGCCTTCCCAGCCGCCGCATAGACCGCATCCCGCTCCGACAGGCATCTCTGCTGCCGCCGGTAAGCCCCTCGAAGATCGTCTGCGTCGGCCGCAACTATCGCGAGCACGCCGCCGAACTCGGCCACGAAGTTCCGCAGGAGCCGCTGCTATTTTTCAAACCGCCCTCTTCCCTGCTGCCGCCGGGTGGAACGATTCTTCGGCCAAAAGTTTCCGCGCGCACCGACTACGAGGGCGAACTGGGAGTCGTGATCGCCCGCCGCTGCCACCGGCTCGCCGCGAGCGATGACGTACGCCCCTACATCCTCGGCTACACTTGCGTAAATGATTTCACCGCCCGCGATCTGCAGAACAAAGAACCTCAGTGGGTGCGCGGCAAAGGCTTCGACACCTTCTGCCCCGTCGGACCCCTGGTCGCCGACGGCATCAACATTGACCCCTGGGCCGGCGTCCAAGTCGAAACCCGAGTCAACGGCGATGTCCGCCAGTCCGGCAACACGAAAGATTTTATTTTCCCGCTCGACGTCCTCATCCGTTACATTTCGCAGATCATGACGCTCGAACCCGGCGACCTGATCGCGACCGGCACTCCCAAAGGCGTAGGATCGGTAGTCGCCGGCGATGTCATCGAAGTTTCAATCGAAGGCATCGGCCAGTTGCGCAATCCCGTCGCCGACCAACCATAGCGAGCTGCCTTAGCTTGTGGAGAGACAGCCGCCAGCTTGTGGAGAGACGGGCACCCTCGCCCGTCCAGGGTTGCGTAGCGACAGCCGCCCTCGGCTGTCCAAGCAGAGCTGGAATTTTATAATTCGTCAGCAGTGCCAAATAATTAGAAGGAGGCATCCATGGAAACCCCCCAGCGCGTTTTCGAACTTTTGCAGGCAGGCGATGCGGACGGGCTCCGGCGAATTCTGGAACAAGACCCCGCCGCATCCGAGGCCCGCGACGCGACCGGCGTGAGCCTGCTCATGCATTCCATCTATCGTGGCCGCCGCGACTTGGCGGAACTGATCGCGGGCAAAAAGCAAGCCCTCGATATTTTCGAAGCGGCCGCGCTCGGCCGTCTCGATCGCCTCAAGCAGTGCATGCGCGATGCCGCCGCCATCGACTCCCGTTCAATTGATTCCCGTTCAAAAGACGGCTTCACCGCTCTGCACTTCGCCTGTTTTTTCGGCCAGCCCGAAGCCGCCCGTCTGCTCATCGAAAGCGGAGCGGCGGTCGACGCCGTAGCCGCGAATCCGACCCAGGTCATGCCCCTGCACTCCGCCGCCGCCGCCCGCAACCTCGAAGCCGCCCGCCTGCTGCTCGAACACGGAGCCCCCGTCAACGCCCGTCAGCAAGCAGGCTGGGTTCCAATTCACGCTGCCGCCCAAAATGGAGATCGCCCCATGGTCGAACTGTTGCTCAAGCACCGCGCCGATCCCAAACTAGCCAACCACGACGGCAAGACTCCGGCCATGGTAGCAAGAGAAAAAGGCCACGAGGAAATCGCCGCTTCCCTGGATTCAAACCCGGGTAACGCAATTGCGTAATTTGCGACTTAGCAGGCTGCGGAAGATGTTGCACTTGATTTTGGGTGGCGCAGCGGTTCACCGCTGCGATAACCAGCTTGCTTTCAGGACCGGCTTTAAGCCGCTGCGGTGACAATGCGGATCGATCTGCCACCTCCCCTTCTCAGCCGCCGGCCTGCCGCAGCGAAGCGGAGGCAGGACGGTCGGCTGGAGCGCCTTGTTAGGCCCGCGACGCTGCGATGCTAGCGACATAGCAGGCCAATGAAATACTGATGCCAGTGAAAGGAACACTGAACCAATAAACCTTGCCGAGCACAAAAAAACCTCCAAGCATTGCCAGCCCGACAATGAGCAGGAACGGTGATTGGAAGAGTAGCTGGCTATGGGCTATTGCCAGAAAGCCATAAATTAAGCCGAATAGAATTGCCCCCATGCTGTGGCTGGCATTGAAGCCAACCCAAGCCCGCCACATCGTTGTTTCTTTTGTGATGACTGGTGAGATTTGGCTCATGCTGATTTGCAACGCGGGGTCACGCGGTGTGAGCTTCGGCCCCCAAAACGTATAGACGAGGTGAACGACCCCGAATGTAAGCATAATGCCCGCACTAAAAACCATAAGAACTCTTGCGATCAAGATACTCTCCTTGTTTTGTGGTTTGTTCCATCCGTTCATGCTCAGCACAGTCCATTTGTAGCTCCTTATCCGAATTTGATGTTCCAAACTCGGCAAGGGATTTGCTGCAAATCAGGACACCAGCGTCTACTGAATTTTCTTGACTATACTATTGGACATAAGGTAGTCTGGTTAATTGTGACAATATGAATTTCCTCGACTGGGGAAGCGCTGGGGACCGACCAGTTCGTATTAAGTCATTTGAAATCTAGATTTTGAGCGGGAAAGGTCATACCGGAAAACCGCAACTAGTTGATTCAAAAGGAACAATCCTCCGCCCCTCCTTGCAGGGCCGATGCTAAGTCGTTCGTTATCTAGATTTTGGCTTTAACTCCTTTAAAGTCAAAGATTTTGGAGGAATTTACTCCTAACTCGCTGATTCTAATAGATAGGGGGGAGGGGGGGGTACCCCACCAGTACTAACCAGTAAACAGACCAAACGGAAGCAGGCCGAATGCAAAAATCCAGAACGAGCACGCAACGCCAGCATTACCTTTCTCGCGCGCATTACCCCAGGGCTCTCCGCCTTGCAATCATGATTTCCGATCCACGCATCAAACCATCTATAATTGGCTAACAGTTCCGCGGGAAGCCCGATCACTCGATCAGAAAAGGTAAAAAGCGAAAATCAAAATTATGTCGACGAAGTTGAAGGTCACTGTCATTGCCAGTTCGCTGGCCATTCTGCTGTTCACCATCGTGGGCGGTTTTGTCAACGTTCGTGCATCTTCGAATGATGGCGCCTATCGCCAGCTCTCGGTCTACAGCGAAGTGCTGTCCCGCATCCGCCTGGAATACGTTGAAGAGCCCAATATCGCTGGCGTCACCGAGGGCGCGCTACACGGTCTGCTGGAGTCGCTCGACGCCAATTCCAGCTACCTGTCGCCGGCCGAGTACAAGCGCTACAAGACGATGAAGAGCGACGGCAAGGCCGATATCGGCGCCACCGTCTCCAAGCGCTTCGGATACGCGGCCGTGGTCGCGGTCATTCCCGGAGGCCCGGCGGACAAGGCCGGGGTCGAGAACTCCGACATCATCGAGTCCATCGAGGGCAAGAGTTCGCACGAAATGTCGCTGGCTGAGATTCACGGCATGTTGTCTGGGGAGATCGGATCTACGATCACCGTGGCGTTGGTCCGGCCCCGGCGCGCCGAACCGCAGAAGATTGTGATCACGCGCGATGTGGTTGTCATCCCGCCGGTTAGCGAAAAAATGCTCGCGGACAACGTCGGCTACATCCAGGTGGACGCGTTCCCCGAAGGTGAGTCGCAGGAGATTGCCGGCAAGATTCGCGACCTGCAGAAACAGGGAGCGAGGAAGCTCGTACTCGATCTGCGCAACTCCGCCAGTGGCGCGGAGTCTGAGGGCGTTGCCACCGCCAATCTTTTCCTTGACCATGGCACCATCACGTATCTGCAGGGGCAGAAGTATCCGCGCGAGGCTTTCAACGCCGATCCCGCCAAGGACATCACCAAGCTTCCCGTGGCCGTGCTGGTGAATCGTGGCACGGCCGGCCCAGCCGAGATTGTGGCCGCCGCGATCCTCGAGAACGCTCGTGGCGACGTGGTCGGAGACAAAACCTTCGGCGACGGCTCGGTGCAAAAACTGATCGAGATGCAGGACAATTCCGCCCTGATTCTTTCGGTCGCGAAGTACTACACGCCAAGCGGAAAAGCAATTCAGGATGCGGCCGTCACACCGAACGTCCTGGTCGCTGACGCTGTTGAAGACGACGGCGGATTGCCCGACGAAGAAGAGCAGGCAGCTCCCCTCGAGAAAAAAGACGCGAAACCGAAGAGCCTGCAGGACAACCAGTTGAATAAGGCGTTGGAAGTATTGAAGAACCGGGAATCGAAGGGATAAAGGTTTCAAGGTTTCAGAGTTAGGTTTCAAAGTTAAGAATCGCTCGCTTTGGCGGGCGATTTTTTTTTCCCTTAGAGGATAGAGCGTCAACGACACTCGCGGGAACCTTGAAACTCTGAATTACGTATAATACTGCGTGCAGCTTCGCGGTTATCTCTGTCGTGTCGCCCTCGAAGCGGGGCTCATGCTGGCGTGCGCCCTTCCATTTGTGTTGATTGCCGCCTGGCACTCCCGCACGCGGCGTTGGCGCTTGTTGTTATTCGTGGCATCCTTAGTTGTCCTGGACGTTGGCCTCACAGAAATACCTCGGGTCGATGGTTTCCAGCACCTGCACTGGAGTTGGCAGGAGTGCATCCTTTCGACGGCGTGGCCATTCTTGCTGATCGCTCTCGTCCCCGGAATCTCGCTAGCCTCAGTGGGCGTGACGTCGCGCTTCCGGCCAGGTTGGTTGAAGCCGTCGATCGTCGCTTTGCTCTTGGCTCTGGCAGTGCCCGCAGTCTTCTTCATTCTTGGGGCTCGCAAGAAACTGGACGCCGAGGGCTGGGCCTTCCTTCTGATCATGCCCGGCCTCGCCGAGGAACTGGTATTCCGGGGCGTGTTTCAGTCCTTGTTGAACCGTGTTTTCGGGAAACCGTGGCGATTGGCCAACGCGGAGTTCGGCTGGGGGCTCATCATCACTGCCATACTCTTCGCCGGGTCCAACGGCCTTGTCGCCGTGGACCCTCAACTTCATGTCCGCATCGTTCTCCACTCGGCTATCGCCCCGTTTATGATGAGCTTGGTTTCAGGATGGGTACGCGAACGCACGGATAGTGTCTGGCCATCTGTGTTTGGCCACAATCTGAGCAACATCGTGATACCTTTTGCGAGCCTGTTTACTTGATCGGCATGCACTACAGGCCGAGGATTGCGTGGAATAGGTCAGGAGAATCTTCTCTGAAACCTTGAAACCTGGCCTTTGGGATACCATTGAAACGTTGAAACTCTGAAACCTTGAAGCTTGCCCCTTGAAAGTCATCTATCAACATCTTCCTTCGGTGGAAATCGCCGGACGGAAGCTGGTCGGAAAGGTCCTGTTCGGGCTGCTCCTCCTGCTCTCAGCCGCTGTCGGCGCCGCGGTTGGATTGCTGCTCGTGTATTCGACCGACCTGCCCCAAGTCGAAGAACTCGAACGTTACCGTCCCAGTTCCGTCACCGAACTCTACGACGGACAGGGCAGAGTCATCGGCACCTTCGCGCTGCAGCGCCGCGTCATCGCCACCTATGACGATTATCCGGAGGTTCTCCGCAATGCGCTGGTCTCGATCGAAGACAAGGATTTCTACCGGCATTCGGGCATCAACATCTGGCGCATCGTTGGCGCGGCATATCACGATATCGAATCCGCCGGGAAAGTGCAGGGAGCATCCACGCTCACCATGCAGCTCGCCCGCAATCTGTTTCTCTCTCCCGACCGCTCGTTTTATCGCAAGGTGCAGGAGGCGCTGCTCGCCATCCAGATCGAGCGCCGATTCACCAAGCCGCAGATCTTCACGCTCTACGCCAACCAGATATTCCTCGGCCACGGCGCCTACGGCTACGAGGCGGCCTCGGAATACTATTTCAGCAAACCGGCGCGGCAGCTCAAACTGGAAGAAGCCGCGCTGCTCGCCGGACTCCCCAAGGCGCCGCAATATTACTCGCCGATCAACCACCCGGAACGCGCCCTCAAACGGCGCAACCTGGTGCTCAATGCCATGCTTGAGGATGGCAAGATCACCGCAGCACAAGCTGCGGAGGCCAAGAGCAAGCCAATCGTGCTCGACTTGCAGAAGGATCCGAATTCGCTGGCTCCGCACTACGTGGAGGAAATCCGGCGCTACCTCGAAGCGAAATATGGCAGCGACCAGGTTCACGAAGGCGGGCTGCGGGTTTACACATCGCTCGATATGGGTCTGCAGAAGTCCGCGCGCCAGGCGCTGCTCGACGGCCTCGCTGCCTACGAACGACGGCACGGTTGGCACGGCAAGCTCCTGAACGTAATCGCGCAGGGTCAAAAGCTCGACAAGTACGAAGATCCGGATTGGGATGCGGAGCCCGAAATCAACGGATACATGCACGCGCTGGTGACAAAAGTCTCGCCGGGCGCCGCCGAAGTCCGCTTCGGCCAGCACACGGCCACGCTCGCACAGGCCGATGTGGCATGGACGAAGCTCAAGCTTCCCGACATTTTCGATGCCGGCGACGTCATCTACATCAAAGTGCTTTCGCTCGATGCGGGCGGAAAAGCGCGCGTCACCCTGGAGCAGGATTCAGGGGCCGAAGGAGCGCTCGTCGCCATCGATAACGCAACCGGAGAAATCAAAGCCATGGTCGGCGGCCGTGACTTCAACCTCTCCAAGTTCAACCGCGCCACGCAAGCTCTGCGCCAGGTTGGGTCGTCTTTCAAGCCGTACGTCTACACCGCGGTGATCGATCAGGGCGGCAGCCCCGACGACACTATTCTGGACGCGCCGGTTACTTTTCAAACTGTCTCCGGCCCTTACTCGCCGCACAACTACGACGCCAAATTTGAGGGCACCATCACGCTGCGGCGCGCTCTCGCTCAGTCCAGAAACATCCCCGCGCTCAAGCTGGCCGACCGCGTCGGCATTAAGACGGTAATCGATTACGCGCACCGCTTTGGCATTACCTCAAACATTCCCGCATATCTTCCGGTGGCGCTGGGCTCGGCGGAAGTCACGCCGCTCGAGCAGACCTCCGCCTTCAGCGTGTTTCCCAACGACGGAGTGCGCGTCGCTCCGCGCTACATCACCAAGGTGACCGACTACGAGGGCCGCATTCTGGAAGAAGATTTCTCCGACATCAAAGACGTCGTCAGTTCGCGCACCGCGCGCGTCATGACCTCCATGCTGCGGGAGGTGGTGCTCCATGGCACAGCGGTCGCCGCCGCCAAAATGCCTTATCCGCTGGCCGGCAAGACGGGAACGACCAACGATTTCACCGACGCCTGGTTCGTTGGCTTTTCTCCGTCGCTCACCTGCGGCGTCTGGATCGGCTACGACGAAAAAAAATCACTCGGCGAGAAGGAAACCGGAGCCCGCGCCGCGCTGCCCATCTGGATGCAGTTCATGACCGTCGCCCTGGCCGGAAAAGATTCCGGCGAGTTTCAGCCAGCGTCGGGTCAAGGAAACACGGCCGTCGCGCAGAAGAAAGTCGACACGCCAGACGTCGCGCCCGGCGACGGCGAAACGCATTAGCGGTCCGAGGCGAAACTGACAGCCCGTCCTTCAACTCCCAATTCGCCAGACTTTGTCATCCCGAGCGAAGCGAGGGATCTGCATTTTGCGGCGGACTGCAGGTCCCTCGCTTCGCTCGGGATGACAATTCATTTAATGGATTTCCCGTCGCCGGATTAACCTCCGCATCAATCGGCCAATCCGCACGATTCGATAAAGAGGAAAGAGCGCTTCCGGCAATTGCACAGCGGCAACATCTCCCACGCCCGGAGTCCAAACCAGCCGCCACAGATATCGCCAGCGATCGCCGCGCCGCTCCCGCAGTTTGAGGATCCGCCGGAAGTATTCCGTAGATTCGAAATCATAGGAGGCACCGCGAACCAGACGCGCGGCGAATTCGGCGCCGAGAGCGGGCACCCGAGGATCGGCCGCAATCATGTCCTCTGCGGCTTGGGGAAGCTTCGCCCGAAGCACGTTTTTAACCAGCCAGAAACTTACGCCGAGAATACGAACGATTCCCAGCGCGCGTGCCTGGGCAAACGCCAGCGAATAGTCGATGGTCTGGGCTTGAGACTGAGTCCGCAAAGTCTCGGCAATGTCCGAAAGCCAAATCAGACGCGTCCAAAGATGCTTGGCGGCGTGCAGGCACAGCACCAGCAGCGAGTCTTCGGGAGCCAGGCACGGCACTTCGCACCCGCCAACGACAGTGCGGCCGGCGCGCGCCATCAGATCTTCCACGCCCAGATCAACCCCATAGAAATGCGCCAGCAACGCCCACTGCAGTTCGACCAGGTTCTTTCCCGCCGCGCTGCTAAACGCTCGCTCGTAGCCGGCCCGCAGCCACAATCGCTCGACGGCCGGCGTAAGATCCGCAGAAGGGCGATAACCGACTTCAGCAAGAGCCTGCTTGGCGCGCTCGAAGTCGGCGGAAGAAATCAGAAAGTCGAGATCCGAAAAGCTGCGCAGGCCGAGATCGCGGTAAAGCGATTGCGCCAGCACCGCCCCTTTGTAGGGGACCGCCCGCAACTGCCTGCGCTCGAAGTGCTGCATGATGCGCGCCAGTTCGGCGGTGAACCACAAGCTGCTCCGCAAGTTCGCGTCATAAGCAGAGCGCAGCGTGCGCTCGACTTCCGCTGGCAGACCGCGGGCATGTTCGATCAGGTTGCGCGCCGCGAGCGGAAGAACTCCATGGTGCTCAGCCAGACGCAGAACTTCGCTCCAGTCGAGGGCGGAGCGATTCCAATTCGCAATGCGCTCGAGCCGCTCCGGAGCCAGCTCCGCGCCCGCCAACGCGCACAGGAACTCAAATTCGTCGTCTCTCTGCGGCGCACTCGACGCGGGAGACGAAAGCAAGAGTTCGGTCATGGAGGCGGATTCTCGACAAATAGACAAGCGACCGCAAGCCAGAATCAAAAGGATCGCGAATCGCCACTATAATACAGAGTCTTCGGCGTGTGTCCGAAGCTTCATTCGGACTTTCGTCGTTTCCCCGTCATGGACCGAGTAGTCTTCGAATCCGTTCGCAAGGTATTTCGCCATCGTCCCGCTCTGTTCAACTGGCTGGGCAGGGAGCGGGGCGGCGAAACGATTGCCTTGAAAGACGTTTCTTTTTCGGCAGCGCGCGACCAGGTCCTGGTGCTGCTCGGGCCGAACGGCAGCGGAAAAACCACGGCCCTCAAGCTGATCTCGACCATCCTCCTGCCCGATGCCGGGTCGGTAAGCGTGGGCGGCTTCGATGCACGGCGCGACGCCGGTGCAGTGCGGCGGCAAGTCGGCATCGCCGTGGCCGCCGAGCGCTCGTTCTTCCCGCGTCTCTCCGCTCGCGAGAATCTCGAATTCTTCGCGGCCCTCGACGAAGTCTCGCGCAGCGAGCGAGCGCAAAGGATCAAAGAAGTTCTCCGCGATACCGGCCTCGAAGAGCAAGCCGACACGCTGGTTATGAAGTTCTCCAGCGGCATGTACCAGCGGCTGGGCATCGCGCGCGCCCTGGTCAAGCGCCCCAGCGTGCTCTTGCTCGACGAACCGACGCGCAGCCTCGACGCCGCCACCACCGCCCACTTCTGGACCACGCTCCGCGCCTTGGCGCGGCAAGAGACCTGCGTTCTGCTCGCCACCCACAACTTCGCGGAAGCGGCTGCCGTCGCGGATCGCTTGCTCCTCCTGCAGCGCGGCGTAGTGCTCGCCGATCGCTCGCTGGGCAACGGCGAAAGCGCGGACGCACTGCGCGGTTTCTACTTCCGCATGACCGGCGAGGTTGATGAGGCCGCTCACAGTGCCCCGGCTTGAAATGACAAATTAGAAATTACAAATCTCGTTCTAACTTATGAAATCGGCCCTCGACAAGCTCCATGCCATTCTGCGGCGCGATCTGCTCACGGCCGTCCGCCACCGCAGCGGCTTCGTCGTGACCCTGGTCGGAGTGTTCACCGAACTGGCGGCTTTCTATTTTCTATCCCGCGCCATTGGCCCCGGCTTTCGACCCGGCGGCGTCGAATACTTCCCTTTTCTCATGGTCGGCACCGGCGTCTACACGTTCTTCGTAATGAGCGCGCAAGCTTTTCTGAGCGCGGTGCAGGAAGCACAGCAGACGGGAACGCTGGAAGTTCTCATGACGACCTCCACTGCACCAGCTGAGCTCGTCATCCTCAGCTCCATTTCTGCCTTCGCCGGAAACCTGCTCAATCTGCTGGTCTATCTTTTCGCGGGAGTGGCAGTTTTCCGGGCAGCGATCCACGCCAACTTTTTTTCGTGCGTGGTCGTATTAATTTTTTCTCTGGCAATCGCCCTGGCCCTGGGGATCGCGGCGGCCACACTCCAAGTTGCCTTCCAGAAAGGCTCGGCGCTGCTGTGGCTGCTCGGCTCGGGACTCTGGTTCCTGAGCGGAACCATGTTCCCGATCCAGAGCTTGCCCCGGCCGCTCGAACTTCTTGCTCGCGCAGTTCCTCTCACTTACGCCATCGATGGAATGCGCAGGGCGTTGCTCGAGGGGCAGTCCATCACAGCGATGGCTCCCACACTGGCCGTCCTCGCCGGGTTCAGCGTGGTCCTGCTGCCGCTCGCGCTGGCCGCCCTGTCGCTAAGTTTGCGGCGCGCGCGGCAGGATGGAACTCTGTCATTTTACTGAGGATATGGCTTCGCCTTTTTCGGCCTGCGCCGCGGCCAAGTCAGCCGCGGCCAAGTCAGATTGTCACCGGGGAAATCCGTGTAGTACACTGCCTTTACTCTTATCAAAACTGGGGATAGGGAGGGAGAAACCAACCCTTTCATATGTCCGGGCCATCAAGAAACTTCCTGATGCTGGAAAACACCACAAGTACGGCGCGCTCGATTGGGAACGCAGAACGCTCAGCTTTGGTGGCTGATGCTTTGCGTCTCAGTGGTCGTTTGCGTCTGCAAGTTCACGGGGAAAGCATGCTGCCCGCTCTTTGGCCGGGCGATGTGGTCGAAATCGCAAGCTGCTCGCTCGAGGACGTCCGTCCCGGCCAGATCGTGCTCGCCCGGCGTGATGGCCGCCTTTTCCTGCATCGCCTCGTCTCCACCCGCAAGCCGCAGGGCTTTCTGCTGCGTGGCGATTCCATGCCTGGCTCCGACCCTCAGTTCCCTGCCGAAGCGCTGCTGGGCCGACTGGTGAGCAAGGCTGACGAAAGGCGAGGCGTCTCCAGGTTTGGCGTGAAATGGTCTGGCGTGAAATGGTTCGGCGTGAAATGGTCGCGCGCGCTGGGAATGGTGCTCTGTCATTGCGGCGTGGCCCGGCGTCTTGCTCTGAAACTTCACAGCCGCCGGCAAGCATCGTCGCGAGAATCTCGAAACCCGGAACAGGCCACGGAGCCGGATTCCGCAGGCCTGCGTTCGGCCAAGCTGGGTTCCGGTGAGCTGGGAGCCCTATGATGGCCGCGCCCCGAAAAGTCGCGTGTGTCGAAATCGGAGGGATCCCAATCGCCTTGTCCACCTGCGACGAGGGTTTTCTCAATCTGCTGCGCCAGCGCTATGACGGGTTCCTGAGTTCTTCGCCTCCCGAGTTTGAGCTTGAGTTTGATCTCACCAGCACGGGGCCGGTTTCCGATGACGATGTTCGGGTCCGCCGCAATGTTGACGATGACGAGTGGCTCATCGAGCGCGGAGACTTCCGCGCCCGCTGGGCCCCGAGCACCGGACGAGGCAACGTGCGGCAAAATTCGAACCCGTATTCTCTAGATTCGGTGCTGCGCATTCTGCACAGCCTGATTCTTGCCGGGCGCGGCGGATTCCTGCTGCACGCCGCCAGTGCGATCTGCGATGGCCGGGCCTATCTGTTCTCGGGCGTATCCGGCGCGGGCAAGACCACGATGACGCGGCTGGCGCCAGCCGACATCACCCTGCTTACCGATGAAATTTCCTACCTGCGCCCGAGCGCGAACGGGTACGCGGCATTCGGCACTCCTTTTGCCGGAGAGCTGGCCAAGCCCGGTGAGAACTGCACCGCTCCCGTCTCCGCTCTGTTTTTTCTGGAGAAGGGTTCAGAGAACCGTGTCGATGAGTTGTCGTCCGCGGAAGCCGTCCGCCTTCTCATGCGCAATATTCTGTTCTTCGCCGAAGACCGGGCCCTGGCGGAAAAGCTTTTCGCCACGGCATGCGATTTCGTCGCAAGGGTTCCAATTCGCCGCCTGACGTTCTATCCTGATGCCAGGGTGTGGGACGAAGTTCGCAATTTCGACCGCAACTTCGAACGCAAAGTCGCACGCAACTTCCAGGAGGTGCCCGAGCATGCCTGAGAATTGCATTTACATTGCGCGCAGTTCTGCCATTGCCGCCCGCGCGCTGGCCGGCGAAATGATGGTCATGAACTCGGCCGATTCGACTTTCTTCACGCTGAACGAAGTCGCAACCGCCATCTTTCAAGCTGCCGACGGTCACACTCCCTTGCGCGAAATCGTCCGCGACAAGATCTGCCGGCAATTTGACGTCGATCCCGTACAAGCCCAGGCAGACGCCGAGCAGTTCGTCACCGAGCTTTCCAGCCACGGAATTCTTCTCGTATCGAACCGACCGCTGGCTTCGGAGGCGCCCCAATGAGCCTGATGACCGAAGTGGGCCAGAAAGCATTTAACCTGGGCGTGCCCATCGCCGTGCACATTGACGTCACCTATCGCTGCAACGAGCGCTGCGTGCATTGTTATCTCGATCATGACGACCACGGCGAGATGACGACCGCCGAAATTAAGGACGTGCTCGATCAACTGGCCGAGGCCGGCGTTTTCTTTCTCACTTTCAGCGGCGGCGAGGTCTTTATGCGCCGCGACTTCTTTGAGCTTGTCGAATACGCCCGCCGTCTCATGTTCAACGTCAAGATTAAGACCAACGCGGTGATGATCCATGAAGCGGAAGCGCGGAGAATTCGCGAACTGGACGTAGACACAATCCAGATCAGCGTCTATTCGCATCGTCCCGAGGTTCACGATGCCATCACCAAGCTGCCGCACTCTTTGGAGCGCACCATCAAAGCCATCCGCTTCTTGCGCGAACAAGGGCTGCGAGTCACCATCGCCAATGTGCTGATGACCGTGAATTCTTCCGATCATCTTGGAGTGCAGAAACTTGCCGCCGAACTCGGCGTTCATTACACGCTCGATCCCACCATCACTCCCATGATGGACGGCGACACGTCCGTTCTCGCGCTGCGCATTCCTGGAGAAGAACTCCCGGAAGTTTTCCGCAATCCGGCGCTGGTCGCCAGCCAGGAAGAGTTCTGCGCTCCTCCCCAACCGCCGTCGGCCGAGGATCTTGAGGGTTACTCGTGCAGCGCGGGCCATTCGTTCTGCTACATTTCACCCTACGGCGATGTCTTTCCCTGCGTGCAGTTTCCGCTTCCCACGGGAAATATTCGTCAGCAGAAGTTTTTGGATATCTGGAATCTTTCTCCAGAGATGAAAGAGGTCCGCTCGATCCAGGCCAAAGACCTGACCGTCTGCTCATCGTGCTCGCACGTCAGCAGTTGCACGCGCTGTCCGGGCTTGGCCTATGTCGAGGGAAGCATGCGGGGCCCATCCACCGCGGATTGTGAAAAGTCGTTCTACCGCACGGGCGTGCCGACGGCGAACATGCTGCGGCAAGGGCTGTCGAAACCACGCACCATATCGGGCAATGGCGCACGCCTGATCCAGATCCGGCCGATCGCCGTTCCTGCATGATGCGGGCGCGCCCGTTACTGTGTGTCCCCGGCAGCAACGTGGTAGCTACGCCTTAGACCAACGCCCGCTTCCGCGCTAGCCAACTGCTCCAGGATGCGCTGCAAGGCGGCGCGGATCTCGTGTGTCGCTTCCTGGAATTTCAGCGCCGCGCCGATACCCATGTCCATGCGCACGACCTCGCATTCAATCGAAACGTTCGTGTGTTCGTGCGAGAAGGTGAGTATCAATTGCGATCCGGGCAACAGAATGCCGCTGGTTTCAACATAGCAACCGCCCAGGCTCAGGTCGGTCACGATGGCCAGCATCGCCCGTTCTTGATCGCTTCCAGAAATTTCCGTGGTAAGCCGGCCCCGCACCCGCGGGTACAGACGGCGGTTGTTCGGAATCGACTGGGACTGCTTCTGCAGATACATGCGTTTGTCGGCTTCCGACAGGAGCTTCTCGGCATTCATCCCGTCTTCCGGATACACCGCCTTGCCAACGCTCAGCGATAGGATGTCCTCGTTGCAGACCTCCTTTCCAGCTTGTTTTGCCAGTTCTCGCATCTGTTCCGCTTTGCGCAGAGCAGCTTCGGGCGTCAGTCCAGGAGCGATGACCACGAATTCGTCCCCGCCCATGCGCGCGACGTAGTCGTACTCACGGCTGGTTTCCTTCAGGGAGTGGGCAAACAGCCGCAATACGCGGTTCCCTTCCAGGTGTCCAAAGCGGTCGTTGATCTGCTTGAAGCGGTCCAGGTCGGCGACCATCACGGTCAACGTTTTGCTGTCGCGTTTGCAGCGCGCCAGTTCCCGGTCGAGTTGCAGGAATAGCGAACGCGCATTGGGGAGCGAGGTGAGGTAATCGGTAACTGCCGAACTCTCCGCCTGCTCGTACTTCATCGCGTTCTCGATGGCGAGCGCCATCTTGGAACTGATGGCCAGCAAAATGCGCAGGTGGTCGGAGGTAAAGAAATCTTTTTCCGCGTGGTACAAAGCGACCACTCCGACCACGCCCTGCAAACCCTCGAGCGGAACGGCGAGCGCCGACATTAGCGTGCTGTACTTCGAAGCATCGTTCAGATAACCGGGCTCGACCGAAGGATTGCCATTCAGGATCGGCTTAAGGTTTTGCGCGACCCAGCCCGAGAGCCCCTGTCCAATCGGAATGCGCAGCGAAGCAAACAGCCGGAAGTTGTCGCCATTCACATATTCCGGCACGAGTTCATCGCCGTGGCGGACGTAGATGGCAATCGCATCGTACGGCATCGCCCGGCGCAGTTTCACCGAAAACACTGAGAGCGTTTCGTCCAGACTGAGCGAAGCCCCCAGATCCTGGCTAAGTTCGAAGAGCGTCTGCGCTTCCTGACGCGCCGCTGCAATCGAACCGAGAAAACTGCGCTCCGACACTTGCCGATTTCCTTGCGCCGCGTACCCGGCTGCCGGCTTGACGGCCGGATCCGGCGTCGCGCCTTGGTCCTTGACCTCCGTGGATAACTTCTGCTTGCCCAAGTTGTCGGTGCGTTGGTGGACGAGTTGCTCCAGGTCCACGTATCTTCGCCTGAGCACGTTGACAACTTGTGGATCAAACGACTTTCCCGATTCATCCACCAGCCGCGCCATCGCTTCATGCAGCGGCAGCGCCCGCCGGTATTGCCGGTTGGAAGCGAGCGCGTCCAGAAAATCGACCGCCGCCAGGATGCGGGCGCCAATTGGAATCCCGGTCCCGCGCAATCCCAGCGGATAGCCAGTGCCGTCGTACTTTTCGTGATGAGCCCGTACGATGGGGACAACCGGGTACGGAAAATGCACCCGTTCCAGAATTTCCGCTCCCACCAGCGGATGAATCTTCATTTTCTCGAATTCTTCCGGCGTCAGCCGGCCCGGTTTCGAAATGATGTGCTCGGGAATCGCCAGCTTGCCGATGTCGTGCAACAAGGCTGCGGCCTGCAAGGCATCCATTTCACTTCGCTCAACCTTGAGTTCCTTTGCCACCTCGACGGCGTAGACACGAACCCTCTGCAAGTGGTCGTGTGTGGTCTGATCCTTGGCCTCAATGGCGAGGGCGAGTACCTCGATCGTGCGCATATGCAAGTCGGCCATCTCTTGCACATGCCGCTTCTCGTCTTCCAGTTTGCCGAGGTAAAGACGGTAGGAACTGTAGATGAGGTACGCCACCGGAAGCGTCAGCAACGACGTCTGCCAGTCGGTAAAGCCGTGCAGCCAGCTCATCGCGCCGGCCAGGCCCGCGGCCACCAGGTAGTAGGGGAAACTCCAGAAATAGCGGTCTGCCCAGATCTTTCGCAGCGACCTGCGCTCCGTCAAAGAGATGACGGCGGCAACCGGAACCGTGTTGGCCACGAAGTAAACGCACGCCGCCAGAAATAGCAACGTAGAAGGGTTATTCACGGCGTGATGCGCCAAGGAATAGCGATACGAGGCGAAGGTCACCGCGATGGCCAGTGCCGTCGAACAGACGTTGAAGGCGACTTGAATCGGAATCGGATGGTCTCCTAAGTACTGCACGACCACCGCCGCGCAGCCCAGCGCCATCGCTTCCGACAAGCTCAGTTCCAGCACACCCAGCAGGAGAAATAGAAAGTTCACTGACATCGTCCCGGCAATTCCAGGCAGATTCACCTTGAGCCGCGAAGCTGCCAGCGCAATCACGAGATAGCAGGAAAACTTGAGCGGATTCTCACTCCCGCCGTGCAAGAGCGAATAGGTCAGGACGGCCGTCCCGCAGAGCACGACCACGGCAACAAAAACGCGTGGCGCCGCGCTCATGTCCCTCCAAGATTGAGGACGAGTTTCCATTTCTGACGAACTCCTGCCTGGGAAGCTGGGCTGCAATTCCCAGGGGCAAAAACTGCGCAACACTTATTGATAACAGCCACCGCGCGCCCAGGAAAGCACTCGGATATTTGGAGATAAACTTCCGTAACGGGGGCGAGTGACCTTTTGCTGGTACTTCGCCTCCAAGCACCCTAGCAGGCTGCGGAAAAAGTCAAGAATGCGCGGGTCACCGTGGAAGGGCGGCCCTTCAGGGCCGCGTAAGCCCCGTGAAATCAGCGCGGGCTTTAGCACCGGTGGTCGTTTTGTCCCCTCCAGATTGACTTTTTCCGCAGCCTGCTAGATGTCGCCGCGCCTCACGCCAGACTGAAGCGGATCGAGCCAGCACGCGCCATCCTCAACACCGCGCTCCAGCACCCCGCTCCTCCACGAGGCCAAAACTGAATACGCGAAACTGCAATCGAGACGCGGCTTGCGCTGCTCGTCACGCAACCAACTCACAATCCACCCGCTCGTTGGCGTACTCCCCACCTTCATCTTCCGCACCCGCATCTTCGCCGATTCTGCCGGCAGTCCGGTTGCAGCCCTCGTTCGTTGCCGACAGCCTCTTCAACTCGTACACCGTAAACCCGAGACCGAGTCCCAGAAGGACGATTGCGATGAATCCCGCGAGCACCGGCAAGACCTCAATTTTCCTGTCCGCACCCGTCGTCGCCGGCCGAACTTCCGCGAGCCCGGCGTCGACTATGGAAGACCCGCCGGCAATCTGCGGTGCCGGCTCGAGGGCGCCTGGATCCGCCTGCGAAGTAGCGGACATCGGAATCGGACTTGGATTTGGATTTGGCTCAAGAATTGCCCACTGATACGGCGGATAGCGTGCCAAGTACAGATACACGTCAGCCGCCTCGTCTTCGCTCAAGTAGTAAAAGACCGGCATCCTGCCCCGGAACAGCTCCGGCGGCGCGCCCATGATGACCGGAGCTCCGTGCGTCACCTTCCGAATGAATTCCGCCCGGCTCGTCCGCAACGCCAGCGTATTCAACGGTGGGATCGCTCCCTCATAGAGCTGCTGCGGATTGGGGTTGGGCCCGGCCGCGCTGTGACAGATATGACAGGTCGATTTCACAATATGTTCCCCCAACCGCACCCGTGGTTCCCGCACCGCGACCTGCTCGCCTTGCGCGCCGCGAACACCCGCCAGTTGTCGCAGGTAAGCAAGCAGCGAATTCACTTCGGCTTCGCGCAGATGCGGAAACGCCGGCATGTCCTGCCCGCCGTGATGCAGCCGTTCGAGCAGCAGGCCCTTCGACTGCTGCGCCAGCTTCGCTGCGTCCGCCCGGCTGATCTCCATGCCGGCCATCTTCATTCGCTCCATCACCGCTGCCACCGCAGTCGCCCGCACCGGGTTGATGACCGAGTTGATTTCTGGAGGCGCGCCCATCCCGTCCTCGCCGTGGCATCCGCGGCAATTCATGCGGTACAAGTCCGATCCATGGAGAATCACGGTTTCATTCGCAGGCTCGGGCGCCAATCCCATCTGCCAGCGAGCGAATTCCGCTTCCGGCGTGGCCGATGGCGGCCCAAGCCGCCCCGTCTTGCCCATGCTGGTTTCCTCAAACGCCCGACCCAGATGGTTGAGCCAGCTTTCTCCCGCCACGGCCGTCGGCCCGGAATTCCTGGACCTATGATTCCTACCTTCCACCGTCTCGCCCAGCGACGAGGATTCGAATCCAAGACTGACCGTCACGAAAAACGCGACAGCCCAGGGGACGAGGGCCCGGAGTGATCTCCGCTTCCGCATGTCAGTGTCCTTCACAGCTCCCAGCTTGAACCAGGCACCGGCAACGGTTGTCATACCCGCGTCCTCTTTTTGTCTATTTCTTGCACACGAATTCGAGTCAGTCGCTTCATGACACGAGCAAAACAGGCGGCCACACTCACAATTCAGATTTGGAGTGATGCGCAAGAAGTAAGGGCAGTACGGTTTCAACCGCACTGCTCTCGTCAGGAGGAAGGTGTGTTACAGCGAACCCAGAGTTGCGTGACCCAGACAGCTCGAAGGAAAAGACCACGTACCGCCCGAAAGCCTGCTCGAGGCCAGCGTGGAATTCGTTGCGAAAGCCGGGACTCAAGGCTCCGATCGACACACCCGTACAGGCAAGAAACGGACGTAAAACCTGGTTGCTGCATCCGGTACTGGTTGAGGCTCCCCGCTTCTGCCGCGCCGGTTAGCCAGTCGAAGAGAATTCCCCCTCATAAGCTGCTCTCTTACAATAGCTTAGAAATGTGGCGCGATCGGCGGCCCGAAGCCTCGCCGATTTCCTACCCGGAAGCCGTCCATAGCCGAGAACCAACAATAGTACTATCACCGGCGAAGGCATTCTCCGACAATCATTGGAATAGGAATTGGAGTTATCGCCAACGGTCGTTGGTTACAGTGCCACCCGCGTCTTAATTTGATCTTTCTCAGATGTGCCTGCGCTTGCTCTAGGGCGGGCCCTGCGAGGTCAGACCCAGGGAGAAGTACTTATGTCGGAACAAGTCATTTTGTATTTTGAGGACCAAGCGGACGCCTTGCGCTTCGCCCTCGCCGCAGGTTCGGTGATGGCAGGAGATGGAACTCACGTCACCGACGATTTAGTCCAGGAAACGGCACGAGTAACGCGGATCCGGTTGGACGCCGCCAACAACGGAAAGAGCAAGCAACCCAATCCTCCCGAACGCATAGCGTAACCGCGACACTGCGGCCGGTTTCACCCGCGCACTAAACCACCGTGAGCGAAGTGCCCCGCGACGCGGCGCGGACCCGAATTAGAATGTCTGCTATGCCCATCGCTGAGCAGGCTTCATCTTCGTCTTCTTCCACCGCGCTCGACCTCACCTGGGCTCGATCGCAGTTCCCGGCGCTCGCGCAATCTGTCAACGGGCACCCAGCGGTCTTTCTGGACGGGCCAGGTGGCACGCAGGTGCCGCAGCGGGTAATTGACGCCATCGCGGACTACCTGGCGCGCAACAACGCCAACACGGGCGGCGCGTACCACACCAGCCGCAACACCGACCGCATGATCGCGGAAGCACGGTCGGCGATGGGCGATTTTCTAAATTGCGATACGGATGAAATCGTTTTCGGCCCGAACATGACGACGCTGACTTTCGCGATGAGCCGCGCGCTTGGGCGGGAACTCGGCCCCGGCGACGAGATCGTGCTCACGCTGCTCGACCACGACGCAAATTTTTCGCCCTGGAAAGCGCTGGAAGAAAAAGGCGTGGTCATCCGCACGGTGAAGTTTAACCAAGCCGATTGCACGCTCGACATGCACGACCTGGCGGCAAAAATAAAAATAAAGACCGGGAAGCGCACGCGGCTGGCGGCGGTTGGTTATGCGTCGAATGCGGTGGGCACGATCAACAACGTCGTCGAAGTGGTGCGACTGGCGCGGCAAGCGGGAGCACTGAGCTACATCGATGCCGTCCACTACGCTCCGCACGGGCCAATTGACGTGCGCGCACTCGACTGCGATTTTCTGGTCTGCTCGACTTACAAATTTTTCGGTCCGCATATGGGCGTGCTCTACGGCAAACGCGAGCACCTGAAGAGGTTGCACCCGTATAAGGTCCGGCCCAACACCAACAACATTCCTTACTGTTGGGAATGGGGGACGCTGAACCACGAAGGCATCGCGGGAATCAAAGCCTGCGTGGATTACTGGGAAGAACTCGGCCGCCGCGCGAAGCCCGCGGTCACCACCCGGCGCGGTGCGATCCTAGCCGCGCACGAAGCCATCCATGGGCACGAGCGCAAGATGATGGATAAGATGATCGCGGGCTTGCTTGCGATCCCTGGATTGAAGCTGTACGGAATCAGCGACCCGCGGCGCTTCGAGAGCCGTTGCCCGACGATCGTCGTCCGCATCGAAGGCCACACGCCGCTGGAACTCGCAACCAAGCTCGGCGAGCGCGGCTTCTTCACCTGGGACGGAAACTACTATGCCTTGAACCTGACCGAACAGTTAGACGTCGAGCGCCTGGGAGGATTTTTGCGCATCGGCCTGGTGCACTACAACACGATGGAGGAAGTGGAAAGGCTGCTCGGGGCGCTGCGGGAGATTGTGGGCTAAGCATCGGCAACCCCCACGTAGGGACGGCCGCCCTCGGCCGTCCAGTCGGGCGAAGCACGACCGCGCTTTCGCCTGCTAGGGCCGCAGTTCTTCCACGCGGTCTCCGCGTCCTACCAGCGCCAGCTTCGCCAGCCCTATGAACAGCCCGTGTTCGACGATGCCGGGAGTATTGCTCAGTGCAAGCGCCAGCGCCGGCGGATCGTCGATCTTCCCGAAGCTGCAATCGAGAATCTGATTGCCATTGTCCGTAAGGTAAGGATTGCCGTCGGGCTTCGTGCGCAATTTGGGCGATGCGCCGAGCGCCACGATCTTGTTCTCAACCACGGTTCGCGCAAACGAAATTACCTCGACCGGCAAAGGAAATTTTCCCAGCACGGAAACAATCTTTCCGGAGTCCGCGACCACGATCATCCTCTTGGAAGCGGACGCGACGACTTTCTCGCGCAGCAGCGCGCCGCCGCCGCCTTTGATCAGGCGCAACTGCGGATCGACCTCATCGGCGCCATCGATGGTGATGTCGATCTCCGGATGTTCGTCCAGCGTGGTCAGCGGAATGCCCACTTGGCGCGCCAGATCGGCGGTCTGGACGGAGGTTGGGATTCCGATGATTTTCAGTCCAGCTTTCACGCGCTCACCTAGCGCGACGACTGCGAAGTAGGCGGTTGAGCCAGTGCCTAATCCAACAACGTCGCCATCGCGCACCAGCTTGGCGCCAGCGCGGCCGGCGGCTTCTTTTTCCCGCGAATTGCCCATGGATCACCTGTTGAAGATCACTTGTCGAATATGCGAGCTCGCTATTATTCCACAGCCTTCTGAATCGGCCCCACTGGACCGATCATCCGTTATTCTATAGAAACATTTTATGGCGACTTCAACTCGAAATAGTAGCAAGGGCGCGGCCCCTGCAATCATTCAAAACTACGAACGGGAACGTGTGTTTGGGCTGTTCCGGCAATTTGGATATCTGGAGGCCGAACTGAACCCGCTCGGTCTGCTGCCTCCGCAACCGCATCCGGACCTGCGGTTTGATACCAAGATCGATAACGAGTGGGCGCGGGAAGCGCGGCGCATTTATTGCGGAAGCGTAGGCGTGGAGTTCATGCACATCGCCGACCCGGAGCGGCGGCGCTGGATTCAGAATCGCATCGAAGCTCGGATCGAGGCCGAACCGGCCGCGGTCGACGTCGACCAAGACCGCGCGCTCGACCTGCTCGTGCGCGCCGAGCTGTTTGAGCAAACGCTGCAGCAGCGCTATCTGGGCAACAAACGATTCTCCCTCGAAGGCAACACGTCTCTGTTGCCGGCGATGGATCAGGTTCTGGACGTGGCCGGCGAGCGCGGTGCGGTGGAACTGGTGATGGGCATGAGTCATCGGGGGCGGCTGAACGTCATTATTCATTTGGCAAACCGCCCGCCGGAGCAGGTCTTTGCCGAATTTGAGGATGTGGATCCGCGCAGCGTGTTGGGCTCGGGCGACGTGAAGTACCACATGGGCGCGACCGGCGAGTACGTCACCAGGAGCGGCAAGAAAATTCATATCCACCTGGCATCGAATCCCAGCCACCTGGAAGCGGTCGATCCGGTGACGGTGGGACGCACGCGCGCCAAGCAGGACCGCGCCGGTGAAGGCGGCAACGCAAAGTATCTGCCGCTGCTGGTGCACGGCGACGCCGCGTTCGCGGGGCAAGGCATCACGGCGGAGACCCTGAATTATGCGGACCTGGCCGGCTACACGGTGGGCGGAACGATCCATGTAATCGTCAACAACCTGATCGGCTTCACGACGAACGCGCGCGATGAGCATTCCTCGCGCTTCTCCGCGCAACTCGCGCGGCGGCAGCCGATTCCCATCTTTCACGTGAATGGTGAAGACGTGGATGCAGTGATGCGGATTGCGCGGATCGCCACCGAGTACCGCTACCAATTCGGCACCGACGTGGTCGTGGACATGATCGGCTACCGGCGCCATGGGCACAGCGAGGTGGACGATCCCACGGTCACCCAACCGCTGATGTATAAGGCGATCAAACAGCATCCGCCCTTGTATCAGATTTACGCCAAACATCTCGGCATGAATGATGAAAATATCGCCGCGCGAGTGCAGGCGGTCAAGAGCGAGTACGAGGCCGCACAGAAGAGCGCAACGCAAGTCACCAAGAAGCCGCTGATGCGCGATCTGCCAAAGTACTGGGACGACTATTTCGGAGGCCCCTACAAACCGGATTACGAACAGCCCACGGGCATAGCGCAAGAGGAACTCGCGGAACTCACGGAGCGTTTGACCACGTATCCAGAGGGTTTCCGCATCCATCCGAAAGTGAAAAAGTTACTTGAGCAGCGCCAGGAAATGGGGACGGGCAAGAAGCCGCTCGACTACGGCATGGCGGAGGCGCTGGCTTTTGCCGGCCTTGTGAAGGAGGGGATTCCCGTGCGCCTCAGCGGGCAGGACACGCGGCGCGCGACATTCAATCAGCGGCACTCGGTGCTGCTGGATATTGAGGATGAATCGGAATATATTCCGCTGCGCCACATCGCGCTGGGCCAGGCGGCGTGCGACATCTACAACTCGCCACTTTCGGAGGCGGGCGTGATGGGATTTGAATACGGCTACAGCCGCGATTATCCCGAAGCGCTGGTTCTGTGGGAAGCGCAGTTTGGTGATTTTGCCAACGTTGCGCAGGCGGTGATCGACCAGTTTGTGTGTGCGGGCGAGGAGAAGTGGAAACTGCTGTCAGGACTGGTGCTGTTGCTGCCTCACGGCTACGAAGGACAGGGTCCGGAGCATTCGAGCGCGCGCATCGAGCGATTCCTGCAACTGGCGGCGCGCGACAATATCCAGATTTGTCAGCCCTCGAATGCGGGGCAGTATTTCCACCTGCTGCGCCGGCAGGCGCTGCGCAAGTGGAGGAAGCCGCTGGTGGTGTTCACGCCGAAGAGCATGCTGCGGCATCCGGACGCGTTGTCTCCGCTGGAAGATCTGACGCATCAGCGGTTCCTGCCGGTGCTGCCGGACACAGAAGCGCAGGACGCCAAGCGGATTCTGATCTGCACCGGCAAGATCGGACACGAACTGCGCACGGAACGGCAGAAGCGCAAAGACAAAGACAAGGAGAAAGACCTGAGCACCGCCATTGTCTTCCTCGAGCAGATGTACCCGTTCCCCGAGGCGGAACTGGCGGCAGAACTGGAGCGTCACAGTGCGGCGCGAGATATTGTGTGGGTGCAGGAAGAGCCTTCCAACATGGGTGCGCTGTTCTACATGCTGCCTCGCTTAAGGCACATCGCAAATGACCGCCCAGTTATTTCGGTAAAACGTTCCGCGAGTGCAAGTCCGGCTACCGGTTCGGCAAAGGCGCACGAGGTCGAGCAGAAGACATTGTTGGCACTGGCGTTCACGACGCAGGACTGAAAACACGCGCAGCATCGAGATCAAACTTAGCAACTTGCGAACCTGGCAGGTTGCGGAAAAAGTCGACCTAGCGCCTGATTTATCTAGCGCCCGATTTTGGGTGGGCGCAGCACTTCACTGTGTGCGTGAGAACTCGTTTCCGGGCAATCCAGCGGAACGAGGACATCGGGAATCGAGCCCCGGAGGGGCGAACCAGCTTAGCCCAGCGCTTCAGCGCTGGGAAAAGTGGCGAGGATGAGCTAAGTCCCGGAGGGACGACCCAGTTCTCATGCACACTCGTCAGCGCTGCGATAACTGGCTTGTTTCCAGCTCCGGCTTTAGCCGCTGCGGTCAGACTGCGGCGCAGAAAATACTTTTTCCGCACCCTGCTAGGGCTGGCAGACGCCGTAGTCGGTCCGTACCTTTGTTATTTCCCAGCCCGGCGGATTGCCGGCGTCCGGCTTGATCTTCCTGCCCTCTAGGGTCATTCGCTCGCCCGCTTTGACGCCTGCCGTATCACCGGAAAGTGTGTAAACCCGCTGGTCGTTTTCGTCGTTCACGGTCATCCCGTTCTGCGCCGGCTTGACGCATCCCGTAATCGTTCTCTTCCCGGACGTCTTGTGAATGACCACGATAGCGACAACTGCCACTACCGCAACCACTCCTACCACTACGCCGACGATTGTCCCGGTGCCGACACCGCCGATCGTGCCGCTGTCGGCTTTCGCAGGCATGCAGAGAACGAAACTGAACGCGATAATCAGAACTCCCGAGAGGTATTTTGAGGTCATCCTCACCTATCTATGCGAGTGGTCGTGATTGATGCTGGACCGCTGCCCACCTGCAGTTGATATGACAATCACAGGCAGACGGGGGCAAGCCCCGCCTACAGCGACGAATGAATTGGCTTACGGCCAGCGCTTAGCCGCCTCTTCCCAGCCGGCGGCGCGTGCCGGTGGGTTTGCGGCCTGGGCGGCAACCGCCTGCGGAATCCGGACCGGCTGCGGCGGCGCGGTAGTAGTTAAGCTCGGCTTGGGCGCTTCAGCCAGCTGCTCTTTTTCTTCCGAAAGCAGCGGGGCGGCGATGCGCAAGGCCTCAACTTCTTTTTCCAACCTGGTCAGTTCAAGTTCCTTCTGCCGTAAAACTTCATACACATTCTTCATGCTTGGGCACCTGTGTGTTGGAACAACGATTAAGCGCAGACTATGGTTCCACCGGCAATTTGTCAAGAAAAACGGCATCCGGCAGTGCATTAGTGGTTATCGGAGCTTGATCATCGAAATACGACGACGGCGACCAGGATGCCCAATATCAGGACGACGATCGCCAACAGATTGATGTGGTTCGCCAGCCACGATTCTTGTGCGGGCGCCGAGTTTGCGAGGAAGGCCGGCACGAATTCCTCCTGCGTCGGCGCCGCGGAGTCGGCCACGGAGTCGGGCACTGAGTCGGACGAAGCGCCCTGCTCCCGCTCGCGCTGCCGCTTCTCGCTATCCTTCTTCTCACAATCGAGGCACAGCGTTCTCCCCCCGGAAACGGGGAATCCGCATGAAGCGCATTTTTGCACGAGGAGCATGGCCTCGGGGACTGCAGCGGGCGCTGGCGACGAAATTACGGGCGACTCGGCGGGAGGGACTGTGGGCTCGGCGCCCTCTGGGTTGAGAGAAATGTTAAGGGTAATGTTAACGGGAATCGCAGGCGCCTCCGGCGCGCTGCTTGCCGTGGAGAGTTCGGACAAAAGTTCGGGCAAAAGTTCGGCGGGCTTTTCTGGTTCTCGCCCGGGCGCCGGCGCGGGTGCGGAGTTCTGCCGCTGCTCGGCCAGATCGAGGGCCGTCAAAGTGAGGTCGGCCATGCGCTCGAGTGCGACCAGATCGCGCTCTTCGAAAGCATAGGGGTGATCGGAAAATAGTTCGAACAAGCCGCGAACCTCACCGGTGTGCCGCAGAATGGGCAAAACGACGATCGATGCAATGCCCAGCGCCCGGCATGCTTCCAGATTCACGCGCGGATCGGTTTCCGCGTTGTTACAGCGCAGCAACTGCCGGCGGGAAATGCTTTCGCCGGTCAATCCGGAACGAACCTGCAGCCGCGCCCCGACTGCCGGCGCCGAAGAACCAGCGCTGGCGCGACAAACCATCTCCTCACCCTGGGGCAAAGCGAGGGCAGTTCCGGTCGCGCCAGTGATGTACTGCGCGCGTTCCACTAACAACTGCAGGGCGGAGTCCAGTTCCGTTTCTTCAAGCGCGCGGCTCCCATTGGAGTTATCGCCGACTGCGCCGGCCGCTCCTACTGCAGACGACTGATCCGTAGACGACCGATCCGTCCCCGCGATCGTGTCCTCCGCGCTCGCTGACGGGAATCGATCTTCGGGTTGGGCGGATTCGTGCATGGAATTGCTGTCAAAGCCACGTTTCGGCAAGCCAATTTTCGTCAGTCTAGAACAGCCAAAGATTACACCGAAAGGGCTGAACCGAGTCTCGCCTTGGAGACCTTGGCTGTCAAGGGGCTGGGATCGGAGATACCTCGGAATGATCAACGATATGGAAACCAGTAACTTGCTTTGCGTTCACTGGACTACTGGCACGGAATGCGTGATTTCGACCACGATGCTCGGCGGATGCAGGAGTGTGTTGTGAATCAGGCAATGATGCACCGCGTTTTCGACGCCGGCCTGATGCTGCTCGGTGAGTGCTGCGGGCGCTTCGATTTCAATGTGAAAGTTATCGATGCGCGCGGGATCCTTCAGCTTGTCGGCGGTGACGCGGACGCGCGTGCCTGCGGTTGCCAGCTTGTGCTTGCGCAGATATTGCGCCGCGTAGAAACCGGCACACGAGCCCAACGAAGCGAGCAGGAGCTCCGGCGGTGTCATGCCTTCGTCGTGACCACCATTCTCCGGCGGCTGGTCACTCAAGATGGCGTGCTGACGCGCCTTGATTTCGAATTGTAACGCTCCGAGATGTTCCACCGTGATTTCCATAAGGGCCCCCAAACCTGTCGAACCATACCAGTCAAACCATGCTTGTCAAAACATGCTTATCAAAACATCGATGAGACCAACTCAATGAACCGCTACTTCAAAGCTTGACCAGTAAGCGCAGCGTCGAGGTGAGTCCTCACCAGATGGCGGGCCCGGTGCAACCGCGATTTCATAGCGGCTCGCGAGATTCCCAGTTTCTGCGCGACCTCGTCGCCCCGCAGATTTTCGACATCGCACAACTCATAAACCGGCCGGTACAGTGCGGGCAGCGCGTCGATCGCTTCGTTCAGCAATCCCTTCATCTGTTGTTGGGCAAGCTGCGCGTCCGGAGGCGGCTCCGATCCGGCAACCTCGCGCCCTTCGTCCTCTAATGTCGAGAGCTGCAAGAGCGGGAGCAACGCTTCGCGCTCCTTCAATTGCCAACAGACGCGTTTCGCGATTTGCGCGAGCCAGGCACGAAAAGCTGCCGATTCGCGCAATTGATCGAGATGGCGATATGCCTTGAGTAAGGCCTCGATCAGTACGTCTTCGGCATCTTCGCGGTTGCCGCACACGCGAATCATCTGTCGATAGACGGAATCCTTGTGCTGCTTGGCCAATGCGTTGAAGTCCAAGTCCAATTCCATCGACCCATTGTGGCATTGCCGGGGCTCTAACACATAACAGACCGTCACGGACGACTCTCAGATTGTTCCGCATGAGGACCACCGATCGTGCAGTGCCTCCGTCTGTTCCAAGGCATTCTTCCCAGGATGACCGCCATCGGGCAGATGTCGGTGAGTCCGGCAAAGGTTAGGCCCAAACCGACGAATCCGCAGAGAATGACCCAGGACGGATTGGCGGTCAGTGCCAGAACAGCGCCGGTCAGCACCAGCGACCCCGCGCCCAGACGGACTTGGCGCTCCAGGGAGCAACGCGTCCTCACGCTGGCAACGACGGGGAGGCCAGCTTCGATCCATGCCTTCGTGCCGCCCTCGAGAACCGTAATCTGCCGCTGGCAGGGCTCGAGCAGGCCGGCGGTCATGCGTGCGCGCTTGCCCGACTGGCAGATGAGGATGATGGGAAGATTGAGATCGAGATCGTCGAGGCGCGCTTCGATCTCGTCCATCGGGATGTTGATGGCACCGGGGATATGGCCGGAAGCGAATTCGGAGCCAGAACGCACATCCACAAGTAGGGCCGGGCCGGACGGGCGATTTCGCAGTTGAGAGACTGATACGGCGGAATCCAAATTTCCTCCTACATTAGGGAAGAGCGGTAGTCTTGGGAAAAGGATTCAGGAGTCTGCCAGGCAAGCGATTAGAGCGAAATTTGGACTTACTGTGACTTTTCGTCCTTATGCCGCAACCATTCGATAAACATCTGTTCTTTTGGTTTGTCGTAGGCCATGAGCAGGTGCCGGATGCTGCGTCCGCTGACGAAGTGGCAAACTTCTTCCGCCAGGTTCTTGGCATGGTCGCCGGCCCGTTCGAGAGACTGCGTCATGAAGATAACCTGCAGGCTGGAGTGGTGCGCGACGTTCTCCGGATTCTCGATGTGCCGCAGGAAGATGATATTGCGCAGGCGGTCCATCTCGGCATCGGCGCGGAGCACGTCAATGGCTTTATTGACGTCGCGCTGGGAAAAAGATTGGCCGACATCGGCCAGCATTTTCTCCAGAACCGTAGCCATGTGGGTCAAGTCGCGAGCATCCTGCGCGTCGATGCGGCCTCCCGCAGCTTGCGCGCTGGTGGCAAAGCTCAAGAGCAGGTCCCCGATGCGCTCCAGTCCAATCATGACTTTCATACACCCAAGCAGTTGCCGGGTTTCGGCCTCAGGAACTTGGGTGATGGTCGCGGTGACTCCGGAGTCCACTTCCAGGTCAATGGCGTCGAGTTCTTTTTCGCACTGCCGGATATCGTTCAGGCGCGACATGGATCCAGTGGCGATTCCCTCGGCGGCAATGGCCGCGGCCTCGCGCGCAAGTTCGCAGGCTTCCACGGTTCGCTGCACCAGGCCAGAGTGCGATGGCTCAGGCGAAGGCGTTTTTAAGCTGGCTGTACTCATAGGAAAATTGTTCCCCTTGTTGGATGCCAGATCCGCTCAGGTAGATACAAACGGCGTCACCCGAGAGTGTGTCCCACACTCCTGGCAGAAGCATAATTCCCGGCGTCAATGGGCAGGTTACAACTTGGTGAATATATCATTGCTGTCGAATGAAAAAGTCAGACAATGGCTCAGTTTCCGGTTGGCCGGCCATCCGTCCACGACCTAGCTTGCGCACGGTTACCAATGTTCATTACCACGCATGCAGAAGGACAACTCAAGAATGAACACCCGTGACCACGACCGCCACCGAAGGGCCATTCCGGGGTCCTGCTCATGTGCCTAAGATCGCGTCATGCCTGTGCAAAACATCCGGGACGGCCTTCTCGTCACGCTCGTTCTCCGCTACGAACAGGATCGCAATCAGTTTGTGATCTTGTCCAAGCAAACTGTCGATTCCTCTTCCGCCCGTTTGGCAATCGCGGAGTTGAGGAATGAAGGACTGGTGGAAGAACAAGTTCGAGGTGTGATTCGACTGACCGCGCTGGGGTACAAAAAGTACAGGAACGCGCCGCTTCCATACGCTTATGCGGGCTGAACCGCTGTAGTGCCCGAGGGAGCAAACACGAACGGTCCGTTCCCATGCTCGGGTCGTACACGTGCCTCGGTAATCTCGCCTGACTCATCGACTCGTAGCATTATTTCCTTGCATGGTGACCTCCCCCATATCGCCCTGCACGCGGCGTCCCGTCCGTGTGCGACTTCCAGGCATGCCTTCAGCAACGATCCGATTTGGAGACGGACAACGCTCATCCGCTAGACTTCAGACCATTTCTGTCACCGGCGGGTTGCTTCGAGTGCTCAAACCGCTCAGTTCAGGAGCAGTTGTGGAACTGCAGTTTTCGACGCACATTGGATCCGTGCTCGCCATGGCTGAACTGCTCAGCCCCTGTTCAGCCGCTCCGATCGGTTTGCAGCCGTTTCGTTTCATCGCAATGGACAGTGCCGAGTTGCGAAAATTACGCGCGGCAATTGCATCGTCCTAGAAGACGGAGGCAGAAAGCCCATCTGCGTCCCCTTGGCCGTGTAGTCGGCAAACCGGAGATGTGGCCTTCCTGACACCCTTGCGATTGCTCCCGAGTGACGGGCTACTCGGAACTTGGCAACCGGATCGTTGCGGCCGCGGTTTGAACGCGTTGGATTCCAAAGTTCACATCGGACATATTCTCCCCTTTATAGGCAGCTGTAACCCGCGCCTTCGCATTCTCTAAATCGACACCAGAAGCACGGCGCTTTGGCCCTCTGTCTTGAACTAAAGTTTTTCTGGCGAGCTGCCGATAATTGAAGCTAGCCCCCACGTGCGGCAGCCAAGTCTCTCGGTTTGAGCGCCGATGCCAATGAATTGTTGGGAGTCCAAGAAATGCGGTCGCGAGCCCGGTGGTGAGCGCGCTGAAGTCCTGGGTGTTTGTCCCGCGGCCACAGAGACAAGATGCCACGGAGCCAACCGCGGAACGAATGGCGGACGCGTGTGCTGGCTGGTCTCGGGCACGCTCTGCGGGGGTGAGGTGCAAGGGCACTTTGCCCGGAAACTCGCCACTTGCAAGGATTGCGACTTCTACAAACAGGTTCAGGAAGAAGAGGGCCCAGCCTGCCAGCCGGAATCTGAGATCCTCTTGTCCCTCAGTGATCCCGCTCAAATCGTTCATGCCTACGAAGAACTCCGCTGCGTGCACGCCAAGCTTAAGGAGAGCCAGGCCGAGCTGGTACAAATACGAAAGCTGGAAGCCGTCGGGCAGCTCGCGGCCGGGATAGCGCATGAGATCAACACTCCCACGCAGTTCATCGGCGACAACCTGGTATTTCTCAAGGAGGCCCTTGGCCCTCTCATGGCTGCGCTCCAAGCTTCGGGCCAGATACTGAATGCCACAAAGGCAACCGTCGAGCTTATTGAACAGGTCAGTCCTCCGCTCGACGCTGAACAGATCTCCTTCCTGGGGCAAGAGATTCCCAAGGCCATCGATCAGTCCTTGGAAGGTGTCCGACGGGTGGCGTCGATCGTCCGGGCCATGAAGGAGTTTTCGCATCCCGGGTCCAAAGAAAAGACACCCATCGACATTCATCGCGCCATCGAGAACACAATCGTGATGACCCGCAGCGAGTGGAAGGAGGTTGCGGAGGTTCGCACGGATTTCGACCCGTCAGTACAGCTGGTCCCGTATATTCCCGATGAGTTCAATCAGGTGATTCTGAACCTGCTGGTCAACGCGTCGCAAGCAATCCGGAGTGCGACGGGCGGGGCTGAGGGCAAGGGAACCATCACTATTGGAACTCTCGGGAATGACCCCTGGGTCGAAATTCGCATCAGCGACACAGGACCAGGAATTCCCAAGGCAATTCGGCATCGCATCTTCGAGCCGTTTTTTACCACCAAAGAAGTCGGCAGAGGCACAGGGCAGGGCCTGTATCTTGCCTACATGTCGGTGGTCAAGAAGCACGGAGGAAGCTTAAGCTTTGAATGTCCTCCAGGGCAGGGGACCGTCTTCATTGTCCGACTTCCCGCTCGTGAGCTTCCGCCCGGCAAACAAGAATCCACCCTTGCCTAGCGGCCCTTCACTTCGCAACCGCGACTGGAGAGTCGAGCCGCCTCACAATCTGTTTCCTGAATGGCGTCACAACCTCGAACATCTGATCGGCACGGTCCCCAGTCCGTATCGAAGACGGCAAGCTGCCATACCTAATACCAGGGAGATTGTGCCTGGATCACGGGCTCCCGGGAAACTGCCCCATTACCAGCATCTACCCGGAATCGGGCTCGGAAGCGGGCAGGGTAAACAAAAACGTCGAGCCGTGATTGAGCTCGCTCTCGGCCCGAATCGTTCCTCCGTGTGCCAGAACAATGTGCTTGGCGATGGCGAGGCCCAGCCCGGTGCCCCCGGATTCCCGCGAACGAGCTTTATCGACGCGGTAGAAACGCTCGAAAAGACGGGGCAGATGCTCGGAAGAAATGCCGGATCCGAAGTCCCTGACATAGAATTCGACGCTGCCCTCCGCGGCGCGGGCTCCGAGAATAACTTTTTTTCCGGACGCCGCGTACTTCAACGCATTCTCGATCAGGTTGGAAAAAATCTGGTGGATGGCTTCGCGATTGGCATTCACATGGGCGGCGGGCACTGAGTTCTCAATCGCCAGCTCGACTCCAAGCTCGACTCCATAAGACCGCGCCACTTCACGGAAGCTTTCCAAAGCATCCTGCAGCAGTTCTTCAGGGCTGACCCGCTGGATGTCGAACCTCTGTTCGCCCGATTCGACGCGCGCCAGCGTGAGCAGGTCTTCCGTGAGTCGCGACATGCGGGCCGCGTTCTTGCGGATGATTTCCAGGAACTCGCGCACGTGATTGTCTGCAATAGGGCTGTCGAGCAGCGTCTCCGTGTATCCCTGGATGGAAGTCAACGGAGTGCGCAGCTCGTGGGAAACGTTGGCGATGAAGTCGCGGCGGCTCTTTTCCATGCGCTCGGTCTCCGTAAGGTCGCGGAGCACGGCGACGGCGCCGCCCCCGGGCATGGGCGCCGCGGTGACATCGAAGGTGCGGCCGGAAGCAATGGTGTTCGAGCGCGTGGACCTGACGACCTGGAAGCGCGCCGCATCTTGAATGGCGGCGAGAAAGTCCGGGTCGCGGACGCTGTCGATCAACGGCGCATTCAGGCGGGCAGCACGAAGCAGCAGACGGTCCATGCTCCGATTGGCCCACTGTATGCGCCCGTCGACATCGACCGCGACCACGGCGTCCTGCATGCTGTTGAGAAGAGTTTCCAGCTCGCGCTGGCTGGTTTGCACGCGAGCGTAACTTTCCTCCACACGGCGCGTCGTCTTATCGAGTGCTGACGCCATCTGCCCGATCTCGTCAGTCGAACTGGAAGCGATTCGGGCAGTCAGATCCCCGCCCGCCACGCGCTCGGCAAAATTTACGATTCGCTGCAGACGCCGGCCCACATATTGCGAAGCGGCCGCCGCCACCATCACCGCGAAAACCAAAGCGCTGAACGATCCCCAGAACAACGCCACGCGCAGCGGACGATCCGTAATTTCGATCTCGGGCAATGGATACGCCAGCCGCACCGCTCCTCCAGAAACCGGCGCCGCCACGTACACAAAAGGAACGCCGAGACTCTGACTCTTGCGCTCATCCACGCCAACTTCGCCGGCCAGAGCGGAAACAAACTCCCGGCGATGCGCGTGATTCTCCATCGTGCTGGGATCGGCTTCCGAATCGGCCAGCACCTTCCCGGTGGGATCGATGACCGTGGCGCGGGCTCCCGCCGCCTGGCCCTCCTGGGCGGTAATGTCGGCCAGGGAGTGCTGCCGGTCCGCCTCCACGCGATGGGCGAACATCAAGGTTTTCTGTTTGAGATTGCGCTCGATCTGCTCGCGCAGCGTGCGTTCCCAGACCTTGTGCACGGCCAACTGCAACGTGATCGCGGTTACGCCAATCACCAGCAGAAACACAAACATCAATTTAAAGAAGATGCGACTTCTCAACGCGCGACCTCAAAGCGGTAGCCGGCCCCCCGTACCGTCGTCAGGTAACGCGGGTTCTCCGGATCGGGCTCAATCTTTTCACGGATGCGTCGCACATAAACGTCCACCGAGCGCGGCGTCACGTATGCCGTATCGCGCCAGACCGAGTCGAGCAACTGATCTCGAGTGAAAACGCGTCCGGCGTGCCGCATGAAGTGGTCGAGCAGTCGGAATTCGGTGGCCGTGGTCGGCACCGGTTTCCCGCGAACGGTCAATGTCATCGCGCCCGGGTCAATGTGGATTTCGTCAATCTTGGTTGGCAGCGGCGGCAGCGGACGCTCAAAACGGCGCAGCACCGCTTTGACCCGAGCCACCAGTTCGCGCGGGCTAAAAGGCTTGGGGATGTAGTCGTCGGCGCCCAACTCCAACCCCAGAACGCGATCCGCCTCGCCGCTCTTCGCGGTCAGAAAAATCACCGGGACCGAAGCCAGCGACACTGACTGCCGGATCTGGCGGCAAAGTTCCAGCCCGTCTTTCCCCGGCACCATGATGTCCAGCAGAAACAGCGCCGGACGCTGCCGTTCGGCATCGGCCACGACCAGATTGCCGGTCGAGTAGAGTCGCACGTTGAAGCTGGCCCCTTCCAGATGATGGCGAACGAGGCGCGAAATATCCGGGTCGTCTTCGACTACATAGATCGTCGGCTTCACGCGAACCATTGTAACTGGGAAATGTTTCAATTCGATACCAGGACCGGATCGGATTCCGTAACGCCCCGGAGGGGCGACCGAACTTAGCCCAGCGCTTCAGCGCTGGGAAAAGCGGAAGAAATGATTCAAGTCCCGGAGGGACGACCGAGTTCTCCCGCACCCGCTGGAGTGGCCGGACATCAAGACGCGGAATCGTTCAGCAAACGGTTCAGCCCCTGTCTCAGGGACTGGACCTTTACCACCAGCGGCTAGCGGAGCGACATGCCGGCATCGGCGCAAAAATCCATAGACACAAATTCCCCGCGCAGAAATTTCGGAAAGGCCGCCGCCGCGATCATGGCCGCATTGTCGGTGGAAAGCGCGCGCGACGGGAAGAAAACAGGCAGCCCCTGCATCGCCGCTTCGCGCTCAAACGTGGCCCGCAATTCCCGATTGGCGGCCACGCCGCCGCTCACAAAAAGAGTTCGAACGTCATACGCGCGCGCCGCCGCCAGCGTCTTCATGACCAGGTCGTTGACCATGGAGCGCTGAAAAGAAGCCACCAGGTTAAGGATTTGCCGGTTCGAGAGCCTGCGAATGTCTTCGAGCGTCGGCGTGTCGATGCCCGCAAGCGCCTGACGGCGGGCCTCAATCGCAGGTTTCAGTTTCTCGGTCTCGACGTACCGCAAAACCGCCGTCTTGATTCCGCTGTAGGAAAAATCAAAGTTCGGCCCACTAACGTGCGGCCCATCCTCTGCCGCCGGAAGCGGCCCGTGATCGCCAAGCTTATGATCGCCGAGCTTATGATCGCGCCGGTCCCGGTGCTTGATCTGCGCAATCTGAAATTTGACCGCCTGCGGATCGCCGTGCGGCGCGAGCCGGTCAATGATCGGTCCTCCGGGATAGCCCAGTCCCAGCAACTTCGCGACTTTATCGAACGCCTCTCCGGCGGCGTCGTCGCGAGTGTGGCCGATGTTCCGGTAGGTCCAGAGATTTTCCTGCAACTGGGCAAGATAAAGATGCGTGTGGCCGCCCGAGACCACCAGCGCAAGCACCGGAAAATGCAGGTCACCATTTTCGCTCTGCCGCTGCTCAAGCAATACGGCGTGGATGTGTCCCTCAAGATGGTTCACCGCGATCAGTGGCTTCTCCAGCGCGAAGGCCAGCGCTTTGGCAAAGCTAATGCCAACGAGCAGAGCCCCCGCCAGTCCCGGCCCTTGCGTGACCGCGATGGCATCGACAGACTGATAAGTCTGTCCAGCTTCGGCCAAAGCCTGGCGCACCACCGGAACAATCGCGCGCAAGTGCTCCCGCGAGGCAAGTTCCGGAACCACTCCGCCATAAGGCTGGTGCGTGGCAATCTGCGAGGCAACGATGTTCGACAAAACCCGCTGCCCCGAGCGCACCACCGCCGCGCCCGTCTCATCACAGGAGCTTTCGATGCCGAGGATGTGCGCGTCAGGCATAATTGGCTCTTAGCTTTTGGCTCTTGGCTTTTGGCTCCTGGCTTTTGGCTCCTTAGCTTTCTAGAACGTGTTTCATAAATGGTTCTTTGAAGGGGCGCGGCTTCAGCCGAGCCGTTTCGAGACAGTTAAATCGGGGCTTTAGCCCCTGCGGGACGGCATCCCTAGTTTACGCGACTGCCGAATGATTACCGATGTCGAACGCCAAACAACACGCCGCCGAAATCGTTCGCGCGCTGCGCGAACGCGGACACCAGGCCTACTTCGCCGGGGGATGTGTCCGCGACCTGCTACTCGGCCGCGAGCCCGCCGACTACGACGTTGCGACCGATGCAACTCCGCGCCAGGTAATGCAAATCTTCCCGCAAACATTCGCCGTAGGCGAGCAATTCGGAGTAGTACTGGTGCCCCCAGCAGAATCTGGTGGAGCGACAGGCGCCCTCGCCCGTCCCGGCGAGCGTGGTAAAGGAGCCGTCGAGGTAGCGACTTTTCGCTCGGACGTCGGCTACTCCGATGGCCGTCATCCCAACCAGGTTCGCTTCAGCCAAGACCCGCGTGAAGACGTGCAGCGCCGCGATTTCACCATCAATGGCATGTTGCTCGATCCCATGGTCCGCGATTCGTCGATCCGCGATTCAACGACCCTCGATTCAACGACCAACAAGATCCTGGATTTCGTCGGTGGCCGGGAGGATCTAAAGGCCGGCATCGTGCGCGCCATCGGCGACCCCGAACGCCGTTTTGCCGAGGACAAACTGCGCATGCTCCGAGCCGTGCGCTTCGCGGCGCGCTTTGATTACAAGATCGATCCAGCAACGCTGGAGGCGATAAAGCGGCTGGCGGTTCACATCAACCAGGTTTCGTGCGAGCGGGTGCGAGAAGAACTGACAAAGATGCTCACCGAGGGCCGAGCCAGCCGCGCGTTCGAATTACTGGATACAACCGGCCTCTTGCCAGAAGTCCTGCCAGAAATTGCCGCCATGAAGGGAGTGGAGCAGCCGCCCGAGTATCATCCCGAAGGTGACGTCTTCGTGCACACGCTGCTTCTCCTGGAGAAACTGCAGGCCAGCGGTTCCGGTTCCATCTCAAAGACGCTGGCCTGGGGAGCGCTGCTCCACGACGTAGGCAAGCCGCCAACCTGCCGCAGAGCGCCCGACCGCATCCGCTTCGATGGCCACGTAGAAGTAGGAGTGAAGATGGCCGCCGAAATCTGCCGCCGTCTGCGCTTCTCGAACCACGAGACCGACCAGATCCTCGCGCTGGTAGACAATCACATGCGGTTTGCGGATGTCCAGCGCATGAAGCAATCCACCCTAAAGAGGTTTCTGCGCCTGCCCGCCTTCGACGAGCATCTGGAATTGCATCGCATCGACTGTCTTTCCAGCCACGGCCAACTCGACTCGTATGAGTACTCGCGCGAGCAGTTGCGGTCGTTGCCGCCCGAGGCGATTCGCCCCACTCCGCTGATCACTGGCCGCGACCTGATCGAAGCAGGTTATGAGCCCGGCCCACGCTTCAAAGAAATGCTAGCAGCGGTCGAAGACGCACAACTGGAGGGAAGACTCACGTCACGCGAGGCGGCGATGGAGTATGTACGCCGCGAATTTCCCGCCTAGCTTCGAAGGGCGACGGAGACACGATCTCCCGACCTCTACCGTGTCAAGGTAATTGATCCTAGTTGCCTTGGCTTCTTTCAGGATGGGGATGGCAAGGTCGGCGTCTTTCAATGTGGAATCTGGTCTCTTTGTGCCAGGAACCTGCTCTGGCACTCTTTCGCTGCCGATAGCAATCCGCTGAACTCAGGCGTTCCCCGGAACTTCACAAGCAACGGGTCGGTTTGCAAGGCGGTGTAGGCACAATAGTTCTGTTCAATGGCGCTTCTCAGCAAGCGAACAGCGGCATCCTTTTGACCACAATACGACAGCAGAGCGCCAACGAAATACCGAGGCTCCGCGTCAACTCCCGCAAGCGCGGCCGCTTCGCTCTTTTTCGCGGCTCCGTCCAATTGGGATGTCTGCTGGGGGTCTAGGCAGGCTAGGAGCAGATCACGGCCCAGTAGAGGACGCTCCGACGTTCTCTGAATCGTTTGTCGTGCCTCGCCCAGTTTGCCTTGCTCCAGAAGAATAAAAGCTGTTGTCCTGGCTGCCCAGTCCGAGCCTGCGTCGAGGCGGACGAACTCCATCGCCCTCTGTGGCTCACCTAATTGCATGAACGCCCAAGAGCACGACCGGAATGTGCTGTTCCGATCCAAGGCGAGCGCTGTGTCGCACTCGCGTGCCGATTCGTCCAACAGTCCCGCATAGCGCAGGACATAAGCCAAAGAGAAATGGGCCCACGCGCTTTTCGGGAGGCGCTTAACCAAGGCTGACGCTTGCGCGTAGGCTTGTCTAATGTCGCCTCGATCCATTTGGTTAGTAATCAACTGTCCGGCGGCAGGAATCAAGTTCGGATCAAGCGCCAGTGCTCGTTCCAGAGCCGAGTCCGAACGCTTGAGCATTGGTTCCCCGCCGTCAGCATAATTACTATCGTAGTAGTAACGCACTCCCAAAGCCTCCCAGGCGGGCGCGTAGCTGGGGTCAATACCCACCGCACGCTCCAGCATCGCGATGGCATCCTTGTTAGGAGCAATATCATGCGGAACCGCGATGCTGCGCAAATACAAGTCGTAGGCCTCCTCGCTCTTGGGCCGAGTTCCCGCCTCCCCAGAGGCCGATAATCCTCCAAGCACGGGGACAAGGCCTTGCCGGACTCTCGACGTGATTTGTTCCCGCATCGCAATCTTGTCTGACGCTGCAACATTGATGGTGTCTCGCCAAACACTGCGGTTATTAGCGACATCCACCGCTTCCAGTGTGACCTCCAACTGGTTACCTTCCGTGAGGTAGTGTCCCGTTACAATGCAGGTCACTCCCATCTCCCGACCAGCCTGTTGCAGGTCCAAGTTCGGCCCGCTGTACTTGCTCGTTGTGGCAAAAGGACGAATGGAGAACGACGGGACGTAGCTCAGCGCGTTCGCAATTTCATCTGGCAAGGCGAGCCGTAGAAAATCCGTGTCCTTGTCGGAGCCCGCATTCTGGAACGGCAGAACCGCGATGGCCTTCGAGCTTACAGAATCAAGGGGCGAGGCTTGGGGGTGCCGAGACTGCCAGAGGAAGAGTGCGATCACGATTGCAGCGATAACCCCAACAGCGGCCGCAGCGACCCATTGGAGCCGTCTTTTGCCAGAAACGGGTGTCGATTTAGGAACGGCAGCCGATTTACCAGAGTCCGTGTCCCGTTTCAGTCGTTGCAGGTCGGCTCGCATCTCCGCTGCGCTCTGATAGCGTAGGTTGCGGTCTTTCTCCAGAGCCTTGTTAATGACGTGCTCAAACCCCGCTGGAATATCTGGATTTAGCCGCACTGCTGGCGCTGGCGCTCGATTCAGGATCGATTCGAAGATCACACCAGATGTGTCGCCCCTAAACGGGAGCAGACCCGTTGCCATCTCGTAGAGAACCGCCCCGAACGAAAACAGGTCGGTGCGAACATCGAGTTCCTTACCTCGAACCTGCTCCGGCGACATGTATGCTGCGGTGCCGAGCGTAGAACCGGGGCTGGTGAGATGTTCCTCGGCGATAGTCGTAGCGGTCTGAGTATTCTGTGCGGCTATTTGGCTGGCAGAACTGGCAGGAAGCGCGACCTTGGCCAACCCGAAATCCAGAATCTTCGCATGTCCGCGCTCGGTGACAAAAATATTGGCAGGCTTGATATCGCGATGAACGATCCCCTTTCCATGTGCGGCATCGAGCGCGTCCGCAATCTCGATAGCAAGAGACAGGATCAGTTCGGAGTCCATCGGCCTTCCTGCAATCCGGTGCTTCAGCGTCATCCCGTCCAGAAACTCCATGGCGATGAACGACTGCTCACCACTCTTGCCGATGTCGTAAATTGTGCAGATGTTGGGATGGTTGAGAGCGGAGGCCGCACGAGCTTCGCGTCGAAAACGTTCCAATGCCTGCGAGTCTCGGGAAACGTCATCGGGCAGGAACTTGAGCGCAACGAAACGACCAAGCTCAGTATCCTCGGCCTTGTAAACGACGCCCATACCGCCACCCCCGAGCTTTTCGACGATACGGTAGCGCGAGATGGTTTGGCCGAGCATTAGGGGCAAATCTTACGTGGGTGAAACCGGCAAGTCAATGAAAGCCGTGGAGTTGGCACTGTGTCAAAACAGTCGTTGTCGAAACATCGCTATCACACCAACAACTTCCGCATGGCGAAATCGCCGGGTGCCCCACGTCTCGCGCCTTTCGAGACGTGAGCTGCCGCGGGCGTCTTCACTTCCGCAATCCAACCCCTGACCTTTTTCATCACAAACGTCCGGGCCATCCATCACAGACTTTCCACCCACCATGCTCGACAATGAAGACTTGAGTGGCCAAGGTAGAAGTCTGCCCGTCTCCAGAGACGGTCCTCAACGCCGCCCGAAAGCCATTCTCAGCGCTCCTTGACAACGTAAAATTGACCACCCGTCCCCGAATCGGGAAACGAAGCGAAGAATTTTCGCCGCTAAGTCCTTATTCCTGAATATTTTGAAGCTAAGTCCTTTATATTCTATATTTTGGCGCAAATTGGGGGGGGGTAAGAACCCGACCACCCAACCCACTGAACAAAGAACGGAGAACGGAGCCAATCTTCTGGGCATCAGCGTTTCGCGGACAAGAGTGTCCGCGCTACACGAACTATTCCTCGTTCCTGTCACGGTCCTGCGAAGTTGTCTGCGCTTCATCGGCAGCGCCCGGAACGGGCTTCTGCAGATCGATCGGAGGCAATCCCGCTTTCTTCAGCTGATCGTTCAGTTCCGGAATATTTCTGGACTTGAGTTGCGCCCACGCTAATAACTGCTCTTCCAGCGCCTTGTCCAGTTCTCCGAACATCGCGACCTGCTGTGTCGTCGGCGCGGCGTCGGCGGTATCGAGAGCGCTTACGAGGGCGTTGAGGCCGCCATTCAGCCGAGCCAGTCTGCGGCCTTCGGGCGTGCTCAAGTAGCGCGTACGGTAGTCGCCTTCTTCGCCCTCGATGGACGCGGCTTTCGCGTCCAGCTCACCGGCGGTCTTTGTGATCGCTGCAGTCTCTGAGTTATTTGCGGCATCTTTTGCATTCGGGCCGCGTCCGGCGAGCGCTTTCAACTGGGATCGCAGGCTGCGCACTTGTTGCAGCGCTTCGTAATCCTTGTGAAGAGCATCGGCAATTTTCTGGTCGAGTTCGAATTGCCGTCGCAGATCTTCCGGCGAAGTCTTCACCCGCGGATCCATGCGAATATTCAGCGGCTGCGTGTACTGTTTTGCGTTCACGGTCAGAATCAGGGTGTACTGTCCGGGCAGCACAGTCGCTCCCAAGGGATAGAGTGGAGTGTCGTGGTAGATCGCGGAAATCGGGTAGTCGCGCGTCAACACGTCAGGCGCAGGATAAGTCAAGTCCCAGACAAAACGATGCATGCCAGCCCCAGCCGACAGCGTTCGCGCTGGCCGCGCCCAGTACATGGGAACGTTAAATTGCTTCGCATTTACCGGCTCGGGCTTGTCGGCGCTGGAAAAGCGGCGCACGACTCGTCCCGATGAGGCATCGACAATTTCCAGCGTGACCACGCCGGAGGCCGCGCGGTTCAGCCAGTAATCGATCATCGCGCCATCCGGAGGATTCTGTCCGGCGGGTTCTTCCGGCGGCAGAGGCGTGTCGGTGTTATTGTTGCGGCGCAAGCGATAGGTGAGCTGCGGCGCGTAAAGATGCGCGGGATCGTGACCGTTCGCAATCTCCGCGCTGAACTGCCGCAGCGGCGTGATGTTATCCAAGATCCAAAACGACCGGCCGTGAGTTCCGACGACAACATCGTCATGATGAACGACGAGATCGCGGATCGAAGTCGGCGGCAGATTCATCTTCAGCGACTGCCAATGGTCGCCGTCGTCCCACGAAACATACACGGTGCGTTCGGTGCCGGCAAAAAGTAATCCCTTGCGTTCCGGATCTTCTCTGACCGTGTTGACGGGCTCGTTATCGGGAAGGCCGCTAACAATCTTCTGCCACGACTTCCCACCGTCGTGCGTGCGGTAGATATACGGATGCAGGTCATCGAGCCGGAAGCGGTCCACCGCGGCATACGCGGTCGCGGTGTCGAAGTGCGAGGCGTCCATTTGCGCCAGCTTGCTCCATGGCGTCAGTTCGGACGGCGTCACGTTCTGCCAGTTCTTGCCGCCGTCGTGGGTTACTTGAATCAGGCCATCGTCGGTGCCAGCCCAGATCAGGTTGGCATCTTTCGGCGACGGAGCAATCGAATAGATCACGCCGCGATGCTTGCCCTTCTCCGGATCGGCCTCGATAAACGGTCCGAGAGTCGCTGGAGAGCCCGGATCTTCGCGCGTAAGGTCGGGGCTGATGATCTGCCAACTGTTGCCACCGTCGCGCGTGGCAAAAAGAACATTGGAGCCAAGATAGAGCACGTGCGGATCGGCCGGCGAGAAAATCAACGGCGCGGTGCGATTGAAGCGATACTTCCCGGTGCGCAGAACCACCGGCGAAACGTCGCGCGTCTGGCCAGTGTTGCGGTCGAACACCGTAGCCTTGCCGCCGTAAATCAGATTAGGATGCAGCGGATCGGGCGCGACGTAGCCATACTCCTCGACGCCGACCGTGGTCCAGTCGCGAAATGTGATTTCGCCGAAGCCGCTGCGGCTGGCGGTGCCGATCGAGCCGCTTTCCTGTTGGCCGCCATACACCCAGTAAGGAAACTCGTTGTCGGTGATGACGTGATAGAACTGCGCCGTGGGCTGGTTGTACCAGGAGCTCCAACTTTGGCCGCCATTCACGCTGATGGTCGCGCCCTGGTCCACGGCGAGGGCGATGATGTCGGGGTTTTCGGGATTGATCCAGATGGTATGGTAGTCGTCGCCGCCGGGCGCGCCTTTGATGGCGGTGAAATTCTTGCCGGCGTCGTCGGATCGGTAGGTCGAAGTGTTGGCCACATAGATCGCATCTTTATTTCGCGGATCGACGCGCACGCAGGCGAAGTCGTCGCCGCGTCCCCAGACGCGTTCTTCGGTATTCACGAGTTGCCAGCTTTCGCCAGCATCGTCGGAGCGATAAACGCCGCCGTTCTTCCCCGCATCTACCAAGGCGTACATGCGATCGGGATCGCTTCGCGAAACGGCCAGGCCGATGCGGCCCAGCTTGTCGGCCTCGCTTGGCAATCCTTTCGTGATTTGCCGCCAGTTATCGCCGCCGTCGGTTGATTTGTAGAGTCCGCTCCCCGGGCCGTCATAGCTGCCATCGGTCGTCCACGGCGGACGGCGCGAAGCCCACATGTCGGCAAAGATCACCTGCGAGTTTCGCGGCTCGAACACCAGGTCAATCGCTCCGGTATTGTCATCTTTATAAAGAACCTTTTGCCACGTCTGGCCGCCATCGAGCGAGCGGTAAACGCCGCGCTCGGCATTCGGACCATAAGGATGCCCGAGGGCGGCGACAAAAACCCGGTTCGCATCCTTGGGATCGACTAGAATCGATCCAATCTGCTGCGCGTCGCGCAGTCCCAGATGCTGCCAGGTGCGGCCCGCGTCGGTCGATTTGTAGATACCGTCGCCTACGGACAGATCCGGCCGGCGCAGGCCTTCGCCGCTGCCGACATAGATCGTGTTCGGATTCGACGGCGCGACTGCCAACGCTCCAATCGATCCGGAGAGCCGATCATCTTTGGGTTGACCATCGAAGATCGGATTCCAGGTGTGGCCGAAGTCCGTCGTTTTCCAAACTCCGCCATTGTTCGGCGCCATGTAGAAGACATTCGGCTGGCCCGCAACGCCGGAAATCGCCACCGTGCGGCCGCCGCGAAACGGGCCGATCATGCGCCAGCGAAGTTCCTGGTACATCGCCGGGTCATACTGCTGGGCGGAAAGCGCGAAAGGAAAAGGCAGAACACAGAGCAAGGCGAGCAGAATCCACAAGAGGCGCTGGTTCACGGTTGGTCCTCAAAGAGAGGTAAGGATAAACCACGGCAGCGGAGATTGGACAGGGCAGTCGGACATGTCTGGTCAAAAAGAAAACCCACCCTGCGACAACCGAAGGGCGGGTTCAGTGCTTTCAAAACTCAAGTCCTAATGATTATCAGCCGGCTTCTCCGCTGGTTTCTTGCCGGCGGCGGGAGCAGCAGCGGCTTTTGGTTTCCAGAACTCGGGATCCGCCTTAACCCACTCGTCCGCCGGGTAGCTCATGCGCGGATTAAACGCGAACAGGTTGGTCTGGCTCGACTCGATCGCCGCCGCCGACAACTCGGCAAGCTTCTTCATGCCCTCTTCACCCATCGCCTCTTCAAAACCTTTGCCCGCCGCGAAGTTTTTGTCAATCTCCGCCGCCGACTTCATCGGGTTGAAGATGATGTAGGTCGTGTCAGGAAATCCATAGACCGCCGAATAAGCCGCCCAGTGTACATCGGGAATTTTCTTGTAAGCGGCGGTTACCAGCTTCACGATTTCGTCCCAATCCTTGTCATGTCCCTGCTTAACCTGGAAGCGCGAGATTTCGAAATAGCGCATGTGAGCTATGTCCACCTCGGGACGCAGGCTGTATTCCTCGCGGAATGCCAACGCGGCGCTGTCGGTCTCGCTCAAGAGTTCACCGTCGACGGCAGAGGCGTGGTCCAGGGCAGCCATCAGTGCGGTATTCTTTTGGGTTGCGAGCGTATCCTTTTCCCACGCTGCAAACGAATCGTAGCCGGTCAGAAACAGGGCACGCGACTGACCCGAAAGAGATTCCACAGCCAGATAGTGGGTTGGCCAATTCGCTTGCTTCATTGCCTGAATAAACATGCTTTCGGTCTTTTCATGTGCCGTACCTGCCTTCCCCGGCTTCGTATACTCCCGGAAGACCGTCAGTACCTTGGGTGGCATTTTACCAGCGGGCTTGTCCTGGCCAACAGCGATCCCGGACATTCCAGCAGTCAGCAAAACAACCAGGGCGAGCATCGCCCCTGTGATTCTTCTCATAGTTGACCTCCTCGGTCAAACAGATAGCACGGATTTTCTTTCTTCACCCCAAAAACTGTGTAATTGTACGCCCCTTTTGCATTTTCGCAACCTGGTGAATAGATTTTCAGCGGAGTGCGCCCGGCGGTCTGGCCATCAGTCCCGGCACGGCGGAATCGCCCCATTGTGAGCCTGGTTCTCGCAACGCTCCTCTCGACCAGACCCTCTACAAGACGACGGAAGCAGTAGGAGAGCTCCCAAGATAGCGGCGCAACGCATCCTGCCATTCCGGCATGCGGATGTTATAGGAGTGCAGGCTATCCGGCGACAGAACGGAGTAAGCCGGCCGTCGCGCCGGACGCGGGAAATCAGCCGTGGTCACGGGTTTGATTGTGGTCGGCAGGCCGGACACGCGCACGATTTGGGTAGCGAACTCGTACCACGTGCAGTTGCCGGAATTGGTGACGTGCACAATCCCACGGGCGGACGCGCGGCACAGTTCGACGAGAGCGGAGGCGAGATCGCGCGTGAAAGTTGGGCTGCCACGCTGATCGTTCACCACGGAAATCTCAGGACGCGTCGACGCCAGCTTCAGAATCGTCGCCGGAAAACACTTGCCTCCGTGGCCGAACAGCCACGAAGTCCGGGCAATGCAGACCTCGGGCAGGATATTGAGAAGCCGCTCCTCGGCCCGGGCTTTACTCTCGCCATAAACGCTGGTCGGACTTCTAGGGTCGCTGGTCTGGTAAGGCGATCCCTTGCTGCCATCAAAAACGTAGTCCGTGCTCAGGAACATCAGTCGCGATCCGGCTTCCCGGGCAGCCTCGGCCACATTGACGGCGCCCTCGCAATTCACCGCGAAGGCCAAGTCGCGGTTTGACTCGCAGCCATCCACGTCGGTGTAGGCAGCGGAGAGGAGAACCCAGTCGGGACGGGAATCGCGAATCACGTCGCGAACGCGCGCGCGGTCGCGCAGGTCGGCGTCCTTGGAAGACAAGGCGGTCAACTGCTCACCGCTCAGTTCCTTACCGCCCAACTCATGAACCAGTTGTTGGCCAAGCAGTCCGGATGCACCGAACAAGGTGACGCGCATAGCGGCATTGTAAATGGGAACTCCGGGGACAAGATCGAAAACCCCGCGACTTTGTCTTCTTCTCGATTCGTCTCTACTCGGTCTCAGTCGGTTGCGGTGTTCGTACCCGCCGCCGCAGGGCGTGCAGGATGAGCGATCCGCTGATGCCGAAGCAGACCACGGCGGCGAACGCCACCAGATCCAGCGCACGGCGCGTCATCCGGAGGTAATCCGCGAACAGCGACACCATGGCACAGAGAATGCCGAGGACGTTAAGCCAGAGAGGAGAATGAATATTCGGAAGATCCTGCCGAAACCAAACCTGAAGCAGCAGCGCGGCCAGCCCGATTGCAGCCACCACGACCAAAGCGACGGGACTGTAAAAAGCATTCGGCCCCGTATAGATCACGACCAGCGCCAGCGCCAGAAGGAGCAGACCTGATGCGATCACGGTCCACCGGCGCGCAACTCTGGACTGGGAACTCGTCACCGAGCGATCTCCTCGCCTTTCCGCATTTTGCCATTGTACTTCGGCCTTTCCTTCCGCGCTCAGGCGCTGCTCGGCATCCATTCCGCCGCGCGATTCTCGCCGTGCGACATAGCGTAGAGGACCAGTTCCACCCGGCTTGAAATCCCCACCTTATCGAAGATGCGCAGCAGATATTTCTTGATCGTGTGTTCGCTGAGCCCCAGTTCGGACGCGACCCCGCGGTTGGTCAAGCCGTCGGCTACGAGCGCGACGACCTGCTCCTCGCGAGGCGTCAACAAACACCTCCCAGTTGAGTTGACCACACGCAGCGTGGGCACCTCCGACAAAGCATCCAGCACGTAATTCATCTGCTGGCTGTTGATCCAAACCTGCCCCTGGGAAACGCAATGGATGCACTTGCAGAGCATCGGAAAGGGAGTTTGGGTAAAAAGAAAAATGCCCTTCGCACCCGCCCGCAAGGCATTCACCACCAGTTCGCGGTCATCGTTCTCGGCCAGCAACACGGGGGCGATCTTTGGATACGAAACGCGCAACCAGCGCAGCAGGCTCAAATCCGGCAGGTAGTTGCCCGCAATCAGGACCACGTCAGCGTTATTCGATTGCAGGAAGTTGTGGAGAGCAGACGTCTCCAAAGCAACAGCGGAAACCTGAAAGTCTCGCCGGCTTTTCAGAGCGCGCGTCAAGAGTTGAGACTGAATAAGACCGGAATCAGCAACCAGGACTTGCACTATTTCGGTTTCGACCGTCGGGGTTCCCGTGGCCAGCTTCGCGGAGCGCATGGTATTCACACTCCCATCATGCCCCAAGGCGCACGGACCGGATGTAGGCCTCGTCACACCTTGTTGGTGATGAATTCCGCGCCTCATGCTTACTTTCGCAGGGCTACTCCGGTGCACAACTTTCGCCGCAGCACTCTTCCGCCGGGCGTGCGTCCGGGGCCACAAACCTAACCCTGGCGGCCCAACCACTGATTTCATCACTTTTTCGATGGCTGGAACGTGCCCTGTACCGCGGTGGACAGTACTTTCCAAGTCTTGTTGTGCTTTGGACGCAACGATACTTTCATGCAAACAGCTCAAACGCCCGAGCTGCTTTAGTTCGCCGTTCTGAGCAACGGTGAGAGTCCGGAGATGAATGTATTTACCAAACAAGTCGTCTTGGGAGCTGCGGGCATGCTCATCCTGCAGCTAGCCGTGGTCACCTCCGCTCAGGAGACTGTTCCGTCGCCTGCTTCGGCGCCTGGGTTATCTGCTCCGCCAACCGGCAAGATCGCGGCGGCGGAGAGCTCGCAGAGCCAGGACCGGTCCGACACGAGCGTTTCCACCAACGGAGCGATCACACAACCCGGAAAAGCGGGTGGCAAGGGAGATCCTGCATTCGGAGGGGAACGCCACCCGCTTTATCGGCTTACGAAATCTGACACTGTAGACGTAAATTTCACCTTTTCTCCCGACTTTAATCAGACTTTGACCGTGCAGCCCGATGGCTTCGTGGCACTGAAAGGTGCGGGCACTCTGTTAGCGGAAGGGCTCACGGTCCCCCAAATGCAGCAGGCGGTTGCCTCTGCCTACCGCGGCTTTCTGCACCAGCCGGAGGTCACCGTGACCTTAAAGGATTTTGACAAGCCTTACTTCCTCGCTTCGGGTGAGGTGGCGCGGCCAGGAAAGTATGAGTTGCGAGGCGATCTGACCGTAAACGAAGCCGTGGCGATTGCCGGCGGCTTCACGCAGCAGGCCCGTCATTCGCAGGTGGTTGTGTTTCGCCGGATTTCCGCGTACGTCGCCGAATCCCACGTGATTGACCTGAAGAAGATGCTGGATTCCCACGATCTTCACGAAGATCTTCACCTTCAGCCCGGCGACTTTATCTTTGTGCCACAGAGCCGGGTTTCAAAGATTCGCAAGTACGTTCCGACCAACGCCATGAGCTGGTACATGAACCCACTGCAGTTTTAGCAGAAAGGAGTGGCAGCGTTCACTTTGCGTCTCCCAAATCTGGCGGGTTCCCATCAATCTCGCCGGGTGTGATCGCTCGCTGTACGACCCATGGCCGCGGAATTGATCGGAAGCTCGCGCACCACTCTTTCCCCAACCCCCCGCGAACTTGCGGCCACGCTGTTCCGGCGTCCGCGACTCGTGGCTGCTTCTTTTGGGTTCGTACTGCTGGCAACGATGCTCTTCGTGCTCCTCTCGGCGCGATATGAATCGCACTTCAAGGTTCTGCTGCGCCGGGGCCGCTTTGACCCCATAGTCTCTTCCCAGCCCGCCAGTCCCATGGATTTCACCCGTCCCGACATTACGGAAGAAGAACTCAATTCCGAAGTCGAACTCCTAAGCGACGAAGATCTCCTCAAGCAAGTTGTAATAATGGCGGGGCTCGTTCCAGCGGGCACACAAGACTCCGAGCGCCCAGCCGAGATCGAACATGCCGCTCGCAAGCTGTCCCGCCGTTTGGATGTCGAAGCTCTGAAAAAATCGAACCTTATCCAGGTCAGCTACAAGGATACCGATCCGGAACGCGCCGCCCGCATCCTCTCAGCGCTTTCTACCCTCTATGTGCGGAGGCACACGAATCTCCAGCGGCCCTCGGGGGAGATCCAGTTTTTCGACCAGCAAACCGCGGAATCCGAAAAGAGACTGCGTCAGTCCGAAGCCGAACTGGTGCACTTTACTCGCGCTCGGGGGGTGGTTTCGGCAGCGATGGAACGCGATATCGCGCTGCAGAAGTTAGGCGAAGCGGACGCGGCGTACCGCCAAGTCGACCAGGATCGTGTCGAGACCGAGCGCCGGATTGCGTCGCTCGGCGAACAGCTCAAGTCGTTTCCCTCTCGGTCGGTCACCCTCAAGCGCTGGGCCGATAATCCGGAGGTTCTCGAAAAAATGAAAACGCACCTGCTGGAGCTCCAACTCAAACGGACCGAGCTTCTTACCCGCTTTGAACCGTCCTACCGGCTGGTGCAGGAAGTGGAACAGCAGATCGCGGAAACTCAAGCTTCGATTGCCGCCGAAGCGCTCACCCCGGTACGCGACGAAACCACTGACAAGGATCCCAACTATGAGTGGGCCCGCATGGAAATGGAGAAGGCCCAGGTACAGTGGGACGGCTTGCGGGCGCGGCAATCCGACGCTTTCACCCAGGTCGCATCCCTGCGCACGTTTGCCCAGCAGATGCAATCCGACTCCGTCGATCAACAGGATCTGATGCGCGCCGCCAAGGCCGACGAAGACAACTACCTGCTCTACCTTCACAAGCGCGAGGAAGCCCGCATCGGCGACGCGCTCGACGAGCGTCGCATCCTTAATGTGGCCATCGTGGAACCGCCCGTAGCTGCGGCCCTAGCCGTGCACTCCTTGCTCCTTTATTTCCTGCTCGCCTTCGGACTGGCCATGGCGTTCAGCGTCGGCATCGCCTTTACGTCCGAGTATTTTGACCCAACGATTCGCACCCCTAACGAAGCTTACGGCCTACTGGAAGTACCGGTGCTGGCCTGGCTGCCCGCGTCTGAGCCCGCGGTTCTACGTCCTTTCATTTCTCGCATCGGCGGGCCCAAGGTGGTGGTCCGGTGAACACTCTCCGTGAGCTTCTTGCCGAAACACCACCCACCGCTGAGCAGCCGCGCGCGACTCCGATTCGCGAGCAAGTCCAGCGCGAAGCAGTTTCTCCGGCGGCGTTGGTTCACGATGAGCAGATCCATGCGCTGGTTCAGCAGCTTTTCTTCCGGCCTGGCTCGAGGCCGGTGCGGCACGTCGGACTTGCCCCGGTCGAAGCATCGACTGCGATTGCGACACTATGCCTCGAGGTCGCCAGAGCACTGGCGGAAGAAGACCGGTACGACGTCGGGCTGATCGACGCCCACCCCGACTCGGTCCCTCTGCAAACCCAACTTCAGATTCCGTCCCCCAACCGTGCGGAGGCTACCTGGCCGATCGCACCACGGATGTGGATGGTTCCTCGCCAGAGCTGGCTGCCGAACGCCGGCGGGCGCCGCTTGACCGATCAGAACTTATCGCGGCTCCGCGAACTCACGACGGAGTTCGACTTTTCCATTCTCTGGTGTGCTCCGGTCTCCTGGCTCACGGCGAGCATTGGCCAAACCTGCGACGGCCTGGTGCTGGTGCTGACCGCCAACAAAACAAGACGCCTCGTCGCCGCTCAAATCAAGGACCAGCTGAGCAAGGCGCAAGTTCCTCTGCTCGGGACCGTCCTCGCGGAACGCCGTTTTCCAGTGCCGCAAGGCCTGTACCGGAGCCTGTGAATCTTATGGGCGAATTGACCACAAACCGGCTGTGGGACACCGGACCCAAAGATTGCCCCTCGCAGTACGCCCGCATGATTCCTGGGACTCCTGCAATGCCGCGTCCCAGGGTCGCGCCGACAAAGTCCGCGCCAACGGCCGCTGCCGTTCCCACGCGTCCCGTCAGCGTTAAGGACAAAACCACTACGAGAGGCACGCAGGCGCAAACGCCAGCTCCGCAACTTCTGCCGCAACCTGCCGTCGATCGATTCACTCTTTGTCGGTTGGTGGCAGCCGATTTGGTGGTTCTCACGGTGGTGTGCGGCGCGTCATCGCTGTTCTCTCCCGCGTGGAGCCTGCCGTGGGCTTATCTGCCTATTTTTGCCGCTCTGGTAACGCTCATCAGCTTCTGCGAGGGGCTCTACAAACGCGCCGGCGACCCGTCTCCCGCCGGGACCGTCCCAGCCCTGGCGAGGTCAACCCTGTTCGCGATCGGGCTGGTCTTCATCGCTGCGTGGGACGGAATGCGTCATCTCGCCGTCTTCACGACATTCGCCAGCAGCTTGGGGGGCCTCGTGCTGTGGCGCCGCTTGAAGCAGCTTGCATGGAAGCGGCGGTGCCGCGAAAGGGAACTGCGCAAGATCCTCATAATTGGCGGGGGGCCGATCGCTCGCTCCATCGCTCAGGCTCTGCGCGATGATCCTCTCCACCGCGCCAGCGTCTGCGGCTTCGTGGACGACGAACTGCCTCTTTCCCCGGTTGTACTGGGGCGAATCGGAGACCTGGACTGGCTCGCTCGCGCTGAATTCATTGATGAGGTCATCCTCGCTCTTCCCGGCCAGCCAGCCCAGGCGCGAGAGGCTGCCGAGGTCGCGTTCCGCAATCATCTGGACATTCGCGCCGTTCCCGATCTGCCCCCGGGGCCATGGCCCGACTCAGGCATCGATCACATCGGAGAAGTGCCAGTCGTCACCCTTCATCGCGAGCCATTACCTGGCGCCGCCTTGTTTATGAAGCGTTTGCTGGATATCACTGGTGCGGCGTTCGGTCTGGTGTTGGCCAGTCCTCTAATGGCGATCGTTGCCCTGCTCATCCGCCTGGACTCGCCCGGTCGGGTTGTCTACTCCGCGGAACGTACCGGCGCCAAAGGCCGCCGCTTCCGCTGCTACAAGTTTCGCTCCATGGTGACCGGCGCCGAACACCTCAAGGAAGAGTTGCGCGACCGCAACCAGAGACAAGGCCCGATTTTCAAACTTGACGACGACCCCAGAATCACCCCCATCGGCCGTATCATCCGCCGCTACAGCCTCGACGAACTCCCGCAGCTCTGGAACGTGCTGCTCGGGGAAATGAGCCTGGTCGGACCGCGGCCTCATCCCGTCGACGAGGTCAATCATTACGAACTCCAACACTACCGCCGCCTTGACGTGAAACCCGGCATCACGGGTCTCTGGCAGATTACGGCGCGCGACTGTCCGTCGTTCGAACTCAACAT
>Ga0316363_10000243_pt1 | contig 85723 bp, 72 predicted proteins | sample Sb_taG_3_FD_200459 | JGI IMG/M metagenome (GOLD analysis project Ga0316363, IMG submission 200459) | Peat soil microbial communities from Weissenstadt, Germany - Sb_50d_a_PC metaG (v2) (version 2) | ecosystem: Environmental > Terrestrial > Soil > Wetlands > Peat | place: Germany: Weissenstadt...
TCTCATAGCCCAGAGACCGCACTTCGCGGGCAAGCGCGTTCCGGTAGACTTCAGTCAGGTACGCCCGCTGCTCGTAGATATCGGAGGCTTGCAGCGCCTTCCAGCGGCCCTCTGCGCCGTCGTAGGTCAGATTAGCGGCAACCGCGTGGGTGTGAAGCTGGGGGTCAAGTTCGCGGCTCGTGTCGTGATGGTAGACAGACAATACAAGATTACCCGTGGGGCGGTTATCATTCGCCTGGTCCCTTCGGACGCGGCTTGCTGCGCGATGCTCCAATTCTGTCAGCGTTTCTCCAACGGCCTTCTTGTGAGCTTCCACAAGTCGTGCGTCCCCACCCGGTTGGGCCATGATTGAAACCGACTTGGGAGCCGAGATGGTGAAGTCGTACAGATTTCGACCTCGGCTTTGGGTGCTGCCATCAGCGGCTGTGCGGTCGGCGCTGTGGCGTTGCCGGAGGAATTCACCACTTTGGGGATCGAGGCCCTGGCGCAGCGCCTCGAATTGCTCCGACTGAACTTCCCCGGCCAGACCGAGCATCTCCGCTCCCCGGCCTTGCCATTGGCCGGTGACGCGCTCCCCTTCGGCGTAATAGTCGCTGTGCTGCAAGTGGCGTGCGGAGTAGCCTGCTCCGTTGGACATGGCGCGAATGGTGAGCATGTTTGAAGACCTTTAACGTCTCATTTGCAAGAAGACACCATCCCTAACGCTCCGCGTTAGGTGCGGTGTCGCGTGCGCGACTTGAATCGCGTCCGGCGTGCATCCGGCATTATCCGGTGTACATCCGGCACCTGTCCGGTGATTATCCGGCCATCCTCTGACCTCCGTTTGGCGTCTGTTATCGGTAACGGCATTTCGCCGGAGTCCATCTCGCCTGACGCTCTCGGAGGAAATTGTGGACGCCAAATTTGAAGCCATACTCAACAGCCTGCCTACGAAAGAGCCGCGCTCGCGTTTGGAGCCTTACAGCGAGCTAATCACTGAGATGCGAAAGCGAGGTCACAGCTATCGAGAAATTACGCAGGTACTCAAGAAGGCTTGTGGCCTCAAGGTGGGCGCGAGCACCGTGAATGACTTTGTGCTCGCGCGGTCGAAATCAAAAGCGAAACCGTCGCTCTCGACTTCGAGAACAACAGCGACCAAGAAGAACATGGAAGGACTTAGAGGTACTTATAAGGACACCGAGGCTCACAAGAGCACTGGAAGGCCTCAGAAGGCACTGGAAGGCATTGCAAAGACGATTAAGGAATTGAAAGACCGACCGCTGAAAACGCGGGCGAAAAAACTTTTATTTGAATACAACCCAGACGAACCGTTGCGGCTTCATCGTAATCAAAGAACGAAGGAGTAGCCATATATGTACGACTCCAACACCGCTGCAACAACCGAACGGAAGAATTCCGATTCACCTTCTGTCGTCTCGTCCACCGCCCCGTCTAAGCGCGTGATTCTCACCATGGGAGGGAAAGGAGGAGTCGGCAAAACGAGTTTTATGCTGGCCCTCGCCGAATGGTTCCAAAACCACGAGATTCCGGTAACGCTTCTCGACCTGGATACCGAAAACAAATCTCGCGGAAGCTTGAAGCACTACTTCGATGGCAGGGTGACCAAGGTGAACATTCACACCGCTGCCGGTCTTGACGCTTTCGTTGACCACTTGGCAGAGGGCGCTCCCATCGTGCTTGCGGATATGGGCGCGAGTTCCGGGCAAGTGACCCACGAGTGGTTCGACAGCATGTTTGAGGATGTGGCAGCTACCGGTGTGGCGTTCACCGCCATCGGCATCGTCACTCCCGATCCGGCGAGCGTGGAAAGCATTCTGAGCTGGGCTGCCCGTCTGCAAGACAGAGTGAACTACGTTGTGGTTGAGAACGCCATGACACATCAAGCTGATTTTTCCTACTGGCGCAAGAGCGAGCAGGCTGAGCAATTTCGCACGGTCTTTCAGCCAGTTGTCCTCACGATGGAGTTTCGTCTGCCGGAACTCGAAAACCCCGCTCGACAACACGGTGTCACACTCGGGCAGATCGTCGAACGCCGGCTTAACGTCCCGGAGCTGCAGAGGGCCTCACTGGTCATCCGCGCTCAGAGCTATCGGCGGCGGCTCTTTGAGGAAATTGACAAAGCCAGGGGATTGCTCTTGCCGTGAACCCTCAGCCCAAGCTCGTAGAAGAACAATCTGCTGAGGCCGATTTCATCGACGACATCGCCGAACTGCTGCCCGCCGAGCAGCGTCCGCTTTGGTATCGCGACATGGCGCATTTGCGCCGATTGCCCGCCGATGACGAGATGCTACGGATTGCCCGTGCTATGGGCTTTCTGGCATTGGTAACGCGGCAAACTCCGGCACAGATCGCCACGGAGCGGGAAAAGCTTGCCACGATCCTGGACGACAGCGTCAAAGCAATTCAGTCCGCCCGACAAGATGCAATCGGTCTGCATCAGCAACTCGAAGAACGGCTGGCACAATTGCCAGCAGAAATCTCCGAGGGCATCAGTCCCACAGCTATTGCCGCGAAACTCAGCGAGAGTCTGCGCCAACAGTTTGTGGCAAGTGGCATTCCTGAAACAGCACAAGCCCTAGCCGTCATCTCGAAACAAACGAAGCAAGTCGCGGGAGAGTTTGACCGCTCGTCCAAGCAACTGACCGATTCCTATCGAGGTGCTGCCAGCGATGCCCGCAGGGCGCTCGATGAAATTCGCGGAAGCATCGAGTATGCTACGGCCACCGCGAAGCGAGCAGCAAACGATCTAACGCACACTTTCCTCCGCGAATACAAGTGGTCGGTCCTCGTTTTGTGCAGTGTGGCTCTGGCCGTGGGATTTGCGCTGGGCACCCTGTACTACCGCTGGATCAACTCAACGGCACAGGAACCAACCCAGAAGACGGTCGTGGTTCCATCCAAGCCAGAGGCAGCAGCGCCGAGCACCACTACAACTCACCCTGCCCGCAGGATTCAAAGTAAGTCCACATCGAAGGATGAGGCCGCGCAATGAAGCACTCGAACAGCATCCCCCGCATCCAACGTCTTCTTTCGCTTCTACATGAACGAGACCGGAACTGCGAAGAACCCGTCAAGGGGCAGGCCCGCTGGCGCGGCTCCCTCCGGTCGCCCTTGACTGAACCTTCGCAGTTCCGGTCCACCACGCCACTATGGAAGCGAAAGAAAAATGACAGGTCTAACAACACCCCCCAATCGTCCGAGGTTTCTAGAGGCACTCGCGAATACTGCGCTTTCTTTCATCCTCACGAGCAATGGGAATACGTAGCAATCAGAGGCGGCGTTCGGGTGGCGCTTCATCAAACACACATGACATGTAACTCCAGTTCTGCCATCGACAGGGTTTACGATGCCGTTGACGGGGCTTTCTATGCACTGCAATTGCCGCGATGAGACGCGAATTCAATGCCAGCCAATACCAATCCGCAATCCTCAGTACGGCCAGACCAAAAGAAACCCGCACAACGAGCGGGATCTGAAACGGATTTCGAGCCTTTGCTGAATGATGAACAAGCAGCCCAGCTCCTTGGGAACATGCACCCCAGAACGTTGCAAAGGCTTGCACGCACCCATATGGTGCCTGCCATCAAGATTGGCCGCTTCTGGTTCTTTCGTGCTAGCGCACTGAATGAATGGATTGGTGTACAGTCTGAATACCGTCCGTGCTTCTCGAAGGAGACAAAATGAGAAGCCGGTATCAAAGAGGAAATGTCACGCTGAAGAAGCGGAAAGGGCCGGATGTTTGGGAATTTCGTTGGTACGAACCAAACGGAAGACTGCGAAGCAGACTGCTGGGCACCCTGGAACAATACCCAACGAAACAGGACGCACAGCGTGCGGCAGATCCTTTTCGCTTAGAGATCAATAGCGAACAGCCGAAGGCAGTTCCCACAACCGTTGCGGCACTGATTGGCCGGTATTTGAATGATGAAGTTGAAATGGGTCGATTGGCATATGCAACGCGCAAGAGCTACGTAACTTGTTTGCAGAAATGGGTGAAACCCAAATGGGGCACGAGTTTTTTGGACCAGGTACGCACGATGGGCGTAGAACAATGGCTGCGAGTTTTACCTCTGGCACCAAAAAGCAAGGTGAACGTGCGTAACGTACTCCACGTGCTCTTCGAGTGCGCAATCCGGTGGGAATTCGTTCGAGACAATCCCATCAGTCGCGTGCGTCAGGGCGGGGCAAGACGTGCAGAGCCAGAAATTCTGTCAGTGTCAGAGTTTCACGCGTTGCTGGCAGAACTTCAACAGGAGCCGTACAGAGTGATGGTCATTCTGGCAGGCTGTCTGGGCCTGAGCCGCAGTGAACTGACTGGCTTGCAGTGGTCGGATTTTGATTGGGAAGGGGCAACCTTGACCATCCGTCGTGGCATGGTGAACAACCATGTGGGCAATCCGAAAACCCAAGCACGGCGCAAGCCGGTGCCGCTCGCTCCGGAACTCATCAGGATTCTCAAGGAGTGGCGGCTGCTGTCTCCCTACGCATCTGATTCGGATTGGGTGTTCGCGTCTTCGTACAACGGCGGGCGAGTTCCTTACTGGCCTGATTCGGCGTTGAAGCGCATCATCCAACCGGCGGCGAAACGGGCTGGCCTGTTCAAGACCGTGGGGTGGCACACGTTCCGGCACTCGTATTCTTGCCTGCTACGTGCGAACCACACCGATGTGAAGGTGCAGCAGGAACTCTTGCGGCATTCCAACATCGCCACGACCATGAACGTTTACACCCAAGCCGTGAGTGACCAGAAACGGGCCGCGCACGGGCAGGTCGTCGGGCAATTGCTGGCAATATGAGCGGAAAATGAGCGGAACGCTCGGGACCGAAAGGCTGTAACCAATTGAAAAAGTTGGTTGCGGGGGGTGGATTTGAACCACCGACCTTTGGGTTATGAGCCCAACGAGCTACCAGACTGCTCCACCCCGCATTTCGATCATAGCAACCGGGCGGGGTGCCGTCAAACATCACTCCGATTCGTTGCTCCGCGATCCTTATTCATATCTTCAGAAGAATGTGCAGAAACCGCGGCATCCTATCGAGAATCGCGGCATCGAAACAGGCTGTGTTCGGGATTGCGCCGATGGCCTTTAGTGCAACCCGAGGAAACTCCATCGAGAAGCCAGGAGGTCGAGCATGCCGAAGAAGGAAGCCACCGATACCCGTCAAACCACAATCAACGCGCAGCCCCGCATCCACCAACGCGCTGCCGAGATTCAAGCCTACGGCACTGTCTCTCACGCCCTGCCGCTGGATTTGGAAGAGTCCGTACGCCTGGAAATGACCGAGCAGTTGAATCTGTTGCTCGCTGATACCATGACCCTGCGCGACCTCTACAAGAAGTCGCACTGGCAAGTCGCCGGGCCAACGTTCTATCAGCTTCATCTGTTGTTCGATAAGCACTACGAAGAACAGGTGGAGGTCGTCGACACTATCGCCGAGCGAATCCAGTTGCTGGGTGGAGTTTCGTTGGCAATGGCCGCCGATGTTGCCGAGACCACACGCATCGAACGTCCACCACGGGGCAGGGAAGAAGTCCCTGTCCAGATCTCCCGCCTGCTGGATGCGCATCAGATCATCATCGGCCATTGTCGGCAGTTGGCAAGCCGCGCTTCCGAACTTGGTGATGATGGCACGAACGATACGGTCGTCAGCGATGTTCTGCGTGCCAACGAACTGCAGGTGTGGTTCTTAAGCGAGCATCTGGTCGACGTTCCTCTGGTGCATGCGCTGGACCCGGGCGTGAGAAAAGCTGGGTAGTCCGAATCGCGCACTCGTCCTGCGTCACCAAGAAAGCGGGCCCTGGTCAAGCCAGGGCCCGAGTCGCCTCGCACATACAATTGTGTTCACACGCAAATGTACCTACTGTGTACTCCCCGTTCTCAGATTGTCGTGATCGTAGTACTCGTATGCCGACATCGGTTTCTCGCCGCCTTTCTTCCAAATGCGAGAGTCTTCCGGTAACTTGTTGAGGACGCGCGCCATTTCCCGGATGTGCATGGCGACCGTCCCACAACACGCACCGATGAAGTTGATGCCAAGATCGCGAGCCTGCACCGCGTAGTCCGCCATTTCCTTGCGCGTGAGTTGCAGAGGATCGAGCGCGTAAGGGAATTCCGGAAGACTGGTGAAGTCGGGCTTGCCTTTCGGCGTGCGATACGCGACCGGCTGGCAGGCGAGATATCCTGAAACGGCCTTTCGCATCTGTTCCATCGGGCCCAGGATATGCTCCGGCGGGCGCAGGCAATTCATGCCGACGATGTCAGCGCCTGCGTCGAACAGCGCCTTCGCGGCATCCGCTGCGCTTTTACCCTCAGCGGTTTCGTCTTTATTCTCAAAGCAGATCGTGACCATCGCGGGTAATCCTGTTTTCTTGGCGCGCTCCACTGCGATCAGCGCCTCGCCCAGCCAGGAAAAAGTCTCGCCAATAATGAAGTCAACTCCCTCGTCAACCTGTACGGCAAGTTGCTCGTCGAAAGTTTTGCGGACACGATCGGCGGCGGAAGGACTTCCGGGTTCGTACATCCACGTCAGGCTCAGGTTGCCCGCGACCAGGCATTGATCCCCAGCAACCTCGCGCGCCACGCGAACCGCGGCGCGGTTGAGTTCTTCCAGCCGATTCTCAAGTCCAACGGTAGCCAATTTATCGCGGCTTGCATAGAAGGTGAGCGCCTGCAGCACCTCGGCCCCAGCCTCACGGAATTCGACGTGGAGTTCGCGCAGTGCATTCGGGTATAGCAGAGCGACTTCCGGAGTGAACGGCCCCGCACGCACCCATCCCCGTTTTTCGAGCTCCAGCAAATAGCCGCCGTCGCCAAGCACGGGGCCGTCTTTCAAGCGTTCGAGAATGCCTCTCTTTTTCATGTCTGCTCCTGAGAGTTGCTAGTCATTCACATATTCGTACTCCGCTCTGATCGGCTGGTTGTCGGCGAAGCGATTCGGACGGAAGGCACTGATGTCGACGGTTCTGCCTTCGCCGTCAAGCACGAGTTCACTCATCACCAGTCCGATGGCGGGAGAGATCTTGAAGCCCATCCCGGAGAATCCTGCGCACACGTACAGACCGCCAATCTCAGGAATCTCCCCCAGCAAAGGTCTTGAATCTGGCGTCATGTCATAGACGCCCGTCACGCCACGCATGACCTCGGCTGCTTCGAGCTTCGGCACCCGGAGGCAAGCGCGCTCAATGATTTCTTCCAGCGAATCGTCCGAAGCGCGCTGCGGAAAATCGTCGGGATCGACGGGGCGTTTTCCGTAGAAATCGCCGACCAGGAACTTGTCGTGCGCGTCCGAACGGAAGTACGTCGCAGTGACCGAGTCAATGCAGGCGCAGCCGCCGCCCTTCATGCCTGGAGCGTTTCGAAGGATGGCGACCTGATGGTATTCGCATTCGATCGCGAGGTCGCAGCCCGCTCGCTGAAACAGCGGCCGCGTCCATGGCCCAGTAGCGGAGATGACAACGGGAGACGAGATAGTTTCTTGGTCGGTAGCTACACCGCGGATGCGGCCAGACTCAACCACAAATTCAGTTGCCCGCGTGCGCGAAAGATACGTCGCACCCTTATCGCGTGCGGCCCCGAGAAAGTCTCCCGCGACGCCTGCACCGTCACCGTATCCGGAGTCTGGTTCGTAGCCGGCGAGTTCCACTTCGTCGACGTTCCAGTCGGGTTCAAGCTCGCGCAGTTGCTGTTTGTCGACGAGGGCAACCTTAGCTCCGAGTTCGCGTTGCATCTTGACGTTCTGCTTGAGCCGCTCCGTTTCATTCGGATGAACGATGCGCACGAATCCAGTTTTGCGAAAGTCGCCGGGCTGGCCCACGATGTCCTGCCAGTTCTCGAACATGTGCAGGCTGATCAACGCCAGCTGTACTTCCGGAGGGAAGCTGTAGTGTATGCGAATCAGTGCGGACGAACGTCCGCTGCCTCCGCGTCCGACGTGATCCTTGTCGATAACGACAATCTTCCCCGCCTTCCGTCGGGCGAGATGAAACGCGATTGACGCCCCCATCACCCCAGCGCCGAGAATCACGAAGTCAGCGGTCTTCGGCAGCGAATGGGGCAGCGAATTGGAATGTCTGTCCGAGGGGATCACGCCGCCTCCTCCTGCAATCGTCCCTTCCTCCAATCGCGCAACGCTTGATGCGCGGCATTCCGCCCCGGCGCTCCGGTGACGCCGCCTCCAGGATGCGCTCCCGCGCCGCACAGATAGAGTCCGCCAACGGGTGTGCGGTACTGCGCCCATCCCGGCACGGGCCGCATAAAGAAGAGTTGTTCCAAACGGAGATCGCCGTGAAAAATGTTCCCCTCAGTCAAGCCGTACGTGCGCTCCAGATCGAGCGGAGTGAGTACTTGTCGCGCCACGATAGCGCCGGGAACATTCGGCGCATATTCTGCGATCTTCCTGACGACGCGGTCGCCCAGCAGTTCACGTTTCTTATCCCAACTGCTTTCCCGCAAGTGGTACGGCACGTACTGCACAAAGCAAGTCAGGATGTGTTTGCCCGGAGGAGCCAGCGAATCATCCGCGTTCGAAGACACCACGCAATCGACCCATAGCTCTTCGGGGATCTCTCCGAACTTAGCGATGTCGTAGCAGCGCTCGGCGAATTCAAGCGACGGAACCAGTGTGTAGAACGTGCGCTCCAGCGGCGTGGCCTGCGGCGAAGTCCCGGTGAAGCGGGGCTCTTCCGCGAGTACCATATTCACTTTCGCGCAAGGTCCAGCCATCTTGATTCCATGGACCGCGAACAGGAAATCTTCCGGCAGGTCGTTCTTGTCCAGCAGTCCCAGGAACGTCCGCTTAGGATCGGCATTGGAGAGAATCATGCGCGCGCGAAGCTCGGTTCCATCTTCGAGTACAACGCTCCGCGCACGGCCATTGCGCACGTCAATGTGTGCAACCGATGCCGAAGTGCGAATCTCCACCCCAAGCTTTCTTCCGGCGGCAGCCAGCGCCTGCGTGATCGATCCCATGCCGCCCATCACGTGTCCGTAAAAGCCCTGCAATTCGTGCTCTCCGCCGCTGAGAAGATGAAACAGCAATCCGATCGCGGTCCCCGGCTGGTACGGCCCGCCATGTTTGCCATACACGTTGTTCGCCAGAAACATTGTCTTCATTTTTTCGGATTCGTAGTTATGGTCGAGAAACTCACCCAGGCTGCCGGTGAGAAACGATACGAGTTGCGAAACCTCGGCGTTGGAAATTCCGCGAAACCGCTTGCCGACCCGGAACAGATCAGTCCAGCCCTTGATGGTAGAAGTGTCGATCTCCGGCGGTGGCTCCATGAAGAAAGGCTGCAAATAACGTGCCAACTTTTTCAGCCGATCGTCGACTTGCACAAAACGCGCTGCATCTTTTGCGGAAATCTTCGAAAATTCTTTCTGCGCGCGTTCGCGGTCGGCCCACCACGGCACGACGTGCCCGTCTGGGAAGGGAACTTGAATCGCGGGGTCGCAGGGAATCATGCGCAAGCCGTGATCCGCGAGGCGCAATTCCGAGATCACTTCCGGGCGGAGCATGCTGGCGATATAAGATGTGGTCGACACACGACAGCCGGGAGCCATTTCTTCCGTCACGCAGCATCCCCCGACAATCTCACGCCGCTCCAGGACGAGTGTCGACAACCCGGCTCCCGCCAGATAAGCGGCTGCGGTGAGTCCGTTGTGGCCTGCGCCGATTACAATGGCGCCGTACGCGGTTCTTGCAGCCGCAGCTGTGGCTTGACTCATGGTCACGGACGCATCCTAGAATTGCATAACACTATCGTAGACAGCGGCAAAAATGAATTGAAATCGATAAGATCCTCCTGTATGCTTCTGTGACTTGCAGTCATTATCTATGCCGGGGATCTCCAGCAATCGCGTTGCGCCTCCGCTGTATCAACGGCAGGCTCCAGCCCGTCCGCGCTCCGAGGCGAAACGCACGCGCATTATCGAGGCGGCCACACAACATTTCGCCGAGCATGGTTATCACGCAGCTCGAGTGGGTGACATCGCCATTACCCTCGGCATTGCGAAAGGTTCGATCTTCCAGCACTTCGGGAGCAAGGACGGTTTGTTTTTCGAAGTCTACAAACGGGCGGTTCGTACCTTCCCCAAGTATCTGGACGCACCTTCAGAAGTCCGCGGCGCCGGATTCTTTGAAGTGTTGCGCTACTGGCTGGTGCGCACCGAGCACCTGTTGCACGAAGACTGGATTCCCTATCGCATTTCGCTGCTGGGCAACTACGGCACCGACCTCGTGCTGAAGCGCGAGATCAACCGCTTTCTGGTGAGCGAAGATCCTTACGGTACAGTGAACTTCGTCCGCTTCGGCCTGGAGCGCCGCGAACTGCGCAAGGATATGGACATCGAATTGGTCGTTTCGATCCTCGATTGGATGATGGAACGATTCCAGGACGCGCTGCTCACCGCGGAACTCGATCCCGGATTGTTCCGCCGCCAGGGCGAACTGGCCGAGAAGAAAGAAGCGAGGATCCAACAATTTCTTGGAGTGCTACAGCGGGCCATCGGCGCCCTCCCCGCAAGTCCAGCGTTTGGCGGGCGCCCGCAAGGTCGTGGAGATCATCGCAGGTAGAATGCGAAAGCCAGCTGTCTTGTGGGTTGCGGTACGTCGATTGTCTGATTTCGGTTCACCATTCGAGAATATGAGCATGCCAACGTCCATCGAGCAGATTCTCTACAGCTACAACGATCGTGCCCCGCTCTCAGAGGCCTCAACCATTCCCGCGCCGTGGTATGTCGATCCGCGAATCGCAGAGATGGAACGGCTCAACGTCTTCGGCACAACTTGGCAGCTCGTCGCCCGCACCAATCAAGTGCAAACGCCCGGAGAATTCGTCGCTACGCGTCTCGCCGGAGAACCTATTGTTGTCGTTCGTGGCAGTGATGGCGAGCTGCGCGCCTTTTACAATGTGTGCCGCCACCACGCCGCGGCGATCGTGACGCAGCCTTGCGGCCAGACGGCCATGTTGCAGTGCCCGTATCACGGCTGGAAGTACGGTCTCGACGGATCCTTGAAAGGCATGCCTGAGTTCGATGGCGTGCAGAAGTTCGACCGGGCCCAGAACGGACTGGTTCCCATCCGCGTTGAAACGTGGGAGTGCTTCGTATTTGTGAATCTCGATCCGCAGGCCATTCCACTGCACGATTTCCTTGGCGGACTCGTCAGGCGCGTTGCGCCTCTCGGCATCGGCAAGCTGCATTACTTCGACCGCAGAACTTACGACCTTCATTGCAACTGGAAGGTATTCGTCGACAACTATCTCGATGGTGGATATCATGTGCCGCACTTGCACAAAGGGCTGAGTTCCGTGCTCGACTACAAGCAGTACACCATCGAAAATGAAGATCGTTATTGCCTGCAGTCGAGTCCGATGGTCTCATCCGATGAAGATGCTGAGACTGGAGCCACGCGCAAAGGCGATCGCGCCTGGTATTTCTGGCAGTATCCGAACCTGATGATCAATTGTTACGAAGGATACATGGACACGAACTATGTCATCCCGGTCGACGCCGACCACTGCACGGTGATCTTCGACTTTTACTTTAGCGACGTGAGCGAATCGCAGCGCGAGTACAACACGCAATCGGTGAATGTCGGTAACCGCGTTCAAGATGAAGACCTCGGCATTTGCGAAGATGTTCAGCGTGGTTTGAAGTCACGAGCGTACGGCGCGGGACGCCTCTCCGTGCGCCGCGAAGCGGGCGAGCAGCTGTTTCACCGCCTGCTCGCCGCTGACCTGAAGGGAACTCCGTTGCCGTCGATAGTGGCGGCCGACTAACGGCGCGCGTATCCGCGCACGGATACTGGCTTGCTGGAGGTGGTCGAGTCGTGATAAAGAGACGGAAGAATATGCAAGCACTAGAACGGCAAGTCGTAAAAACGTAACTTGCTACGTCTTTCTTTCCACGGGTCGACAAGACGTAGCAAGCTACGATTACTGATGGTCCCGGGGAATCGTCTCCTGCCAAGTTTTGGACTTGAACATCTCCCCATCTTTCAGCAACTCCCGCGTGTACTTGTAGTAGAAATTCTTCTGATCGGTCGTCACCAGAAGATGTCCGCGCCACACTAGCGTGCGGCCTTTCAACGCAAATACGCTCTCTGCCTCCCCGCGCACGGAGCACGTTTCCGGGTGCGCGTCGTCGCCTTCGTAGGTCAGATTCTCGAAATCATTCTCCGTGCCCCACGGATACTCGTATCCATCCTTGCCTTTCCAGTGCACTGTCGTCTTCTGGCGGGCTTCGTCGCGCTCTGCCGTCCATTCGCCGGGCCAGGGAAATCCCTCGTTCTTGATGTCAGTGCGCTCTTCAGAAGGCTGAGGAGGAGAGAATTCGGGAGCGGCTGCGCCGTGTACCGGCACGATCGGCAGCACCAGCCGCGATCCGCTACGGCCGCCCAGTTCGAGTGACGTAGTCATCGCGTAGGGCGTCGGCAGCATCATTGGCCACAAGGCGTTCGAGATCGCCACTCGAATGCGGTGGCCCTTCGGAAAAACCCACGAAGTCAGATGCATTTGGATATCGAGTGGATAAACTTTGCCTGGCTCCAGATCCCGGGGTTCGCTTGTCGACTCGCGTTGCGCGCCGTTCAGTCCCGCGCCCGTGATCTGCGTGACCGTGCCGTCCGGAGCCACATCCGACAGCCGTGCAAACCAATTGGCTAGCGGCGCTGTCGCCGAAGCCTGCAACAGCGCATGCGGACGCCCCAGTATCGCCACCTCATTCTCCAGCGGCGCGGAATCATAAACGAGACTGAACGCATCGACCGGCCGCGGGTCGCTCAGCAACTCTCCCCACCAGAACCGTGCCTCAACGCCAATCGTGGGAACGTACTTCAATTGATGCGTTGCTTGAACAGCCGCGTAACCCGTCAGCGTGTGATTCCCCTGCAAGAAGAAAGGTGTGTCTCTCGCGCTCTGCGGAGGCCACACATCTTCGCGCCGCCATTCCCCGGGCACATTCTGCAGATTCGGATCCGGCGGATGCCAGTGCTGCATGTAGATCACAAGCCGCGGATCTTGCCGCACTCCGGTGTCGCGTCCCTTGAGCCAGTAGTCGAACCAGCGCACCGCCTGGTCACGCCATTCCACTTGCGGTCCCGGTACAGCATCATTCGGAAAGGTGTGGTTCCACGGCCCGACGATCGCCTTGATCGGAGCCTTCGACTTCATGAGCATGTCCGGCACATTGTCGCGGTAGCCGTCGAGCAGGCCGCCGATCAGAAAACTCGGAGTGGTGATCTCACTCAGAGGTCGCACGCGGTCGCGCCAGAACGGACCTTCATGCTGATGTTTCAAATAGAGCAACGACCACGGAGGCGAGTCGAAACGTGGGCCCAACACTTTCTCATCGAGCGAATAGTTCGGCGCGCCCACCCAGCCCTCCGCCATGTCCATGTTCAATTCAAATTCGTCAATGTGCGCGATGCCGTCGATGTAGTGGACGTCATCGTGAAATAACTCCGCCGTTGCATCGACCGCGAGAATTGCTTTCAGTCCCGGAGCATGCCGCATCGCCATCTGCAGAGATGTGAAGCCGCCCCACGAAATGCCGAACATGCCCACGTTTTCATTTGACCAGGGCTGCTGCGCGAGCCATGCAATGACTTGCTCGCCGTCGATTTGCTCCTGCTCGGAATACTCCCGCTCCGGCGGAACGCCTTCACTCGCACCAAACCCGCGAATATCGACGCGCACACTTACGTACCCACGCCGCGCGAAGTACGCATGCTTGGGATAGTCTCCCGCAGCTGTGCCGTCATCCTTGCGGTACGGCAGGTATTCGAGCAGGGCAGGGAACTTCTCTCCCGGCTTCGCGCCGTCGGGCATATACAGCGTGGCGGCCAGGCGCACGCCGTCTTTCATCGGAATCCACGCCTGCTCCATACGCACTCCGTATGTAGGCGGCGAAGGTGGTTCACTGGCAAAAACGTGACGCGGAAGAATGCAGAAAACGAGGCAGGCGATCCAGGTTGTTTTCGCCAAAGGCGTCTCCGTGGATTTTCCGGGTGCCCCATTTCTTGCGTCCTTTGCGAGAAGTGGGGAAGTGACCCAAGCGCTGACCCGGGGTCAATCCTGCGACCCTTGTTCGCGGCGCATGGCGCGCAGGTCGATCCCCAGTTGCTCCGCTTTCTTATACAGGTGACTGCGCTCCAGGCCAAGAGCTTTTGCGGCGACACTCATGTTGTGATGGCTGCGCTTCAACTCGGCGAGAATAACTTCCCGCTCGTACGATTGCACGCGATCCGCGAGTGGGCCAGACGAGAGTGACGCGGGCCCAATGGCAACGCCCGAAGAACTCTTCGGCAGGGCCATCTGTACCGTAGGCAAATCAACCTGACCCTCGGTCGCAAGCAGCATCAGGCGCTCGACCATGTTCCGCAATTCGCGAACGTTCCCCGGCCAAGGATGCGACTGCAGCGCTTCCATCGCCTCCGCCGTGAACGGAACGGGTTTCCATCCATTCTGTAAACACACCTGTGCGGCGAAGTGTTCGACCAGTGCCGGGATGTCCTCGCGCCGCTCTCGCAGCGGTGGCAGCACCAGGGGAAAGACGTAAATACGGTGAAACAGATCCTGGCGGAATCTCTCCTCGCGCACCCGCGCTTCCAGATCGCGATGGGTCGCGACCACCACACGCACGTTCACCGAGACCGGCTTGTCGCCGCCGATGCGCTCCACTTCGCCTTCTTCCAGTACGCGCAGTAGCTTGGCCTGCATATTCAGCGGCATGTCACCGATTTCGTCGAGAAAAATCGTTCCCTGGTCGGCCTGCTCAAACTTGCCAATGTGGCGGCCGGACGCGCCGGTGAACGATCCTTTCTCATGTCCGAAGAGTTCTGACTCGATCAACTCCGCCGGGACCGCCGCACAATTCAGCGTTACGAAAGGCCCCGCCGCGCGCGGACTCCGGTCGTGGATCGTTCTTGCGACCAACTCCTTGCCCGTGCCAGTCTCGCCGAGGATGCACACGCGCGACTCGCTGGCGGCCACGCGCTCCAGTTGTGCCATCACGCGCCGCATCGCCTCACCTTTCCACACGATTTCGTGCTTGCCCAGACGCTGGCGTAGTTGCTGGTTCTCGCTTTCCAAACGCTGCAGCTTGAGCGCGTTGTCGACCGTGAGCAGCAACTTGTCAGTGGTGATCGGCTTTTCCAGAAAGTCGAGCGCGCCGAGCCGCGTTGCCCGAACCGCCATTTCGATGTGCGCCTGTCCCGACATCATGACGACCGGAGCGGTCACTCCCTGCTGTTTCAGTTCTTCAAGCAAAGTCAGTCCGTCTTTGCCTGGCATCACCACGTCAGACAAGATCAGATCGAAGTCCTGTGCCTTGGCCAGTTCCAGAGCCTTCGCCGCGTTGTCGCATACCGTGGCTTCGTGTCCCGCTAGCCGGAAGGCGCGCGACAACGACGCCAGCGTGTTGGCTTCATCATCGACGATCAAGAGATGTGCTTTGATTGGCAACCGTCCTCCCCGTCGCTATTTCTCGTTCGCGGTTCATGCTCTTGTCTTCTGCAGTGTATCGGGATTACTTGGCAACTCGATCATGAATGTCGTCCCTTGACCCGGTTCGCTCCGCACGCTGATTCTGCCGCCGTGATCGCTCACGACCGATTGCACGATTGCCAGACCAAGGCCTGTTCCATGCTGCTTGCTGGTGTAATAAGGAGTGAAGATGCGCTCGCACTCCTCGCGCGTCAAGCCCGATCCAGTGTCGGCGACTTCAATGATTACCTTCCCATCGTCGGGCTTTGTACGCAGAGTGAGCGTGCCACCCGTGGGCATAGCGTCCATAGCATTGAGCACGAGATTCGAGATCGCCCGGTGCAGTAGCTCCGGGTCCGCGGCAATCGGTGCGAGACTCTCGTCGAGTTCGAGCTTGCAAGCGATCGGCGAACGTCCCGGCGCCTGCAGTTGCGCCTGAAAAAGCTGCGCAACTCCCCGCACGAGTTCATTTACCGAGAGCTGCTGCAGCTGCGGATGCGGCATCTTCGAGAACTCGCTGAAGCGCCCAATGATCGTTTTCAAATTCGAAATCTCGGCCAGCAGCGTCCGGGAACTCTCGCGAAAAACTTCGTCGAACTGTTCCGGATTTTGCAGGCGCGCCCGCACCAGATTCTCCACCGTGAGCTGAAGAGGGAACAGCGGATTCTTCAACTCATGTGCCAACCGCCGAGCCAGTTCACGCCAAGCGGCAACGCGCTCAGTCTGCACTAAACGTTCTCTCTGAGTCAGCAACTCCGTCGTCATGCGATTGAACGAATCCGCGAGTTGCGAAACCTCATCGTCCCCCGGCACATCGACCCGCGTGTCCCAGTTTCCGGCCGCGACGTTCCGCGCTGCACGCGCCAGTTGTTCCACCGGACGCGTCACTCTGGCGGCGGCCCAACTGCTCAGCAGGATCGCGAGGACAATTCCGCCACCGCCCACCAACAACGCCGAAGCACGGATGTGCCGCTTGAGCTCTACGTAAGACCGCCGTGACGTTCCGATCAACAAAATCCCCAATAGCGGATGATCCTTGCCCACGCTGCGCAGGGGAATCGCGTGAAACCCCTCGTCATCCGCCTGATCCGAAGACCATCGCACAATTCCCGACATTTCCTGGTTGTACTGCCGCACCGCTTCGATAAGTGTCGCGAATTTCTCCGCCGGCCTTGCGCCGTCCGAGACGCTCTCGCCGCTCGACGGGTCAAGCAGCAAGTCGGCCGAAAAATGATCTCCTCGATTCTGGTAGAGCAACGCCCGCATGTCCGCAGGCAAGTCCAGAGCAGAAAGAAAACCCTTGTCCAGCCGCCGCCCGCCGATGACATATACAGGATGATCACCCACACGAGTCGCCCGCACGGCAAACAGTCCGAGGGCAGTCGAGTCCTGCATCTCCTCCTGCTTCAAGAATGCGCCTTGCTCGGTCGATGCGGATAGATTCTCGAACGCGACTTCGGGATAGCCGAATTTTGCCGGCCACTGCGCGGAGGAAATGATGGTCCCATGCCCATCCACAAGTTCCAGAAAGTCGAGCTGGCGGCTGTCGGCCATGGACTTGGCAAGTTCAAAATATCCGGCGGAATCCGCCGACGTGCCGTTGAGTGCCGTGGCCATCCGGGTCACGGGTTCGGACTGGGCGATTGCTTCCACTCGCCGCGCAACATCCTCGCCCTGATGACGGAACTCGATCTGAAACTGCGAGATGAGGGCAGCGGTTCTCTGGCCCTCGGTTTTCTCGAATGCACTTCGCGTCACCGCCAGCACAAGTCCCGCGACCGCCGCCACCGACAAGAAGACCGTGAGCGCGAACACGGTTAGCAGTTTGCGGCGAAATGTCATGGCTTCCCGCTCCCGAGCCACGCATCGGCGAGGCTCCAGCTTCCATCCGGACGCAGCGTCCAGCTCTTCAGCGTCGCGGCGACGGCATACGACACCGGCAGATGAAAGAGCGGAACAATCCGCTGCGTCGCCAACTCCGCCTGCTCAGCCGCGTAAAGATCCTCCACAGAACCTCCCACAGTTTTCGAGGGGAGCATTCCGGCCAGCGCCACCGCATTGCCCAGTGCGATCCACGGATCGGTCGATGCCAGCGGAATTCGCACCAACCGCAAATCGGCCGAGGCCGCTGTCGTCGGCTGCAACGACAATCCCGCATCCCTGGCGTTCAGTACGATGCGCTCCGCTAACAGACGGGCTGCCGGATCGCCGCCGTCGTATCCGACAGTCCAACTAGGGATAGTGCGTACTTGTTCACGCGCATGACGCGCCCGCGGCAAATCTGCGTCGGTCGGGAAAACGAAGCCGTAACCACTCAGCCAGTTCGGAAGAATGCTCGCTGCAGGCTGACCTGCGCCCTGCAGCAGCACGCTGCGGATCGAACCGCGTTCCACGCTCAGCGCCAGCGCTTCGCGCAGCATCTTGTCGCCCGGGGAAACTACATCGCGCGTGAAAACCAGCGCCAACAGTTCAATCGGAGCCGAACTGGCTAGAAGGTGTCCTTCCTGAGAAATTCGATGCGATTGCTCCGGCGCCACTTCCACGAGATCGGCCATTCCGAGTTCCAGCGCCATCATCTGATCGCGAAAACCCCTGCCCATCTCAACTTCAATGCCGTCAAGGAACGGACGCCCGCGCCAGTAGCTCTCCTCCGCGGCCAAAGTCAACTTCTTTCCTGGCTGCCAGTCCATGATGTGAAACGGCCCGGTACCGCTCGGCTTGTTGTCGGAGTTTCTCTTCGTGATCGCGTTTCGTGGCAACGCAAGCTCGGCCAGCAGTTCGGGATCAGCGCCGTCCCGTTCGATCACCACAGAATCAGCGTCAGCCGACACGTTCCATGACGAATTGGCGGCACGAAGGGAAGAGGCCGCAATCTCCGCCGTTAGCGGCGAACCATCGTGGAACTTCACTCCTCGACGCAGGCGAAACTGCCAGCGCTGGTTGCCGGTCGACGCCTGCCATGACGTAGCCAGCGAAGGCTGCACACGGCCGTTCTCGTCAGTCGTCACCAGCGTGTCGAACATCAGCATCGTCAAACTGCGTCGAGCAAAGGAGTCCGGTTGTGTACCATCAGCCGGATCGAGCGACATGGGCGTGGAGCGCATGGTCACGCGCAGCGTGCCGCCATATTGCGGGCGCGTCTCCGCGTGCGCTGCCAGTGCTCCAGCCAGCAGGCTACTGACTACAAGCCAACGCCAGTCGAAAAGCTTCATAACTCCCCGTCTCTCGATCTCTCGCCACCGCAACGGCGGTGTCACCCTTGGCTTCTGTCCACAGCGCAGTAATGACGCCGGCTTGCGGAAACTCAATCGCTGCACTCACCGCGACCGGATCGCGATCCGGAAACTCATACGCCCGCACCGAGTCCCCGGTTCCTTCTGCGGAACTTGTGGCCAGCAACTGCCAGCCCGCGCCACACGACGTCTTCACACTGGCCAGATCGCCTCCCCATCCGAGCCTGGCAGCCTGGTCGTTCACGCCGTCGACGATGTGCACCTGACCATCGGTCGTGGCAAAGAGCCATAGCGTGTATTTGTCTCGGGGCAGCAAGGCCGCGGAATAAAATTTGGGTACAGTCGTGAACTTGCCCACGCCGGGAGTCAGTGCGCCGGTGAAGAAATTCCGCGTGGGAGCGAAGAAAGCGCCGAGTTGAGGAACGATTGTCGAAGCGCCGCTCCCCAGCCCGGCACTCGGGAAGACAGACAAAGTGCCACCATTTAGCGTGCCTGATACCAGCGGCCACGGATCGTCGCTCTCCCGGCAATTCAAGGTCAGCGGCATCGCCGTCGTGCTGCGGCAAATCACTCCGGGAAGATAGACGTCCAACAAATGATCCCTCGCCGGGATCAGCCTTCCCCGCAAATCCCGCGGCCACGGCCGCACGTGGACGATTCCCAACGTTTGCTCCGGCTGCCACTTTCCACCCTGCAGCCGGTAGAGCGAAACATTCTCCGGATTGAGCACCGCGATGTGCGTGGGAACTGAGTTCTCTTCCAGTACCGCGACGTCGAGAATGGGATCGTCTTGAGTCCAGAGTGAGATCCTGCGAAGGCTCAGCGGTACGGAATCGTGCATGGCAGCGGAACCCTGCGCCCGCGGCACCGAGACCATCACCACCGCCATCTCGCCCGCGCCCTGGCGAATCTCGGCCACCCAAACGTACGACGTGGGATTTTCGGAGAGAGAAATTGCAACTGTTGCTGCAGCCTGCTCCGCTTTCACGAAGCGGAGGCCGAGCCCTTCCAGCGCGCTGCGCAAGCCGTTTTGAATGACCTCGTTGTCGCGTCTTCCGAGAGACGAGCGATTCTGCACCGTTAGAGCCACGGTGCCCGGCCCAGTCACGGCAACAATCTGTCGCGCCAGTTGTAGTTCAGGGCCGCTCCAGTCAACCGCGCACGCAGAGATCGCCAACCCAAGCACTACAAAAGAGAGTTGCACCGCAACACGAAGGCGGGACGCAGTGCCAAAAGCGCGATTCACCGGTTTCGGAATGACATTTGGGATGGCCGAATTATAAACCGCTCTGTGCATCACCCAGCCCCTCTCTCTCTGTACTGTTTGGACACCGCTCAAGCCTAGAAAAGAAACTGCGGGTGCCCCATCCTTGCCGCGTTCTTTGCGGCAAGGATGGGGGTTTTCGTCGCGCACCACACGACTCTACCTCGGTTGTTCCTCTGTCGGTTCCGCCTGTGCGGCCTGGGTCCCCGCGCTCATGCTGCGCAATACATCATTGGCGAAGAAGAATTTGCCGTCCGCCGGAACCATCATGATCTGCAATTTGTCGGACAGCCGCTCGGCCACGATCTTGTTGATCAGCAGCGGATTCTGCTTCAAGATCGCCGCCTCGCTCGATAACCGCTCCGCATCGGCAGCGGCCGTCACGCGAATGCGTTCAGCTTCCGCCTCTGCCAGCAACTTTCGCCGTTCGGTCTCAGCCTTGCTGTCGATAACCTTGGCCTGCGCCGCCGCTTCTGCGTTCTGAATGGTCGCTTCTTTCCGCGCCTCTGCTTCCAGCTTGCTCTGCTGGATTTGTTTCTCTTTCAACGGCAGCGTGTACTGCATCGCATCGGACTCTCCCTTCGCCTGCAGGACGTGCACCTGCGCCTCGCCTTCCGCCTGCTTGATCTGCTGCACTTTCGTCGCTTCGGCTTCGAGTTCCGCGATGCGCACCTCTTTCTGCTTCAACTCTGTTTCCACGCCCATGCGGTCGTTTTCCTGTTCTTTCAGCAGTAGCGTTTCCAGGCCCTTCGCATACTCTTCGGGCAACCGGATGTCCCGCAGCATCACCTCTTTCACCACGATTCCGTCAGCTGCCAGCTTCTGCGTGATCATGCCTGCCGCCCGCTGCCTCACTTCCTCGCGCTTAGCCGAGAAAACATCGCGCACTGTGTAGTTCGGAACCAGTTCCCGCCACACGCTGGCCACGATCGGCGGCACAATCTCCTTCTCCACCGGTCGTGGCAGGTTGCTTTGAATGTAGTCCAGTCGCTTGGAATCGAGCCGGTAACGCACCGTGATCGCCAGGCCAAGCGTCAGTCCCTCCTTGGCCTGCACGTCGAGCAGTTGCGACTTGGTCGAGACGTTGGCTGCGGCGTTCTTCCCATCCTCCATCTCCCCCGTGGTGAAGACCTGATCGCGCGTGTCGAACAGCGCGACGTCCTCGACGAGCGGCGTTACGAAATGCACGCCGGGATACAGCGTGCCCGGAACCGTCCCACTGGTTTCACTGACCCGGATTCCCGCCATGCCGCTCGGCACCACTACAATGCTGAGCGCCAGCAGAATCGGTCCCCAGGCCAGCAGGGCCAGCGCGAGCGAAGTGCGCCAGCGCCATGGCGGAAGCGGCGGCACCGTCCCCGCGCCAGGTACAGCCAAGGCCCTCCGGTACAACAATTCGCGATACAGGTCATAGCCCAAAATACTCACAGCCACGAGAATCATCCCGAGGCCACCGGCAATCAGCAAGTACTTCAACGCCAGCATCGTCGTTCTCCTTTGCGAGTTACTTCGTAACTCAGCGCTTCTGCCCTGATTTCAACTCCACCGTCTGCCGGGCCAGCTTTGACGGCGAAAAGAACAGGCGGAACACCTGCCCGAAAATCAACTCCTCCGCCAGCAGTGCCACCGCCAGCGAGAAGATCAACCCTGCCACCACCGCCATGAATGTGATTGCCATTTGCATAACGTCCTCCTGAGACTTCAAACTTGATTTCAATCACTGCCGTGCGTGCGACCCGACCTCTTTTTTATTGCCCACCTGACTGTGCGGGGGCTTGCACCGCAGCCACAGTCGTGTCGTCCGCAGCGCTTCCGAAGATCTCTGCGATTTCGTCGTCTCGCTCGCCGCGAATCTGAACCACATCGCCGACGCGCAGCATCGTGAACAAGCGTTCCATATCGCGATTGCGCAGCCGGATGCAGCCGTGCGACGCTGCATGTCCGATCGACCGCGGCGCATTCGTCCCATGAATCCCATAACCCTTCCGGCTGATGCCTACCCAGCGACTTCCAACCGGATTGTTCTTGCCGCTGGGGACGACTGTGCCCGGTCGGTAGTAAGTGGGATTGGAAACGCGGCTTACGATTTGGAATTCACCGGTGGGGCTGGGGCTTGCCGCCGCGCCTACCGCGACTGGGAAGGTCGCGATGACGTTCCCGTCTTCAAGTACGGCAAGCTCGCGGTCTGGAACGCTGACCAACACGACCCGTTTCTTTCGATCACTAGGAGCGGGTTTCGCAGTCTGTGCCAAGGAGGGCGTTGCCAGGGTGATTGCTAGCGCGGCCAGCAGTAGTCCGGTTGCCCGCTTCGTAGCAGCTTTGCCATCGAGTCGTTCCATGTTCTGCCCTCCCTGAATCTTGGCGCGCGCTCATACAGAAGGCAGGACGAAAGCCAAATCGTATCTAGTTGAAAATAAGGTGGTTGATGTCTGGCATAAGGGTTGGCTTAGTGGGTGAGCAGCCACGATGTGTCTAGGCAGACACAGCCTTCGGCTAGTCTGGTTCTGAAGAACTGTCTTGCGGATTTGAAGAACGGGGGAAGGGGGAAGAGCCGAGACTTCCGTGAGCCTTCAAGCGCCCGGCTCCCGCCGTCTGGGGTAACGGCTTGTGGGGTTCTGTGGGTGGAGCCGGGCGATCTTTATGACTAGAAGGCCTAGTTCAATTGTGCTTATTTAAGCCCCCTGACGTTCGTATTTCTGTGACGGCAGTCACAGTTGCGCGTGATTCGCATCATGCGAAAATGGCGGTTCGGCAGTACCGCATCACGCGCAGCTAAGTACGACTCCTCTTGCCCTTTTCAGCGCACACCCGACTGTGACGCAAATCACCGCCGGATTCTCCCCCGCTTCTTACACTAGTTTTCGAGCGAGCCGAAGTGCTCATTTCATTCTGGAGACCGATTTGTCATGGCCTATGTAATTACTGATTCCTGCATCAAAGACTCCCTCTGCGTCGAGGTCTGCCCTACCGATTGCATTCATCCGAAGCAGGACGAGCCCGGTTTCGAAGCGGCGACTCAGATGTACGTCGACCCGGAGGGTTGCATCGACTGCGGCGCCTGCATTCCGGCCTGCACCTCGGATTCGATTCACGCCCTCGACGACGTGCCCGAGGAAAAGAAAGCCTTCATCGACACAAACGCAGCCTATTTCAAACACTGATCTTGTCGTTGCGAGGTCGCGTCCTCAGTTTCGTAGGGGGTGCCCCGTCCTTGTCCCTGCGTTTTTTGCAGGGACAGGGCGGGGATTCTGACTCCCGCCCGGACAAGGGATCGGCAACAACAGACGCTGATCCTCCAAAGTCAAATCCCCGACTGTCGCAAAAAGCGCGACAAGAACGGGGACCCGACGCGCCTCCGAGACCTTTTCTCCGTTGACTTCGCCTCTGCCCTCGGCTTATCGTTGGCCCGGTATGAACGTAGTCAAGGCAACACGCCAGTTTGAAGACTGGCTGGGCCGCCGCACCGACCTGATAAAGAAGGATCTCCGTCTCAAACACACCAACATGAAGGCGGCGGTCTTTCCCTTTCTGCGCGCTACTTACTACCGCTGGGCCCAAGTCTGGCCGGCGGTCTGTCCCGACCTCGCTAAGGGCCCGCGCGTCCTCGCAGTCGGCGACTTGCACGTGGAAAATTTTGGCACCTGGCGCGACATCGAGGGCCGCCTGATCTGGGGAGTCAACGACTTCGACGAAGCCTACCCCATGTCCTACGCCAACGATCTGGTCCGGCTCGCCGTGAGCGCTCACCTCGCGTCCGAGGCAGGCCACTTGCCGCTCAAGCGAAAAGACATCTGCGACTCGCTCCTCGAAGGCTATCGCGAAGGATTGCGCGAACACGGCCTCCCGTTCGTCCTAGGCGAAAACAACGGCTGGCTGCGGCAAATTGCCGAGAGCGAACTGCGCGATCCAGTTCGCTTCTGGGCGAAGATGGATGCCCTCCCGACCCTGAAAGAGGAGGTCCCAATCAGCGCACTCGATGCCCTCGATCACCTGATGCCCGCCCGTGACTTGGACTACCGCATCGTGCATCGCGTCGCCGGCTTGGGCAGCCTGGGTCACGCGCGCTACGTCGCCATCGCTGACTGGCACGGTGGCAGAATTTCTCGCGAAGCCAAGGCGTTGGTTTCCTCTGCCTGCTACTGGGCGAAAGACCACGACGGGCCATCGGAGGTTCTGTATCAGACGATCGTCAGCCGCGCGGTGCGCTGTCTCGATCCCTTTGTTCAGCTACGCGGCCGCTGGATCGTCCGTCGTCTTAGCCCGCATTGCTCGCGCATCGAACTCGCCACCTTGAAAGCCCAGGGTGCCGAACTGCGCCTGCTTCGCGCTATGGGATGGGAGACCGCAAACATCCATCTAGGTACAAAGACGGCCCGCAAGCCCATCCTCCGCCACATGCAAAAGCAGAAAGGGAAGTGGCTGCACGCGGCAACAGAGGAGATGTTGAAGGCAGTCCGCGAGGACTGGAAGACGTGGGAGAAAGACGGCTACGCCTAGCGGTTTGGCGAAAAACTGCGCCTCGGCTCGAGATTTGAAAGGGCGCGGGTTCTAGCCGCGCCGCAACGTGTGGGAAAAGAATAACGGCTTCAGCCGCTGGAAAAGCTCCCCAGAGGAGTTCAGCACGCCCTAGGCGTCCTTGTTTGTAAACGACAAGCTACGCCGCCCCACTGTGCGCCGCGCTGACCGCCGTAGCTACACTCGCCACCGACCGCCGCAGCGGAGCCAGAGCGATTCCGTGATCCCGGTCATAGACCAGTGTCCACTCAGCGGCGCAGTCATCGCACAGCCAGTAGTGCTCCACGCACCGCGGCTGTTGCCGGGCACGAACAAAAGGGGGCACGGCGGCTTCTCCCGGCTTGATTACGCGGTCGGTTTCAACCAAAAAGAGTTTTCCTTCTCTGAGCCTGAGGAAAGGCTTGGAACACTGCGAATTGGCGCACTGGCTAAGCATGGCTTTCACTGCCTCCTGCTCGGGCAAGGAACGACCTCGGCGAGCAACGGATTCCGCATCATGAGCACTTCGCATGCCAACGGTCTCCCCGATGCGGCTGTAAGGGTTAGGACGATCCCAAGCCGGTTCTCGTCGGCACTTTCTTCCTGTTTTGCCGACTAATCGGCAACAAGTGCCGATACACCGTCGCTGCGGATTGCTCACGATGCGCTTGGGCAGCTACCATCCATTACCATGCCTAGGGTCCTGCTCTGTCCACCAAATTATTTCGATGTCGTTGATCAGAAAAACCCCTACATGTCGCGAGAAGTCGCAGTGGACCGAGTGAAAGCACGCAGTCAGTGGGAGAATCTCCGTAGCGTTTTGCAGCAGAGTGGATGCGAAGTCGAAATCGTCGATCCGGTTGAAGGACTCGAAGACATGGTATTCGCGGCCAACCAGCTTTTCGTCGGCGCGAAAAATGGATACGGAAAATTTGTCGTGCCCAGCCGCATGGTCTACGAATCACGGCAACGCGAAGTACCGTTTTATCTGGACTGGTGTCGCGACCGAGACTATCAAGTCATCGAACTCGACTTCGACAACGACTATCTTGAAGGCCATGGCGACCTGCTTTGGCATCCAGACGGTTCCCGCATCTTCGCGGGCTATGGTTTCCGTAGCAGGCGAGGCGGCGTGGAGAAGTTTGCCGCAGCGATGTCCAAAATGGGAATTCCAGTCGAGCCTTTGCACCTCGTCGATCCTTATTGCTACCACCTCGATACCTGCCTCTGCCCGCTCAACAATGAATCCGCGCTGGTTTTTCCCGGCGCCTATTCCGGCGACGCTCTGGCAACTCTGCACAAGTTGTGGCCGAGAATCCATCTGCTCACCGCGGATGAAGCGCACCGCTTCATGGGCAACGGGATCGTGGTCAACGGCACCTACATCACGCCCTACGTAACGCCGCAGTTAGAAAGGATTCTTCGAGAGGAAAGCCTGAAGCCAGTCCTCGTGGATACGTCAGAGTTCGAAAAAGCCGGCGGGAGTTGCTTCTGCATGAAGATGTTCCTACCGTAGGTTATTCATGACGGTGCAACCCACTTCCAAGCCTCAGGATGAGCGTGCGAATTGGAGCCTGGTTCACGCTGCGCGCTTCCCGGGTCTGCGCGCGCTCGCGTGGTCCGGCGATCAGCTATACGCTGCGCGCGGCTACCAGCTTGTGTGCGCCAGAATTCAGAATGTGTCCGCTGACCTGACCTGGCACCCGGTGGCCACATTCCGCCCGCCTTGGCGGCGCCGCTTCACAGTCATGAACAGCCTCACCGCGCGCATGTTCCGCGACGGCTTCCACGCGCTTGCCGTGCTGCCCTCCGGCGGACTCGTCGCCGCTGTTCCGGGAGCGATTGTCACACTGCGCCCCGGCGAAACGGAATTTCGAAGAACTCACACGATCACCCGGGGAACTCGTCCGCTGCACATCACCGCAGTTCCCGGCGGCGCAGTTTTTTGGGGAGAGTATTTCGATAACCCATCGCGCGACGAAGTCCACATCTACGCTTCGACAGACGGAGGTGCGACCTGGAGCGTCACCTACACGTTCCCGAAGGGCAGTATCCGCCATGTTCACAACATCGTGCACGATCCATGGGAGAACTGCCTGTGGATTCTGACCGGCGATTACGGAGACGAATGCCGTATCCTGCGTGCCTCTTGCGATCTCAGCCGGGTCGAGGCCGTGCTCCAAGGCAACCAGCAGGCCCGCGCGGTCGCGCTCGTTCCCACTGAAGCCGCTCTCTTCTTTTCCTCCGACACGCCCCTGGAATCCAACTACATCTACCGGCTCGACCGCCAGGGCGCGTTGTCGCAACTCGCTCCGATCAGCAGTTCCTCCATCTACGGATGCCACGTCGCAGGGCACGTCTTTTTCTCTACGATGATGGAACCGAGCGAGGTGAACCCGGATCGCCACGTTCGTGTCTATGGTTACGACACTGGTGGTGACAGCGGCCACTGCGCACAAGACTGGCAGCCTTTGCTCGCGTGGCGAAAAGATCGCTGGCCCATGGGTCTGTTCCAGTATGGCAACGCCTTCCTGCCCGATGGCAACAACACCACACCATATCTGGCCGTGACCACGGTCGCCGTCGAAACGGACGACATCACCACCTCGCTCTACGCATGCGTCTGATTGTCGAGAGTTCACAGGTGAATGGATGAATTCCTTCGTGTACTCTGCGGTTAATGCTTTTGAGATCCCGGCCCGCGCCAGATCTCTTCCAGAATGCCACCCTGCCGTAATATGGATTGCGAGCTCATTCCTTGCCCCGCCTCCGCTACTACCGACGCATCTTCAGCGCCTACCTCCTCGGCGGTAAGAGCCACCTCACGTTCTGGCACGAGACTCCCGCCGAGAATCCGAATGCGACGGCCATTGAACTGGGCGAGTACTACATGCCGTTCGCCGAGAAGGCTGACTACCAAGGCGCCTACGACTCTTTCGGTGTCCCGCAACTCGACTATCACGGCCACATCGGCCTGCAGTACAACCCCATCGCTATCGCGCAATATGGCCTGGGCAACTACAACCAATCCCGCCGCAGTGCCGATCCCGCCCGGCGCAAGAAGTTTTTTCTCAGCGCCGACTGGCTTTCTTCGCACCTCGAGCAGAATGCACACGGACTCGCGGTCTGGAACCACCATTTCGACTGGGAGTACCGCGACACGCTCAAGGCCCCGTGGTACTCGGCCCTGGCGCAAGGGCAGGGAATTTCTGTGCTCGTCCGCGCCTACCAAGATTCGGGAGATCAGCGATATCTCGACGCCGCGCAGCGCGCTCTCGCCTGCTTTTACCGGCCCGTGGCCGAGGGCGGCGTGGCCTTCACCGACGAGTCGGGCGATCTCTGGTTCGAGGAGTACATCGTCTCGCCGCCCACGCACATCCTGAACGGATTCATCTGGGCGTCTTGGGGAATCTACGACTACTTCCTCGCGACCAAAGACGCTCAAGCGCAGGAGCTTTTCAAGCGCGCCGTGCGCACCCTGCTGCACAATCTCGACCGCTACGATTTAGGATTCTGGTCGCTCTACGAACAGTCCGGCACTCGCCTGCCCATGGTGGCCAGCCCCTTCTACCACCAGTTGCACATCGTGCAGCTGCGAATCATGCATCGCCTGACCGGAGAAGACAAGTTCGCCCGCGTTGCCGATCGCTGGGAGAGCTACGGCCGCAGCCGCAGCAAACGCACCCGCGCCCTGTGCTACAAGACCGCGTTCAAACTCTGCTACTACTAGAACCCATCGCAAGGACGTCCGCCTAGCCGTTCGTGTAATGGTCATTCTGCGAACTTCATTCGCCAAGACATTCAAACTCCTCGCCGGGAGTGACGTCCCGATGTGGGAAGACGGCGATCCCGCGGAAACAGTTGCACGTTGACGCGATCCAGGATGGGCGCGACAATGGGCCACCTCTGTAGGGCCCCAAGAAAAAATACAGACATCCCGGTTAAGGAGAATGTCATGAGAGCATCACGTAACTTCGCCCTGCCCTTGGCAGTTCTATTCCTTATGTTTCTGCTCAATCCACGGCTCGCGCTGGCTGGGACTGCGAACTGTCCTCCAGAGCCTAAGGCGAATGTACCCATCGCCACCGGCGATATCTACGAGGGAGCCAATTGCACCTTAAAGACCACCGGAGACACCGATTCCTTTGTGTTCACTGGAAACAAGGGAGAGACCTATCAACTTGCGACGGCATTGAACGGCTCCGTCGCGGCCAACATCTGCTTGACGCTCTACGACCCCAGTTTCAAGATTATCTACGGACCTCAGTGCACCGGGGTAGGGTTCGGGGGTCCGGCCTCCGTTGTGCAAGACCAGTCGCTGACTGTGACTGGCACCTATACCGTGGACATAACTGAGAATGCTAGCGCCACACAAGAGTACGCAGTCTCGTTGGAGCGTCTCTACCCGTTTCCTCCAAACGCAGAAACGGTCAAACTCGCCACGGAGTACATCGGTGATATTGCCGCGCTGACGGGCTCGAATGCCTTCACTTTTGAGGGCGCTACCACCGGCGAATACCAGGTGGCCGCCTCTCTTCCCGGCAGCGTGAACGCAAACATATGCATGACCGTGTATTCGCCAGGCGGCACCCTGATCACGCCTATCCTTGGGAGCGAAGGGGAGTGCACTGGGGTCGGGTTCGGCGGCCCGTCTACCATCCTGATCGACTTCACGCCGACTGTAGATGGCATTTACATGGCATTCGTCTCCGTGGCCGGGAACGACGGGACCCAGAGCTACAGTCTGGAAGTTTCGTGTGTGGTCGGCAATTGCCCGAACGGACCGCCCCCGCCCTCTTGCATCTTGACAGACACCGCGACCTACAATGCAACTTCCGGCACCCTGACCATGAATTTCACTGTGGGAAACAACTACGCCACCACGTGGAACGCTTGGGTGATCTATCTAAGCACCATAACGCCCCTGAGTGGGTTCCCAATCGCGCAGCCAATTACGGTCCCGCCGGTGGCCATCACCAAGACCACCAGTCTCGCCAAGGAAGGCGAAGTAGAGGTTCTCACCACGCTGACCACGCCCACAAAAGGGATTGTCTGCTCCAATTTGGCAAAAGTGGCTACGGGAAAGCCCTGATCAATTTGGGAGAGACAATCGACCCTCCGGCCCCTGCTCACTAGCGCTCCGCGAGTGAGTAGCGGCCGGGTTAACGCTGATCGAATCAGACTACGACCCCACCTACCCGGAACGCCCCCTTATGCGATACCTTCTACATTCGCGTGAAAATTCTCTACGTCTCACAATATTTTCCGCCGGAGATGGGCGCGCCCGCCGCCCGTGCCGCTGAACTCGCCCACCACTGGGCCGAGGCGGGCCATGACGTTTCGGTGCTCACGGGATTTCCCAATCACCCCACCGGCGTTGTGCCCGCGGAATGGCGCTCTCGGCTGCGCCGGCTCGTCTACAGCGAAAAGGTGGGGCGGGTGAATGTGTTTCGCACCTGGCTCTGGCCTTTGCCCAACCGCAAAGCGCACGAGCGCATGCGAAACTACGGCTCGTTCTGCATCTCCGCCGCGCTGCGCGGCCTCACCATTCCGCGCCCCGATGTGATCATCGCAACGTCGCCGCAACTTTTAGTCGGTCTCTCGGGCTGGTGGCTTGCTTTCGCGCGACAAATCCCCCTCGTCTTCGAAGTGCGCGACCTCTGGCCCGAATCGCTGATCGCCGTCGGCGCTGGCGACCAGGATTCCTTGCTGTATCACGCTCTGGCGGCAGTGGCCAGGTTCCTATACCAGCGAGCCGACAGAATCGTCGTTGTGTCGCCGGCGTTCAAGGAACATCTGATGCAGCGCTGGAACGTCCCTCCGGGAAAGATCGCCGTCGTGGAAAATGGGGTTGAGACCGACACGTTCGCGCCTTTTGCCGTTGTCGCCGAGAACGTCCGCCAACAACTCGGCGCCGAAGGCAAGTTCCTGACAAGCTACATCGGCACCCTGGGCAACGCCCACGGTCTCGAGACCTTGCTCGATGCTGCGGCTCAACTCCGGCAGCAGAATCCGAATGTGCTCTTCCTGCTTGTAGGCGAAGGCGCGGAAAAAGAACGCATCAAGACTCTGGGGCAATCCCGCGGCTTGACCAATGTCCGCTTTCTCGACCAGCAACCCCGCGAGAAGATTCCCGCCATCATTTTGGCCTCCGACGCCTGCCTCGTGCTCCTAAAGAAGACCGACGTCTTCAAGACCGTGATTCCCACCAAGATGCTCGAGTTCATGTCTTGCGAACGCCCGGTGATCCTTGGCGTCGACGGTCAGGCGCGGCAGATTGTCGAAGCGGCTGGAGCCGGCATCGCAATCGAACCAGAAAATGCCGAAGCGCTGGTGCGCGCGATCAACCAGCTAGCGGCGAATCGTCATCTTGGAATAGAGCTGGGCCGAAGGGGCAGGGAACACGTTCTTCGCTATTTCTCGCGCGACCGGACCGCAGAAAAGTATGTCCAGATTCTTGAGGATCTGATAGGTGGGCCACAAGCAGACAACCACCAAGCGACCTGAACAGTTCGTCGGAAACACGCCCCCGGCGAACGCTCCTACGGATGCACCGAGTAAATCGAAACCGCTGTCGCCATCGCCATGGCAGCCTCGAACGATCTGCCAGCGAGTACTCGCCCCCCGCTCACCGGAACGAACAGAATATCGTCCGCTTGCAAGGTTACGTCGGGGGCTTTGGCTTCGAGCATCTTCTTGAGGTGAACCGTCATTTCGGTCATGCCCGCAGGTCCCTTGCGAATAATTCGTACGCCGCCCATTTTCGCCGTATGGTTCGTTCCGCCCGCCAAAGCCAGCGCCTGCAACACCGTGAGCGTGCCGTTATCCACCAGCAGGCCGCTGGGACGGCCCACGTCCCCGACCACGTAGATGATCGGTGCCCTTGGTATCGTGATCGTGTCGCCGGGGAACACGTCGACATTTCCGCTGACATCGTCGGCCAGATTCCTGGGAAGGTCAATGCGGACCGGTTCCGGCTGGTTCTTGCGAATGATGGCGATCTTGCGCGAGGAACTGGCGTTAAACCCGCCCGCCTCGGAGATCACCTCGTAGAGTTTATGATCCGCCGGGTCAGGATAAATCCCAGGCTTCCCCACTTCTCCCAGAACCGTCACGCCTTGGGAGTTAGCCTCGTCCACAAAAATCGTTACGTGCGGGTTGCGGACGAACCCACCGTCCTCCAGCCGTTTTTCGATCACCGTCTGAGCCTCTTCCTGGGTCAGGCCTCCGACGTGGACATAGTCGATGAGCGGTAGGTAAACGTCCCCGGAATTGCTCACGCGGGCCTTCGTGGCCAACTCGGGAACGTTGTACACGCTGAATTCAATGAGGTCTGAGGGGCCCAGCTTAACTACCGGCGCTGATTGCTCGGCGGCATCTTGGGCCCCATCGGGGGCTTTAGTCTGCCCGGTCGAGGTTGCCCCGGATGCACTGACCGCTGCTTGGGAGAGCGGTTGGGCAGCCGGAAGCTCCGCGGGCGGAGTATTTTGACCAGACGCGGTGCCGCTTGCTGGTTGCTGAGCCACAGCGCCGCTGACCATTAAGAGGGATGCTGCGAGCACGAAGCGCAAAGCAAGGACGCGGCGCGTACAACTCGATGTGCCCGACTCCATCACAAGACCCCTGAAGTAGTAATTGAGATTTTGATCAGCAGTTTAGCACAGCAGGACAAGTTGCCATCCCGCAATCCGCGGGCCTTTGTATTAGTTTTCCACAGATTTTTCCGTGGCAGCGATTGAAAGTTCCATTCTGGGACTGCTACAGTCGGACCATCTTTCGCTCCAGCAGGAATCTGTTCACTAACTATTAACGGCAAGTCATTGCTGCGATACTTTTCGCAAGAGTTCGGAGCTGGCATGCATCGCAAGGCATGTCTGCTGGCCGAGGTGGCATAGTTGACGCTTATTTTCCTCGGAACGTTCATTCTGGCGCTCCTCTCCGCCTTTGTACTGACGCGGTATGTGCGCGATTTCGCCACAGCCCACGGCTGGGTCGCAGTTCCATCGCAAGAACGTCACTTGCATTCCAGCCCCCTGCCGCGGCTGGGCGGCGTCGCCATTTTTCTTTCCTTTTCCTGCTGCATGGCCATGGCCGCAATCTGGGCTTTGTACCATCCCCACATGCACGCGGCCTTTTCCTTAAAGACGCTGTTGACCATCCTCGGGCCTGCGTCGCTGGTATTTCTTCTTGGCGTTTACGACGACATCCACGGAGTTGGCCCTTATTTCAAGTTCTCGGTGCAAGGCTTGGCCGCCACCATGCTGTTCATGGGCGGCTTGAAGATCGTCAACATCCCCGTCCTCTTCGGCGATCACGGGCTGCCGTGGTTCGTCGGACTACCGGTCACCATTCTGTGGGTCTTGGCCATCACCAACGCGTTTAACCTGATCGACGGCCTCGACGGGCTTGCGGCCGGATCGGCCTTGTTCTCGACCCTGGTCGCGTTTGTGGTTGCACTGCTGTATGGGCAGTCGCTGATCACGGTGATGACGATCGCCCTGGCCGGGGCGATCCTCGGATTCCTCCGCTACAACTTCAACCCCGCAACGATTTTCCTGGGAGACTCCGGTAGCCTCTTTATCGGCTTTGTTCTAAGCGCGTTGGCGCTGGCTGGCGCACAAAAGGCTCCGACGATCGTCGCCGTTGCCATCCCGGTGGTTTCTTTCGGCTTGCCAATTCTGGAGACGGCGCTCTCTATCGTCCGCCGCCTGATCAGCGGACGCCCCGTGTTTACCGCCGACCGCGAGCATATCCACCACAAGCTCCTGCAGCATGGCATGACACATCGCCAGGTCGTGATTCTCCTCTACGGAGTTTCGGCCATTTTCGCCATGCTGAGCCTGTTCCTGCTGTGGCCGACCGGAAGTTCGCTGGGCTTGGTTCTCGCCGTGTTGGGCATCGGCATCTGGATTGGAGTTCAGCATCTCGGCTATCTCGAGTTCGGAGAGTTAGCCCGCGTCGCGCACCGCACGCTCGATCAGCCTCAGATCTTCGTGAACAACCTGGCCATCCGCCGCGCGACCGAAGAACTCAAAGTGGCACGCGATTACGATCAGGTTCGCCGGATTCTCGTGGCAGCTTTCGGCAGCAACGACTTTGACAGTTTCGAACTGAAGCTCGAACTACTCCCGGGAGAAGTTGTTCCGATCGGGCCGGCAGATTCGTCTGTGGCGCGCCGCGGCGGACCCTCGTTCCGGTGGCACAAAGCTGGAGTTCCGAAAACGCTGGACGGTTCCGTCTGGACCATTGCCCTCGACCTGCTGAGTTCCGCCAACCGCCGTCGTGGCACGCTATTGGTGCATCGCATCTACTCCACGCGGGATCTGCAGATCGACATTAACCTTCTGACCGCCGCGTTTCCCACCGCGCTCGCCGACGCGCTCGACCGCACTCTAGCTCACTCCGCGCAGTTGATCGCTCTGCCCGGCCAAGACACTTCGTTGATAGCCGCGCAGGCGGGATAGCAGCAAAAGGCCTCAGGTTTCCTTCGTGAGCCTTCGTGTCCTTAGTGGTTCAAGCCTTTGTTTGCGGTTTAAGCACCGGGAATCTTCAGCAGGGACTTGATCGAAGGTGGCAATCAAACCGGCGTGATCGAGACTCACGATTCGTATCAGGGCATCGCTTTCAGCGATGCCGTAAGTTTCGAGTATCAGTCTCGGTTTCAGCCGCTGCGGGATGAAATCGCACAATCATCGAGCGAGCCACGGCCCACTGGAGTAAAGGTAAAGGGGGAGCGTTTCGGCTAGAGCTTCGCGCTAGCGTAAGAGTTGATTTCGCAGTTCAGGCAAACTTCTTCAAAAGCAGGAGCTGTCCATTCCATGATTTCCCCCAGTAATCGCTGCAGCGGATGCAACGTGTTGTAAGAATAGCCGACCCCCTGCCGGAAATCAATACTCCACGGGAAGAATCCGGGTAGCCGAAAACCCCCATCCCGTGCGGATTCTGGGACGACACCGAACAATCGCAAAAACTTGCGCACTTTGCGGGTGCCCCATTTTCCGCGTCCTTTCCGAGAAAGCCCGCCCTGAGCGAAGCCGAAGGGTTGGGGGCTTTTTGCGCTACGCCGGATTGTTGCATGTTTTCCACATGGGGAACCACTGCCGCTACTTTTTCACCTTTCGCTATCTGTTTACCTTCAACAGCACCCCGTGATGGAAGCGAGGACCCAGCTCTCATGTTTGGCAAGACTGTATACGGCACGACCTTCAAGGACGTTAACTTTGTCCCTCTGCAGTCCGCCACATTCTGTGTCCAGTGCGAGGTGATCAGCACCAGCAGCAAGCCGTACTGCCTAGCGTGCGGCAGCCAAGGCCTCCTCGGTCTTTCGCGCGTGCTCGGCGGATCCCTGCGCAACCAGCAGACCGCGCATCTCATCACCGACAACGAGCTCGACTGCCTTGTCCGCGACCTGCTGCGCACTGTGCCTGATCCTGAGGTTCTGAGCATGGCCGACCATTCCCGCATGCCATCGCTGGCCCTACGCAGCCAGCTTCGCGTCGCCAATGCCGCACATCCTGCATCCGGATTCCGTGCCGTTTATCCTGGCGAAGACACCGAGATTCATGCCGCGGAACTCGATCTGGAGCCCGCCATCAGCGCGATCACGGAGCGTGCCCAGCATCTGACTGGCGCAACCGGAGCCGCCATCGCCCTGCGAGCCGGGGACGAAATCGTCTGTCGTGCTCGCGCCGGCCGCACTGCTCCTGACCTGGGAATGCGTCTGCAAACCGACGCCGGAATCTCCGCGGAAGCCGTGCGCTCCGGCGAGATCATGCTCTGCCACGACGCCGAGCGCAATCCGCGCGTCGATCTCGCCAGTTGCCGCCGCCTCGGCGTCCGTTCCATTCTGGTTTCGCCCTTGCGGCACTACCGCCGCACACTGGGTATCTTCGAGGTGCTGTCTTCCTCTCCCGGCGCCTTCGACGAGCGGGACGTTGCCACCATGCAACTACTCTCCAGCATGATGGTCGCCGCAATCTCCCGCATCTCCAGCCTGCACCGGGCCCAAACCCTGCGCATGGCCGGATAGGCACCCTTCCCGGCGGGGCCGCCCGTCACGACGAAAGCCAGCACTCTGCGAGCCGATCTGCCGCGCCCTCCGGGCCGCCGCCTCACCGAACGCATTCTGCTTTGACTAGGGCCTATCGGGTTCTCCTGTTGTCCTTCTGATTTTCTTCTTTGCTTACTTTTCCACTATCCCGCGCTAATATGGGAGCAGCAAGGCTTTGGGAGCCCCCCGTCCCCATGGTTGCGATGACCTCGGTGTTGCGAACCGCTGTACCCAACCGCCGCAGGTGTGTCCGGCACAAAATCCAGACGCCCGCGTATGCCAGTTTCACCGCGGAATCCCAAGGCGCGATGCTCGATCTACACGAGATCGTCGACATCAGCGAAGCCGGTGTTGCCATTCAGTGCAGTTCGCCCCTCGAAGCCGACAGGCGCGTCAACCTCTGCCTGGATCTAGCCGAATGCGCCCAACCGATCTACACCGCCGCCCAGGTAGTTTGGGTGAACACTTCGGGGCGCGCGGGCCTTCGCTTCTCCGAGCTGCCTTCCGCGTCTCTATTTCGATTGCGCGAATGGCTCTTCTTGAACGCGATGGCCGGAGTGGCCAACGCTGACCCTCCCCTGGGTGCCCTTTTCGGTGCGGAGCACATTTCTCCCCGCCCCGACTACACCGACACGCTGGCGGCAGTGACGGCGGTGCAGCGAGAAGTGGAAGCGCTTGGTGCGGACCTTGCCGCGGCTCTGCAATTGCTTGCCGTGCGGGCTCAAACTCTGGTTCGTGCCTCGGGAGCCGCCATCGCACTCGCCACCCGAGATCCCGATTTCATGGACTGTCGCGCCAGTTCCGGCCCGGGTGCTCCGCCAGTCGGCGCACGACTGCAGGTGGGATCAGGTTTCTCCGGGGAGTGCGTGAAGAGTGGCAGACTGCTGCGCTGCGATGACGCTGAGATCGATTCTCGCGTCGATCCCGAGAGTTGCCGCGCTCTGGGCATTCGCTCCATAGTCGCCGTTCCCGTGCGCGTAGGCGAAAAATCCATTGGCATTCTCGAAGCCTTCTCGGGTCAGCCCCATTCCTTTTCTGAAGCCGACAGCCGGGCACTGCAGCGCCTGGCCGAGACCGTGCTTGCCTCCGTGAACCGCGCCGCCCGCGCCGAGGATCTGCCAACTCTGGGCTCCGCAACTGTTGCTGAGCGCTTTGCGCCCACGCCGGGAAGTGTGCTGTTTGCTTCCGTGCCTGCCGACGAAAAGAATGTCGAGAGTTCCGAAGAGAAGAGCATTGGCGGCATCAGCCTGCCGCGCTCGCATCTGATCATTCTGATCTGTGCCGCCGCCGCGATCTTTGGGGTACTCGGTGACATCTCAGCCCCGTGGATTCAGAGCAAGCTTCAGGAACGTGGCCAAAGCCACCTGCAGACTGTCTTCGCTTCTTCTCCAGCGCCGAAGTCGGAGAGCCTTGCCACTCCATCCGCTCTCGCAATTGAGACCGCATCGATCGAGCAACTCCGGCAACTGGCGGACCGGGGCAACCCTGCGGCCGAGAATGCCTTGGGCCTCCGCTACTTTCAGGGCGACGAGAAGAGCGGCATCCGGCAAGACGAGAAGGTAGCGTTTCGTTGGTTCAGCAGCGCCGCCGAGCATGGAAGCCTGCCGGCTCAGTCGAAGTTGGGATCTCTCTACTGGGGCGGACGCGGCGCACCGAAAGATCTGACCAAAGCTTACTTCTGGACCGCATTGGCCCGTGCCCGTGGCGACAAGGGGAGCCAGGACCTTGCTCCTCTTTTGGCGTCCGGCTTGACGCGCGCCCAAGCCGCCGCAATCGAAGAGCAAGCCGGCGTCTGGCTCCAGCGGCAGTTACCTTCGAAACCGTCCGCTGGCCGGTGAGAGCCGAGAACTGAGAACTGAGAACTGAGAACTGAGAACCCTTCCTCTCCGCTAGAATAACCGCAGAGGCCTTCCGTGCCGACGCTCCGCGACATCCTCGACCGGCGAGTCCGCGAGGCTGAGTCCTCTCTCTGCGAAAAACTCGACAACAACCGTGTGCGCTGTTTCTCCTGCGGTCACTGTTGTCCCATTCCCGAGGGCCAGCCCGGCGTCTGCAAAGTCCGCTACAACCGCGGCGGAACGCTCTACGTCCCTTGGGGATACACCGCCGGAATGCAATGCGATCCCATTGAGAAAAAGCCTTTCTTCCACGCGCATCCCGGCGCGCTAGCCTACAGTTTCGGCATGCTGGGCTGCGATCTGCACTGTGGTTATTGCCAGAACTGGGTCACGTCGCAGGCGCTGCGCGATCCCCATGCCGTTTCGCCGCCGCTCGAAGCCTCGCCTGAACTCTTGGTGCGCGACGCCCTTGAACAAGGCGCGAAAGTTCTGGTCAGCACCTACAACGAGCCGCTGATCACCAGCGAGTGGGCCGTGGCAGTTTTCAAAGAGGCCAAAGCCGCGGGGCTGTTGACCGGATTCGTTTCCAACGGCAACGCCACGCCGCAGGTTCTCGAATACCTGCGCCCCTGGCTTGATCTTTACAAAGTCGACCTCAAGAGCTTCGACGACCGCCGCTACCACGAACTCGGTGGACGCATCGCTCCCATTCTCGACAGCATCCGCCGCATTCACGCGATGGGACTGTGGCTCGAGATCGTCACGCTACTCATCCCCGGCTTCAACGATTCATCCGACGAGGTGCATCGCCTCACAGAATTTCTAGCCGGCATTTCCCCGGACATCCCCTGGCACGTCACCGCATTTCACGGCGACTACAAAATGCAAGGAGAGTACCAGCGCGATACCACGGTCGAAGACTTGCTGCAAGCCGCCGAAATCGGCCGCCAAGCCGGATTGCGCTACGTCTATGCCGGCAATCTTCCGGGTATGGTCGAACGTTGGGAAGACACCCGCTGCCCGCAATGCAGCGAGACTCTAATCAGTCGATACGGCTACCACATCGAAGATTACCGTTTGACCGCCGAGGGCCGCTGTCCAAGCTGTGCCCACCAGATCCCCGGCCGCTGGGCCGCAAAGTTCGACGGCCAGATCACCTCCCGCCCTTTCCTCCCGCACAAACGCTCGCCTTTATTTACAATCACAAGTCGTTGACGAAAACATGGAACGGCGGACGCCTCGTTCGCCCGGCGTGGGCACAGCCCAGCCGCGCTCAACTCGCTCAATTCATGCGAAAGAATTCGATTCTCTCTCTGATCGGCGCTCTCTTACTTCTCTCCGCCTGCTCTCCGCGCGACTTCCTCACGCGCCGTCTCGCCGCCGACCTGATCTCCTCTACGGATCCGTTCAAGAGCCCGCAGCAGTACGTCCTGCAAACCGGCATCGTCTCCAACAAAGATTACGTCTCACCTGAATATGTGGTCCTGCAACATCACGGCTGGATTTCCGCCACGACCGTTGCCTGCTCCCCCGGTCTCGCTCCGCCCCCCTGCTGGGACATCCTGCTGACTCCCTCGGGTGTGGACACGGTCCGAAACTTGGTCTCTGCCGAGCAGGCCGTGCGGCCATCCTTCGCCATTCCCGTCGCCAGAAGGGAATTCGTGGGCATCACCGGCATCAGCAGGCAGGGAAACGTTGCCGACGTCGACTTCACATGGAAATGGATTCCGTTGAACGAGATCGGCGCCGCTCTTTACTCAAACGATCTGCATTACAAGTCGACCGTCGGGTTTCGCGACTACGATGACGGCTGGCGCATCGTGCAGACTACTCCCCATCCCGGGCAGACGCTCGACGACGCGCTCAAAAACGCCGAGCCTACTCAGTGAACAGCTCTGCCCATCCAGGCTCAGCGTGGACCGCTTTCGCCGCTCAATGGCTCACCTTGCGCCGCTTGCGCGCTCAGGCGATCGTTCTCGCTTTCTGTTTGTGGGGAGTTTGTGCCGTTGATTTTGCCACACCAGGCCTGTTCGACCGAGCGGGCAACATCAAGTTTCAGGATTTCATTCAGTTTCCCATCGCGGCGCGTCTGATTGCGCAGGGCCGCGTCGACGAACTCTACGATGACCGGGTTCTGGCGGATGGCATACGCGCGATCGTCGGCCGCCAGACAAGCGTCTACCTGCGGTATTTCTATGGGCCACAAGTTGCGCTGCCATTTCTCCCGTTCGCGAGTCTTTCTTTCCTCGCCCAGGCTGAACTCTGGGTCACATTTTCTGTGTTGATGTATTTTGCGTCCATTTATCTGCTTTGGCGATTTTGCCGCGCTCTTCGCCCGTATCCGGGATTCGTATTCCTGTGTGCCATCGCTTACCCGCCGCTGTTTCATTTCTTTGTGCGTGGCCATCTCTCTGCCGTCGTGCTGGTGTGTTTCAGCGCGGCGTGTCTGGCATTCCTCGGTCGCCGCGAATGGCTTGCCGGCATCGCTTTGGGCTTCCTCGTTTTTAAGCCGCAGTTTTTGGTCGCCGTTCCCCTGGTGCTGCTTTTGGCGCAGGCGTGGAAGCCCTTCGCCGGACTTGCGGTTTCTGCAGGCGCGCAGTTGGCGGCTACATTCATCTACTTTGGTCCAAAAGTGATGCGCGCCTACTTCAGCATGCTGTTTCATAGCGCGGCCCGGCCGAGCACAACAGAACTCACTCTCTCGTCGATCCAGATGCACTCACTGCGCTCCTTCTGGTCGCTGCTGATCCCTTGGCCGCCTGGCGTCTGGGTGTTCTATCTTCTGAGTTCGCTTGCCGTCGTTGGAATCGCGGCAGCCGTCTGGAAGTCTTCCGCTCCGTTGGCGCTTCGCTTTTCCGCGCTCGTTTTTGCCTCCGTGCTGGTTAACCCGCACCTCTATATCTACGACCTGCTGGCGTTGGTTCCACCTTTCCTGCTCCTCGCGGACTGGACCTTGAACAACCCGCGGCTCCCGTCCTGCACGACCTTCCGCGTGCTCTTGTATCTCGCTTTTCTCTTGCCCTTGTTCGGACCGCTCGCCCGCTGGACACACGTTCAACTTTCCGTCCCGGTCTTCGCCGGATTATTGTGGATGCTCTGGCGCGAATCCACGACCCCGGGTCATGTTGGCTCAATTTGAGGTTTCCACCCAGAAGGACACGACGGAACACGAAGGGAACGCTTGTAAATGAAATCTTTCGTGATACTTCGCGCCCTTCGTGGTTTATTGCCTTTCTACTCCAACCTAGACCATACTTGCCGCCGTCTGACTCACAAACTTGCTTCGAGTGAATCGCGCGTTGTATAAACCTTCTTCCCACCGGGGACCCTATGCGAATCCGAAAAACTGCCTTCGTGGTTGTGATCGTGCTGAGTTGTGCGCTTGCAGTCGTCGCCCAAAACAAACCCAAGCTGACCCTTGACGAATTCTTCAACTCCGTGGGCATCACCGCGCTTGAGATTTCGCCCGACGGCAACTCGGTCGTGATCGGCACCGAGCGCGCCGACTGGGACCAGCAAATCTTCCGCAGTGATCTGTGGCTTTACTACGACGACGCCAAAGGCGGCTCTCCGATTCAGTTGACGCAGTCGGGACACGATTCCGAGCCCAAGTGGTCGCCCGACGGCCGCTGGATCGCGTTTCTCTCCGAGCGGAAGGCCTCTTCAGACAAAAGTGGAGACTCCGACTCCGACTCCAAAGACGAAGGTGCCAGCCAGATCTACCTCATCTCGCCCAACGGCGGCGAAGCCTTCCCTGTGACTCAGGGAGAGGAAGACGTCCACTCCTTTTCGTGGTCCGCAGATTCGCAGACGATCTATTTCGCCACGCGTCAACCGTGGACCAAGACGCAAAAAGACGACTACAAGAAAGAATGGAAAGATGTGGTGCAGTATCGCACCGCCGAGCGCGGCGACACGATCTTCGCGCTCGACGTAGCCGCCGCCCTGGCTCGCCACGCAGCCGCACCCGCCAAAGTCGAGAGCGATTCCGACAAGCAAAAGGAAGACGTGACTCCCGGCGCCGAAGCCATCGCCACCACTCCGCTTCGCGTCGATAGTCTGCTTACTTCGCCCGACGGCCGCAAACTCGCCTTCGTCAGCAACGCGATCAACCAGCGCCAGGAAAAATCCGAAGACGTAGAAATCTATGTGGTTGATTTAAATGTGGGGCGGGCACTCCTGCCCGCCACTGCCGGTGGCACCGCGAATGCCAGCGCAGAAGCAAATCCCGCCCTAATCCAGCCCCACCGCGTCACAAACAACCAGGCCGTCGAAACCCGCCTTCGCTGGGCCAACGACAGCCGCCACATCTTCTTCAGCGTCGAAGTCGGAGATGTCTCCGGCCCCTATCGCGACCTGCAGCCGCATCTCTACTGGGTCGACAGCGAATCCGGCAACATCGAGCAGTGGAGCAAAGATTTCATCGGCCCCGTCGAGCACTACGCGGTCACTGCCGACAACGTGCTCACGTCAGCCCGCGCCGGCACGGAAGTCCAAATGTATTCTGTCGGCAAACCGTCAGAATCGCTGCACCGCCTCACCGGATGGCAGGGAACCTACGCCAACATCTCGGTTGCGGCCCATTCGCCGCGCGTCGCGTTTGTCTACTCCTCTCTCGGCAAGCCCGAGGAAGTCTATCTCGCCGAGAGCGCCGCCAAACTCGATCAAGCCCGCGCCATCACGAACTTCAACCGAGCCCTTGCCGAAAAAGACCTTCCGCAAGGCAAGCCCTACCAGTGGAAGACCGACGACGGCGCCACCGTCGAAGGCATGCTGATCTATCCTCCGGGAAAATTCGAAGCCAAGCGTCTGCCCATGTTCACGCTCATTCATGGAGGTCCCGCCGACGCCGACGGCAATCACTTCGAAGCCGACTGGTATCAGTGGGCCGCGCTCGCCGCGACCAACGGATGGCTCGTCTTCGAGCCCAACTACCGCGGCTCCACTGGATACGGCGACAAGTTCCTCACGCAGATCGTTCCCGTGATCGTCTCGCGTCCCGGCAAAGACATTCTCGAAGGCGTCGACGCGCTGGTGAAGGACGGCATCGCCGACGCCGACCACCTCACCATCGGCGGCTACAGCTATGGCGGATACATGACCAACTGGCTCATCACCCAGACCACGCGCTTCAAGGCCGCCGTCACCGGCGCAGGCGCGGTCGAGCACATCGGTAACTGGGGCAACGACGACACCACGTTCGACGACGCCTACTTCCTCGGCGGACGCCCGTGGGAATCTCAGCAGCGCTATCACGACGAAGCCGCCATCTTTCAAATCGACAAAGTCCGCACTCCCACGCACATGGTAGCCGGCGCCGCCGACATAAGAGTCGCAGTGCTCGAGGATTATCTGTTAGAGCACGCCCTGTATTCGCTCGGCATTCCAAATAAATTGCTAGTGTTCCCCGGCGAAGGCCACAGCCTGGCCAAGAACCCCTGGCACGGAAAGATAAAGGTGCGCGAAGAATTGAAGTGGCTGCAAAAATACGGCGGCGTCCCGGCGTCGAATTGATGCCAACTCACCAGCTTTGTCATCCTGAGGCCCGCGCTTTTTGCGGGCCGAAGGACCTCTGTACTCGCCGTTAGAATGGGTGCAGCCAGCGAGGGCATAGATCCCTTCGACAAGCCCAGGGCCGGCTCTTCGCCTTGCTCGGGATGACATCGCGGGGGGATATACGCCTCGTATTTTTTTTTGCTCCTCCCTCTAAAATACTCATTCCTAATAACTTACGGTGACGAGGTATCCCAAGATATGGGTAAAATACTGAGCCGCAAGGACTTACAGCTAAAATATTCGGGAATAAGGACTTAGCTTCGGATGTAGAGCAGCTCAAGAGTTGGGTGCTGGAGATCTGATTGGGAGAGCCTTCGCGCATAGGTCGAGCTTGCCCTTTCCCAAATCCTCGGTAAAGGTTGGTCGTCACAGGAACTGGGATTCTTTTTGAGGAGGGCTGTGGAAAATGGGTGGGAGGCACAGGATAGGATATGAGATAAGGCAGCATTCCGGGGCACCCGTTCTTCGCAGAAAACGTCCCGTCTGTGTCCCCGGTTTTCCTCGGGGCGTCCCCCTCATAGCCGCACAGAACTCGACTACGAGGGGGATCTTGCAGGTCGCGCCGGGAGCAAAACTACTGTTCCAGCATGATGGGTACTGCGCCGATCGTTATCTTTTGTCCGCCTGTGACGGTGTGTACGACCGTGTCCGTGAGGTCACGGTAGTCGTGGTACGAGGTGGGGTTCGGCAATGTGACGTTGATTGTCTTCGTGGTCGGGCCGCAGACTGCCTGTGCGTTCTCCAGGCAAGCCCACATAAATAGAGCTGGCTTGTGGCCATTGCCGCCGGTGCCTTCCGTGAAATTGCAGGTCCAAGCCTGGTATGTGCCGTCGGTCGTTGTGGTCGTTCCAAAGATTGCGCACGGGCCAGAGAAAGTCCCTTGGTTCAGGTAAGACTGAAGCGTGGTGTAAGCGATGTCATACGACGGCGGGGGCGGGGGGTTGCACCCATTGCAATTGCCAATGGTAGTGTTTCCGTAATACCAATACAGACCAGCGGCACCGTTGGAATCGTGCAGCAATTGCCAACGTGCGATCTGTCCGGTGCAGTCGGTTGCAGTGTAGTCCGAAGGACAGGTGTAATTAGTCGCAGGTAGCGCTGAAGTTGGTTTCTGAATCGACAAACGGTACGCCACTCCAGCCATTCGACCCTTGGATACTGAGAAAGTTTGCCCCGTAAGCCGCCCATTGCGCCTCTGGGGTAACAGTCGCCGGCCCTGAGGTTCCCGGATTCGTCAGGTAAAGATGCCAGTTTACCCAGTCGGAAATCTTTCCGTTCGAATTCTCCAAGCCAAGCCAAGTCTGAAAATCTGCCTGATAGGTAGTGGATACGGGCGTCGTAGAGGGCATGACGATGATCGGGGTTGGAGTCAGTGTCTTGAGGTACTTAGCTTCGGGAGCCAGCATGTCATAGAGCTGTCCTACTGTCCCGGACCAGTAGACATATCCCTGTGATGGCGTGTAAAGATTCCATTCGTTCCACATCTCGTACGCCTGGATGTAGTCCTTCACGCAATTTCCTTTTGCCGTGCAATAGCCCGCAAGGGCCTGCACAAATTGGTGGAAGTGGGGGCTACCGTTAGCGCGTAGATCCAACGGCGGCTGGTTATTTGGACACGTTTGGAGATTGACAGCCCAGCACGGAACGTGGCTGAACGTAAAAACCACAAAGTGCTGTTGACCTTGCGCCTTCAGGGCGGCAAGAGAGTCCAAGTATGCATCGAGATATGTCGTGCTAATCGTGGTCGGTGATATTTCGAGCTGCGACCACCATGTGCCCGTGTCGTGAAGTCGAAGTGTGTACGGTAAATCGGTCGGCAATTGCAATTGAAGTACATTGGGACAGTTCGTTGGTAGGGTGGGGCCACATTGCCAACCGAAATTGTTGGGTTGGATTTGGGCGTTTGCGGCGGAAACGGCGCAGGCAGCGAAGAGCATCAAAGGTGCGAGAACGCGGAGCAATTTCATGTCGATCTCCATCTGAGTTTTGACCTGGAAGGTCAGAATGGGAAGCTAGCATGGGAAATGTGGCGGCATGGTTAATCCGCACTTCGGTTCGGAATTCGTAACAACGGGCGGGCGGCCCATGATCCTAGTTTCCTCTGCGCGCTAGAGACAGAGGGTGGGGATCTCGACTCTCGCTTGGGGAGCGATCGTGCCCTTCCCGGTTTAGCTCATAGCTCGCGGCTCGAAGCTACTTCGCAGCTACTTTCACCAGTGCGATCGACGTTGTGACAAGCGAGCCGCGAATTCAAAGGCGACGGCTTCTACGCGAGAACGTTTAGACCGCCATTACTTCCGTATACACTTTCCAACACGGAATTCATGGTGTCGGAGGTGCTGGGAGAACTGCTGGTCGAATCCAGGGTGCTCAGCACTCCTTCGACCAACTGCAGCGATTGTGCCGCCGTATTGATCTCGTTGGTGATCGATGGCGAGGAATTGCTTTTCAGGTCTTTCTGAACGGTAGCAAAAGCCGACTGGGCAGTCGTAAGGTCTCCGGAGTTCAGCGCATTGCCGAGCGCGGTTAAGTCGGTCGAGAATTGAGAACTGTTGGATGGAGAGCTTCCGCTGGCCGTCGCCAATTGTTGGTAGAGCTGCTGCAGGGTCTGAAATGCCGACTGGGCACCGTTCAGGTCCCCCGAGGTCAGGGCGTTCTGCAGAGTCTGCGCTGTCTGCTGGAGTTGGTTGGAGTTGCTTGACGAGAGAATGTCCTGGCTGAGGCCGCTGGCCGAAATCGGTCCAATTGACATTGGTCCACCCTGCCCAGGGAGCGTGAACCTACTCTCCCTTGTCTTTACCATCGGCCGTTGGGCTGGGAAACTTTAGGACATATTTCTGGTTAGCTTTCTGGTCAGCAGGGAGAACGAGGCGATCCATTAGAAACTACTTAGCAGGCCCGCGCTCTTGCCTTCGCCCGCACCATCCATCCACGAGGGGAGTGCCTGTGATCCTTGCGTCCTTTGCAAGGGTGGGCGGGGCGTTGCTTGAGGCGAGAGCTTTTGAGGTCGTGTGCGTACGTGTCGCGGGTTCGCCGTCGTGTAGGACTTCACGCGCCCCTCTGGGGCGGAAATCTCCGCGATTTGGTTTCATCGGGGATGCTGGGTTTTGGGAATGCGGTACCTGCGCAGTCGGAGCGAGTAGTCGTGACCTATGCGGCGGGCACGCGGTTGACACATAACCAGTGTCCACATATACTGTGTCAGTGAACGTTACGCTCTCCATCGATGACCAACTCGTCGCCCGCGCCCGCGCCAAAGCCGAGGCCCTCGGCAAGAGCCTCAATCAGCTGATTCGGGACTACTTGCAAACCGTGGCTGGCGGAGACGATCCCGAGCGCAGCATCGAGGAATTCCGGCGACTCTCGGGCCAAGGCCACTCGCGGGGTTGGCGTTTTAGTCGAGACGAGATTCATTCTCGAACAAGATAATGCCCGCTCGTAGTTTTTTCGATACGAACGTCCTCGTCTACGCTGACGACAAGGCTGCCCCTGCAAAGCAACGAAAAGCCCTGGATCTCGTGGCCGAACACCGGCGCGCACGAAGCGGAGTCGTGTCGTTGCAGGTGCTCCAGGAGTATTTCGTCACCGTTACGAAGAAATTTCAGGTGGATGTCCGCATCGCCCGGCGAAAAGTCGAACTGCTGGCCGAGTTCGACGTGGCCGTTCCCGAAGTCGCAGACATTCTGGCAGCGATCGACCTGCACCGTCTTCACGGATTCTCTTTTTGGGATGCACTGATCGTGCGTGCAGCCAAACAGGCGGGATGCGGTGTGCTTTTCTCGGAGGACATGCAAGGAGCGCGAGAGATCGACGGCGTTCGCATCGTGAATCCATTCCACTAGCGCAGCGACACCTCGCTCGTACTCGGCTGGTTACTTCCCCGCGCTAGCGACTTTTACCCCGCGCGAACTCGCCGCGTAGCGCGCGATGCCGCGATACAGCGCTTCCGCGATTTGTTCGCGGTAGCCGTCACTGCGCAGTTTTTGTTCGTCGGTGGGACTACTGACGAACGAAACTTCCGCCAGAACTCCCGGCATCGCGCTTTCGGTCAGCACGACGAAGCCGGCTTCTTTGATGCCGCGATCGCGCAATCCAGGATTCTGTACCGACAACGTGCCATATAACGACCGCTGCACGCTGGCCGCGAGTCGCCGCGATTGCTCGATACGCTCGCGCAAGTCCGCGGGAGAAAGAGCCGCTGTCACGGCGGGCTTGGCGCCGCTCGCGTTGGCCCGCGTGTCGACATCTTTCGGGCCGGCATCTTTCGAACCGGCTTCCTTCGCCCCATCCTCTTTAGAACCAGGCGCGGAAAAGAAGTTCGTGTAGTAGGTTTCCACGCCGCGCGCCGAGGGCAGATCGCTGTAGTTGGCGTGCACGGAGACGAAGAGATCGGCCTGCGCCTGATTGGCAATCACCGCGCGCTCATCGAGCGGAATGTAGTTGTCGTCCTGGCGCGTGTAGATCACTTCCATTCCCAGGCGGCTCTCGAGCAGTTTGCCCAGGCGCTGCGCGATTTCGAGGACCAGATCTTTTTCCAGCAGGCCGCGGCGGCCCACCGTGCCGAGGTCCCAGCCGCCGTGGCCGGCGTCGACCACGATGCGCAGCTTGGGCACCCGCGCCCGCAGTTGCAGGTCTTCTTTCGTCGGCGGAGGCACCACGATGGCCAGCAGCTTCTTGTCCGCTTCGGCGTTGGGGAACAGGTTCACCGCGCCCTTGGGCGTCACCCCGATCTTACGCACCTCAACCAGCAGGCGGTACGGATTCGGCTCCAAGCTGACCGAGAAATTTGTGTTGGCCCTGGTCTCGAGCACGATGCGGGTCATGCCGGCCACGGGCTGCGCCACACGGACGCGACTCAGCTGCGCGTCGCCTACGTCGATTGACTTTCCGGCAAGGTCCGCAGCCAGCTGCGTATCGTGCAGATCGAAATAGATGCGATCCGGGCCAGCGAGGCGGTGCGCCTCGTATTGCACCTGGTCTTCCAAGTCGAGGACCACGGTGCTCGAGTCGGCCGACGACCAGTGCCGGATTCCGGTGACGCGCGGAAGCTTCGACAGTTCCTGCGCCGTCGCAGGCGGATTCTCCTGTTCGTTGGTACCTGGAATTGTGTCGGAAATCGCGGTCTCCGGATTCGCACCTGGGGCCTCCGACGGAGCGCCATCCTTTGCCACACCCGCGCCGGTCGGCTTGATTGGCATCTTTTCTGTGTGGATCATGGCGCTGCCCAACTGCGCCGTCTTCAGCTTCCACCAGAACCCCGCGGCAAATGCAGTGGCGATCACGATGCACACCAGCAAAGCCACGAGTATAGCTGGGCGGCGAGTCGCGCCCTCAGGTTCGAGTTGTCCAAAAGTGAGCTCGGGCTCGCGTGCAGTTTCAAGAGCAGCGGTTGTTTCGAGTTCGGGAGCTTCCTCGACCGCGGGCTCATCCAGGATCGCGAGTTGGTCGAGAATGGCTGCCGCCGGAACGTCCTTAACCTCGGCTTCCACCCATTTACTCTCAACGACTGGGGCAACGGGAACTGGGGTAACGGGAACTGGCGCGACCGGAACAGAGGCGACCGACACAGGGACGGCCGGCACAGAGATAGCAGGCCCTGGCGCAACTGGTGCCGCGACAATCGGCACGGCGGCTGCTGGTACAGCGCTAACAACCTGCACCGGTTCGATCGCGGCGGGCGTCTCAACCGCACGCGGAGCCGGTTCCAACTTCGTCGCCGCGACCTGCGCGGACTCGGCAAAACGATCTTCATCCTCTGGTTTCAGCGCCCCCAAAACCAGTTCGGCCAGCAGGCTCAGGTTGCGAACGTCACTGTCATTAAATCCGAACGGCCACGACGAGAACGCCTCCAGCAACCCAATCACGCGTCGCCGCCCGCATAGCGGCACCGCGACCATGGAGCGCGCGCCCAGCTGACGGCACGCCTGCAGGTTCACCCGCGAATCGGTTTCAGTGTCATCGCAGATTACGATCTGGGCTTCACGGAAGCATGCGCCAGAGAACGCCGAGTGGCGGTCGATGCGTGCGCCAACGTCGGGCCGGATGTCGCCCGCCGATGCCCGCAAAACAATCTCATCATTTTCCGCGAGCGCAATCGCCAGGCCGTCCGCGCCCGTAATGGCCACCGCCCGCTCTGCGACGAGCTGCAGCACTTCGTCCAGAACGAATTGCTCGTCCGCTTCAAACTCCGCTATCGGCGCGCCGGCATCGAACCCGGTGTGCCGTGCGGCGAGGGCCTTTCTCCGGCGCACCTGCTCGTGCAGTGCCGAAAACGCCAGCAAGGCTTGCAGAGCATCGCGCTGCGACGGTTTTTGCGAAGGGAAATCGGGCTCAGGAGAAACTTGCGCAGAAGCATCTGCGGAGAAGGCGGGCGCGGCGCTTTGCCCCCGCGGCCAGGCAGGCACACCAACCCCGCCAAGCGGATTGGTCACTGCAATGTCCGGCTTCGTGGGAGTAGTCGCCATTAAGACACAGTTCACCCTTAAGTTATCGGTCTTTGCGGTCGGTTGCAATTACCGGGGCATGACCCCTTGGACATGTACTTTGGTAAGACCATCTTCCTCTCTTTCCGCCTTCCCGAACAGTTTCCGAAAGTTCACGTTGCATTGGGGCGTCCGGAGTAGAATCCTGCGAAATCATCGATTCTTGAGAGTCGATCTGTGAGAATCGCCATGCCCCAACCGCGTAGTTACGCATCTCCCAGCCCCGCCGTTGCCGCTGGAATCGTCATCGGCATGCTGGCCATGGTGGTCATCCCCGCTGCCTTCACGCTGCATTCGGTGAGCTCTCCGGGATCGCTCAGCGTAGGGCCGAATCCTTCGCCCCACGGCTACACCTGGAGCCTGCTCCTTTTCATCGTTCCGATTCTGGTGATCGCGGTATGGTTTCTGCCCAGCGAGGGTCTGGAGATTCCGCAGCGCGCTTTTCGCTGGACGCTCGGCATTCTCGTCCCTATCGGATGCCTGTTGGATGTGATTTTCGCTCAGTGGTTTTTCTCTTTCCCCAACCCGAAAGCGACGCTGGGCATACCCGCTCCTGCGCTGGGCCGGCCCGTTCCCATCGAGGAGTATATCTTCTATCTGACCGGATTCATCACAGTCCTTCTGCTGTATGTCTGGCTCAGCGAGTACTGGCTCGCCGCCTACACGGTAGAGGACTATCGCGACGAAGCGCACGCCTTGCCTGGTCTGCTGCAGTTTCATCCCATGTCCCTGGTTCTGGGCGTGGCACTGATTGCGATCGCGATTATCTATAAGAAATGGTTTTCCTCGGTGCCCGACGGTTGGCCGGGCTACTTCATTGTGCTGGTCGCCGGAGGCCTGATTCCTTCGGTGAGTTTCTTTCCCGCCACGCGCCGCTTCATCAACTGGCGCGCCATGAGCCTGACGATGTTCATCATCCTGCTGGTCAGCTTGCTCTGGGAAGCCACGCTCGCCTTGCCCTACGGATGGTGGAACTACCAGCATCACGCCATGCTGGGAGTGTTCATCGGGGCCTGGTCCGATCTCCCCGTCGAGGCCGTGCTGGTGTGGCTTGCCGTCACCTACGGCACCGTGATTCTGTTTGAGGTCGTAAAAATCTGGCAAGCCTCGGGACGAGCAGCGAAGGAAGCTTTCCTCGGAACGAAGCAAAAGCATCTGTAGAAGACGTTGCTGGCTATGTCTCTACGACTGGATTTATTCCGAACCACCGCAGTTACTAAGGCAGCACCTGCAACCAGGGATAAGATTTCTGGGATAGGGCCCTGGCCGACCTAGTTTCTTCCGGCGGTGTGCGAATGCAATCAGGACTATCTGCCGCGCGACAAGCGCGGGCTCAACACAGGCACGAACTCCGCACCCTGACCTACGTCACGCTCGACCAGGCGAACGGCGGCATCGTCCGCAATCTCACCCATCTAGGCATCGCAGTGCAGGTGGTGGCTGCGGTCCGTCCTGGCGAGCAGTTGCGTGTGCGCTTTGATTTGCGCAAACCGCGGCTACGCGTGGAAACCCGTGGCGAAGTCATGTGGGCGACTCCCTCGGGACAATGCGGAATTCGCTTTCTCGACGTCTCTCCGCGCATGACCCGCCAGATCAACGAATGGATTTTCGGAAGCCTGCTGGACGGGCTTCCGTCGCGGCCTGATCCCGACGGGTCCGCATTTGCGGAATCGAGATTTGCAGAATCGAAGTTCGGGACAAGGTCTCTTGCCCTGGTCGCGCCGGGGAAGGAGCAGGCAGAAGACCAAGACCAAGACCAAGACCAAGACCAAGACGACGGGCTGATGGTCTCCGCGGTTCCCGTAAAAGTGATCGAGTTGCCGTTGCGGCCCGAGCCGGATCACATCCGCGATGATGCCGCAGAAGATTCCGCGCAGCTCGCGGCTATGCTGCCGGCGACTGAGCTGGATTGGCTTTCGCAACCGCTTTCCGGCCGAGGTCTGGTCTGGACGGTCAACACACTCGTGGTCCTTGCTGCCGTGCTGTTGTTCACGCTGGTTTTTCTCTCCGTCACGCACGAACCTCCGCAGCGGCCATTCGCCATGGCGGCTGGAGCCACAGTCCTGGTAGCGGCATTGTATTGGGGATTCTTCAAAGTGTTTGGAGGCGGCAGCCCCGGCGCAAGGCTGGCGCGCTTGCGGGAATTCGATGCCGAGGATGACGAAGAAGCCCGAGGCGCCCGCTTCCGCTGAGGTTTCAGACTGCCGCTATAAGCGCCAACCAGCCTGGCCTACGTGCTTTTCAGGGACTCATTCCCTTAGCTACGCAGATCGCCAGGCAGACAAAGGTTACGACTGCTGCCACAAGGAATGCACCCCAATTCACTTTCCCAATCCTGAAGGCTGAAACAACAATCCAAACGCTGCTGGCAAAAATCGTCAGGAGCGAGATCGCCATTGGAAGGAAGTAAGGCTCTGGATAGAACGAGAGAAACATAAGTCCTACGAAGGTGGCGACCGAAAACATCATCGCGGAGGGGGAGAGTCCCGCAGCAATCCCGGCTCCGGCGGCGATGAGTTCCTCGCTGCGAGTGGAGAGGAGCCAGACGGAAAGCACGTAGAGCGCTAGCGGGAGCGCAACCCCTAGGATTGAAATCCAGAGTGGATCGGGAACGGTGCTGACTCCCGCTCCTGGATGATGTGCATGCCACTGCTTGTCCGAAATCAACGTTAAGAGCCAGTAAGTGCAAGCGGCCAGCAGTGCCAGACCTAATGCGATACGGATTCCGTGCCGGGGAACCGGACGGTTCCCGTTGCTATCAAGTGATGCTGGATTTGGAAGGGTCGCCATCGCTCGCTAAAGACTAAAGCTCATGATAGTTAAGATAGCGATTAGCGAAGTTCGTTCGGCCACTGTGCCTGACTCAAGCAACGCTCGGACGCTAGTTCGCGAAATACTGCTGGGCCAGCCAAAGCTGCAGCGTCCGCTGCTGCTGCGGCGCAAGCTTTACGAAGCGGATGCCCAGATTTCCGCGCTTATCCTGCCACGCGATTTCCCCCTGAGCCTTCAACGCCGACCTGGCGCCCGGCAGCTCGAATGAAACATTCAGCGCCTTAGCAGCTTCGACAGCGTCATTGGTGTGAATCTGCATTCCACCCTGGCTTACATTGACCAGGTATGCGTCCGCGGGTTTTCGGCCTTTACAGTTCAATGCCACCGGCACTTCCAGGCCGGCGCGATGGTAGCGCAGACGTCCGTCGAGAATCATGCTGCGCGCCGCGGAAAGCGTGCGCACGGCTTGTTCCACAGAAATCGGTTTTTCGAAGGCAAACAGCGCGCCGGTTTCGTCCAGATTGCGGTTGCACTGCGGTCCGCCCATGATGACCAGCGGCGTCGTTTTCGGCGCCTTCTCCGCCGTCTGTAGTTCGTGCAGAAACTGCGCGCTTCCATTCAGATCACAATCCACGATCAGCGCGTCGATTTTCGACTTGTTGAGCCGGGCCAGAGCCTTCTGCGGTTCGCCTTCCACCGCAACGTCCATGTGAAGACCGCCGAGGATGCACTCCAGAACACTGACTTCCTGCCAGTCGCGCGAAACCACCATCGAGGAAAGTGTCATGAGTTCACTGTAGTCATGTCGGTAACGGTGCCGTAGATAACTAACGTAATGAGAGACGTTCGTCGGCGCTCGCGCTATATTTCGAGAATGGCCAAGGATCGAAAATCACCTGAGCAGAAGAAACAACTGGAGTACACCCGAGACCACTTTACGGGCGGATGGATCTCCTCCCGCATGTTCCCGAAGACTTGGAGGCGGAAGAAAACTCGCATCAATCGCGAATACCGCCGGAAATCTGAGGAACTCTTGGCGCAGGCAAAGCCGGGAATCGAAGCCAAAGACGTGGAATTAATCGCAGACGACTTGACGGCAGCGCGATTCCAGAAATCAGTGATTCGCAAGCGTCTGCGAAAAGTCGGCACGGTAACGGTTGGCGAAAAGATCAGAGACAAACTGGAAAGGCGCCGGGAAGCAGCCGGCAGAAAGGTGCAGCGCCATGACCTGCACGATCGCGCGGCCGCTTCGGCCGTTAAGACCCTTTCTTCCCTCGCCGGCGAGGAATTGCTCAGCGTGGTACACCGTGCAGACTTGCTGTGCTATAGAAGAAATGCCGATGAACGGAAGCGTGTGTCTCAATCAAAAGATCCCATCGACCGTGCTCTGCATTTCCTCTATAGCCTAACCGCGGGCTCCGGCTTCGAGATCGAAGCGCTACGCAGAAACCCCGAACTAGATATCGCTTTTGGAAGTTGGGTTCAGAAAGCAAACCGCATGATCGAGAGGAGCGAGCGCATTCAAGAAGAAAAGCTCGAGCAGAAAAATGCGGCACGGACGAAGATGAATCTCGCTCGTAACCGATCATCAAAATAAATTTGTTAGGAGGGAGTGTGCTGTAGAGACCTACTTCCCGCGATACCACTCCACCGTGCGCCGCAGGCCCTCTTCGAAATCCACTTTGGTGTTGTAGCCGAGACCGGCTTGCGCGTTCGAGATATCCGCGAGGGAATGTTTGATGTCGCCCTTACGCTCCGGTTCGTATCTGGGCTGTCCAGAATAGGACGTCACGCCCTGCAACGCCTTGAACGCTTCGTTGAGCGTGACTCTTCGGCCCGTCGCGATGTTGAAGACCTGTCCCGCGGCCTGATTCGCCGGCGCCTGACACGCCAGCAGATTGGCCTCGACTGCGTTGTCGATGTAGGTGAAGTCGCGGCTGGTTTCGCCGTCGCCGAAGATGGTGGGTTGCTCGCCGCGCAACATCAGCGTGATAAACCGGGCCAGCACGCCCGAGTACGGCGACGACGGGTCCTGCCGCGGCCCGAAGACGTTGAAGTAGCGCAGACACACGGTCTCAAGCTGGTAGCAGCGGTAAAACGAAATCATGTAGTGCTCGCTGGCCAGCTTGGCCACGGCATAGGGAGAGATCGGATCCGGGTTCATGTCCTCGCGTTTTGGCAGCGTGGGCGTGTCGCCGTACGCCGAAGACGAGGCGGCATAGACCACACGTTTTACCTTGGCATCGCGCGCCGCGACCAGCACGTTGACCGTGCCGTCGATGTTGGCGCGGTTGCTGCCCAGCGGGTCCGCTACGGATTTTGGCACCGAAGGAATAGCCGCCTGGTGCAGGACGAAATCCACTCCGTCGCATGCCTTGCGCATCGCGTCCAGGTCGCCAATGTCAGCTTCGCGGAAGTCGATGCGATCCAGGATTTCGGCGATGTTCTCGCGCTTGCCGGTGGAGAAGTTGTCCACACCGCGCACTTGTTCGCCGCGGGAGAGCAGCGCCCGCGCCAGCGACGATCCAATGAAGCCGCCAATACCAGTAATGAGATAGAGAGCCATGTCCCTTCATCATAGCGAATGGAACAAGGCTCGTGGCGAGGGAAAGCGCGGGATTTCAGCAAGGACGTTTACGGATTCGATTGCGACCGGTGGATAAGGGCTGCTGCCTTCACCCCTTTGCCGCCGTGCCCTGACTCTTGGCGAGGACTTTCAAGAAGTCCTCCCGCGTGAGCATATGGTGGGTCTCGAAAAATGCAATCAGCGCCTGAATTGCCGCATTGGGGTCAGAAATTACGGGCACCGCGTCCAGCGGTCCACAAGATGGAAGCGACGAGGCGATTCCAGGCCCCATGATTGTCGCTGGCCGCGAGACTGTGCCTAACAATTCCTTCAAGCGTGCGCGGTTGTCGTCTGACATGTCCACGAAGGCAATCCCCATGCCGAGGTGCGGGTAGTTCACGCGCACGTTGCCCTTCGTTTCCACTTTGATGTCGTTCGCTTCCACCTTCATATGCAGAACTGTCCCCACCGGATAGGTGGCCTGCGCTTCCACGTAACACCCGTGCAGGCTGACATCGGTACAACTGGCCCACGTCCGCACATCGGAGCCGTCCTCGCGGATCTCGGCGCTTCCTGCGCACTTATAGCGCGCGCTGCGCCGCTTCTCCGCGCCTCGGTACTGTTCCGATGGGCCCGAGCCTCCAACCGTGACGCCCGTGCCCGCTAGCCCCGCCGGACTCATCTCCCGCGGCTGCGCTGCCGCACTCGCTGCTTCTGGACCTGCTGAGCCCTTCAAGGCCATCAGATAAGCGACCCCTTGGTTCGTTTCCTGTGCCATAGCACCCCACTGCGGACAAGCAGCCTCCGCGTTGATCTGAACTCCAGACGCCGGCAGGGCCTCAGTTGAACCGCACAGCCTAGCCGGGACTCCGCTATGTCTATCGGAAGAACCCCGTTCGAAGATTAGGGAAGAAGGTGGACAAGCGTCGTGAGAACTCTCTAATGGAGTGGAGTGCTGGAGGATGCTTCGGGCACCGTTACATCCTGCGCCACCTGCCGAATCTGCTTCCATAGTTCTTCGCGTCCGGCGCCGGTCTTGGCCGAGTAGGGAAGCAGCCGGGCCGCAGGATACTCCTGGGTCAAGGTTCGCAGGGTATTGTGCAGTTGATTGTTCGAGAGCCGGTCGCTTTTGGTGGCCACTAGCAGGAATTCGCGGCCGGAGGCGCTGAGAAAGTCCAACAGTTGACGGTCACTGTGCTGCGGAGGAACGTTGGCATCGATCAACGCGATGCACAAGGCCAGCGTCGAGCGCTGATGCAAATACGGCTCGATGAACTTCGGCCACTCCTGCGAAATCTCGCGCGAAATCTTGGCATAGCCATAGCCCGGCAGGTCGGCAAAAATCAGTTCCGGTTGCGGTTTTCCCGGCCAGCGTATCTCAAAGAAGTTGATACTGCGAGTGCGGCCCGGCGTCGAGCTGGTGTGCGCCAGCTTGGTGCCGACCAGGGAATTGATCACGCTCGATTTGCCGACGTTGGAACGGCCGAGAAAAGCGATTTCCGGCAAGCTGGGAGCAGGGAAGTGCGCGGCATCGGTCGCCGCCGTCAGAAATCGGGATAGAACCCTCATGCTCAAGTTTGCAATAGCGAGAGGGAATTGGCAAGCCGACGTTGTTCGTAGAGACGTTGCTTTGCAACGTCTCTGCTCGCATTATCCGTACCCTGTGCACCGGCAAGACGTAGCGAGCTACGTCTCTACGAAAACTTCAGTGGCCAGTGGAACCGAGGTAACCATTCGGCTCACGCCGGTGCGGGCTCTGGTTCAACCCTCAGCCCTTTGGGGCCGATTGAGTCAGTAAGAGCGGCAAACACGAACACAGCCGCACTGGTACTTGACGGGGCGACTCAAGCCACGCGATTTGCATGGAGGCGCAAATGGAGAACGGCCGAAAGACGACGCTGGAAATGCACACTCTGCTCCTTTGCGCTGACGTTCAGTTCCTGGGAACCACGCGAGGCGTGTTGAACCAGCTCCAGGTGACGCCGAAAATCGTGGGCGAATGCGATGCGGCTCTCGCCATGGTTCAGGCGCATCCATTTGACGTGATCATTGTGGATTGGCGCGAGATTGACAGCCTGGCGGACTTCCTTTGCGCCGTACGCCGATCGAAGGTGAACCAGGAGTGTGTTCTGGTGGCGATCGTCCGCGACTTGCTCGACCTGCGCCAGGCCTTCGCCGCCGGCGTGCACTTCCTGATTCACAAGCCCGCGTCGGTGGTGCAGATTGAACGCTGCCTGCGCGCGGCTTACTGTGCAACGGTGGTGCGGCGGCGCAAGCTGCACCGGGAGCCGGTCCACATCGTCGCTTCGATCAGCACCCGCACTCAGCCTCTTGCTGAGGCTATGATTGTGAACCTGAGCGAGGGGGGCGTCGGGATGAGGATGGGCTTGGATCATGACCGGATCGGCGCATCCCTCAGCGTCACGGAAGAGGTTGATCTGCGCTTTGCCCTGCCGGAGACCGGCGAGATGCTCCAGATCTCAGGAACAGTGCTGTGGACAACCACCAGTCATTGCGGAATCAAGTTCAGCTACATTCCGGATGCCGAGCGGCTCGCTCTTGAGTCCTGGCTGACGGTTTGCGTGGAACGTTCCCTGGCGGAACTGTGCGGGCGGATGCGGGCAGTCTGCGCATAACGTCGCGGCTGGGAAGCTCGCATCAAGCCACATGGTATTTCGGAGCAAAGCAAAAGGCCCGCGTAAGCGGGCCTTTCAAACTGAAGGGTGGCGCGGCTGAAACTCCTTCTGCGTTGGATCGCTGGTTCCCAGGTTAGCGTACCGGATCACGACGAAACTGCTTGCTCAAGGTGAGGGCCTGATGCTGGTATGACGATCCTATGTTCGTGCCATATATCTTGTCCGGGCGCGACAACAGGTGCATATAGTTCAGGCGACCCACGAGTTGCCCGTGTTCGATCAAGAACGGAACCTCATGGGCTCGAACTTCGAGCACGGCGCGGGTCCCCTTGATCTCACTGGAACCATACCCAAAACCAGGATCGAAGAACCCTGCATAGTGAATGCGAAATTCACCGTCCGAAGGGTCGAACGGAACCATTTCGGCCGCGAAGTCGGGGGGAACACGCACCCGTTCTCTTGACGCAAGAATGTAGAAGTCGCCTGGCTCAAGAATCAGATTCTTATTCGCGTTCTGATGACGAACCTCCCAGAATTCCTCCGTCGAATAGAAGCCGACCCGGTCGAGTTCGATGGCTGGCGCGTACCGCTTTGCCTTGTAGGCAATGATCTCACCCGGTTCAGAGGCTTCGAGATTGACGGTAATTCGGAGGCCACGCTGAAGTTGGGCCTTGCCCGGGCTACCCTCGTCCATGTAGACCAGTGGTTCTTCCTGATCCAGCCCTTTAATGGTGCGATCGCCAGAGCGGGGATTCCCTTGCACAAACCGCAGCTGACTCAGCCTCATGCCTGCTCGGATGGCCACGGTGAATGTACGAGAAACGACTTCGGCATATAGCTTGCCTTTGTAGCCCTGTGGCACGCTGTCGAACTCGGTGCCGTAGTCCGTGATGAGGCGAGTGAAAATGTCGAGTCGGCCGGTCGTGCTCTTGGGGTTGGCCCGCCCGGAAATGTTGTCTGGTAAGCTCAGTTCCTCTACGAGGGGAATGATGTAAACGCAGTCTTTTTCGAGAACAGGTGCACCGGTCAAGTCTACTCGCGCCATCCTCAGGTCTTTGATTTTGTCTGCGACCGTGCCATTCGGTCCCGGCAGAAAACTTGCTCTCACCCGGTGCGCCATGTCTCCCAATCGCAAGTCGAGACTCGCCGGCTGGATGTGGTCAGGGTCGATCGCGGGCATGGCCATGATGTGTCCACGGGCGATCAAGTTGGTGATCTCCTGCGAGGGTAGTATGCCCGTCGTACGCGCTTGAGCTTCTTCGACCGGCAACTGTGGCGAATTCTCAAAAGCAATCTGACTTTGGTTCGATGTGGACATCTTCAAGATTCCCCGTGTCGCTTCATGGCTTCAGAGATGCGGCGAGCCCTCTCGGTCAGCTCATACTGGTAGAAGCTAGCGTAACAGTCAAGACTGCAGAAGCCGCCTTTACTCTTTTGCCCACTCCCGACCCGCTGTCCCGGAGGAATCGATTTGCCGCAATTCGGACAAATATTCTTCGCCCACAACTCCAACAGATAGTCTTCGTCGGACATGTCGATTTTCCAAAAGGAATCATCCGGATGAATACCTTCATGGCTCCTACGCCATTGCGAACAATTCAGGCATCCGTCGGGCTGGAACAGAACGCACGGCAGCCGATTCGAAAACGCTTTCGAGGCTGCCCTCCCTTGGCTGGAAAGATACCATCACTCTACGAAGGCAAAAGAAACAAGTCAAGCTCGTGAGATGTGTAGGACGACTGAGCGTGCCTGCAGAAATCACTGGTGCGCGGTGGGGCTCTCCACGGTATCGGAGGTCAAAGGCGCGATCGGCTGCGCTTCTTCCACCATCTTCGGCAGAGGAGACTCCAGCGCGATCTGCAGGACTTGGTCCATCGTGTCCACGAAATGCAGCTTCATGGCGTTGCGCAGGTTTTCGGGAACCTCCGCAACGTCCTTCTCGTTGTCCTTGGGCAGAATTACTTCGAAGAGCCCAGCACGGTGCGCCGCCAGCAGCTTCTCTTTCAGCCCGCCGATGGGCAGAACTTTGCCGCGCAGCGTAATTTCACCAGTCATGGCCAGGTCGCGGCGCACGGGAATCTTGCTCAATGCGCTTGAGATGGCGGTGGCGATGGTGATGCCCGCCGACGGTCCATCTTTTGGAATCGCACCTTCGGGAACGTGAACGTGCAGGTCAAGATTGCGGTAGAAGTCGCGGCTTAGGCCGAGGCGTTGGGCGCGCGAACGCACATATGACATGGCCGCCTGCGCCGATTCCTGCATCACATCGCCCAGCTTGCCGGTCAGCGTGAGCTTGCCTTTGCCGTCGACGACGCTCGCCTCGGTACTGAGAATGGACCCGCCGACTTCGGTCCAAGCCAGGCCGGTGACCAATCCGACTTCAGACTTTTCATGCGCCAGCGTGTCGCGGAACTTGATCACGCCCAGGAAGTCGTTGACGTTCTCGCCGGTGATGGCGACGGAGTAGGTCTCACCTTCTTTGACCACCTTGCGCGCGACCTTGCGGCAGACGTTGCCGATTTCGCGCTCCAGGTTGCGCACGCCGGCTTCGCGAGTGTAAGAGCGGATGAGGCCGGTGATGGCATCGTCGGTGAACTTGATGTTCTTTTCCGACAAGCCTGCGGCTAGCATCTGCTTCTTCACCAGGAACTGCTTGGCGATCTCGACCTTCTCCTGCTCGGTGTAGCCGTGCAGGCGCAATACTTCCATGCGGTCCTGCAGTGCTGGAGGAATCGTGTGCATCACGTTCGCGGTGGCCACGAAGAAGACCTGCGACAGGTCGTATTCCACGTCGAGGTAGTGATCGACGAACATGAAATTCTGTTCGGGATCGAGCACTTCGAGCAACGCGGCCGACGGATCGCCGCGGAAATCCATCGACATCTTGTCGACTTCATCCAGCATGAAAACCGGGTTCTTGGTGCCCGCCTTCTTCATCATCTGAATGATCTGGCCGGGCAGGGCTCCGATGTAGGTGCGGCGGTGGCCGCGAATCTCAGCCTCGTCGCGCACGCCGCCCAGCGACATGCGGACGAACTTGCGACCGGTGGCCTTGGCGATCGACATACCCAGCGAAGTCTTACCCACGCCCGGAGGCCCGACGAAACAGAGAATCGAGCCCTTGGGATTCTTTACCAGTTGCCGCACGGCGAGAAATTCAAGAATGCGTTCCTTGATCTTCTCCAGGCCATAGTGATCTTCGTTCAGAACTTTTTCGGCGCGGGAAATGTTGCGGATTTCCTTGGAGCGCTTCTTCCACGGCACGGCCAGCAGCCAGTCGAGATAGTTGCGCGAAACCGTCGATTCCGCCGACATGGGCGGCATGGCTTCCAGCTTTTTTAGTTCCTGCAGGGCCTTGTCCTTGACTTCCTTCGGCATGCCCGCGGATTCGATCTTCTTCTTCAGTTCGTCGAATTCGCTCTTTTCGCCGCGGCCCAATTCTTTCTGGATAGCCTTAATCTTTTCGTTGAGGTAATACTCTTTTTGCGCCTTCTCCATCTGCCGCTTGACGCGCGACTGGATGGTGCGGTCGACGTTCAACTTTTCGATTTCGATGTCGAGCACGTCGGCGATGCGGGTGAGGCGCTCGGAAGGATCGAAAATCTCCAGCAGTTCCTGCTTCTCTTCGATCGAGAGTTGCAGGTTGGCGGAGATGACGTCGGTGAGCTTGGCCGGATCTTCCATACGCACGGCCGAAATCATCGTCTCGTAATTCAATGCCTGGCATAACTTCACGTACTGCTCGAACAGGGACGTGACGCGCTGCATGCCGGCTTCGAGCGTCTGGTTGGATTCTGTGGCGTACCGAGCTACCCGGACCGTGGCCTGCATGTAGCCGTCAGTGTCGACGACCTGCAGAATCTTGCCGCGCTCAATGCCTTCAACCAGGACTTTAATGTTTCCATCGGGGAGCTTCAGGCTCTGCACGATGTTGACGATCGTGCCCACCTGGTAAATTTCGTTGGCCTTGGGTTCATCGATGGAGGCATCGTGCTGGGTCGCCAGGAAAATCTTCTTGTCCGCCGCCAGAGCCTCTTCAAGGGCGCGCACACTCGATTCGCGGCCCACCACGAACGGCGTCATCATGAATGGGAAGATGACCACGTCCCGGATGGGCATCATGGGCAGCTTCCTGGTTTCGAACTTTTCCTTCGATGTGGTCACTGAGTCTCCCTGGGATTACGACAAACGACTACGGCCGAACCGCCAACCTGTAATTCTACTCTGCCCTGCCAGCTAAGTGCACTCGGAGAGACATTGCCAGTATGGTGGTCGTTGGTCGTTGGCCAGTCGGGTCTGGCGGCTTTAGCGAACGACCAACGACGAGCGACCAACGACGAACCTAGCCTGCCTTTTCCATGACCGTGGCAAACGTGGCGCTGCGCTTCTCCACCATTTCCCGCGTAACTTCGAATTCTTTCAACTTTTTCTGACTGGGAAGGTTGAACATCAGATCGAGCATGAGTTCTTCGAGAATCATGCGCAGGCCGCGGGCTCCTACCTTGCGCGCCATGGCTTGGCGCGCGATGGCCCGCAGGGCATCGTCGGAGAACTTCAGCCTGACATTCTCGAACTCGAACAGCCGCTGGTATTGCTTGACGATCGCATTCTTGGGCCGGGTCAGGATTTCGATCAGCGCGAATTCGTCCAGATCTTCCAGCATGCCGACCACCGGGAGGCGGCCCACAAATTCTGGAATCAGCCCGAACTTGATCAGGTCTTCGGGCTGAATCTCGGCCAGCAGTTCGTAGTTGCGCTTGCGCGAGACCGTGACATCTTCTTTTTCGGCGTCTTCGCCGGTGCGGAAGCCGAGCGACTTCTTGCCAATCCTGCGGGCGATGATCTTGTCGAGCCCCACGAAAGCCCCACCGCAAATGAAGAGGATGTTCGTGGTATCGACCGGCGTGAATTCCTGGTGCGGATGCTTGCGCCCGCCCTGCGGAGGAACGTTGGCGATCGTGCCTTCGAGAATCTTCAGCAACGCCTGCTGCACGCCTTCGCCGGAGACGTCGCGGGTGATCGACGGATTCTCATCCTTGCGCCCGATCTTGTCGACTTCGTCAATGTAGATGATGCCGGTCTGGGTGCGGCTCACGTCTCCGTCCGCCGCCTGCAGCAGTTTCAGAATGATGTTCTCAACGTCTTCGCCAACGTAGCCTGCTTCGGTCAGCGTGGTGGCATCGACGATGGCGAAGGGCACGTCCAGCATACGGGCCAGAGTTTGCGCGAGAAGCGTCTTGCCGGTTCCGGTCGGACCGATCAGCATGATGTTCGACTTGGAGAGTTCGATGCCGTCGCCAGTCTTCTGCCGGTTCATGAAGATGCGCTTGTAGTGGTTGTATACGGCTACGGCCAGCTTCTTCTTGGTCTGCTCCTGCCCAATGACGTACTCATCGAGGAAGGTCTTCACTTCCTGAGGCTTGGGCAGTTGGTTGGGAGTGCTGGTTTGGGGCGTCGCCGTGCGGTCATCTTCCAGGATGGAATTGCAGACCGCTACGCACTCGTCGCAAATATAGGCGCGGGGATAATCGCTGGGCGACGAGATCAGCTTGGCTACGGCGTCCTGCGACTTGTGGCAGAACGAACAACGCAATATCTCGTCGGTGCCCGACTTGTTTTTCACTCGGTTCTACTCCTTAACCGGTTTCACGGCTGAGTCTTAGGGCACGTCCACGCCCCAGCTCTCTTCGCTCCCGTCCGCCGTTTCGCTTTTCGGCACCGACTTCCGTCAGGCGCGAAGGCCGATCATACCGCTTTTGCCGTCTTATAGATGATATCGTCTATGATTCCATATTCCTTAGCCTGCTGCGCGTTCATGATGAAGTCGCGCTCCACGTCTTTCTCGACTTTGTCCAGTTTCTGACCGCTGTGCTTCGAAAGTAACTGGTTGGTAATCTCTCGCATGCGCAGGATTTCGCGGGCGTGGATGTCAATATCAGTCGCTTGTCCCGACAATCCTCCCATGGAAGGCTGATGTATTAGAATTCGCGAATTCGGCAGTGCCAATCTCTTTTTAGGTTCGCCTGATGCCAAAAGTAATGCGGCCATCGAGGCCGCCTGGCCAACGCACAAGGTCATGACATCGTTTTTCACGTACTGCATGGTGTCGTAAATCGCCATGCCGGCCGTGATCGAGCCTCCCGGAGAGTTGATGTAAAGCTGGATGTCTTTCTCCGGATCTTCCTGAGCCAGAAACAACATTTGAGCAATCACCAGGTTGGCGATGTTGTCGTCAATCGGTGTGCCGATGAAGATAATGTTGTCGCGCAGCAGCCGGGAATAGATGTCGTAGGCGCGTTCGCCCCGCCCAGTCTGCTCGATAACCATAGGGACCAGCATCATTTGCGGGTCTTTATCATTCGGTTTCACGTTCACCTGCCACACTCCGCCCCGACGTACTGTTTATCTTGCTGGGGAGGATCGAAAGTGGTCCGCGCGTCGTTAATAAGTAACTACGCGGACTGGTGATACAAAAAGTCGAGGGTCTTTTCGCTGCGGATTCTGTTCCGGATTCTATCGAGGCCCCCATCCTGTGTCAAACGAGCGCGGATCGCTTCCGGAGTCTGTTTTGACTGCTGAGCCAGCGCTTCAATCTCGTGATTCAACTCCTCTTCGCCGGTCTCAATTTTCTCCAGCTCCGCAATGCGTTCCAGTAACAACGACGACTTCACATCTTGTACAGCCTGCTCGCGCTGGCCTGCCCGCAACCGCGGCAGGTCCATTTTTTTCAGGTCTTCCATCTTCATGCCTTGCGCCGCGAGCGCGCGCAGGCCGCGCTCGATACGCAGATCGATCTGCCGGTCGATGAGCGCTTCCGGCACCTCGAAATCGTTTCGCTTTACCAGTTCCGCGACCAACTTGTCTTTGGCTGCGTGCTCGGCATCGTGCTTGCGCTCCGCTTGCATGTTTTCGCGGATCTGCTTGCGCACCTGGTCAAGGCTGGTGAACTCGCCCAGTTCCTTGGCGAATTCGTCATTCAGTTCCGGCAGACTCTTCTGCTTGATGGCCTGAATCTTTACGGTGTAAATGAACGTCTTGCCAGCAAGTCGCTTGTCGGTGGAATCTTCGGGATACGCCACTTCGAATTCGCGCTCGTCTCCGGCATTGGCGCCGCGCAGATTCTGCGTGAACTCGGGTACGGTATTCTTGCCACCGATCTCGATCAGCACTTCGTCCATGTGCACGGGCTGGGCGGTGCCGTCGTCCTCTTTTGGCTTGCCATCCATCGAGGCCTGGGCAAAATCGCCGTCGGCCAGCGGACGTCCTTCAACCGACGTGAACGTCGCATGCTGTTCGCGCACGTTGTTCAGCGCGTCTTCTACTTCTTCGTCTTTTACGACGATCTCCGGATGCTCGGCCCGCAGTTCCTTGTAGCCTTCGACCGCGATCTCGGGCATGATCTCGAAGCTCGCCTTGAAGCGCAGCGGCTCGCCCTCATGAATGTGCAGGTCGGTTACGCGCGGCTGCGAGACAGGGAGCATGCCCAGCTTGTCCGCCTCTTTGCGGAAATAGCGCGGCACCAAAGCCTCGACCACGTCGCTCTTCAAGTCCTCTTTGAATCGCTGCTTAATGATGGAGGCCGGCACGTGGCCTGTGCGGAAGCCGGGCAGCCGCGCCACCTTCTGATACTTCTGAATAATCGTTTCCATTTCGCGGGCGACTTCTTCGGCCGGGATCTCGACCGAAATCTCGCGCTTGACGCCGTCCTTCTTCGCCTCGTCGTTGGTGGCGCCGACTGTTTCTGTGGGACTCACGTTGACCTTTCTGCTTACTTGCAAACGCCTGGCTGGATCGCAGGCCCCTCCGAGCAACCAGGACCTAGCGCGATTCACACAACGTTAATCTTGAGTGTAAAGACTCGGGGAGAGTAGCGTCAAACGAGGGATCAGACATTTGCACGGAGGCCGTTGGCCTCATGCCCATTAAAGGAATTTAGACTAGGAAGATTCACGATGCCGATCAGAGTCAGACTTGTTAATGAGGGTGATATCGCGACCATGGCGGCACTTCGCGCGCGGGAATGGGAAACGCAGGCCTTCTGGGAGGCACGGATCGGGCGGTATTTACGGGGAGAACATTCGCCGCAGCAAGCTCTTCCCGCGCGAGCAGCGTTTGTCGCCGAGCAGGACGGTTCAGTCGTGGGTTTCGTTTCCGGACATCGCACGAAGCGCAATGGATGCGACGGCGAACTGCAATGGATGAATGTCGCCAGCGAACACCGCAAACGCGGAATCGCCGGTCTGCTGCTGGAAACGATCGCGAACTGGTTTGTTCAGCAGGAGGCGCGTCGAGTGTGCGTGAACGTTGATCCGAAGAACGCCGCTGCTCGGCGGTTATACACAAAGTATGGCGCGCAGCAACTTAACGATCACTGGATGGTTTGGCAAGATGCCCGAAACATGGGCATGCGTTCGGAGGATACCGATTAGTGGCAGGATCTCCCACGCGAATCGGCTGCACGGAATGTGATGTAATGACCGCGATGTCCTGGCTCACCATCCTGAACCAAGAAGTCATCGCCTGCACCCGCTGCCCGCGCTTGGTCGCCTATCGCGAGCAGGTCGCCCGCGAGAAGCGACGTGCCTACCTCGATTGGGAATACTGGGGCAAGCCGGTGCCTGGCTTTGGCGATCCGCACACGCGCGTGCTCATCATGGGGTTGGCTCCCGGCGCGCACGGCTCGAACCGCACCGGACGCCCCTTCACCGGGGACGCTTCCGGCAACTTCATGTACCCCGTATTGCACGAAACGGGCTTCGCCAGCCAGCCTACCGCGACCGATCGCAACGACGGCATGCAGTTGAAGGATCTCTACATCACTGCCGCAGTCCGCTGCGCTCCACCCGACAATAAGCCCCTCCCACAGGAACTCGCCGAATGCGCGCACTTTCTTGATCGGGAAATTGCAGGATTAGAAAGTGTGAAGGTCGTGGTGGCTCTGGGCAAGATCGGCTTCGAGGCCTATCTGAACTACCTGAAGCGCCGGGGCTTGCTCACCAGCAAGAAAGCCTATGCCTTCAAACACGGTGCCAGTTACCGGTTACCCGACGGTAAGGTGTTACTTGCGTCTTACCATCCGTCGAACCAGAACACGCAGACGGGCAAGCTGACGCGAAAAATGTTTATCGAAATCTTTCAAGAGGCGGCAAGACTTGCCGATAGATAAAATAAGGCGCCGCTTGCGCCAGTTCGCTCGACCCTCCCCTCACTAGGGGTCACAGCCTATAAAGCAGGGTCACGAACCGGGGCGGCGCCGCTTTTGTGTTGTGTGGGGCGGGCACTCCTGCCCGCGCAGGTTTTGACTTTGATTTTGAACTTGCGTCTGACACTACAAGCACAAAACCAAAGTCAAAACCAGGCGGACAAAGCCTGCCCTGAGCGCAGCCGAAGGGAGTGTCCGCCCACATGCCCTACTTCAGCTTCGTCACCGTTACTTCCAACTGAAACTGGCGCTTGGAGTTGGGATCATCCACGCTGCCCACCACCATTGGCTTCCCGAGCACGGCTAAAGTGCTGGCATTAATTTTGAATTGCCGTATCACGGGACGCGACTCGTGCCCCGCACCTTGATCTGGAATCGCGAAGTTGCTCATCTCGGCGCGCACTGCCAACGGAATGCCATCTGGCCGCTCGCCGATTCTGCACCAGATGCTCGTGCCGACGTCCATGTACTGAAACTGCTCGTGCCCGGCCTCAACCGGAACCCGCGTCCCAATCTTGATTTCGTTGGCGTCGTCGGCATTCAAGTTGAGCGAGTACTGCCGCGAGTTGATCTTCTTGCCGTCTTCGAGTTCGGTTACCGAAAAGTCGAGCCGGTAGGCGTGTACTGGTTTCTCCTCTGCGCTCGCCCTTGCTTGACTCTTCGCCTCCGCGTTGGACTTGGTTTGCGCCTCGTCCTGCGCACGCCCCGCCGCTCCCCAGCAAATCATGAAACCCAGAATCGCAATTGTCCAAATCGCCGTTGTTTTACACATGGTCCGTTCTCCTTAAGTTTTATCTTTCGGTTGTGTCGTTGTTCCGCTCTTCAGGATCCGTGGTCTGGTCGTCCGATGGGGCGGCCTTCATCTCTTCGAGTTGATCCCTTCGCAGCGCTTCGGTTCTGGCCCGCGCCAGGAGCACCGCATGTTCCGGATACTCCGCAACATAGTTCGCCAGAATCTTCTCCTGCTCGCTCAGCGGTTGTGGCGATGGGAACTGATCGAGTTTCGGAGCGGCCGCCACCACCAATGGGGAAGCACGCCGGATTCTCTTTCGCGCCGCGTCCGGCGTTTGTGGCCGACTCCGGTTGTTCCCGCCATTCGACACAAGCTGCTTCTGCGGTTCCCGCGAACCTTGCCTCGTGCTCGAATGATGATTCGCAACCTCGGGATGGGATGGCTTCGCCGATCTCCACGCCAAGGCCAGCGCGATGACAACGACCGCGGCTATCGCGGCAACCGCACTCCAGCGCCACCGCCCGCGATCCGAAACCTGCGCCCGCTCAGCTCGCAAGTTAGCCAGGACTCGTTCTTCCAGTCCCGCCCGAGGCTCGACCGCCGCATACTTCGCGAGCGCCGCGTCGAGTTCGCGACCGAGTTCTTGATCCGCGGTGTCGTTTTCGTGATTCCAGCCTACGTTTATTCTTTCGTGATCCCTGTCAGTCATCTCGCCCACCTACTTCCTGCCAACTCGTCCTGCCAGCTTCTCTTTCAAAATCTGTCGTGCCCGAAAGACTCGCGAGCGCACTGCGGCTTCGTTGATCCCCAGCGTCGCCGCAACCTCTCGGGGCGACATCTCTTCGATCATCGACAAAATCAGCGGATCGCGCAGCTTCGCGGGCAGCGCCGCGATCAGTCTTTTTAGAGCCGCGCCCAACTGAGTGCCGCGCACCGTTTCATCCGCTGTGGCCTCCGAAGAAGCCACTTCCACCATCGGCTTCTCGGGATCCTCCAAGGGAATCTCGCGTTGCCGCCCGTGTTTCTTGCTGCGATCCACGGCCACGCGCCACGCGATCCGCGCCAGCCACGTTTTCGGATCTTCGACCGCGTCCAGCTTCGAGCTGTAGCGCAGCACGCGCAAGAACGTTTCCTGCGTCGCATCCTCGGCGTCGTGGTGGCGGCGGAGCACCGCATACGCGATCCGGTAAACCAGCCGCGAATGCTCCCGGACCAGCCCTTCGAGCACGTCTTCTCGACTGCGCTCGACCGTCGCCGCTCCGCTCAGGATCGCCTCTCCCGCCACCACTCGTCTGCCCTCAGTCATGAAGACCGCCTGGAGTCTGGTTGTGTTCAGGAATTTCTGGGAAGAGAACGGTCGTAGAGACGTTGCTTGCAACGTCTCTCTATCCAGGGAGATGCAACGCGGAAGTCAAAGGCGGGCGCCCGCGGCCCGGCACCAAAGGCTAGTTCGTCGCGTCGTTGTGGTGAGAGAGACGTAACAAGTTACGTCTCTACGACGCAGATTGGAGCCCAACAAACACCGGCTCGGGCTCCAGCCGCACGCCCCAGATTTCTTCGACCCGGTGTTGGATTTGATCCTTCAACGTAAGAACTTCCGCCGCCGTAGCCCCGCCACGATTGACGATGGCCAGCGCATGTTTGCTCGATATCCCCACGCGGCCAAAGCCGTATCCGCGGGCGAACCCGGATTTCTCGACCAGCCACGCCGCTGAGACCTTCCGGCTGGTTTCCATGTTTCGTGCGGGCAGCGCAGGATAGCTCGGCAAATGCAATCCCTTGACAGCGGCTCGTTTTTGCAGATCCTCGTGCTGTGCTTCCGACAGCACGGGGTTCTTGAAAAACGATCCCGCGCTCTGGCAATCGGGATCGCCCGCGACAATGAGCATGCCCTTGCGCGCGCGAATGTGCCGCACCGCCTCGCGCGTCTCTGCGAGATTGGGCGAAGTTTCGCGGCCTTCGAAATGCCGCTGCAAGTCGGCATAGCCGATGTACGGCTCGCCCCCAGGCCTGAGCGCGTAGACGACACGAAGAATGACGAACCGCTCGCGTTCCGTCGTATTGAAAATGCTGGAGCGATAGGTGAAGCCGCAGGCCTCGCGGCACAACTCGCGCACCTGTCCGTCTTTCCTGTCGAAGACTTCGACCGACTCGATCGTCTGCGAAACCTCCTGCCCGTACGCGCCCACGTTCTGCACCGGCGTTCCGCCCACGCTGCCTGGAATGCCGCTTAGGCACTCGACGCCCGCGCACCGCGCGACGACCGCGTGCGAGACGAAGCGGTCCCACGATTCGCCCGCGCCGACGTCGAACAGAACTCGGCCCTCGTCGTCATGCCCCGGACGCTGCTCGATACCGGGGATCGCGACCCTGAGCACCAGCCCGGGCCAGCCCGAATCGGCGACGACCAGATTGCTGCCGCCTCCCAGCACGAAAAGAGGCAGGCTGCGTGCTTGCGCCAGCGCGACCGCCTCTTCGATTTCGGACACAGACTTGGCCTCAACGAAGAACCGCGCGGGCCCTCCCAGTCGGAAGGTAGTCAGCGGCGCCAGTGAAACGTTTTCCTGAAGCAGCATTGTTGCTCTCAATATACACATCGGCTGTTTTCGCGGATCGCTGCGACGGCAGGTGCGTTCGCCAGCACACCCTCCTGCCGGTGTGATCCTGAGCGCAGTGACTGCTTCGCGAATGCGAAGCAGTCACGGAGTCGAAGGACCCCTACCTCGCACGCGCAACGATGAACCCCGAAGGGAATTTCGGGGGGAAAGCACGTTCCGCCGGCTTTGCAGAGAGAACTCCCTGAAGGGCAGGCGCTGCTCGCAACAACTAGGGATCTTTCGACCGCGTTGCCGTTCGCTTCGCGAACCGCAACTTCGCTCAAGATGACAGGGACAAGACAGGCGTCGGGATGACAGGGACGCGAGGTTACACGTTACAATGAACTCAAGCTCAACCAGGGGAAGAAAAACAATATGCCAATGTACTCGGAAATTATGGTGATCCCTATGCGCGAGGAACTGACTCGCCTGGGAATTGAAGAACTGCGCACCGCCGAAGAGGTAGACCGGGCGCTGAAGAGCCGTTCCGGCACAACGATGGTTGTTGTGAACTCGATTTGCGGCTGCGCCGCCGGACGCATGCGGCCCGCGGTCCGCATCGCGCTGCAGAATTCCATCCGGCCGGATCAATCGTACTCAGTATTTGCGGGGCAGGAAAGAGAGGCTACCGACCGCGCCCGCGAATATTTCACGGGATATCCGCCGTCCTCGCCCTCGGTTGCGATTTTGCGCGACGGCCAACTCGTCTACATGATGCCGCGCCGCGATATCGAGTCGCGCGAGGCTCCGGCCATTGCGGCCGATTTGAAGGCGGCGTTTGACCGCCTCTGCGCCAAGCCGGTTCCGGTTCAGTCGTAGCCGCGCGTGGTCAGGAGACGTAACAAGTTACGTCTCTACGAATGACTCTTCGTAGAGGCGTTGCTTGCAACGTCTCTCTCACCACACGGAACGTCGTTCTTACTTCTTCGTGCTTACCAAGAACGACTTCACCACAATCCCGTTCGGCTGCATGCCCACGGGAATCAGCGTCAGCAGCGAGTACTCGGTCGGCTCAAGCTTCCGCGCCTTGCGTTTCTGGATGACAGTCACGTCCCCTGACTGCGTGTCGAGCACGAGCAGATAGTTCTGGTCCGGTGTCAGCGCGAGTCCATCCGGATGGCTGCCCACGGTCAGCGTGGCAATGCGGCGGCCCAGATCAATGTCATAGACCGCGACGCTGTTTGAGCCGAAGTTGGTCACGTACAGACGCGAGTTGTCGAGCGCGACCACCCCCCGCGACGGACGCTGTCCAATTTCCAGGCTGTTGCCGACTTCGTCGTTTCCGGTTTCTATGATGGAAATGCTGTCGGAGTCGAAGTTGCACACCATCAACTCGCCGCCGTCGGGCTTCAGCGTGAGACTCACCGGCGTGCGTCCCACGTCGAGCAGCGCCATGACGCGGTCGTCTTTCTTGTCACTGCCCTTCTCGCCGGCCTTGGTTTCGATTTTCAGGGCAATGGACGCGACCTGCGAAGATCCTGAGCAGGCCACGAATGCCTTCGTCGAATCCGGCAGGACCGCAATGTCCTCCGGCTGCTGGCAGACAGGGAGCGTCGCCCGCACGCGCAGCAACTTTGCGTCGATGAGCGACACGGTGTTGTCGCCGCGATTGCTGACGACGATCGTTGAGCCGTCCGGCGAAACCCGTGCCAGTCCTGGCGAAGCGCCCACGCGCACGTTGCCGATGACCAGTCGCTTCTCCAGATCAATCACGCTGACATTCGCTGAGCCTGAGTTCGCGACGTAGGCGCGCTTGCCATCTTCGGCGACGTCGATGAAATAGGGACGCCCGTGCACGCCGATCGTGGCCACCACGGCATTCGCCTCCGCGTCGATCACGCTGACGTTGCTCGATCCAGCGTTGACCACATAAATCTCATTCTTCTTGCTGTTGGCGGCGACGCCAGTGGGCTCGCTGCCCACAGGGATGGTCTTCGCCAGCGCGAATGTGCGCAGGTCAATCACGCTGACCGTGTTGCTTTTGCCATTGGTCACATAGGCGTACTCGCGGTAGGCCGGTCCGTAGTCCGGTAACGCCTGCTCGCGGAAGTACCACCAGCCGAGGCCGGCCAGGATCGGAATCAGAACAGCGATGAAGAGGAGCTTTCTCAAAGTGAACGCCGCGGCGGCGGAAGGAGAAGATTATCAGAGCGGCGGCGCGTCTACACCGTGGTACAGATGGAATTGGACGAGCTATGCCGTCGCCTCTACCTTCATCCCTTGTTCCTGGACTAAGACGCGTCGCTTCGCCCGTCACTTGTATAGATGGAAGTCAACTTCCACGGCGATGCTTGCCTCGACCGGGTTCCCGTCCTTCATCGCCGGGTGGAATCTCCACTGTTTCACCGCTTCGATCGCTTTTTCGTCCAGTCCGCTTCCCACGGACCGAGTCACCTGGATGTCCGTCGGCTTACCGTCGGGGCTTACTACCAGCGTGAGCACAACTACCCCTTCAACGTGCTTTCGCCTTGCCTTTTCGCTGTATTCGGCCCCGGCGCGCGGGTTGATGACGCTCGGTGGGGTAATGCCATTCGCGTAGAAGGGGAAGAACACGTCCAAGCGACATCGCAGCGTGAGAGATTGCCCCTTGAACTCGGCGGGTAGAGCGTCAAAAGGAGCCGAGTTCGTAATCGCATCCAACGCCGCTTGATCGGTTTCCGGATCGTCGGAGCCTTCCACCAATTTCAATCCGTCGATGGCGCCGTCCTTCAGAATCGTGAACTCGGCTACGATTTTCCGGCCGGTGGGTGGTGCGATGCCCTTCTGCCGAATCGCAGCATGCCAGCTTCGCCTAACGGCAGGCAGCACGCTCGCATGAAAATAGGGAGCGAAGTCCACGCCCATGGAGTCGCTCGAGATTTTCGGCAACCGAACGGACGTCAACGGGAACTTTGGCCTCATGGCGTTGCGCGAGCCGCTCTGGCCGCCATCAGAATTGCCTTGCGGCGTCCCCTGAGCCATCGCGATTCCAGCGACAAGAAATGCGGCCAAAGTTCCGCGCAGCAAGTACCTGGCAAAAGATATTCGCCTCTTCTTCATGGCACTCTCCGCCAGCAGGGGATTCAACCGTGGTCCTCAGACATTGAACGTAGCTCTCCACTAAAAGTTGCGCGAGGCGGGATTTTTGCGGTCCAGCCTCTTCAGGCGGAGATTTCCGATCCAGACCTATCCGTTCGCCGCGACCGTTTCTCTGGCGGCAATCGCGGGCACGGTTCGTCCCACCACGGCGGCGATCTGGCGTACCTGCACCATCAACTCATCGAACTGATCGGGGAACAGCGACTGCGGGCCGTCCGACAGCGCCTGATCGGGCTGGTGATGCACTTCCACCATCAATCCATCGGCGCCCACGGCGACCGCCGCGCGCGACAACGGCGTGACTTTGTTGCGCTTGCCCGTGCCGTGGCTGGGATCTACCAGAATCGGCAAATGGCTGAGCCTTTGCACCGCGGGCACCACGCTCAGGTCGAGCGTGTTGCGGGTGTGGTCGGCAAACGTGCGCACGCCGCGCTCGCACAGCGCTACGTTGTAGTTGCCTTCGCTCAGGATGTACTCGGCCGCCATCAGGAATTCTTCCAGCGTGGCCGACATGCCGCGCTTCAGCAGTACCGGCTTGCGGGCACGTCCGGCGCGCTTCAGCAAAGAAAAATTCTGCATGTTGCGTGCGCCAATCTGGATCACGTCGGCATACTCCTCGACCAGATCGAGCGACTCGTGGTCGATGGCCTCGGTGATGATCTTCATCCCAAACTGCTGGCGAATTTCCGCCATGATCCGCAAGCCTTCCTCGCCGAGTCCCTGAAAAGAGTAAGGAGAAGTGCGCGGCTTGTAGGCTCCGCCACGGAAGAACTGCGCTCCGGCGCGGCACACGCGCTCAGCCACGGTAAATGCTTGTTCACGGCTTTCGACGGCACACGGCCCCGCGACAATCGCTAGCCCCGGCCCGCCGATCGTGGCAGCCGTCCCATGAAATGTGATGACCGTGTTGTCTTCCTTGATGTCGCGGCTGACCAGCTTATAGGGCTTCGAAACCGCGATGACTTCCTGCACGCCCGGCATTTCTTCCAGCGTGCCCTGTTCGACTTCGCCCTTGTTGCCGGTGATGCCGATGGCAGTGCGCGTGGCTCCCGGCATGGAGTGCGAGCGATAGCCGAGCTTTTCGATTTTCTGGCAAACGGCGCGCACTTGTTCTTCAGTGGCCTGCGCCTTCATGACGACGAGCATAAATTCACCTTCGGAAAGGACAATGTGGGAACAGCCGCCATCGGCTGTCCGTCGAGCGAAGCTCGACTCGTGACTGCGCGGCCGCAGGAGAAGCCGCGTCATTTCTGCCACCTCCAAGTCTACCGTTCCGCGCGGTGCGCCGCAAACGGAGCGGAGTTTCTCTCTGTCTCGCCCAAGCACATGTCATCCTTAGCGGAGTTTCGTCCGCGAAGCAGGGCGAAAACGGAGTCGAAGGACCCCTATAGAACCGGCGCAACGATGGATGACTCAGGGAGTTCTGGCCCAGACCGTTGCGGCCACCGTGCGAATACCTCTCCAAGGCATGGGTCACTGCATTGGGAATAGGGATCCCCTCGGCTTCGCTCGGGGCAGGCTCTTCGACTGCGTTACCATTCGCTTCACGAACGGCAACTTCGTTCAGGATGACAGACGATGAAAGCGTTTCTGCATCCATCACCCCTGGACCAGCATCCACATGTAACTACCAGTCAATATTTTCCCAGGAGCATTCTTCATGAAAGCAGCAGTCGTCCCTTCCATTAATGGCAAGTGGGAAGTCAAAGAGTGGCAGACGCCCAAGGCCGGTCCGAACCAAGTCGTGATCAAAATCCATGCCAGCGGTCTCTGTTACACCGATGTGCACCTGACGCGCGGGTTGTTCGCGTTACAGTTTCCTCGCGTACTGGGCCACGAGCCCGTCGGAGAGATCGTCGAAATCGGTCCCGGGGTCACCTCGCGACAGGTTGGCGATCGCGTCGGCGTGGGCTGGGTGCAGCGCGGATGCGGCCGCTGCGAGTGGTGCCTACGCGGCAAAAAGGAATTATGCCAGAACAACATCTCCACCGGCATCGCAACGCAGGGCAGCCACGCCGAGTACATGCTCGCGTATGCCGACGCGACCATGCTGATTCCCGACGCGCTCAGCTACGAACAGGCCGCGCCGATTTTTTGCGCGGGATACACCGTGTGGAGCGGGCTGCGCCTTGCCGATCCCAAGCCGCGCGAGCGCGTCGCCGTGGTTGGCATTGGAGGCCTCGGTCACCTGGCGCTGCAGTACGCCAAGGCTTCCGGGTTCACCACTATCGCCGTCACCAAGTCCAAAGACAAAGAAAAGATGATTCGCGAACTGGGCGCCGATGAAGTGGTCGAGAGCGGTGAGAAATTGCTGGCTACGGGCGGAGCGGATGTACTGTTGGCGACTTCGAATTCCTGGGCCGCAACCGGCGAGGCTGCGAAAGGTATGCGTCCCGACGGCCGCATCATTCTGATGGGCGTTGGACACGAGCCGTTGAACTACAATCCCGAACTCATGTTCAAGCGCGTTCGCCTGATCGGATCGAGCCAGAACGGTCCGGAGTATCTGTACGAAGCGCTGGACTACGCAGCGAAGGGGAAGGTGAAAGTCGTGGCCGAAACCTACAAGCTCGACGACATAGGCAAAGCCTACGACCGCGTCGCCGACGGCAAGGTGCGGTTCCGCGCGGTCATCACGATGAATTGATTGCATTGAAAATGCTCGTGTGGGGACGGGCGCATTCGCCCGTCCCGCCGAGCAAAGCGGGGCGTCCATCACGGTTATACTTCTGCCATGAAGCTCTACTGTTGCCGCCACGGCATCCTCGCCGAGCACGATGGTCGCTTTTACAACTTGAATGCGTCTTCCTGGGACGCTTTGGTGACACGCGAAGACTTGGGTGACTATGTCGACCATCTCATTCGCGAAGCAAAGCTGGTGGATGGCCCAGCGCCGCAAGATCTGCTTCCGCCCATCGGTGGCCAGGAGGTCTGGGCGGCGGGCGTTACGTATTTTCGCAGCCGCAATGCGCGGATGGAGGAGTCGAAAAGCGCTGGCGGCGGAGATTTCTACGACCGCGTCTATCACGCGCAGCGGCCGGAGCTGTTTTTCAAAGCGATGCCGCATCGGGTCGTGGGCCACGGCGCAAAGGTCGCGATCCGCGATGATGCCTCCTGGTCGGTGCCGGAACCCGAGTTGACTCTGTTTGTCACCCCCGGCGGCAAGATCGCCGGCTACACCATTGGCAACGACATGAGTTCACGCGACATTGAGGGCGAAAATCCTTTGTATCTGCCGCAAGCCAAAGTTTACGACCGCAGCTGCGCGCTCGGGCCTTGCCTTCTGATTACTGATGAGCCCTTGTCCGCCGCCACCGAAATTGCGCTGGAGATTCGCCGCGGCGGCGTGGCAGCATTTTCAGGCGCGACCACGCTCAAAGAAATGAAACGGAAGCCGGAGGAACTCGTCGAGTATCTCTACCGCAATAACAGTTTTCCGCACGGATGTTTTCTTTTGACCGGCACCGGCATCGTGCCTCCGGATTCGTTGACCTTGAAGCTCGGGGACGAGATCCGCATTACTATTCCGCCGATCGGAACCCTGGTGAACGTGGTTGGATGAAATTTCTGCCGGAAGACGCTGGGTTTGGTGGTGATGGTGCAGTTGGAGAAAAGAGATTCGTATCAGGGCATCGCTTCAGCGATGCCGCAGAAGAGCATCAGGAGCTAAACGGCTTTAGCCGCCGGGGTTTGCCTCTCCACCTCTGCAGCAGCTGAAGCCGATCTATACCGCATGCCGGTTCGGCATGCCTAAAGGCGAAGCCCTGATACGAGTCGTTCTTCTCAAACTCCACCGCGGGGGGGCGCGTCGCCGCCAACCCCAGACTTTCCAGCGTGACGTGTAAAATAAGGGACTATTCCTTGGGTGCGTTCTCACTATGGCGATTGGACAAAAAACGGCGAACGGTGTGACCAACGGCTCGGAATTCGGAGTCACCTCGCCTCGCCCGCAGGATCGCGCGAACGCCGATCGCGCGAACGACGAGCGCTACGACGCCCAGCGCGTCGAGACCAAATGGTTCGAGCGCTGGCAGCAGGATGCCGCGCTCTACGCCGCCGATCCCATCTCAGGCGACGCCGGCTCGACCAAAAAGAAGTACTACGTCCTCGAAATGTTGCCCTATCCTTCGGGCGCGCTGCACATGGGGCACGTGCGCAACTACTCCATCGGCGACGCTCTTGCTCGCTACATGTGGATGAACGGCTACAACGTGCTTCATCCCATGGGCTGGGATTCGTTCGGTTTGCCCGCGGAAAATGCGGCCATTCAGAACAGCACGCCGCCGCGAGAATGGACTCTGCGCAACATCGCCAACATGAAGGCGCAGATGAAGCGCCTTGGCTTCGCCTACGACTGGTCGCGCGAGGTCACCACTTGCTTCCCGGAATACTACCGCTGGAACCAATGGTTCTTCCTGAAGCTCTTCGAGCAGGGATTGGCGTATCGCAAGAAGAGCAAAGTGAACTGGTGCCCGAAATGCTGCACCGTGCTCGCCAACGAGCAGGTGCTTCCGAACGGAGGCTGCTGGCGCCACGAAGACACTTTGGTCGAGCAGCGCGAACTGGAGCAGTGGTTCGTGCGCACGACGAAGTATGCCGACGAATTGCTGCGCGGTCTGGATACGTTGGAAGGCTGGCCGGAAAAGGTTCGCACCATGCAGCGCAACTGGATCGGCCGCAGCGAAGGCACGCTCGTCGATTTCAAACTCGACGGCACGGCCGGGCCCGCGGGCTCGACCATCAGCGTGTTCACTACGCGCGTCGACACGATCTTCGGCGCGACCTCGGTGCAGCTTGCTCCCGAGCATCCGCTGGTTGCGGACTTCACGCGTCACAACCAGCCATTGGGCGATGCGGTACAGAAACTGATTGCGGAACAAGGCAAAGCGAAGGAGGCCGGCGATATTGGCGAAATTGAGAAGCACGGCGTCAATACACACCGCTACGCAATCAATCCTTACAGCGGTGAGAGGGTGCCCATCTGGGTGGCGAACTACATCCTCATGGACTACGGCACCGGCGCGATTATGAGCGTCCCCGCGCATGACGAGCGCGATTACGAGTTTGCCAAGAAGTACAAGCTGGAAATTCGCTTGGTCATTTTGCCCGTCTCAAATGATCCGGAAGAAACCGTGGCAGAGCCGCAGTTGCCGTTCACTGCGCACGACGGCACGTTGATCAATTCCGGCTCATACAGCGGGATTCGTTGCGCAGACGCGATCAAGAAGATGTCGGCCTACGCGGAGAAAAACGGCTTTGGCAAAGCCACGGTCACCTATCGCCTGAAAGATTGGGGGATTTCGCGTCAGCGCTACTGGGGCACGCCGATTCCGATGCTCTATTGCGACAAGGATGGCATTGTCGCGGTGCCCGAGAAAGATTTGCCGGTGATCTTGCCCGAGAACGTCGACATCACGCTCACCGGCGGATCGCCACTCGGTCGCGTGCCGGAGTTTGTGAACGCGACGTGTCCCAAGTGCGGCGGCCCGGCGCGCCGCGAGACCGATACGATGGACACGTTCGTCGATTCGTCCTGGTATTTCTACCGCTACACTGACGCGCGCAACGACCGCGCCCCTTTCGACGGGAAGATCGCGCAATATTGGTTTCCGATCGATCAATACATCGGCGGCGTCGAGCACGCCATTTTGCACCTTATTTACTCGCGTTTCTGGACGAGGTTCATGCGCGACCTGGGCATGATCACCAACGACGAGCCCGCCGCGCGCCTGTTCACGCAAGGGATGGTGATCAAGGACGGCGCGAAGATGTCGAAGAGCCTGGGCAACGTGGTGTCGCCCGATGAAATGGTCGCGCGCTACGGTGCCGACGCCGCGCGTCTCTACAGCCTGTTCGCCGCGCCGCCGGATCGCGATCTTGATTGGCAGGATTCGGGGATTGAAGGCATTCAGAGATTCTTGGGACGCGTGTACCGGTTCGTGGTCCGCAACGCGTTTCCCGATCATCCGGAATGGCGCAACCCTGTGCCGGCGGATCTGCCTCCCGCGGCGCGCGCCATCCAGCGCAAGATGCACCAAACGATCAAGCGCGTCAGCGACGACTTTCAGGGACGCTGGCACTTCAACACTTGCATCTCGGCCATCATGGAGCTGGTGAATACGCTTTACGGCTCAGAGGCGGCGATCTCGCACGGCGCAATGGCGCCTGCCTTCGTGGCCGACGTGCAGCGCAACCTCGTGTTGTTGCTCGCGCCCTTCGCGCCGTATCTCGCGCACGAACTCTGGGAGATGTTGGGGGAAAAAGGGAACCTGCTCAAAGCTCCGTGGCCGAAGTATGACGCCGCGCTGGCCAAGGAAGAGGAAATCGAGATTCCGGTGCAGATCAACGGCAAACTGCGCAGCCGTATCGTTGTGCCCGCCGACTCCACGGAGGAGTTCGTGCTTGAGCGTGCGCTGGCCGATGAAAAAGTGCAGGCGGCCATCGCCGGGAAGCAGATCGTGAAGAAGCTCTACGTGCCTGGGCGGCTGGTCAATATCGTAGTGAAGTAGACTGCCCCTCAGAATTGTCATCCTTCGACTCCGCAACGGCTCCACTTCGTGGAGCCGTTGCTACGCTCGGATGACAGTGGATGATGAGTCCGTGATGATGGCCATCGACGACGACAGCGAATGAGTTATCCTGAGCCTGCATGGCCATCTCGCCCACGCTCGAAGGTTTTCGCGCGGCGTTCCGACGTCCGTCGCTGACGCTGGCGGAAATCATGTGGCGCTGGACGGCCGGGGCAACGGCCGCCGCGCTCTTTTTCTTCGGCCTCTTCGAATACCTCAACACGCTGCCCGTGACCAACGGCGAATTGCTCTTCTTGCGGACGCGGCAGCCGTACCTTGTCGGAGAGGCAATCGCGCATATCCTCCGCGGAAGTTTGAACCGCGCCGCTATGGCCGGAATGCTGGCCGTGTGGATGCTGACTTGTTTGTGGATCATCGCCGCATCTCTGGGCCGGGTCGCCACCGTCCGCGGCGTGCTGGATTACTTCCGTGTGGACCGCGCCTTCGCCGGCGGCTCCGCGAACGATGGTGAGAGAGACGTTGCCAGCAACGTCTCTACGCCAGCGGTTGACGAGAGGATTGAGGCTCGCGAAGCGACGGAGGTTCGCGAGAGCCCGTTCCGCACGCTGACCCGGCTCAACTGTTTGCGTGCTGCCGTGGCCCTGGCAGCGCTCCTCGGTTTCGTGGGCGCATCCATTCTGGCGAGCTTTGCCTCGCCCGACGCCAATCCCCGGCCGGGCGTGGCCTTCTTTCTCTTTCTCCCGCTGGCCGCGCTGATCTGCTGGGTTTGGGGGGCGCTGAACTGGCTGCTGTCGCTGGCGGGCCTGTTTGCGGTGCGCGATGGCGAAGACGCTGTGGGCGCGATTTCAACCGCAGTATCTTTCTGCCGCGAGCGCACCGGCAGCATTTTCGCGGTCAGCACCTGGACAGGCCTGGCTCATCTGGTCGCCTTCGTTGGCGCCACCACGGTCGTCACCATGCCCATGGCCTTTGCCGCAGTCGTGCCGTGGCGGCTGGTTGTCGTGGGAATCACGCTGGTGACGCTCGCTTACTTCGTAGTCGCGGATTGGCTCTACATGGCGCGCCTGGCGGGATACGTCTGCGTCGCTGAGATGCCCGAGGCGTTGCTTGCTCCGTTGTCACCTGCGCCGCCAACTCCTCCGCCAATCACCGCGCCGCCCCTGCAGACCACCATTGACCGTGACGAACCGATTCTCAGCGATGTACCTCAGACATTGGACGGGTCCTTCCCTAAGGTTCGGGTCTAGAAACCACAACGCCATTGAAACCCACAGCCTTGAGCATTTACTCTCGAAGGTCCCTTGGTGGGCACAATGGCCAAAGACGACGCTAAACCAAAAACGCTGAAGGGCAAGGCTTCCAAGTACACGGTTGACAAGGCCTCGGGCCGAATTATCTCCGCGGGTCCCGAAGAGATCGATTCCACGCAACCTCTACTGGAGATTCTCATCAAGGAAGCGGGATGGAATCCAGCACAGATTGTCTCTCGCCCGAAGCAGTGGCGGGTTCCAGCCTCACCATCCGATCAACGCGTATGGCCAGTGGACATAGCTGTCTTCGACTGTCCGGAAAACGTGCGGACCGAGGAACATGTGGTCGCAATCTGCGAATGCAAGAGACCAGATGTGGAAACCGGGATCGGACAGCTAAAAATTTATCTTGATCGGGAGCCACACGCCAGGGTCGGTATCTGGTTCAACGGTTTCGAGCACAGCATCATTTACAAAACCCCGACCGGCTATCAGACTGCCCCGGTTGGCACGCCCATACTGACCCCGCTGGATCCCCTCACCCCCGTTGGCGCGAAGGCGCGTACTTACGAGGACCTGAGGAAGGCACCCTCCTTGGTTCCCGTGTTCAAGCGGATCCGTGATCGGCTCGCTACACTGGACCGAAACGTGAATCGGGATGAAGAAATCCTGCCAGACATTTCGCTCCTGCTGTTGATGAAAATCCTTGATGAACAAGGCCACCGCTTCACGCCAAAGAAGCCCCTCGCATTTCAGATCGACGACGACGCGCAACGGACCGCAAAGCGGTTACGCGAGCTTCTGGAAACGGAGGTCAAGAGAAACTCTGAGCTCTTCGGTGCGAGCTCGACTGAAGTTCGATTTCAAATTGATGACGACAGCATTTACTACGTGGTCGAGAGACTTCAGAACTTTCGGCTGCTCTCAAATGACACTGACGCTGTTGCTGAGGCGTTTCAGGTTATCAGGGGCAAGGCATTCAAGGGCGAAGAGGGGCAGTATTTCACGCCGCAGTCAGTGGTACGAATCGCCATCGCCGCAATGGACCCGCGTCCAGAAGACCGAGTGATTGACCCGGGTTGCGGCAGCGGGTCGTTCCTTGCACTGGCGTTAGCCAACGTCGTGGACCGCCTCAAGGGAGCCTATGGGACAGACCAAAGCGCGATGAACCTCGCACGACGCGACTGGTCCACCCAACAGCTGTTCGGGATGGATAAGGATTCTGTGTCGGTGAGGCTGTCTAAAGCGTACTTATCAATGCTAGGCGACGGCAGTACCCACGTCTATAAGGCTGACGCCATCAGACCGAAACACTGGAAGCCAACGCTCTCCGCGATCGTCCAAGATGGCGCCTTCGACGTAGTAGTAACAAATCCGCCTTTTGGTACGAAGCTAAAGGTTCCTGGAGAAATCGGTAGAGAAGAGGAGTACGCACTATCGAAAGTGTGGCGGAGAGTGGGGGGGGCGTGGAACGAAACTGAGGAATATGAAACTCGCGACCTCGGGCTTGTCTTTCTCGAAAGATGCATTCGCTTGCTCCGTCCGGGTGGCCGATTGGCAATCGTGCTCCCAGATACGTACCTGTTTTCCCCGTCGTATCGCTGGCTCGTGACGTGGTTGTCACAATACACCCTGACGCATTCGATCAACGTACCCATCGAGGCGTTCGAGCCTCACTGCAGGGCAAAAACTAGTGTGGTCGTTTTGAGGAAGTCCCCTCCCCCTAAAGATAACCAGATAGTCGGGTCGGTGTGTTCGACATTCGGCGAGGACAAACACGGCCGGCCGCGATTCAAGTTTGTGGATGGTAAACAAACGGATGAGCGAGACGACGAGATGGCTGAGGCAGCGGAGCTTCTGAAAGGGGGCTCGACAGCGGATACTTCGAAGCTGTCTTTTCGTTTTGGGCAAGAAGAGGCCTTCGCGCGTGGTGTGCTCGTCGCGTCTTACTGGTGGCGTAAGCCGTACACAGGAGCGGTTGAAGAGTTTGCGCACAAGAACAAGTGCGATCTTGTTTCGGTGGGCGAACTCATGAAGGCAGGGGAGCTAACGGTCACTGATGGGCACGGTAGCCCAAGCTCACATTTCCACGGACAAGGCCCAACGCCGTATGTGAAGGTCGTCGACATAAAAAACTGGCGCGTCATAGAAAACCCCAAGTACGGCATTCCGGAAGATGAAGCGGCAAGGTTCCGGCGGAATAGACTACTCGAACCCTACGATCTAGTAACACCGACACGCGCCAGTAAGAACATAGGCTTGTTCGGCGTTATCATGCCGTGGCAGACGAAGGTGATTCTGACTCGTGAAATTACTGTCTGGCGCATTCCGAAAAAGGCAACGCGCATCGATCCGTGGCTACTCTTGGCCCTCGCCTCGCTCAGGTCCGTGCACGACCAATTCAACTTCCTAGTCCTGATGCAGATGAATAGAGAAGACCTTGGCGACCGCTACAAGGAATTGCTCCTACCTCTCCCGAAGAGCGCTGCGAAGCGCGAAGAGTGGGCACGGCCCATCCGGGAGTTTTTCGAAGCGAGTGCGCGTGCCCGTGCCCGTGAGAGCTACGACGCCCTAGGGAAGCAGCTTGACCCGACACTCTTTGCAGACCGTCCTTAAGGGCCTGCCCTTTACACCGTAGCCACAATTTGCGAAACTCATGCGTGGAATCCCAATCCCCGCACAACTTGTCTTCAGCCGGTCAAACCATCGTCATCCTTGATTTCGGCGCGCAGTATACGCAGCTCATCGCGCGCCGCATCCGCGAACAGAATGTTTTTTCTGTTGTGCTGCCCTGCACGGCAAAGCTCGACGAAGTGAAGAGTTACACGCCGGCCGGCATCATCCTGTCGGGCGCGCCCTGGTCGGTCTACGACAAAGATGCGCCGCCCGCCGACGCGCGGGTCTTTGAGCTGGGCGTGCCCGTGCTCGGCATCTGTTACGGATTGCAGTTCATGGTGCACACGCTCGGCGGCAAGGTGCGCCCCGCCGACAAGCGCGAGTACGGACGCGCGGAAATCGATGTGGTTTCAGCCTCGGTTCTGTTTCAGGGGATGGCCAAGAAGCTGGCCGTCTGGATGTCGCACGGCGACGAAGCGCTCGAACTGCCGCCCGGCTTCGAACTGATGGCGAAGACGCACTACGCGGTGGCCGGAATTCAGAACACGGCGAAGAAGTGGTACGCCGTGCAGTTCCATCCGGAAGTCCACCACACGCCGCAAGGCACGCAGATGCTGCGGAACTTCATCTTCGAGATCTGCGGCGCAAAGCCCACGTGGACTCCGCAGCACTTCATCGACACGACCATCGAGCAGGTGAAGAAGCAAGTCGGCACGGGACGCGCCATCTGCGCGCTTTCCGGCGGCGTGGATTCCTCTGTCGCGGCGGTTCTGGTGGACCGTGCCCTGCGCGACGCGAAGGGCAAGTCGCGCCTGACCTGCGTGTTCGTCAACAACGGCGTGCTGCGCAAGAACGAGTTCGAGAAAGTGCAGAAGACGCTGCGCGACAAGCTGGGCCTGCGCCTCGAAGCCGTCGACGCCACCGACCGATTTCTCGGAAAACTCAAAGGCGTGAGCGAGCCCGAGAAGAAGCGCAAGATTATCGGCAACGAGTTCATCAAAGTGTTCGAGAAAGAAGCCCGCCGCATCGAGAAGACCGAAGGCAAGGTGAAGTGGCTGGTGCAGGGCACGCTTTATCCCGACGTGATCGAGTCGCGCTCGGTGCGCGGGCCGTCGCAGGTCATCAAGTCGCATCACAACGTGGGTGGCCTGCCGGAGAAGATGAAGCTCAAGCTGATCGAGCCGCTGAAAGACTTATTCAAGGACGAAGTCCGCAAGATCGGCCGCGACCTCGGCATGCCGGAAGAAATCCTGCAGCGTCAGCCCTTCCCCGGCCCCGGCCTCGCCGTGCGCGTGCTGGGAGAAGTTACGCCCGAGCGCCTGGCCGTGCTGCGCGAGTGCGACGACATTGTGGTCAGCGAGATCAAAGAGGCCGGCCTGTATACGAAAGTCTGGCAGTCGTTCGCCGTATTGCTGCCGGTGATGTCGGTTGGCGTGATGGGCGACATGCGCACCTACGCCTACACCTGCGCCATCCGCGCCGTGAGTTCCGAAGACGGCATGACCGCCGACTGGGTCCCGCTCCCGCATGAAGTCCTGAAGACCATCTCCACGCGGATCGTGAATGAAGTGAAAGGCGTGAACCGCGTGGTGTACGACATCACATCGAAGCCGCCGGGGACGATTGAATGGGAGTGAGGCGGCTATTGGCTTTTGGCTCTTAGCTCTTGGCCAAAGCGGCGATTAAGTGGGGACAGCCGCCTCGGCTGTCCGGGCCGCGGGATGCTCAATACTGCCTCCGTCGGAACGCTCGACGCTAGCCCGCAAACTCTTCCAGCCGCTCAAAAGTGTCGGGATACTTGGCCGCCAGCAGCGGCAGGGCGATAGCCTGGGCGTTTGGCTTGGCGCGTCCCTGCTCCCATTTTTCGAGCGTGCGCTCGTTGGTGAATAGCTTGCGGGCGAAGACACTGCGCGAACACCGAAAACGCTCGCGCACTTCCTTGATCATCTTGGGCTTGACGTTGGGTAGCGCACGAGCCTCGACCTTGTAATTGCGCAGCGTGATCTTCCCTTCGCGCTCCGCCTGCATGGCGGCCACGCCGTTCATCGGTTCATCAACCAGGTTCCGCTTACTCGCCATTTGTGGCTATCTCCCGTTGCGCATCGATTCGGAGCAAAGATACGCAAATAGCGTATAGGAGCAAAGTGAAGGAACGAGGGGCGCAGACCGGGAAGGGCACGAGTTCTACTCGTGCCGCCTGAGAGTGCCGAAACGCCCGGCTTCAGATGGGATGAGACGGCTGGTCTCGCGGAACGAGCTTAAGATGCTGTCCGCAGCGCACTCGAAGTGCAAAAAGGAGACCAGCCAATGAAGAACAGTAGCAGAGCAGAGGAATGGAAGGT